>Ga0307379_10000624_pt1 | contig 58692 bp, 48 predicted proteins | sample UN2MG_FD_202237 | JGI IMG/M metagenome (GOLD analysis project Ga0307379, IMG submission 202237) | Soil microbial communities from Risofladan, Vaasa, Finland - UN-2 | ecosystem: Environmental > Terrestrial > Soil > Coastal area > Acid sulfate soil | place: Finland: Risofladan, Vaasa | collected... | reverse complement strand
ACAGCAGGGGAATCTGTCTGCAGATGATAGTCATTCATTGATGAATTTAAGAATAAGGGATCTCCATAGACTGCGTTTGTCCCTGCCCTTTCGTCCACCAAATTCTGGAATCCATCGAAGAAATTGTAATCAATACTGACACTATCAGATGGGATCTCGGGAGCAACATGAATAGTGCCGACGGCGTTCTCACTGTATATGTTGTTTCGAATTATCATGTTCTCAGGTAAGAAGTTGAAGATATTAATCCCTCCATTATCTGCATCCCATCCGTTTCCGGCTGTGCCATTGTGAAAAACAGTGTTGTTTTTGATTGATATATTTCGTAATGCATAATCACCCGCAGGCCCATCATAACGAGTGATCCTTATTCCCACACCGTTGTTATGATAAATCAAATTGTTGAATACTTCTATACTATCCATGTTTGTCCCTGTAAAGCCACCTATTTCAATTCCAAATTGATTATCATAGAATTCATTCCCATAAATCGCAATATTGTCGAAAAAGTGATTTTGTGCAATACCCCAGCCTGCCACCCATATACCTCTATTATTGTTATATGCTTTATTGTGATGTATTTTTATACCTTCAATTAACCCTCCATTTTCGCTGGCAACAGAAAAACCATGGCCGTTATCATGAGAGATATTGTCGAATACATCAATGTTCTCCTCATTGCCATCCCAGGAGTCTATATAGATTCCGGGACGATTTCCCTCTGCTTTCTGGTTGTAAACTTCATTATTGCAGACGATCCCGTTTGATGAACCACCCTTTAAATCAATTCCTTCCGTCAGACCGTCGTGGACGATATTGTTTTTTATCTCGAATAAGTTTGTCACACCAATGCAAATGCATTCTTCAGCCTCCCACAGACAGCCGTGAACAACTTCGTTGGCTTCAACAACTACATTATTGCATTTCCCCACTTTTATTCCGGGAGAATTTGTGCTGTCCGTGTAGTTCTTTTCTATAGTGATGTAGCTGCTATTTTCCACATGGATGCCTTCGTTTACAGAATTTATTACTTTGAATCCGGATATTTTAATGTAACTCAAACCGTCAAACCAAATCAATCCGGACCACCATCCAGTCGGGGGTTCTATTCCCACACCATTGATAGTTGCTGTTTCTCCGGGATAGGAAGCGAACGTGATTGGTTCTTCTGCTGTTCCAGAGTGTACAGGCAAGAGACGCTCGCGGTAAGTGCCATGTCTGATAAAAACGGTCACACCAGCAGTTGCCATCGAAGCAGCTTTCGTCAGCGTCTTCCAGGGGAGCAACTCTGTTCCCGGATTTGAATCATCACCACTTGTTGCTACGTAATAATAAGTCGGTGCAGTTTGAGCTTGTAAGGTGGCTGTGCCAATGAAAAACAACGACAACCAAAAGTAATAGAGAATTCGAAAACGTCGATTCATAACTTTCATATTGGTCACATGAGAACGCAATTTCACATAATGTTAGCTGAAACCAGCCGTGAGAGTAGTGAGATAGTGAAGAAAGAATTTCATTATTATAAAGTTACGAGAAAAATAACATACAAGTCAAGTTTATTTTTATTACTAAACTGAGTCCTCTTATTCAGAGGCCCTGGTGAATGGAATTAGTACTATTGTTTTCAGGGATTCGCAAGAATTCACAAAACGCATGGTAAAGTATTGCGTGATATTGATAAACTGTCATGCAGTCAGGAGTTTAGACAAGCCAATTTTGGTGAGTCCTCCTATATGAATGCTCAAAACAAGAAACAACCGATGTATTATATAACCAAGGATGGATTCTCTTTTTTGGTACTTGGGTATAACGGCAAGGATACCGGACAAATATAAGGGAGCAACTGTATGGACCTGATTAGTTATCCTTGATGCAACGGACCAACATACCATACTCCTTATTGGTAGCGCCCCTGTTTATATTGCTGAAATCGGCGATAGATTGGCGGAAAAATGAACTTATTGATGTAGCCTCTGTGGCTGACCAATAGTAGCCATAGTTTATGATGTCGAAGAATACACCACCCGGTAAACGATAACCACCTGGTAGAGCTGTGAATCCAGTTTCATTTGTTGCCTGCAAAAGCCGGACATCTTGACCACATTTGGCCGATCAAATTATAAACAACATACATAACTAAGAAACAAGCACTTAACTCCGGCCAAGGATGGTCAATTTACTCCGGCCAAAGGTGGTCAAGGCTACTGGCTTTTCCACTAACGGTCTCGTATACGTGCTGTGCGGGTTTCGAAGCAATTTACTGTCCGACTGCACCAAAGTTTATTAGGAGTAAAAATGTTCAATTTTAATATTTCAGCCCGCATTACGTTTATACAATGTTGTAGCGCGTTAGTTTCTAATTGTACAGCAATCAAAAAATTGAATCAAAAAGATATTGTTTTTACAGTCTGATGTTTATCATTCAACAACAGGAGGGCCATTGTAGTTGACCATATCAATATAAATCTTCCAGGAACCATCTGTCTGTCTTTTATCAATATCCAACCATTTACCATCAAAAGTAGTTGTTGCACCTCCTTCTTTAGGCGTCAATGATAATGTGTAAGTCCCACGAGAAAATGCCATATCTCCTGATATCTGAATTTCTGTATCGCCATATACCGCGACATTAACACTGAACAGTTCGAATGAAGGCTCAAAAAATTTTGTTATGTTCTCTTTTCCAATAATGGAAGGTTTATCTGGATCCATCCTTATCGCATTGTCCTCCCACAAGGAAAGAAAGTTATCAAGGTCACCAGCATTAGCATGAATACAATACTGATTGTAAAGCTCATTGATTGCAGCGATGTCTTCTTCAACTGAAGGCTTCTTTTCTTGTTTGGCACAACTAAAAGCAGTTAAAAGCAACAATAATACAAAAGCAACTTGGTAATGAAATTTTAATTTTTTCATTTTGTCCTCCGTTTTTAGTTAATAATTAATTTAAATTGTATTTATAGATCAATAAGAATCATTATTCTGCTGCTTGTCCAGTAAATTTACAAAACATAATAATATAATTTGCTTTTGTATTTATTTTAATGCGCTACAACGATTGTGTAAACGCTATAGCGGCGTTTATTTCTGACTTGTGCGTGGCGTCATTTTCGTTGTTTTCGTTCATGTAGTAAATATAGAAAAATTCCAATACTAAAATATTACAGTCAAAGGTCTAATGTGTCAAGCTGCCAAACTCTTGCTTGCATGTTGGGAATCCTGATACATGTATAGAAATTATTGCTCTTAGCTGTTATATGTAGGGTGAATGTCATGTCAGTCTAGTTGTCTGGAGAGCAGGAACTGTTTGCAAAAACCGTGACAGGCAAATGAAATATACCGCCCTGCTATAGCCAACGATTACAAAAAAAAATATTGACTACGAAACGTTAATCAATGCTATTGAAGAATTAATTATCGATTTTGTGAATAAACAGTCATGGTTATGTTTACAACTTTTTTTTCATGCGTAAATTTTTTCATGCATTTATTTTAGTTTCGTGAAAAAACAGTTTTTGTGAAGGTTCTTGTACTATACGATCTTGATCCAGTCTGGGATAACTTCGAAATCAGCGATGTCCGAAACTCAAATAAGGTGCTCTTTGAATCGCTGAAAGACGAAGGAATTGAAACATATCTTGAAGAACTGAACGACCCGGATCTGGAAAGAATACTGGAAAGATATAATCCTGCCGATACTATTATTTTTAACCTCTGTGAAACCTTGCCGGGTATCCCGTACAGCGAAAGAAGAGTTGTGCAAACTATTGAAGATTTAGGATTCACTTATACCGGGAACGTGCCGGATTTGATAGACCTGAGCTACGATAAACAGAAGGTAAAAGAAATTCTTATTTCGCTTGATATCACAGTTCCTTACGGAGCAGTGCTTGCTCCGGAAGAGGCTGCTGACTGGACCCTTTTCCCTGCTATTGTTAAACCGTCACGTGAACACTGCAGTCTTACCATCACCGAAAAATCGGTAGTTTACGATACAGCTTCACTTCTGGAACAGATTCGACTTGTGAACGATGTATTAAAACAACCGGCTTTAGTAGAAGATTTTATTGACGGCCGCGAATTCCATGTGTCGATATGGAACAATGACCCTCCTGAAATATTACCTCCGGTAGAAATGAGTTTTTCGGCTTTCAGCGAACCCTGTAAAAGATTATGTACTTACGACTCGAAGTTTATCCCCGGCTCGGAACATTACGAAAAAATCTTATCCCTGATACCTGCACCTCTTGATAAAAAGCTTTTTAAAAGGCTGGAAAAGAATGTTCTTAAAACATGGAAAGAATTCGGATGCCTTGACTATGCCCGATTCGATTTCCGCCTGCGAGATGATAAATTCTACCTCTTAGATATCAATCCCAACAACGATATCAGCATCGATGCCAGCTTCGCCATGGCATTAGAAATGACCAGTTATTCATACAGCCAGATGGCAAAACGGATTGTAATGATGGCGGCCGAAAGACACCCTATTTATGGAGAAAAAATCCTGGCTATAGCATAACTATTTCAGGACGAGAGAGGCTTAGAAATGGCCTTATATGTTGTTATTCAGACCTTTTAAAATCATTCTAATAATTAAAAGGTTGTCAGTAGCAATATAAAATATTTGTGTTATTTCTCAAAAGCAATTACTTTAGCTGAATAAAGTTAAATCTTTGACAAACAAACTTAAAATGGAATAAAATGAAAATAATGTCAATTTTGGGGATTATTTGGTTCTCATTTTGTTTAATAGGCATTTTAGCCTTTATAAATTCTAATCCGGAGAGGACTATAGGCTTTGGATTACTTGGGATGTTATATGCAATTCCTTATGCTATTGTTGGATTGGTTAAATCAATCAAAAAAGCCAAAGTTGAGTAAATGTAATCCAAATATTTTACTGGATCTACCTGGATATTAAGCCTGGTTTACTCTTTTCTTTAATTCTTCTCTTATTTTTTTCCTTCCATTGGCCAGAGGTAACAATGCAATTAATGCAGGAGTAAAAAAGATCACTATGTTTGGTCTTAAGATTAACATCCATATAAAGCAAACAGAATAAATTATTGCAAAGAATATCAACAATTTAGTCTTTTCTTTATCTTTTTTCTTTAATTGGTCGGTGGTTAATTCTTCTAACTTTTTCGAAGCCATAAATATTTATTTTTATTAGATTAAAATTGGATGCCGCAGGCGAGCCTTTATAAACAATGTGGGTTGCGATTTATGTTGTATACCTAAGACCTATGCAATCTGAAATGCAACATAAAGAGAGCAACCCAAACACCTAGTTGATCAACGTTTCTCTACATTTTTATTATCATTAGAGGTTACTACGCAAACAAGCTTATCGTCTTCTTTTGAAGCATTATTTTCCCATTGGAGGGGACGTAGATTTGATATATCATCACTGCCTCCTTTCGATGATGGTATAATATGGTCAATCTCCCATCCAAGGATAGATTTTCTGTTACCATAATCAGTTCTGCTCATCCATGCATCACATTGATCTTTTCGGTATTTAGTTTTATTGTATCCGAGAAATACTTTGCCCTTTTCCCAGACCTCCTGAATTTTTTCATCTGAAAATGACATAATGTTTCGATTAAAAAGATAAATAAACTATCATGAATTAAATTGTCTTATCTTTAAGATATTCTGCCCCGAAATCAGTCTTTACTTCAATCCGCTTTGGCAAATGATCTGACATTTGTTAAATACCCCAATTTATGAATCCCATGGAGCTCTTATTTTATTTTTTAATAGAAGTAATCGCTCAGCAATCCTCCTATCAACAGGTTTAGTCCTGTCAAGTGAATAGTAAAATGCCATAACAAACAGAATTATCTAGACACAAACAGACATTGAAAAAACTTGCGGGGGCAAATTCTATATCAAAGGTACGAGATTAATATAATACAAGTCAAATTTATTTTTATGCGTCAATCAATTACACTCCCATGGACGGGACTAGATGTTTTGCGCATAGTTAGCTTTATATCTTAGACTTACGACATCGCCTTTCTCTATGCTAATGAACCATTCTAATTCATAGATTGATTCATAACCACCATGTTCATAGTGTAAACAATCCCCCTGCGGAATCCTTAACTCCCCGGAATACCAGGTTGCAATGTAACCTCGCCAACAAGATGTCATTGGCCATCCTATGGGTGGTTTTGGATTCTCTTTAGTCCAGTAATTTTCTAATGGATTAGTGAATAAAGGATATTCTTTACCATCAATAATGATAATATCACCTCTTTGTGCGGTTATTCTGTACGTAAATTTAATCTGTTTTAAATAAATTAAGCACTTGGCAAATATGGAGCCAGTTTAAACTTTTCAAAATTATGTTCAAGACCTTTAGCAAAATATTTCCTGATGAAGACATGATCTACCAGCCAGTAATCAGGCTCATGTTTTAATGGATACTTGTACTTCTTCTTTTGGACCTCTATTTTAACTCCAGGATATGAATTAATCTTATCACTATCATCTGCAAGATTCACTCTGAGCAGGCCACCTAGATGCTTAATAATTTTATATGCTGCCACAAATATCCTATCACTCGTACCAAAGATTAGAATCTCATGCTCTGGGAAACTGCCAAATGCTTTGATAAACTGCGAAAACAAAAGTCAGGCGAGTCAACAAAAATGCCGCGAAGAACGGCATTTTTGTCGGGAGGGGGAGAGGGCGGGATGGGGAGAAGAGGAGAATTTGATTTCAATTGCCGTCAGCTTCAGCTGACGGTTAGCTGAAAGCAAACCTTTACCTGAAAAGCCTTATTCATCATCCATTTTGCAGCGGACAGGCAGTGCTGATTCTTTTTGATAAGTGCCCATAGTTTTGCTGTGAAAGTTATAACTCAGGCCTACAATATTTGCATTTGCAGCTTTTTCTCCTGGCTCGAGGTTTAAACGGTCTTCTGTGGATGTCCACCAGGTAGTCCTGGTTCCCGGCTCTGCATCAGTATAAAAATAGGAAACTTCTCCGGCAGGCAGCGCAGTAAAAAATATTTCATTTGTCGCACCTTCATTCGGAGCCTTCCAGTGAGTGGTGCCGTCATTGAGTTTAAAAGTCTTCAGATTTTCAGCCATCCACACGCCAGACTCTGTCATAATGATCCTGTAAACATTACCATCGAGATCTCTGATAGGCATTCCTTCATTGGGATACTCTTCCTGCGCACTAAGTGTACAGGTAAAAAGTAACAAGAGAACAGCAAGAGGCCAGAATAGAAAAGAGCGTTTCATAAAATTCATGTTTTAAGTAAGTACTTATTTGTAAAAAGATAATTATAATATTTATTACGGAATTATTTCATCATCTGTGTCCTGAACATCCTGTAAGAATGCGGTTTAATAGTTATTTCAAAGCTTCGTGTGGGATCAATCCTCCTGCTCATGAAGGGAGGAACCGGCACAACTGTACCCTGGAAAGATTCTCCTGAGAGCAAATCATCGATCGAAGTGACAGACTGATTAGCAATGATCTTAACCGTTACAGGTTCCGGAAGAAATGATTCCACGATAAAGGTCCCGTTATCATAACAGAACAGGCTCACCTGTGAAGGACCCTCCAGTTTAATATTGAAATCCACTGAAGCAACAGCACGTATACGGTTCAGCACATCGGCAGGATACTGGTACAGATCGGAAAAGTTGTCAGGAATTGTAAGCACATAAAGATATGCTTTGGAATATTGCGCTCTGTGGAGGATAGGCCAGCCCGTAGCACCTTTTGTTGCAGTGATTTCTTCCCATGAATCGTTGGTCAGATAATTGATCTGAGGGATGAGTATCTCCTGTGAGGATTTGCAGTTTCTTCCCCATCCGGCCCTGAAATCGGTGACCATGACCTTCCTGTCAGTATATGTAAGCTCAACAATGTCCCCGATGCCCTTTCCCTGCAGGGCTCTCAACAGACCTGATGTGATCATCACATTCTTACCTGCCTGAAGACGTTCCTTAACTTTTTGCACGATCAGCGGATCAAATTTTGCTGATTCAGTTAGAAGGATCATTTTCCCTTCTGTGGGGAAAACCGGAGAGATATCCATTGGAATGCCGATCATGCCAAGGTAATTCTGCAGAAAGTCTTCACCTGTGGCATGATATGGCCTGTAACTATTCACCCCGACAGGATTGCCCAGCAATCCCAGGAACTTATCCACATTCTCAAATGTGATTCCGGCAGCCCGGGCTATGGTTGAAGGAGTAATGGTTTTCCCATCGGATGTTTGAATGGGTTTCATCATTTCATCATAGTCGAAGCTGGTCTGGTTACCCTGCCATGATGCCCTGAGTTGCGGTCGGACAGGAGTCTGGAGCTGCCTGTAATCGAACATTGTGATTTCAGGAGCTTTGGCAAAGAGTGTGAGCCAGAATTGCTCTGCATAACGGTCCATGTAAAAAGAGGCTCCGGAATCGACCCATCCGCCTCCGTTACGGCCAGGGGCAATATTATTGAAATACCTGACGATCAGGTAACTTAAATATTGCTGAAGATGCTGATCAGTAAAGACCGGATCACGGGTCTCTGTACCTGTATAGATGCCATCGAACATGCCAGGCTGTGTCTCCAGATTGAAGCCCAGTCCCTGGAAATGTTCATACCAGTTGGGGTATTTGATGACCACCTTTACCTTCGGGTTGACTGCCTTGGCGGGATCTATAACCAGCTCGCGGCCAGCTTCGGTCATCAGCTTCAGACGGTAATCGGTCCAACTCATGTCGCCTTTGGCTTTTATGCACAAATCGCACTTGCAGCTGGTGAAGAAAAAATCATCGAGGATAAATTCATCAAAATGTTTTGCTGTGTACTCGGCAATCTCTTTTACTTTTTTGCGGTGTTCCGGGTTGGAATAGCAGAAAGTTTCAAAGTTATTGCTTTCATCAATGGTATAGGTAATTCCCCCGGCTACCTTCAACCCTCTTGATTTAAAAAACCTAATTACTGATTCAAGAGTTTTTTCATCAACAATTAACTGGTCACGGTGGGTTTCAAGGTATATCTTGTCGATTTTAACCTGCTGGCTGATGAGGTTCCAGGATTCTTCAAGCTTCTTCTGGTCGGCCATATCGCGGACCTCATAGGCCCTTGTGTAAACCGACACTGTGAAATTCTTATAAAACGGAGGCTTTTGAGCTGAGATCCATACAGAAAAAAATACAAAAAACAATAAACCGGATATTTTTTTCATGAGGTGGAGTAAAAAGTTTTAATAAAGATTTGATCAATAAAGATAACCATAATGTCGAGCAGTTTAGCAAAAAGGTCGTACAATGGAGTTTCTTAACTAAAAGAGAAAGGGAAAGATTTTTCTGCACAAGATCAGAGGAAAAGGGGTAGTAATTTGGAGAACCAGACCTTGAATTTTTCGTATATTTGATTAGTCATGCATCACTTTTTTATAAGCAGCGTCTTTTTTAAAGTAATTTAAGTGATTGCTTATAAATAAAATATTACTAAAACTATAACTAATGTTATCTAACTATCTGAAAATTGCATTACGGAACATCCGGAGGCAGAAATTCTATGCCTTTGTTAACATAACCGGACTTACAATTGGATTAATTACATGTCTGTTGATCATTCTTTATGTGGTTGATGAATTCAGCTATGACAAATTTCATAAAGATGCCGACCGGATTTACAGAGTTAATCTCATGGGACGAATGTCGGGCCAGGAGTTTAACTCGTCTTACTCCTCTGCGCCTGTTGCTGCCGGATTCCTTGAAGAAATTCCCGGGGTGGAGCAGGCATGCAGGATAGCACTATGGAAGGATATGTCTGTTGAACATCTCGAAGATTCATTTACAGAAAGAACAGTATTACTTGCAGATTCCAATTTTTTCGATTTTTTTAGCTTCACCCTTCTTACAGGTGATCCTAAAACAGTTCTGGACAAGCCTTACAGCATTGTACTGACCGAGACCGCGGCAAATAAAATATTCGGGTATACCGGGCCCGGTGATAACAGGTGTATCGGTCAGAACCTGGAATTCGGAAATGAAAAATGGGCATGTACCGTTACCGGTATTGCTGAGGATCCTCCTCAGAATTCGCATTTCCATTTCAGTATGATCCTTTCCATGGAATCATGGGATTACAGCCGTAATTCTGTTTGGGTAAGCAACTCCCTGCTTACATATATTAAACTCGGTGAAAACACAGACTGGAAAAATGTTGATTCCCAAATTCCGGAACTGGTAAAAAAACATATTGGTCCTCAGGCACAGCAATATTTAGGGATATCGTTTGAAGAATTCCTGGAGAAAGGGGGGGCTTATGGTTTTTATCTTCAGCCATTACTGGATATCCATTTTGAACCGGAGGTTGATCTTCACCTGGAGCCGGGTGGCAACATGAATACGATCTACCTGCTTGTTGGAATAGTAGTATTCATTCTTGTCATTGCATGTATCAATTTCATGAACCTGTCGACCGCCAGATTTTCAGGGAGGGCAAAAGAGGTTGGAGTAAGAAAATCTCTTGGAAGCTCGGTCAACAGGCTTCGAACCCAATTTCTGACTGAATCTGTAATGTACACACTGGTATCACTGTTACTTGCGCAGGTTGTTTTAGCACTTATTCTACCGCAATTCAATGTGCTTTCAGGCAAGTTGCTTACCATCAGGTCATTATACACTTTTAGTTATTTGATTACAATTGTTTTACTGGTTATAATCATCGGCATACTTGCAGGCAGCTACCCGGCATTTTACCTGACATCATTCAAGCCTGTTGAAGTTCTTAGAGGCAGAATAAAGGCCGGAATGAGAAGCAAAGGGATCAGACGTATTCTTGTGATCTTTCAGTTCACCATGTCAACCGGCCTCATTATCTGTACCCTGCTCATATATAAACAGTTGAGGTATATACAGAATAAAGATGTAGGCTTCAACAAGAATAATTTAATAGTCATTAAAAATGCAGAATCATTAGGGACATATAAAAATGCTTTCAAAGAAGAATTACTAAAAATGACAGAGGTGGAAAATGTAAGTATCTGCAACCTTGTTCCTCCCAATGTCAGTTATTCTGATATTTTCCGGCCTGTGGGGGAGGATACTCAGGAACGTGGCTCTAACTATTGCATTGCTGATGAAGATTTACTGTCAACTCTTGAGTTGTCAATGGTTGATGGAAGATATTTCTCAAAAGAATTTTCCTCTGATGTAAACGGAGTTGTAATAAATGAAGCATCAGCCCGTCTTTTTGGCTGGGACAATCCGGTTGGTGAAAAGATCCAGACTTTCTGGAAAGAGAATAATGAAGATGTACGGGAAGTAATCGGTGTGGTAAAAGATTACAATTTTCAATCATTGGAAGAAGAAGTCACATCTCTTATTATTTTCCAGGGGAAAGAAGGGAACAATCTTCTTGTCAGACTAACACCCGGCAACATAAGCGAAAAGATAAATCTGATCCAGGCCAAATGGAAATCATTTCCCAACAGAGGTTCATTTGATTATTCATTCATGACGGATGATTTCAGCGCAAAATTCCGCAAAGAACAACAACTTGGCAAAATCTTTCTTGTATTCACTCTTTTAGCAATTGTTATTGCTTCCCTCGGGTTATTCGGTCTTGCTAATTTTACCGCTGAACAGAGATCCAAAGAAATTAGTATTCGTAAAGCTATGGGAGCATCTTCAGGCAGTATTGTGAGATTAATGTCTCTGGAATACCTGAATATGATTCTTATTTCATTTATAGTTGCAGCTTTGTTATCTTACGGAATTATAAGCTGGTGGCTGAAGAATTTTGCATATAAGACCGACATTGGTGTTGTCAGTTTTCTTGCCGGCGGAGTAATAGCGGTGTTAGTTGCAGTTTTATCTGTAGGTTATCAATCACTTAAGGCAGCTTCGCGGAATCCTGTTGATTCCCTGAAGTACGAATAAAAATTATTCAGATCAATAAAAAAGCCGCATTTCGCGGCTTTTTTAGTATGAGAGTCCTCATTCTCTATCGACTTCGCTACCGACGTCGAAGGATGAAAGAGCAATCAGATCCCAGCCACAACAACATCGTCAATCACAAGGCTCGGTAGTATTACCTGACTGTAGATCCATGGATCATTGGCAACCTCCACAAGCTTGTTCCAGAAATTCAAATGGTTATCAGCTATGTTCATCTCAGCAATGTTCTGTACAAATTTGCCTTTTTCGAACAACTTGCCGATAACTCCAACAGAGAAATCGCCTGTTGTTGAATTGGAATTTCCTCCGATATAACCGGTGATATATATGCACCTGCCAATATCCCTGATAATCTCTTCAACGCTCCTTGCTCCTGGAGGAATAATAATGTTTGAAACTGATCCGGATGTTGGCTCCCAGCCTAATTTGCGGCTGTAATACCAATCGACAAGAAATTCATTCACAACACCTTCTGTAAAGAGATCGCGTTTTCTGGCAGGGAATCCGTCGCCATCGTAATATTTTGAACCGAGACCACGCAGGAGAAAGGGATCATCTGTAAGGGTCAGCAGTTTGCTGCCGATGGCTTTCCCTTTTTTATCAGCCAGGAATGATCTTTTTTGCTGGATACTGCTGGCTGACATCGGATTAAACAGACCGCTTAACACTCGGGCTGCGCCACGGTTTTCAAGGATAACAGGGATTTTTGTTGTAGCGATCTTTTTTCCGCCCATAAGGTCGAGGGTTCTCTCAGCTGCTACAGTACCTATCTCTTCTAAAGAAGGTAAATCACTCCTGTACCTGCAGCTGATATAGTTATTACCCATAGGCTTTCGATCGCCCTCATCCTGTGCAGTCATTGAAGCTCCCACCTGGCAGAATGTATTCTGGACCGAGCCTTCAAAACCGTTGCTTGTCTTAATGAATTCCTCATAGTTTTCATCATATTCTGAAGCCTCTACCGAGACTACCTTATCTCCGCCCACCTGCAGGCATGCCTCTTCAACAGTTTTAACCATTGAGTGCCTGTCCTCCGGTGTCAGGCTGCCGTAATCAGGATCAGACAAGTGAAGATCATCTGTCGATCTTCCTTCATAGTATTTCGGATCAGGAAGAGTGCGGAAAGGATCCTCCTCCATGATTTTTGCGCTTTCAACTACATCATTAATGAATCCCGCAAGAGTTGACTGCCGGAAATCAGGTGTTGACTGTCCGGCATTCCGGTTATTGATGAACACTTCAAGGTAAAGGTTCTTTGTGGTAGCTTCCTTAATGACTTCAGGCTTACGATCCCGGTAATTTATATTTACCAGTCGTCTTTTTGAAAGATTTACCCTGCAATCATTTGCTCCGGCTTTCAGAGTCTGGTCGATGACCCAGTCTGCAAGGTCCCGGAAATTCATCTGTTGTTCTTTTTTATTTTTCATGACCTGCCTCCTTTCTGCTGAGTTCCTCCCACAGTAAGCGATTTTACCAGGCAAGTAGGCAATCCGAATGAACAGGGAACACCCTGCCCGTCCTTGCCGCACTGCCCGGCTCCTCCAAGGTACAATTCAAGATCATTTGCCGCCATTGTAATATTTGTCAGCATTTTCGGGCCGTTGCCCATTATGTTCACATCCTTGATTGGAGCGGTAAGTTTTCCATTCTCAATCAGACGTCCCTGGGAAACATAGAAAGCAAAATCACCTTCTCCTATCTTTACCTGTCCGTTACTTACATCTTCCACATATATGCCGTTACCGGCCTGTTTAATGACATCTTCTGCACCGGCATCACCTCCAAGCATATAAGTATTACGCATTCGGGGTACAGGGTAATTCTGAAAATCCTGTCTGCGGCCATTGCCTGTCGGCTCAACGCCGTAATATTTAGCCGAGATCTTATCATGCAGGTAGCTTGTAAGAATTCCGTTCTCAACCAGTATTGTCTTCTTTCCCGGGGTCCCTTCATCATCCATGTTGATACTTCCTGCTAGGTTCATATTTGTTCCGTCGTCAATAATTGTCACGAACGGTTCTGCCACTTTTTTGCCCAGCATGGTGCTGTAGGTGGAGGTCTTCTTACGGTTAAAGTCAGCTTCCATTCCATGACCGATTGCTTCATGAAGCAGCACTCCTGACACGCCCGGTCCGAGTACAACAGGCATCTCACCGGCTGGAGGCTGTATGGCATCAAAGAGCTTCAGGGCATTATTAACCGATTTTGCGACTATTTCATCGACAACTTTATCAGTATAAAAAGAAAAATCACGGGTGCCGCCAAGGTTCCAGGCTGATTGCTCACGCTTACCGTTTCTTTCAGCAACAACTGAAGCATATAAGTACCCTGAAGGAATCAGATCTTCAGCAATGATGCCGTCGCTTGTTACAATCAAAATCCGTTTTGCACCACTCTGAAAGCCGGCGTTCACCTTTACTATCTCAGGTGACAGGGCAAAACATTTTTCATTAACATTTTGCAGCAACGGCAGTTTTGAAGCGCCGGGAATTCCATTGAAATCAGGAGGCAGAGGATAAAAATTGCCTTTTTCAAGCAGGCTGAATGAATAATCTGCTGATGCAGCATTCATGTCGCAGATCGTTGCTGCGGTGGCTGCCGCCGAAAGCATTGATTCCTCTGTAAGGTCCTGAGTAAAGCCATAACCTATCTGGTCGCCCTTTACGGTGCGGATACCAACGCCTAATGAGATATCACCATACGACTGGTTTACCTTCCCATCTTCAAGACCAAGGTAATTTGACACAGTGTACTCGAAATAAAGGTCGGCAAAATCGCCACCCTTGGATAATGCTTTTGCCAGGAGTTTATGGCAGAGAGTTTCATCAATCCCGAATTCTTTAAGGAAGTAGTTGCCGGCTAACAGGGTATCCGGTGACTTACAGGCTTTAAACGCGGGAAGGAAAAGCAGAGCGCCGCCGGCAAGGGCAGTGTTCTGAATGAATTTTCTTCGTGGAATGGGTTTCATTTTATTTTAAAATTTAGCACTAAATTAAGAATAATCTAAAAATATGATACATTCAGCAGGTAATTGTCTGACAGGAGACATAAAAAATAATATTACTTCAGGTTAATTATGCAGGTGGTATCAATCCCCTGTTTACCAGTCTTTCATGCTCCCATGCGGTATAATTTTCCGGAGGATTTACAATTTCTTCTTCAGGTTTCCTTTCAAGCCTGGCAGCCTTAAATGAGCATCCGGTCACGCATAAACCGCAACCTATGCATTTTGTCCTGTCAACGACTGAAATCTCATCACTTCCGGCAGAAACAGCATGCATCTGGCATCTTTTGATACATGTTCCGCATCCTTCGCATTTTCCCGGATCAATTACTGAATAATAGTTAGCTGCCGCAACTGATTTTTCTATGCCGAATTCCGTTATGCCCCTCAATATGCCGCAGCAACATCCGCAACAATTGCAAACATAAACAACTCCTTCTGCAACATTGCTTACAGTATGGACAAGCCCGATTTTTTCGGTTTCATCAAGGACTCGCAGAGCCTCTTCGCGTGTAACGAAAGGAGGAGAAGGCGGTTCCGGGGATTCAGGACCTTTGTAAAAAATAAGCTCCACATGAAGTGGGAAAGAACATTTCCTTATTCCTTCAAGATCCTGCTGTTTCCTGCAAATGCAGTCCCTGACCCTGAAGGTGTTGCATGATAAAAGAAGTTCACGAAGCTTATCATAGGGAAGTATCCATTCAGTCTTAACTGCACTCTGAGCGGGAATTACCCTGTGGATAGCAGGCTGCGGCCTCATAATTTCAATTCCTCCCTGATCGAGATATTCCTCAAAAAGATGGGCAAGTTCATGATCCATTCTTTCAAGCTGACTTTCATATATACCAACAATGAAGGGAGCCAGCCTGAACAATCCTTTTGCAGAATTACCTCTTACAAAATCACGCTCCATCATAAGTCTCAGACGATCTGCTGTTTCTGCTTCGGGAAGTTCAGCCCTCCGGGCAATTACACTTACAGGCTCAGCCTTCCCTGTCAGAAATCCGGCCAGATATGCCTCTTCAGGCAGGAATATTTTTTTCAACAGGGTAATTTCAATATTCGATTCCGTTCTTGGGAAGGAATTCGGAAGCTTGTTGAGGGCATCCGCAAGACGATTATACCAACCATTTATTATTTCAGGATCCTGTTTATATATGCCTGCAACCGGTACTGTTATTGCAATTCCTGCCACCGTGGCTGTTTTAAGAAAATCACGTCTTCTGACATTGATTTTACCATGATCTTTTTTAAGCATTCTGACCTCCTTATTAATTAAACGGATATAAAAATATCATAACAGATTTTTCACTGATTATCAAAGTTATGACAGTTACTGACACAAATCAAATTTATTTTGACTAAATGTTAATATGAATAAAAAAGCCGCTTTAACGCGGCTCCTTTATTAGTTTTTGGAAATAAGCTCTTCCCCTGTCAGCTTGAATTTCCAGGGTTCTGCAGGCTGAACGGCATAAACAACATCCCCGGGTTTAATGCCGCTTTTTATTACGATATTCTTGTCGTTCATTTCACCGACGATCACCACCTGTTTATTCCCCTTTTTGGTATAAACGAACGGAATGCTGTCAGATCCCGTATTAATGCATTCAGTAGGAATATATACGGCATCAGCAACAGTATTGATTACTATTTTATTCCAGGTGGTCATTGCAGGGCGGAGCTCCATATCGGTCCCGTCAATCTTAATTAGGACCTCAAACATCTTTGCATCGGAATTAGGCAATACTTCCCCGATATTTGCAACACTGGTCACGGTACCTGTAAACGATTTTGACGGCAATGCATCAATAGTAATGATAACTTTCTGGTCTGTTTTCACTTTGTTTACTTCAATCTCACTGACATATGTCAGCGAGATCATTGTTGTCAGATCAGGAAGCGTGGCCACAACCCGGTCAAAAGGATTTACGGATGATCCGGCCTTTCTTTTGGTTCCGTTCCAGTCTTCTTTATAGATCAGAATGCCGTCAGAAGGAGCTCTGATTGTGAATTGTGCAAGGAAATCCTGCAGGGCATTCACCAGTTCTGTACCATTTTCAAGTGCCTGTCTTGTCTGGGTGATATCAGCCAGGGACTGAGCCCTCCTCAGTTCATAGTTTTTCTTCAGCTGTTCAAGTCCGCGCTGTGCTTTGTTGAGGCTTATTTCAGCCTGGCGTATTGTGGCAGGAGGTTCATATTTTGATTCCGCAAGCGTGATATGAGCTTCTTCAACAACGAATTGCTGATTTTTAATATCGTCCCGAAGATCAGTGAGTGTCACCGTGGTATCAAGTATTTTCATTTCAAGATTTGCCTTAAGAGTCGTAAGGCTTTCAATCGCATCTTTAAGGGTATTGTCATACTCCGTCCTGTCGAGCCGGGCAATGTAATCACCTTTTTTTACCATGGTGCCTTCAGAGATGATATCCTGAATCTCAAAATCCATTGCATGCATTCTCCCGTGACCGCCTTGTCCTCCGCGTCCACCTCCAAAAGCCTGGTTGCTGCTGAAGATCTCCGGACCTTTGATGTCAATTGATTTTTCAGCTAACAGTTCTCCTGAATTAGCTACAGTAATTTCAAAAAATCCTTTTTTAGCTTCCGCATATACATTTGAGCTTTTATCCTTTGAGATTAGTTTGTTGAACACAAACAACGCCAGGGTTATAGCTGCAGCAACAATAGCAGTAGTGATTAATGTCCTTTTCATAAGAAAATTATATTATTTATATATTCGATAGACAAATTTAAACTCATTTTATTCCATTATAATCCTTTTGAAGCATATAATTATGAGATAATTTACCATTAATGTTAACTTTGTACAAATCACAAAATGTCAGATAGATGGGATATAATCAATTTCAAAGGAACAGTAAACCACCGGAGTGGGACAAGTATGTGCCCTATATCAGGTATGCCTTTTACGGCATTATACTTATCGTTCTTCTCTGGCTGACTTTCTTTCAGGTGAGGCCTGAAGAGGTCGGTGTAATAACTCGTTTTGGCAGATACATCCGTCAGGAAGAGTCGGGACTAAACCTTAAGATCCCTGTCCTTGAGAGAGTGTACAAGGTTGCGGTGGAGAGGCAGAACAAAGAGGAATTTGGCTTCCGTACCACAAGCACCGGGATCCAGTCGCAGTATACGAAACTGGGTACTCAGGATGAATCGCTGATGCTTACCGGCGATCTTAACCTTGCTGATGTGGAATGGGTTGTCCAGTACCGTATCACTGATGCATACCAGTACCTTTTTAAGGTCAGGGAACCGGTAAATACCATGCGAGATATTTCCGAAGCATGCATGAGGCAAATTGTCGGTGACAGAACTGTTAATGAAGTGCTTACAGTCGGGAGAATTGATATAGCATTAAGTGTTCAGGAAGAGATCCAGAGATTGTGTACGGAATATTCCCTCGGGATAAAAATTGAACAGGTGGTGCTTCAGGATGTTAATCCTCCTGATCCGGTGAAGGATGCTTTCAATGCTGTAAACCAGGCACAACAGGAAAAGGAGACATTGATAAACCAGGCGAGGTCGGAATATAACAAGATAATACCAAAGGCCAGTGGACAGGCGGAGGAGACCATTCAGAAAGCCGAAGGGTATGCCACTGAACGAGTAAACAATGCTCTCGGCGAGGCAGCGAGATTCAATGCATTATACAGGGAATATATAAAAGCCCCGGAGGTCACCAAACGAAGGATATACCTCGAAACAATGGCGAGCGTGATCCCTAAGCTGGGAAACAAGATCATTGCTGATGAGGAGGGAAATAATGTGATTCCTCTCCTGCAGATGCAGATGAAAAACAATTAAAACAGGAAATCATGAAGTACAAAAAACTCATAATTCAGATCCTTATCTCATTGGCAGCCCTCATCCTTATCATGGAAACAGTTTTCAAGGTAAAGGAAACGGAACAGGTCGTCATTACTCAGTTCGGCAAACCCATCGGGGAACCAAAGATCACTCCCGGATTAAAGATCAAAGCTCCTTTTATACAGAGAACCAATTATTTTGAAAAAAGATTTATGGAATGGGACGGAGATCCCAACCAGATTCCCACCAAGGATAAGAAATTCATATTTGTAGATACTTATGCCCGCTGGCAGATAACAGATCCTCTGCAGTTCTTTAAAAGACTTACAGATGAACGCGGAGCCATGTCAAGGCTGGCAGATATCCTCGACGGCGAAACACGCGATTATATTGCAAACCATAATCTTATTGAGGTTGTACGAAGCCTGAACAGGGTACCAATGACATCAGGGGCAATTGGAGAAGAGGTAGGTGATACCCTTGCCGATATAGGAGAGGGAAGACTGAAAATACAGGGGAGCATACTCAAATCAGGTAATACGCGGGCAAGCGATCTGGGTATCATAATCCTGGATGTAAGACTGAAACATATCAATTATGTACCGGAAGTGCAGACACAGGTCTATGAAAGAATGAAGAGCGAACGGTTCCGTATCGCCGATAAATTCAGGTCAGAAGGACAGGGTGAGGCTTCAAAGATAAACGGTGAAAGAGAACGTGACCTGAAAACAATTCAGTCGGAAGCTTACCGGAAGGCCGAAGAAATAAGAGGACAGGCGGATGCCAGGGCAACTGCTATTTATGCAGATGCCTATAACCAGTCAGCTGCTTCAAGGGATTTATACAGTTTTATGAAATCGATGGAGACATTTGAAAAGACATTTGACACAACCACCACCGTAATTCTGTCAACAAAAAGCGAATTATATAAATACCTGATTGATCTGAAATAAGCGGATAATGCTTCCTTCGGACAGGCATACAAATACATAACCGGGATAAAGACAATCTTTTACCTGATAACTTCATTCCCTCTCAGACAGGAATTGTCACAGGTTAAAAGTATAAGTATATTTGACCATCACTGCCCTTGAATAATAAACTGGCAAGTTAGGTTCGAACCGTGTAAGGTCAGTATTACGGCCTTCATTAAAAACGATGTAAAGGTCATTTCCCTCTTTTGGATTATACCGTATCCTCAGGTTTGTAATGATCTCATGTACAGATTTGTTATATTGGATAAAGGCATTTACTGAAAGTTTTGTATTAAGCATGTATAATGCCTTAATACCAAGGATATGATTAGTCCATATAACATCCCGTTTACTGAAATTAACGTGGTCGAAGTTGTATATTCCTCCAAGCTCAAAGTGTTTGGAGATATTCCATGTTGGTTCCAGCTGAATCGAAAACCTTAAACCATCATAATACTGCCCAGTCTGGATCATTGAACTTACATAAAAGGGTTTAGACATAGGGGTAACAAACATGATCCACAGGTTGGCATATTTAAATTTCCCGGGTGGTATGTAAACTTCACCAGGGCTTATTTCGAGGCTGTCTCTGAGGTTTTCTGCATTGTATACCACGTTAATATCTGCCATCAACTGGTTTTTTGTCACAAATGACCAGCCGGAAAAACTTGTAAAACCCATAAATGAACCATCATCAATATATGTACTGTAAAACATCCTGGTTTGCGGTGAGTGACTGTAGAGTTTTGATTTTTCTCCCGGTAGCCACCCGTAACTTAATGCAGCATTAACTGAAGTATAGTCATTTAACATTTCAAAGCCAACGCCCGGATTAAAATGAGTGCCCGATTGCAAGTAACCAAGTTGATATCCCAGACCTTTTCTTGCCCGTCTTTCCCATGAAACAGTAAACAAGGAAGGTTCTTTTGTTGATGTATTACTTACAGTATCTTCAAAGGTCTGGCTCCATTTAATGTCCAGGTAATCCTCACCGAAGACGCGGAAAATGCCATCAACACCATAAGCAAGGTTATAGGATCCGTTTGCCCCGAGACGACTGGTTGCTATTGCCCCGACATATGTATTATCATTTATTATCTGGCGACGAAATCGCATAACACCAAAATTTTGTGATGGTAGTATCTCATTATAGGTTCCGGATGAGTTCTTCATTTTGAGAGGTGCTGTCTGCATATCCAGTAATCCCACATCCCATCTCCCCAGGCGGCCGGTGATCCTTGCACCACCGTAAATACGAACAGGCTCCTGGTTTCCGAACTCATCGGGGTCGGTTAATCCTATTCTGCGGCTATAGAACAGGTTGTCATTTCTTCCTGTGGTGAAATCGAAAACACTGGCACGTTCAAGGAAGAAAAGTCTTTTTTCCGGGAAATAGAGTGAATAGCGGGTAAGATTAACCTGCTGATTATCTGCTTCAACCTGGGCAAAATCGGTATTGGCAGTCAGATCCAGGACAAGATTGCTGGTAAGGCCATATTTAATGTCCAGGCCTGCATCAAACACAGGATCATCTGTTTTTACGTACTCTGTCCAATCTTCATTTATTTTATAAGTACTTTCAAAACCGGCCAGACCGTAAGGTGCAATATAAAGTGGTTTGCCTGCCTTTACACCGCGAAGTATAATTTCCTGAGCCTGGGAAGGTTTCATAGCAGAGACCCCACCCCAGTTCGGAGGTATGGCAGGGAACAGATCCGTTTCATTTTTTGCAGGTATCCATCGCTGTATAATAAGGCCCATTCTTACTTCATTGTTGATCTCCTGAAAACGGATACTCGATAACGGAATCCTCATTTCTGTTGTCCATCCCTCGGGACCTTTTTGTGTTGCTACGTCCCAGAATGTGTTCCAGCTTAAATTCATCGGCATCTGTTCCGGATTCCTTATAACCGCATCTCTCTCGATACTACCGTCAAATCTCAATCCATCAGGTGTGGTAAAAAAGATAACAGCATTTTCTTTATCATTATAGGTGTCGAGAATAAAACCAAACCAGTCGCCACCCATACCCTGATAGTCTCTTTTATAACTGGCCGACCTGATCATGGACGGGTCCTTATAATATAGTTTCGCCCCTGCATACAGGTATTTATCATCATATGCCAACCTGATATCTGACATCTCAGTAGGTTCTTTACCAAAAACAGGGGCAAACATTATAAGTTTGATAGGATCAACCGATTGCCAGGCTTCTTCATCAGGAATACCGTCAAAATTTACAGGTTGTGAAATATGGCTTATAACAATAGCTTCTTTAAGGCTGGAACTGGTCTGGTTGAAAGCTACAGCTACAGAACATAGAAGGGTGATTATAAGTATCAGACGGCGAAAATACACAATTTCACTATTAAGATTTTATTTGGATGCCAAAGATATAAAAACTGAAATGAACAACCATATATGAAATTTCAATCTCATATTTATGATGCAAACCGGATATTTTTAAACAGTTATTATTTCTGGTCCTCAGGTATGATGTAACTCAGGACCTGCCCCTCAGACTCAAGCTTTGCCTTTACATCGTTGTAATCAAGGTCATGTATGTTCTTGCTGTTTTCAATAGCCATTGCTGCGATTGTCCCTGCGCTTTGTCCCAGGATCATGAATACGGGTTCCATCCTGATTGAACCGAATGCGATATGTGAGCTGGAAACACAAACCGGAACAAGCAAGTTGCTGCACTCTGCCTTTTTGGGCATTATTGATCCCATATCAATCTGATAAGGACGATCCGGCCCGACACCAAGATCACCCTCATTCTGAACGAATCCTTCTGGTGTAACATACCTCTGAACATTATGGGAATCCATTGTATATGAGCCCATTCCGACAGGTCTCGGCACCTCTCTTTTTCCAAGGACATCATTCTCGGTCATGACATATTCACCGATCATTCTTCTTGCTTCTCTGACATAAATATTATACGGCCAATTACCATTATCAGCAAATTCATCCTTTGCATAACCCCATTTATTCATTGTTTCCCTCACGTCTGCAGGAATACGCCTGTCAGTTGCCATAAAATAGAGCAATCCCTTCTGATAGGTTTCATGTTCCCTGATGATCTCTTTTCTCCTTTCATATGAGGCTTCCGGGTAATCCCAGTTCATCCCAATATTATCATAACTGAAAGGGCCATGGTTATTTACATCCGTTTTAAAATTGGGTATGGGATCGTATTTCCCGAAAAACTCATTCCATCTTGTATCTGATAACCTCACCAGGAGCTCATATTGTGTTGAATCATACCCCTCGGGTTTTGTTATAGGCACTTTATTATCAGGGTGTTGTGTCAGACACAATCTAAAGCAATATGCCTGGATCTTATTATCACCGGTACCATTTTCACCGGGCACTTCTGATGAAATCCGCGGAAGAAGTCCGCTTAAGGGATCACCGGGTATCCTGTATGGGTCAATATTGTCCTTGAACCAATGGCCATGATGGAATACTCCCTTCTGCACTCCGTTCCATGTTTCATTATAAACATTATTAGCCTCGCGGCCGACAGTATAACTTACTCCTGCCGCAGCCATCAGATCTCCCTCATATGTGGCATCTATGAATATTGTCCCTTTAAAGATCTTTCCGCTAAGCGTTTCGATTGAGATTATTGACCCGCTCTTCTTTTTAACTCCTGTCTCCCGGTTCAGCCATTCATCCCTGAACAGTATAATTTTATTGTCAGCGATCATTTTCTCAAAAGCCTCTTCTGCAACATGCGGTTCGAAGATCCACTGGGTCCGTTTTTCTCCGTCGATTGCCGGATTTCCCTGACCTCTGTTGCCGTATTCTGATTGTTTCTGCCAGTTCCATGATTCAGGCTTCAGGTAGTGATCGAAAACAAGCTGATAGAATTCCCTTGCCAGTCCGCCGATAACTTCCTTGTTGCCGGTATCAGTAAATCCAAGTCCTGATGAAGATAATCCCCCGGGGTGTTTATCGGGAGAAACCATGATAACGGACCTGCCCATTCTGCTGACCTTAACTGCAGTGGTCACTGCTCCTGAGGTGCCGCCATAGACAATTATATCAGCCTTAAATGTATTGTCGTTCGATTCGTTTCTGCATTGATTAAAAAGAAGCAGGAAAGCCAGGAATACTAATGAAAATATTCTGTTTTTCATAGGTGTGATTTTATGAGACTATTTTTTAGGAAACCAGGGAATAAACGTGCTGGTCTTCTTAATATATTCTTTGTACTGAGGCTTTTGTTCCTTAAGGCTTTTCTCAAGTAATGCAACTCCCGAAACCTTTATTATCAATAGAGTCATTAAAACAGATCCCAGAACAGGTATCCAGCTGCCTGCGGCAAGGCACATAAATCCATAGCCCCACCATACCGATGAATCGCCGAAATAATTGGGGTGACGAGTATAGTGCCAGAATCCTTTATCCAGAACCTTTCCCCGGTTATCCGGTTTTGATTTGAAGGCTGCAAGCTGCCAGTCTCCGCCGGCTTCAAATGCGAAGCCTGTGATCCACAAGACAATACCGATCCAGTCAAGTACATTTATAGGTTTTTCATGCCCGTAATACTGAGCTCCGAGAAGAGGTGCCGAGATGAGCCACATAAGCATACCCTGTAAAAGAAATGTCTGGAAAAAGCTTATCCACCAGTATCTGGTTTCACCATAATTCTTCCGGAACTGTTTGTATCTGAAATCCTCCCCTTTCCCATAGTTCCGCCAGGATAGATAAGCGGAAAGCCTTAATCCCCAGACAGAGACAAGAGTGGCTATGATGATTTTCCTTATTTCATTGCCGTCACCAAGAAGGAAGTAAAACCACGATACAATTACAAAGCCAAATCCCCAGAAGAGATCGACGATGCTTACATTTTTAATAAAAACGCTTAGGATCCAGAGCAAGGTCATCATAATCATGATAACAGCAAATGCCTCCAGATAGATATGAAAGAAAGTCATAGCAGAAATATTATTCATAGAGGAGCGCCACGGAAGCAGCACCTACACCGGCATTCGCTCCGATTACAGGAGAAATATTGACAACAGAAACAGGTTTCTTCCCGGTGAGGTCTTCCATTTTTTCAGAATACCAAGTTGCGGCATCTTCATTATTGGCATGAAGAACGATATAGTTCCAAATTTTTTTCTCCCGGCCGGCTGAGATGACATGTGTCATCACCTTCTCCATGTTCGATTTCTGGTTAAAAGACTTGTCAAATACTATAGCCTTTCCTGATTCATCAAGAGAAACGATAGGATTGATATTAAGTATCCTGGCAATCAAACCCCTTACTGCAGAAACCCTGCCGCCACGGACCATATATTTTAATGTTCTGACGCTGACAAATATTCTCGTGTTTTTAATCCATTCCTCCGTCATTTCAACGATCTGATGGTGCGATATTCCTGCTTCAATTGCCTGCGCGGTTTTCAGGATTATCAATCCCAGGGCGCCTGAGAGATTCCTGGAGTTAATTACAGTTACAGGTTTGTTGAATTCACTGCTTACTGATCTCGCGGCTTTCAGGCTGCTGTTGAATGTCCCGCTAAGCTTGTCACTCAGGTGAATTGCTATTATTGAGTCGTAATGTGAAGCCAGGTGTGAATAAAGATTTACAAATGCAGCCTCATTAACCTGTGAAGATTTCGGGTAATCAGGACACTCATCCAGAAGTTTATAGAACTGAGCAGGTTTCATGGTAACCTTGTCCAGGTAATGGTTTTCGCCGAAACTTATATTAATCGGCAGCATATTGATCTGGTATTGGTCTATAAGTTCCTGTGAAAGATCACATGTGGAGTCAGTTACAAGGGCTATCCTCCATTTCCTGTCATAGACAGCCTGGCTCTGCCGGATCATATCATCAGCTTTCTGGAATGTAAGAGTACCTGCACTCCTTAGTTCATCAAAGAGTTCGGCAGGAGTGTTGGTATGTACGTGAAGCCTTCTGATCCTGTCGGAACCCGCAACTACAACAGAATCACCGTATCTGGCCAGAGTCTCTTTCAGAGCTGAATTCCCGAGAGGACTATTCCTGATAATTGCTTCTGTGCAGTACCTGTAATCAACATTCTCAGCAACTACTTCTTCAATTCTAGGGAATGAGGATGTTTCTGATTTTGAGAGTATAAGCTCTTTTATGTTCCTTGAGTTGATAAATTCAATTATCCCTTCAACAAAGAGCACAAATCCTTTAGCTCCGGCATCAACAACATTATTCTTTGCGAGTATTTTCAGCTTTGACTTTGTCTCGAGAAGCGATTTTTTAAGAATTTCGTATGAGCTTACCATTAAATGATTGAAATCGGTGAATCTCTGCCAGCTCCTGTAAATATATTCGGCCCACTCCTTGATAACGGTAAGCATGGTGCCTTCAACCGGATTAGCTACGGCTTCATAGACATACCTTACTGATCGCTGGATGCTTTCAGCAAACTGCTGAAGTGAAATAGACTTAAAATCACCGATTTCAACACTGAGACCATAAAAGAACTGGGCAAATATTATCCCAGAATTTCCCCTTGCATTCAAAAGAGTTGCTTCCGCTATCCGGTCTAAGGTTATTTTATATGACCTGTGCGGGTGAATCGATTCAATCACTGATCTGATTGTGGAAGCAAGATTGGTACCGGTGTCTCCGTCATTAACCGGGAACACGTTGATCCTGTTAAGTTCTATCTGGTTTTCAATAACTTTCTTTGCCCCGGCAATAAATGTGTAATACAGATTGCGGCCATCCATTTTTTCCATCGGGGCAGGAACCGGTGTCATTTTAGTATAAACCATTTGTGGACTGCAAAGATACGAAATAAAGAACAATCGGATTCAGAGATTGTTCAGGGGATCTGGTACACCCTTACCCAGTCTACCTCAAAAGTGATCGGGGAGGGGCTTTTTGACGGATCGCCTCCGTTGGCTCCTATTGCCAGGTTCAGCAGAAGATAATGAGGCTGAAGGAACGGATTGAAGCCGTCAGGATTAACGGTCTCACTGATCCTGACAGCATTCAGCAGCTGGTTATCAAGGAAGATCCTGATTGATAGACTATCCCAGTCCATCCTCCAGACATGGAATTTCCTTCTCCAGTCAGGATCATTTGCTGTAAAATCCGACAATGGTTTTTTAAGGTCATCCCATTTTGACACAGATTGTTTTTCTGTTCCCCAGGCAAAATTTGCAAGTATTGTAGGCACGCCTTTGACCCTGTAAAACTCCATTATATCAATCTCGCCGCCTGAAGGCCAACCTCCGGAGATTCCGAGAGTCCATATAGCCGGCCATGAGCCGCAGGCAGTATCAATCCTGGCACGGATCTCAAAACGTCCGAATTGCCATTGATTAAGCCCCCTCGTTTGTATGCTTGAGGATGTATACTCAGTATATTCCCTTGATTTTTTCCAGTCACTGCTTCCGGGAGTATAAAAAGGATTTTTGATCTTTTCCCTACGTCCTTCAATAATCAGCAATCCGCCGGTGCACCTTGCATTATTCGGCTGGTACCATTGAAGTTCGCGGTTCCTTACATATCCGATCTCATATCTCCATGATGAAGGATGAGGTTTCCCTTCCTCATTGAACTCCTCATTCCATACAAGGCTCATGCCGTTTATATTTGCCGGAGAGCTGAAATCAGGCCTGTAAGGATCAGGTTTCTGAGCCTCCAGGATACATGCCACAATTAATATAAATGATACTAATAGTATTGTCTTCTTCATAGACTTCTTTTGAGTTACTTAGAGTTATCCTTTGTGTCCCTTTATGGTAAAATGTATAACCACAAAGTATCACAAAGGTAAGCACAAAGGTGCAAAAGGGGTATTTCAGAATGGCATTTTCTTTAAAAGCCCGGGATATAAATCATCCCTGACATAAGTGAATTCAGGTTCCAGAAGGAGAATATATTCATAAACATCCCTGGCTGAAGAATATTCATTAAGTGTGTAATATGATTGTCCTATAACTGTCAGAAGGTTGAGGTAATTCCAGTTCTCTTTAACATTATCTGAATCCTTCTCGAGGATTTCCCTGGCTTTAAGAAAATACCTTATTCCCTCCTTTTTCGATCCGCCTGCTGAAGCAGGCATGTGAAACTGTACATTTCCATTCTGAAGATATGCCAGGTAATTAGTGCTATCCGCCTCAAGAGCCAGCCTTGCATATTTAATGCTTTTTAATCCATAATAAGGAACTGTAAGGACGTTTAACTCCATCCTTAAACCATAAAATGCAGATTTATATGCATATATAGAAGACAACCTGAACTTTTGCTTTTCAAGAAAGCTGATATTTTCCTCAGCAAGGTCGAGATAATTTCTGGCTTCATTTTTCTTATTAAAAGCGATGCAATATCCAATATAACCATACTGGTAATTTACCAGCTCCAGGACCAGGTCATAACCTTTATCTTCAATAGAATCGATCCTGTCCATTACATCTTTCCAGAGATCCATCCTGTTGTTAATGTAAGCATTATAGATCTCTGATCTATAGGAGGCTTTTAGTTCCGGAACCAGCAGTATTAGTAGTATAATAATTTTATATTTCAACCCCATCATAAAATTTTCCTCAGGAATCCGTGTAAAACCAGACAACTTTATTTTAACCAAAGATATTTATTAAATAAGTTCAATTATAAATAACTGATCAGATGATGCATGATTAATGAAATTTTCGTATCTTGTAACTGTCTAAAAACCTGATCCGTATGAGAAAGCTAAACAGGATGAAGACCATAAAAGGAACTATTCCGGTATTGATAGTTTTTATAGTTCTTACTGCATTTACTATCAGCAAGATAGCCTCACAGGAAGATCTGAAAAGCAAGTATGCCTATAAAGATTTTGAGTCCGCAAAGAAATGCCGTTCATGTCATCCCGGTTTATATGAACAATGGGCACAGGCAATGATGTCGCAGGCATATACCCATGAGTGGGATGAAATTGAATATTTTGATCTGGCTGTTGGACATTCAAATGCCAATCCCGAGATCAAAAATGTTGTTGACGGATGCAACGGCTGCCATACACCACTGGCGTTTATAGGCGGGAACCAGTTTCCGCCGCCCCGTCCATCGGAGAAAAGCATGGCCAATGAATCCGTATCATGTGAAGTATGCCATCTGACCCAGTCTGCACAGACAGATCCTCCTTTTAACTTCAGTTATCTCATCAGGCCGGGGATGACCAAAAATGCGGTACGTACTCCTGCAGTTGAATCACCGGCACATAAGATAATTACAAATGATTTTTTTAAGACCACTGAATTCTGCGGGAATTGCCATAATGAAAAAAATCCCTTCGGAATATGGGTAAAAAGTACTCAGCTTGAGTGGAAAGAAGGTCCGTATTCCGCAGAGAACATAAGGTGCCAGGATTGTCATATGCCTAAAGGAGGGCCATTTCTTAATGCCCTCATGACCAAGCCATACAATGATTCAAGGCTTCATCTTTTCCATGGCGCACATGATCCGGGAAAGATAAGAGGAACAATAGAACTAAGGATCCAACCGGATATACGTGAAGCAGAGCCCGGGGAAAATATAATTTTTACGGTAGCTCTTTTTAACCAGAAAACCGGGCATAAGTTTCCTACAGGATCAGTGGAAGACCGTATTGCATGGTTGCAAGTTGAAGCAACGGATACTAAAGGCAAGGTATACCATCTGAATGTAGACAAGAAAGGTTTTGAAGGGGAGGAATATACAATATCAGGAGATTATCTGGCTTACCAGGATATGGGACTCCCTCTGGGACTGACCGATTTCAAGGGGGTTCAGCGTGACGGCATACCTGCAGGGAACAGGATATTCAGGATGCCCTATTTTGATCCTGAAGGACGGATGACCATCATGCAATGGAATACTGCAAAACAGGGTGTCGATTATCGCATTGGTCCCAGGGAGACCAAAGTGGAGAAATTCACATTCCGCCTGCCATTTGACGTTGCTCCCGGTGAAATGACTGTCAGGGCAGTATTGAATTACCAGCTCCTTGTGAAGCCGGTCGCTGATTTTCTTAAGGTGCCGGCTGACGAATCTGAAATAAAGGTAGTAAATGAACATTCGACCAAAGTACAGATACTACAATAACAATCTGATCATAAATAAGTTATAAAAATCACTTAAATGAAAAAATGTTCCGGTCTCAGTTTAACTACGCTTGCACTTGCTGTCCTTTTTCTGGTACCTGCTCAGAACATTTACGCTATCCCGGCTTTTGCCCGAAAGTACCAGATCAGCTGCCAGGTGTGCCATTCACCTGCTATGCCCAGATTAAAAGGTTTTGGAGAGGAGTTTGCAGGAAACGGATTCAGACTCACTGAATATGAATCGCCAAGATATTTCATTCAGACAGGTGACGACAGACTCTCTCTTTTCAGGGAGCTTCCTTTAGCTTTCCGCCTTGATGGCCATGCCATGATTAATTTCGATAATTCGGGAAAAGCAGAATTTACATCGCCTTATATTCTTAAGATACTGTCAGGCGGCGAACTTTCTGATAAATTATCTTATTATTTCTATTTTTTACTGACCGAGGGTGGTGAAATTGTAGGAGTTGAAGATGCCTTCCTGATGTACAGGGATCTTTTTAAAACCGGTATCAACTTTTATATCGGCCAGTTTCAGGCTTCCGATCCATTGTTTAAAGGAGAGCTCAGATATACCCTTGAAGGATATACTATTTATGATTCAAAACCAGGAAATTCCTCAGCTTCATTAAAATATGAAAGAGGGATCATGCTGGAAAAACCATTTTCAGCCGGAACGACAATACTTGTAGAAGTACTTAACGGATGCGGACTTGACTGGTCGGTTTTTGATATAGATAAATACAAAAACTACATGTTCAGGATCAACCAGAAGATAAGTGATAAACTATCATTTGGCGTTTTTGCATATACCGGTAAAGAGGGTCTAAGTGACACAATTGAAACATTCAACAATAAAATTCTGATGTATGGTCCTGATATCAGGATTAATTTTGACGATATATTTGTTTTGAATGCCCAGTACGTATTCAGAACCGATTCACGCGTTTTTGATGCGAATGACGCAGTGAATTATGAAGATGTTAAAACGCAGGGTGGATTTGCTGAGTTAATTTATTCACCCAGGGGAGATATGAGTAAATGGTATCTGACGGGATTATTTAACTGGGTTGATTCAGATGTTAATGCCCTCGATTATACCGCTGCAACACTGCATGCAGGATATCTGCTAAGGCGCAACATGCGGCTGGTATCGGAGTTTACTTATCAGCTCTCGGGCACACAGTATGGGAGAGTAAATGTCGGATTTGTTTCGGCATTCTAAAGATTCCCTGTAAAATTCAGGATGACTTTATACACTCTTTCCTTTGTCTCTTCAGGAGTGGGATTTAATTCCTCTGATGTAAAATTTCCATTTCTGACATCAATCCTTTCAAATACCATCAGGTAGAGCTCAAAAATTATTTCCAGGCTCAGCCGGTATCTTGGTTCAACAAGAGGACATATTTTCTTTATTACCTCATAAGTCATAAGGCGGTATTTATCTGCAAGAAGATAATATTCATTTATAAGGTTACGGAAATTATTACTGACCGGGTGATTCCAGGCAATTTCCTTAAGATCATGCCTTGATAATCGATGCTTTGCAGTAATATCGTCAGCAAAATAGTTCAGGTTATTAAGCTGATCTTTCTGGAAATCCCTTATTATGTGAACCAGATAACTGAATAAAGCACAGGGCGTTGCAGCTTCCCTCACATTGAAAAGAGGATCACTGAACCGTCCGTTCTTTTTCACCAGCCCGGCAAGATGAACGAATATTGAAGCAGGGGAGACAGATGCTCCCTGGGCATACTCAATAAATGCTTCAAGTGAAGGAAAACCATCATTGTTGATATCATAGATCATCGACTTAGCAAAAGATTCAAGTGCCCACCCCGGTATCCTGAACTTCCTGATTGTACTCACAAGCTCCTTATGAGCAGGATCAGCATCGCCTGAAAATGCCAGCATCTTAAGCCATTCATCAACATCTGCAATAAACTTTTTTCTGTCTCCGGGAGCAATGAATTTATTTTTGGCTTTATAATTGTCAATCAGGTCATCGATGGCGCGTAAAAATTTGTAGCAGACTTTAGCCGCATGATACCTCTCTTCTTCCCAGAAATGGGCAGCTATTAAAATATTCGGATGATCTATTATCTGGTGGAAATCTATTGAGTTAAAGATTTCCAGAAACTCATCTCTCTGTGAACTCATTTCCTGTTTTCAGTTTGGTAATGATTTATTCTGATTTATGCTCCAATAAGATCCTTTCGCTTACAAGCTTTGCTGACAAAAGTACATTCGGCACTCCGTTTCCCGGATGCGTGCTGCTTCCCACAAAGTATAGATTATGATACCTGTCATGCCTGTTGTGCGGCCTGAAGTAACCCATCTGCAATATGTTATGACTGAGACTCCCGAAGACAGAACCCCTTGAGATATTGCAATAATCTTCCCAGCTTTCAGGCGTATAGCATATCTCAAACTTAATGTGCTTTTCAAAATCCTCAAGGCCGAATTTCTCAAGACGTTTTATTAGCGCATCCCTGGTTTTTTTCTTAAGCATTTCCCAGTCCTGGCTCTTTCCGGCATCGAGATGACCGGCGCCAACTGCAACCGAAAGTGTGTCCTGACCCGGGGGCGCAGCATCTGCATCAGTCCTTGATGGCGCATGGATATAGAATGTCGGAAGATCATCAACGGTTTTATCAATAAAGATCCTGTCAAGACCACCCTTTAGAGAGTCTGAGAGAAAAACATTGTGATGATCGAACTGCGGATAAAACCTGTCCAGTCCCCAGTGATAGCAGATCACGGAGCAGGAGTATTTCAAACTGTCAATATGTGCCGATTTTCTCCTGTCAGGCAGTAATTTGCGATATACATACGGCAGATCGGCATTGGCAACAATTATGTCAGCCCTGTACTCTCTGCCGTCATCCAGGCAAATGCTGTCAGCATTCTTGCCTCTGACATTGATTTTAGCTACAGGAGAGTCAAAATGAAATCTGACACCGTATGAAACTGCAGAAGAATAGAGTTTTTCAATAATCGCATACATTCCGCCTTTCGGGAAAAAAGAACCTTCCGTCAGTTCCGCTGCCGGGATCATTGAGAACAGGGCCGGGGAATCAAACGGGCTTTGTCCTACATAAATATTCTGAAAGGTATATGCCATCAGAAGGCGGGAATTCTTAAAAAATTTCCTGGCATATTTCCAGTTGGAAATATAGGTTTTCAGTCTGAGCAGAAGACCTATATTTTTAAAATTAGCTAACTGAAAGATATTAAAGAAATTACGTCCTATCAGCTTATCCATTCCTTCAAGATAGATCTGATAGCCTTTTGCAACATATTCTGCTGATTTCTCATAACTGCCAGGATCGATTTTTTCCAGCTGTGATCTCATCCTTTCCTTGTCAGTGGTAAAAGCCAGCTCCTCACCGTTATCGAAAAATATCTTATAAAGGTTTTCGAGCGGAGTGATTTCACTGCCCTCTTCAAACTTTATCCCAAGTGATTCAAATACCTGGTTATACATGCCGGGCATCAAATACATCGTTGCGCCAATATCAAAACGGTGACCATCACGGATTATCTGTCCGCAGCGTCCGCCGGGCTCAGAATTCTTTTCAAAGACATCTACGGTGTAACCATTCTTTGACAGGTATAATGCAGTCGCAATTCCTCCTGTACCGGCTCCTATAATTACTGCGGTCCTCTTCTCAGTCATTAGAAGTTGTTCTCACTTAATTGTCAAAATTTTCCCAAAAGATGGATAAAATTAATATTGTCCGCAAATTATGTAAGCAAAAATAATTTTTCTTTTGTTTTTTTAGGGGACTATTTATATTTTAAATGACTGACATCAGACTCCGTGCCTTTTCATTATTTCCTTCCAGGTGGTAATTATTATACCGTTATCCTCAAAGAATTTCTTCACAACGGGATCCGAAAATAACCGGGACTCCCATACACGCTGCTGCCAGGAATTAGTGATGAACTTAAGATTATCGGTTTCAACTGAGGGATGAAAAATGATCTCTGTCACACCAGGTTCCAGGGAATTGAGAAGGGCAAAAAATTTATCGCGTTTGTTTTCATACGAACTTCCATCAGGCACGCTGGAGAAATTATCGAGTTTCGGCAATGTGTATTGATCAAGCAATCCCACAACCTCTTCGGTGATTGGATAACCCTCATTTTTAAAACCTTCTGCTATTTTGGGGTCGGAAAGATCAATCGCATTCGCAGGGATATTATATTCATTGGCAATTTTCAGGAAAACCTTAAGATATTCAACAGAACCATAAAGAGTTCCCATATGAGTATCGATATGAGTGGGAGTGAAGCCCATTGCCAGTACTTTGTCAATCTGGGCGCGAACTTCAGTTTCGATCTCTTCAACGGAAGCATGCATTACCACATCAGGGACATCATGCCACATCTTTCCCTCGGGATCAATAAGTCCGGGTACCTTTGCAGGATCGGAGACAGGTCCCCAGCGGTAATCCTTCCATTCACTGGTTAGCGTCAGGTGAATCCCGACGTCGGGTGATTCCTGTGTCTTTGCCCACTCAATCAATGCCTCAGCATAAGGGCATGGTACCATCACAGCAGTTGACCGGATATCTCCTTTTTCAAAATAATTGCGGACTGCAATATTTGCTTCATCACACATACCTGCATCATCACAATGAAGAAGTATGACTTTTTTCCCTTCCGGGTAGCCAAACTTTTCGGCATTGGTGATTTTTTTATCAGGTGCGCATGATGACATTACAGCGGTTAGCACTAATGCAGAAATAATAAGCACACTTTCTTTGATTTTCATAATGAAGGAATTTAGATAGTTTTTATTTATTGATCATGATTGATTGTATTAATATTTCTTTTGATTTATCTGAACTGCCTGTCTATTCATCTCTTGTTCCGTTAATTCTGAACAGTTTGAAGAGATCAACCACCCCCAGCGGGATGCATGACATCAGCATAACGATAAGCCAGTGTTTTCCATCCATGGCTGTAAAATTAAATGCTTCGCGTACTGGCGGAACAAGAAGAACAAGCAATGCCAGTGCCGCAGATGCAAATATAGCTCCGATAAGAGGTTTATTCTTTAACGGGCTTATTGCCAGTGACGACCTTGTATTTGAATGAAGGTTGCGTACATGTATAAGCTGGGCAAAGGTGAGTGTTGTAAATGCCATTGTCTGACCAAGAATTTGCCCCCCGTCATGCAATCCTATAAGATATGCGGCAAGAGGAATTGCCCCGATCATTATACCCTGGTACATAATGCGCCATACCATTCCCCTGGTCAAAAAGCCTTTCTTCGAATTTCTAGGCTTCCTGTTCATGATGTCTTTTACAGGCGGATCAACACTCAGTGCAAGTGCAGGCAGACTATCTGTCACCAGGTTTATCCAGAGTATGTGGATTGGCAGCAAAGGTGCCCCAAGATTAAAGATTGAAGTGATCAGCAACAGGAATATTTCACCAATATTGGTGGAGAGAAGGAACTGGATAGCTTTAAGGATATTATCATAAATTCTTCTCCCTTCCTCTACAGCTGATACTATTGTCGCAAAATTATCATCTGTCAGTACCATATCAGCAGCGCCCTTGGCAACATCAGTTCCCACGATGCCCATCGCCGCTCCGATATCAGCCTGTTTAAGAGCCGGAGCATCATTTACTCCGTCACCCGTCATGGCCACAACCTCTTCATGCTTTTGCCAGGCCTTTATAATACGTACCTTATGCTCAGGAGCTACCCTGGCAAAGACTGAATATCGGGCAACTTTTTCGATGAATTCCTCATCACTGAGTTTTTCCAGCTCAGACCCGGTAATTGACAGGTCTCCATCCCTGTATATTCCAATCTCACGGGCTATTGCCATAGCTGTGCTTTTATGATCTCCGGTGATCATTACAGGACGAATACCTGCCCTTTCGCATTTGGACACGGCATCAATAACTTCAGGTCTTGCAGGATCAATCATTCCAAGGAGGCCCGTGAAAATAAGGCCATTTTCTATTTCTCCTATTGTTACGCTTTGCGGAGATTCAGGCAGATCCTTGTAAGCCATTGCCAGTACCCTCAGTGCCGAATCAGCCATTGCCTCGTTGGCACTGCGTATATGTTCAATATCATTTCCGGTAATGGCAGCAACCTCTCCATGTATTATAATCTTATCACATACACTGAGGACTTCATCCAGGCCTCCCTTAACATTGACACGTGTGCTTTTTTCTGAGAGACCGTTGACAGTTGTCATACGTTTCCTCTCAGAATCAAAAGGTATCTCAGCGATCCTGGGATATTTTTTATCCATTTCATCCTTGTGCATTCCATATAAGATGCCAAAATCCAGAAGTGCCGTTTCAGTAGGATCACCGGTAAATTCAAATTTGCCATCCTCACTGATCCTTGTTCGGGCATCAGCACATAAAACCGATATTGAAAGAAGCCTGTTTTCCTCATCATTCAGAACGCTGGCAGGATCAACCCTGTTGATCACGTCTTTCCTGTGGTTTACATATGCTTCAACAACCGTCATCTTATTCTGGGTAAGCGTTCCTGTTTTGTCGGAACATATTACTGTAGCACTTCCCAGTGTCTCAACAGAAGGGAGTGTCCTTATTATAGCATTGCGTCTGACCATCCGTTGCACACCTATTGCCAGTACAACGGTTGAAACTGCAGGAAGACCTTCGGGGATAGCAGCAACAGCGAGGCTGACAGCCGTCATAAACATGCTCAGGACAGAGTTGCCATAAAGAATACCGACAAGAAATATCACTCCGCAGATTATAAGGGCTGCAGTTCCCAGTACTTTTCCAAGCTTTTCCAGGCGATGGCCCATGGGTGTCCCTGTATCCTCAGTTTGCTGGATCATATCGGCAATCCTGCCTACCTCTGTCTGCATGCCTGTTGTAACGACAATGCCACGGCCTCTGCCATAAGTCACCATACCGCTCGAAAAAGCCATATTGATCCTGTCACCCAGGGCAACATCATCACCTGCTAAAAGATCAGTATGTTTGTCCACCGGGACTGACTCACCTGTCAGTGCAGATTCCTGTATTTTCAGGTTTACTGATTCAATCAGTCTCAGGTCTGCTGGTATGACCGCACCGGTTTCAAGGATGACAATATCACCAGGAACCAGCTCCCTTGTAGGGATTTCTGATACCACGCCATCACGGAGCACCTTTGTTTCAGGGGCTGCCAGGTTTTTCAAAGCCTCAAGCGATGATTCCGCCTTCCTCTCCTGAAAAGCTCCGACAAATGCGTTCAATAACAGAATGACAAGGATCACAAATGTATCAAGCAATCCTTCTCCCTGCATGACACCAACAACACCTGATATTGCAGCCGCAATCAGCAGGATTATTATCATAAAGCTCCTGAACTGGGCAATGAACATATGGAAAAAGGTTTTCCTGTGTTTTGCCTCCAGCTGGTTATACCCGTATTCCTCCAGTCTTCTTTTTACTTCTTCCGATGTAAGACCCTCCGTTTCAGAGGATTTGAATCGTGTAAGTATATCGCTGATGCTTTTATTGAAAAAAATTATCATCATTTAGAAATTATTATTGGAAAACAGCTCTATTATCCATTTCAGATATTGACAGGCAAATATAGTTAGATCATTCTAATTAAAAAATGTTACTGAAAAATACAACTTATATTTTGTCCATGGTTTCGGTAAGCTTCCTGACCACCCTGAACTGGTTGAAGAATTCTTTAGCAATTACCCTGTGCTAAGCTCCTGTTCGAATCTTATTTACCGCTTCTCAACTCTTCAATAATCTCTTTTGACGGTTTATTGGGAATAGTGGCAACGACCTCTCCGTTATATTCAAAAACCTCCCTGTCATCCCGGGTAACCTCTCCGATCACTGTCACGTTATCAGTTTTGGATCTTATGGCCTTTAATACCTCATCAACATTTTCCGGTGCAACATGAACCACATATCGGGCCTGGGTTTCGCATATCAGGATCTCCTGTGGGGTGATATCCTTAACTGAAACCGGCACTTTGGAAAGATCCACCCTGACTCCCAGTCCGCCATATCTGGCTGATTCGCAAACTGCTGCTCCGATACCTGCAGCACCAAGGTCGGAACAGGCCTTTATCTTCCCGGTGCCGAAAGCGGCCATAGCTGCTTCAAGGGCGGTCTTCTCCTCTTTGAACAAAGCTATTGCCGGACGCATTTCCGTTACCAGGCCTGCCCTGTAAAGAGTATCATTGCCGTCATTTCCTGTCACGCCTATGATTATAATTTTGTCACCAGCATCTTTTGCAGGTTTGGTAAGAGGCTTTTCGGTGACCAGTTTACCTATTACCGACACAACAACAGCCGGGACAATATCGGAAAATGAAGTGGAAAATCCGCCTCCGACAATGAACACCTCCATTGTCTCACACATATCCCTTAATCCTCTGACCATTATGTTCAGCCTTTCCTGGCTGGTCATAACCTTGCACTTACCGCAGGTGCAATGTCCGGTAAAACCACAGGGACCCACTATGACTTCCTGGTCAAGAGGCCTGGTACCGATAAAATCAAGAAGAAAAATAGGCTTACCGCCCATTGCGACCACATCACGCATCGCTCCGCCGGCGCCGGTAGCTGCAGCGTCATAAGGTCTGGGTACACATGGTGAACAATGGCTTTCCATTTTGGCCACTACATAACCATTCATACCCGGGATCCGGAAAACGGCAGCATCATCGTTTTTTTCAGGGCCTATCACCAGAGCTCCCGGCCAGATTTTGTCAATCTGGCGGTTCAATTCTTCGAAACTTTTAAAATCAATTACCTTATCAATGTTGTGATGCAAATGAACAAATAAACCATGCATCAGAGCTTTTTCAATAGTATTCATACTGCCTCCTTTTTTTAGATTTGTGTTTAATTTGCAATTTTGACATCAAGGTACACAGTATTTCTTTAAGGATTGTTTTTGGTTAAAGAATTTCATCCACAAAATGGTGATTATTTATCACAACAGCCATAACTATAATCTATGGTCTTCTGTTATAGCCTGCATTATTCATGCAGAAGATAAAAGACAAAAGTAAAAAGATAAAAGTCAGGCATTTGTAAACCATTTTCAATATTTTTTTTGAAAGTTGATTTTTATGATTATTTTTCATAATGTTTTGAACCTTTTGTCTTTTTTGAAGTTTATGAATTAATCAGGATAGATTGTTGCTACCCGTCAAGAGAGAATATTCAGGATTGTCTGACTAATTTCCTGAGCAGCTCGGTAAAGATCGCAGTTTCTGTTTCACTGAGTGCTGACTGTATTTTTTCAGCCATACGCTGGTACGCAATCTCACGCAGGGAATTTATTTTGTCACCTTTTTTATTTATCAGAAGATGTGTTGTCCTCCTGTCCTCACCGGATTTTATCCTGGTGACATAGCCTTTCTCAACCAGTTTATTAACCAGGACAGATACAGTTGGTTTGGTGAGTCCAAGCTCACCTGCAAGTTCAGTAAGAGTAGGGTTTTTCATCCTGACGATGACCTGGAGATAATGAAATTGCTGCTGTGTCAGGTCGCTGAAGTCAGACTGGCTTATGCTCTCTTCAAGAATTTTCTCAATAAGATCGGAAAGACTGGAGACAGCTTTTGAAAGATTTGTCATTAGGTTTTTCTGCAAATATAGTTAGAATGATCTAATAATTTATTCTTTGCTTTCCAAAACCGCCCTGAAAATATAATCTCCCGACAATATATCGATACATGTTTTATTGCCTGATATCCGTACGTCTCTGACAGTGCCGGAAGACTTGAGAGGGGCATCCGACTCTGTTATTTTCCCGGGATCGGGCTGAGGTATGATGATTGTTGCAGTACAGCTGACAGGGATCCTGATTTTCAGGATCAGATCATTCCCGGTAATCTGCCATGAACTGAAAACCTGTCCATATACAGTCTTAAAAGTGGTTTCAGCCCAAGTAATATCACCCACTATCTCAGGTGCTATAATTAAATGTTTATAAGCTTGTGAGGATTCATGCTGGCGAATACCTCCCATACCGCTGTAAAACCATTCCATCAGGTGTCCGAGCATCATGTGGTTATTTGAAACATTTGTGAGTCCTGCCCAGGATTCGGTAAGCGATGTTGCTCCTTTCGAAAGCTGGTAACCGTAACCCGGGACATCTGTCTTTGAGTTCATATCAAAAATAAGCTGCGACTCACCCTCCTGTTCCAGGGCTCTTATCAGATAGCGGTAGCCCACATCTCCGGCAGTGAGAGCGTTATTATTTTCTTTGATGGATTTCACAAGATTTTTCACAACATCACCATGACACGAATCATCCACCATTCCGAAAAACAGGGGCATTGCATAGGCCGTCTGGCTTCCTGTTGAATAGACTTTTGTTTCAGGATCAAAGAATTCCTTGTTGAAAGCTGTTCTGATCTGTTCCGCCAGGTTCTCAAAATAATCTGCATCACTTTCTTCACCCAGCAGTGATGCCATTCTTGAAAGTAGTTTTGCATCGTAATAATAAATTGACGTTGCAGTGACCGGTTTCGGTGTAAGCTGGGCAACTCCCGGTGACTTTGGCCCCAGGTCATACCAGTCGCCAAGCCCGTGAACGAGAATACCATCAGTTACCATTGTCCCGAGATAATCCATATATCTTTTCATCATCGGGTATGCTTTTTTTACAGCACCGATATCACCGTACCATTCATACAGATCCCATGGAAGTATTATACAGGCACTGCTCCATTCCGGCGAATCACGGAATCCCCCCGCAAACTCGACATATTCAGGTGCAATATCCGGAACAAGACCGTTTTCAAGCTGAGCTTCCATCATATCATCAATCATTTTGTTATAAAGATTATGGATGTCAAAAACAAACTTTACAGAGTTTCCCATCAGGTGAGTCTGTTCGAGCCATCCGAGCTTTTCGCGATGCGGACAATCGGTAGCCACGCTTGCAAGGTTGCTTTTTATTGCCCAGCCGATTAGGCTGTATATTGAATTAAAAAGTTCATTTGAGCATTTAAAACTTCCTGTTGAAGAAGAGGAGTTCCTTGTATGAAGCATTTCAAGACCTGTTATCACAGGCAGGCTTTTTGGATTAGGATTACCGGCAGGTACAGCTCCTTCAGCCCTGACATACCGGAATCCATAGTAGGTAAACCGGGGCTCCCAGGTTTCTTCTTTTTCTCCTTTCAAAATGTATGAGAAATAATATGGAGCGCCTGAAGCTCTTTGAGTTACCAGCGAGTCATCTCCGATAAGTTCTCCCGGGAACAGGCGCACCTCCTGTCCCTTCTTCCCCTGAACTTTCAGCCTGATGATCCCTGATGCGTTCTGTCCGAAATCATAGACATATACTGTGCTGTCGGGATTATAAATCTTCACGGGATCAAATGTCTGCATCACCTTAACAGGATAGTCGCTTTCTTCTTTCAGCACACCGCCCGGGTCTCTTACCGGCAGTGCCTGCTTCCAGTTTCCATCATTAAAACCTGATCCGTTCCATCCCGGCTGTTCAAGCCTTGCATCATAATCCTCGCCTCCGAAAATACTTGCAAATGTTACAGGAGACGGCGAAGTCTTCCATGTTTCATCAGATACAATGATATCTTCTGTACCGTCATTATACCTGATCAGAAGCTTCATGATCAGCTTCGGAGCCCCGTATTTTATCACCAGTTTATAATAACGCTCTCTGTTTATGTTGTAAAAACCATTACCGACTATTGCCCCGATTGCATTTGATCCCCTTTTCATCTCTTCAGTTACATCAAAGGTGTTATAAAGGCAGGTTTTCTCATAGTTGGTCCATCCGGGAGATAAAAAACGATCACCGATTTTATTTCCGTTAATATATAGTTCGTAATGGCCAAGGCCGCTTACAAAAACAAATGCCTCTTTAATATTCTTCTTAAGCGAAAATTTTTTGCGGAAACAGGGAACCACAGTCCGTTTTGCTGCAATGTCACCCTCAATTTTTATTCCCTTATGTATTCCGGGAACAAGAAGCATTGAATCAGGAATCTCTTCAAAGCCGATCCATTTTGCACCGTTCCAGTCTTTGTCAGTAAACAATCCGGTAATGAAGAAAGCATTATTGCTCCAGGCAGAGGGATTACCAGAGTTATCCCAGATCCGGACTTTCCAGGAGTATTTTTCCCCCGGTTCAAGTTCAGGGCTGGAATAGGATATGCAGAACGATTCAGATGATACAATTTTCCCTGAATTCCACAGACATTCGTTTTCGGATTTCATTTTACCCTGATCAGAGTCAAGGATGATCTGATAAGCTGTCTGTTCTGTGCCACGGATCCCGGATGAAATAATCCAGCTGAACATGGGATATTTTCCTGTTCCGGCCGGATTCTCAAGGTTATTGCACTTAAGCTCTGATACCGTCAGAAGTGATGGCTGTTCTTTGCTGCAAGACTGCAACAGCAATACACTCAGAATAAGCAGAAAAATTTTTTTCATTACAGGGAAAGGTATTTGACTGAAATAAAAATACTATTCCCCGTTGAATATTTAATTAAAAGATAAAAATATCTTCAATTTTAGATTCAAATACCCTTGCTATTTCGTAAGCAAGCCTCAGTGAAGGATTATATTTATTTCTCTCAAGGAAAACAATTGTTTCCCGCCTGACATTGACCTTTTTTGCCAGATCCTCCTGGGTTAGATTTAATCTCGCCCGGTATTCCTTTATCCTGTTATTCATTTCTGATACCTGTGAAGTTGACAATTAACCAGCAGATGGCAAAAACAACAGCCATGCCAAGTATCCCTGCACCAATGATAGTGTGTGTTTCGTAATCAAGCTTGTCAGAGAAGTACATTATGGCAAGCCACAGGTAGAGCGAAATGTAATATGACAGGGAAGATGTCTTCCGCATCACCTTCTTCGATAATTCATCTTCAGCCGGTTCTCCTCTTTTTGCGCTGGTTAGTCTCCTGATGCCGAGAAAAACTGCAAATGCCACCACGAGGATTATAATACCAAAGCCTGCAATATCAACCAGTTTGAAGTGACCAGATGAGGAAAAGATCCACAGACCCACTGTTGCAAGAACCAGGACTGCTACGATAAAAACGAAAACTGCTTTTTTCATAATAGCATGCTTTAGTTAGGTAATTCTAACACAAAGTTAGAAATAAATAACATTAACTTCCAAATTTTTTTACAACTTTTTTCGGACTAAAGTCCTTAAAATATATGTTTCGATAAACCCCAGGCTGAAGCCTGGGGTTAGTAAGTATTTTACTATGAGTACTTTATGCTTGAGTGCGAATTACAGTCTTCCTTGTTAGAGGGTCTGGAGTAAATAAGTATTTATAATGGTTACTTTATGTAAGGACACAGACACTAACCCCGGGCTTCAGCCCGGGGGTACAGGATCACTCAAAAAGTGAGGGCTTTAGCCCGGAACTCTTCAATGATGATCAGCATAACGCCACCAGGCTGCTGTTCCAGCGATGCCAGAAATGGAAGTAATCCCCAGGATAACATAGCTTATTACACCCGGTTTGGGACTTAACGGGCCTGCAACTCCGCTGTAAAGACCCGGAATTGCCCAGGGGAAATATGGAGTGATTCCCGGGAAGCCTAAATAAACAAACTGGGTTGTTATCAGAATAAGGATAGCCAAACCAACGGGGAGCAGATAACCTCTGCTGATGCATGTAACAAATGTAATAACCGGAAACAGGAGGATAGTCAGGAAGGCGCTTACAATATATACGGTAGTTTTCTGAAGAAAGACTTCCCTGTCCCAGCCATCAAGATTAATAAGCAATCCGGTGATAATACTGAAAAAATATAGCAGGATAAGCAGCAGGAGACTCCAGAGGAACACGATTAAAGACTTTGACAAAACAATATTAAGCCTTGAAACCGGCAGAGCCAGAAGGTCTTTTATTGTACGGTCAGAATATTCCCTTCCGAAAACCCATATTGTGACAATTGCAGGACCTATGCTTCCAACTGTCAGCACCATTTGCATTAAAAGCCAGAAATAGGTGGGCCAGTCGGGTTTGCTTATCAGGGAAGCCTTCATGTTCAGCACCTCAGATTTCCCTGCAATTTCGGGATGTTTGGCGACCAGCATCAGAACGCCCAGCATAACAGCAATGAAACCAAAGAAAATAATTGTAGCCCACAGCATTTTTGATTTCAATGTTTTAATGAGCTCAGTCTTGAGGGCAATCATGAAGCCTTTCATTTTGCACCTCCTTTCAGCCTTATTATCCTGAGAAAAAATGTCTCAAGATCCTCCTCTTCAACATTAAGTAAAGTTGGCGGACAGCCCGAGTTTACCATTAGTGTAGCAACTTTATCAGGATTTAATATTGCTTCTGTTCCGGTAATTTCAATAATTTCTCCCTCTGTATTTGATAAGTTGTAGCCATGTTTTGTCAGGATTTCCACGGCTCCGGCTGAATCATTTGCCCTGACCTGCAGGCAATGCCTCCTGAGAGCCTCCATTTCCTGTATAGATGATTCATGAAGCAACCGTCCTTCATGAATGATTCCTATTCGTGTTGCCAGTTTTGAAATCTCACCCAGAATATGACTTGAGATAAATATCGTTACTTCCTTGTTTAATGCAAGATCCGTAAGCAGTTCCCTGATTTCAACAATCCCTTCAGGATCAAGTCCATTTGCCGGCTCATCAAGAAGTAGTATACCAGGATTATGAATAAAAGCTTTTGCAAGTCCCAGACGCTGCGCATTTCCAAGCGACAGATTTTTTGCAGCTACATTGCTGTATTGATTAAGCTTAAGCAGTTGAATAATCTCATCAACTGATTTATGATCATTCATTAATCTGAGTCGTCTTATTATATCAAGGTTTTCCCTTACTGTCAGATCAGGATAGGAATAAGGTACTTCAACGAGATAACCTACATCCTTCCACATTTCCGTATTTCCCGGGCTTATCTTTACTCCATTCAGGTAAGCTTCTCCGGATGTCGGTCCGATCAATCCCAGAAGCATCCTGATGGTTGTTGTCTTTCCGGCTCCGTTAAGACCAAGGAAGCCGTATATTTCTCCTTTTCTGACATTAATAGAAACTCTATCAACAGCTTTCAGTTTTCCGTAATGCTTCGATAGATTTTCTGTGCGAATGACAGCATCCATTAGTTTCTTGTTATTTCAATAAATCTTCAGTAAAAGTATATGATTTTCCTTTTTCAGTAGTCTTCAGCTCAACTGTTTTTCTGTGGCAGCTCAGTTTCAGGGAATTCCCGGGTTTTGAAATAATCCCGGACTGCTTCAGCTTCTCTTTCCAAATATAGACACAATTTTAAAACAGTTATAATACTGGTTATTACATAATACTTAACCAAAGTGCTTACAAGCGCAACATTCATTCGCGGTGTATTGGGGATCCTTAAAAAGGTGATATAAAATTTTAGTATTTTTCAGCAATTACCAGCATTTCAAAATCTTCTGTCGTCAGTTTGTCATTTCTGCTGAATGCTCCCATTTTACATCCGAAGATTTCTGATTTGCTGAAACCGGCAGATTTGAGGAGCCATGTAATTTCTGAAGGCACATAATATCTCTCATTACAATTCAGCACCTTTTTATTACCGTTATCATCTTCTGTTTCATAAACGGAATAATACCTGAATGCCATAAGATCAAAATTCAATTCCCTCGTTTCTCCCTGTATCGATTCACTGTTTATAAAATCCTTCACAGAATGAAAAAGCGGATAAAGGCCGTTAAGTGTTGTGAAGATGAATTTACCTCCAGGCATTAAAGATGAAACAGCATTTTTCAGAATTGAAAAATTCATTTCATCAGTTTCCATCAGCGGGAATGCTCCCTCGCACATCATTATTGCAAGATCGAATACTCCGTTAAAATAAAAATCGCGGGCATCTTTTTTAATGAATTCGATCCTGAGATTTTCCTTTTCAGCATTCTCCTTTGCCCTGCTGAGCATTGATTCAGAGAGGTCAAACCCTGTGATGTTCCGGTATCCACGCCGGGCCAGTTCAAGTGAATGTCTCCCCGTGCCGCATCCGATATCAAGGATCTTTGCAGACTTATTATGATTCAGCTCCTTTTCAATAAAATCAACTTCACCGGCAGTTCCTTCAGTAAAGCTCTCTTTTTCATATTTCCCGGCATAATCGCGGAAAAGTTCTTCATACCATTGTGTCATAAAGTTTAAGGTTTAAGGTTCAGGGCTCAGTGCTCAGCTGTAACCTTGAAAGATACAATTTTTTCAATATATCCTTATGTTAGCTCAAAGCAAGGTAAAATAGTATATTTGAAAACGGATCCTAAAAACCTCAGATATAATGAAAACATTCAATGTATTTTCCAGGATTATTCTGATTCTTTTATTCGGACTTATATCCTGCAATACAGGATCTGACCAACTCCTGCAACCAGTGCTTGGAACAAGATCCGTGGCCATAATTGAGAAAAAAGGCCTCAAATTCAAGGATCTCAACAAGAACGGCAAGCTTGACAGATATGAGGACTGGCGGCTGTCGGCTGAAGAGAGAAGCCTTGACCTGCTTTCAAAAATGTCACTCGAAGAGAAAGTAGGCTTCATGCTGATAAGTACAACCCGGCTTAAAAATGAGCAATCATTCAGGATCCCTGACGGTTCAAATGCACCGGTTACAAGCGACTTCTATGAGGAAGATCTTGTTCAGACGGAAAACATATTCACCAATAAACCGCTTCCTGTACCCATGATGACCGCTGCAGGAACGACAAAAGGTGTCACGCAATTTCATCTGCGTCATTTTATCCTGAGGGCAAATGTTAGCGCCAGGACTATTGCTGAATGGTCAAACAGGCTGCAGGAACTTTGTGAGAGCCAGCCCCTGGGAATACCCGCTATCGTCGCGTCCAATCCGAGAAATAATGTTACATCTTCGGCCTCTCTCGGTACCAGTGTGAGCGGAACAGCTTTTTCACTCTGGCCCGGTGAACTGGGATTATCAGCCATGCGCGATCTTGAACTGACAAGGGAATTTGCCGATATTGCACGACAGGAATGGAAAGCTGTAGGACTGAGAAAAGGATATATGTATATGGCCGACCTTTCTACTGAACCAAGGTGGCAGAGGATTGACGGGACATTCGGCGAAAATGCAGAATGGGTTTCGAAAATGATCCGGGAAATCGTTATTGGCTTCCAGGGAGAAAAACTGAATCCGGAATCGGTTGCCCTTACTACCAAACACTTCCCGGGCGGTGGAGCAGGAAAGGAAGGCCAGGACCCGCATTTTGAGTGGGGTAAATATGAAGTTTTCCCGGGCGACAAAATTGAAGACAACCTTCTGCCTTTCATCGCAGCCATTGAAGCTGGAACATCAGCAATCATGCCGTATTATTCACTTCCGCTGGGAACACAATATGAAGAGATCGCTTATGCATACAACAAATCGGTGATTCATGAACTGCTGAGAGTGAGGCTGGGATTCAAAGGGATTATAAACTCTGATACGGGGCCGATTGAAATGATGCCATGGGGAGTTGAAGAGCTGTCTGTTAAAGAGCGTTATAAGAAATCGCTTGAGGCCGGTGTGAACCTTTATTCGGGAACGGCCGATCCCGCGATGCTGCTGGAAACAGTGAGAAGCGGAATGGTAGACATAGCCCTGATTGACTCTTCAGTGGTCAGGCTTTTAAAGGAGAAATTCGTGCTGGGTCTTTTTGAAAATCCATATGTGGATGAAGATGCTGCAGAACAGATAGCAGGCAATGAAAAATTCCAGGAAAGAGCTAACCTCGCACACCGCAAATCTATCGTCCTGCTAAGAAACGAATCAGGAGCGCTTCCGTTAAAACCAGGTACAAAAGTCTATTTTGAAACGTACGCGAAGAGATACGGATCTGAAGGATCAGGCCCGGGAGTTGTATTTTCAACTGATGACAAGACTCTCACTGTCAGGTTTGTCAGTAAACCGGAACAGGCTGATGTGATACTCTTATGGATCAAACCAATGGCACAGTCTCTTTTCGGATCGACCGGTGCACCTCTTGATATACGATTGTCAAAATGCGCAGTGGATGTGGCGTATGTCAACAGACTGGCGGCAAAGAAGCCGACAGTACTGGTAATGAATTATACTAATCCATGGGTGATAGGCGAGATCTATAACGAGAAGACCCTGAAGAATTATGCCGGTGTGCTTGCCACTTTTGGAACCACTGCCGATGCCCTGATCGATATTGTAACAGGCAAATTCAATCCCGCAGGAAAAATGCCATTCTCAACCCCGGTATCGATGGATGCCGTTCTGAAGCAGAAGGAAGATGTCGCCGGATTCCAGGAAGAGGGCGGATATGCGTTGTTCAACTTTGATGAGGGATTAACCTACAAATAACTAATCTATTTTTTATTCAGAACCACATCAGTTGATTTATAGGAAAACACAGGTTCCTTCTTGCCACCAGGCTCAGTTACCCTGAGAAGATTTATAGTCATCCCTTGCACATCATCAAGAACTATGGAGGTCCTGTAATCTTTTTTTGCAGCCGACAGAATAATGTTTTCAAATTTCAGGTCCTTTGCATGACGTATATAAAATCCCCATGCCGGAAGCTCCCTGAACATTGAAAATTCGGGATAGCTGGCTGCCATCTCAGGCACTTTATCAAGCTCATCAAGACCGACCCTTGCAAAAGCAGCGTCGCCTCCTCCCGGGTAATGTATTTCAATATTTTTCAGTGTTACATTTTCTATCGGCACATCAGGCATCCCGACTATTGATGCAGGTGAAATGTTGCGAGGCAGATCCTCAACGGGACCTTCATAATTATAGCCTGCATCAGGCTTTGTTGAGGGAACCTCAGCATATATATTCGATATTGATATGTTGTTCATCCTGCCTTTTTTACCGGCTCTACGTTCCCCGATCCTGAGAAAGATCACATTCCCCGTATTGATCGATCTCAGACTGTCGACAATAACATCCTCCACAAATCCTCCGTCTACTGCCGCAAATGTAATTGCCGAACGGTATGTGTCGTATACCAGGTTATTGATGATCTTTATATTGCGGAAACCTCCGTATGAGGCTGTCCCGAATTTAATCCCGTTAGCGCTTGTGCGTACGGTGTTATTGTGAATAAAAACATTCTGGCAGATAAAATCGGGTGAATGCGATTTCAGACAGATACCATCATCAGCAGCGTCAAAATACGAGCTGGTAACGCTAACGCTGTCACAGTCAACAATGTCAACGCCATCGTTGTTCCAGTATGATTTGCTGTCCACCATAATTCTATCGATGATGACATTCCTGCACTGATCGTACTGCTGGTTCCAGCTTCCGGGGTCCTTCAGGGTAATTCCCCGGATCACGACATTTCTGCATCCGCGGAAATATATATTCTGAGGGCGGATTGTCTCACTGGGCCGGTCATACCTGAGAGGATCGGTTATTACTCCTTTGTGGATAAGATCTACAAGGTTATTGGCAACTATAAATCCCCGGCCGTCTACGACGCCCTTTCCGGTTATACCAATATTTTGCTGATCGAGGGCAAAGATTAATGCCGTCCAGTTGAAATTCTGCTCATAATCAAGGGGATTGACAGAACCGACAAGAATAGCTCCTTCCTCAAGCTGAATTGTCACATTGGATTTAAGGTAGATTGTGCCGGTAAGATACCTTCCGACATAAAACACCAGCCTTCCGCCCCCGTTGGCACTTATATAATCAATACCCTTCTGGATTGAATTAGTATTCAGGGTGGTTCCGTTTGACTTTACGCCAAACAGGGATGCATTGTAATCCTTCGCATGTAATGAAGCTGAAAGGGTCAGAAATAATACAAGAAGCAGACTGGGAATCCGGCTCCCGGCAATATGAAATTCCGCCTGTTCATTCGTTTTTATTTTCGGCATATTACAATAAATTCAATTGATTCTTCACGAAGTTCATTTCCAAGAAAATCACCAATGATCTTATAATTTCTGAAATCTGATCTTTCCACGATATGTTCGAGTTCAAACCTGAAAAAATATCTTAGAGGAGTCAGCCAGTGTTCCTGCCTGACTTCATTGCCTTCATCCCATTCGAGGAGAAAATCAATATTTATCAGCTGGTTAAGCAGATCAGGTTTTGTCGAAACGGTTCGTTTCAGCCGTTTGCCTGGTTCATATTCACCATCAAAATCTGTCTGGTTGGTGATACCGTTTATAAGCTGACGCAGGTCCGGAACAAAAACATCAAAAATAAACCTGCCGTCTGGATTAAGATGCCTGTATACATTATTTAGAGCCCTGATCTGATCTTCTTTTTCAAGAAGATGCATAAACACCCTGAAAGGAGCTATTATCAGGTCATATTTAAAATCGTGCCTGAAGTCAATAATATTCTGAACGCTTATCCTGTGGCGCTCTTTTTTATCAAGCTTTTCAATCAGGACATTTACCATTGCAGGGCTGATGTCCAATCCGTATATATCAGCTCCCTGTTTAAGTGCAGTGATAAAAAACCTCCCGGTGCCTGTCCCGATCTCCAGCACCCTGCCCTTTGTCTCCATGATCTCACCGAGATAGAATTCGGAATCGGCGCTATCACGCATCTGGTGATAAATCAAATCATAAAAACGCGCAAAAGTTTCCGGATATAAGCTGTCCATGGATCTACGATTTAAAGACGACAAAACACAAAGGTTGTATTTTATCGATTATTATGCAAATATTGGTTATACCAGTACAACGAAACCTCAGCATACGAATAATTCTCGGTTTTAAAGAGTCTGGTGTTGAAGAATTTCCTCCCGGACATGGTCTCAATTTCTTTTGCATTCTTAAACAGACCGGTATTATATGCAGTTGCAATGAACCTGATTTTTGATTCTTTATCGGTCCATGAAGATTTGAAACGTTTTTCACAGATCTTATAAAATGCAATGATGTAATCTATTTACGTTTCCGGATTTTCCAGATCTGCTATAACGGATGCCCTGAATAATCTGCTGTTCGGGAAAGCAGATTGTTTTTTAAAAAGAGCTTTCAATTTTTTGTCGGATCCGGAAAAAACCCTGTCATGGATCTCTTCAGCAAATGAGGGTTTTATCTGGAACACGCCAATTGAGAAATTTGCATAATCATCACCCAGATTCCTGTATAATGTCTTCAGCATGGTTATTTCCATTTTATCGCGCAGAGCCGAATAACGGACCAGCTCCGGGAAAACAACGGCAACCGCCTCATCGTACGGAACATCATATTCCGCCAGGGCTGGCTTTATCCAGTTGTTGTTCTCTTCCAGGAAGGTCAGGGCTTTTTGCCAGTCGTTGCCGAAGATCTCAGCATAATTTAAAGATTGTGTATAGACTGTTACCTGAAATCCGGTCAACAGAATCAGAAAAGAAAGAATTCTCCCTGCTTTTCTTAAAGTCACGTTGAGCGCTGTTTACCAGGAAATCTTACACTGTACCAAGGCATTCCTTTTCGGTGAATAGTACATATAAACAAGGTAAACCTGTCCGCTGATCTTCTGAAGATGGGGGTTGAAGCAGTCTGTCAAGGTTGTATTATCGCTGAAAGTCAGAGTGCCATAATTGTAATATGCATATCTGATAAGAGTATTGTGTGTAAATGATTTGTGCGAAATTACTGAAATAAGATATATATGTTCATCTTATGTAACAAATATCATTCCACATTGGTTCTATTAATATTTTTCAGCAGTTCAATATTCCTCGCAAAAACCGGTGAATCGTATGAAGGATTGAAGTCAGGATTCATGGCGATCTCTCCTGTCTGATAATTTATAAAGCCTTTTACAAACTGGTTTGGCAGGAGGTAGATGGTATCAGCATTTTCATTCCGGGCAGTAGAAGTTTCTGTCAGTATGTTTTCAACAGCCACACCTTTCAATCCGTACCTGTCCAGTTCAGCGGTATAGTGATCAACAATCCTGTCTGAAAGACATAGTATCATTAGATAATTGCCAAATGATTTACGGTTATTATGTTTGATAAGCAGATCGAGTTTGTCGTTTGTAACCGGGAGCGCAGTTTTGTAGAATGAATCAGCATAGCGGAATCCTTCACTTAATATGCTTCTTGCCACCTTTTCATCCTTTGTATAGTGGATATATATCTTTGAGGTGCTTTTATTCTCAAGCAGGAAAGTAAGGGATTTCTCCTCAAACAATTTATCGTTGAAAAAAGCGCTGTAATGTTGTATTTTCCTGATCTCATGAAGGAACCTGTTCATCTCCTCGGCACTCCAGCTCTTTTCAATGCCCGAAAGACGTTTCACCGTCGATTCGATAAACAAGTTCTTCTTTACCAGCTGAATATGCAGATAGATAATATACCCGAGAAGTATTGCAATTAATATAATAAGCAAAATATCCATTTCCATCTCCAGTATTATCAACCTTAAAACAGATTAATAAATCATCCTGGTCTGTTAGCTGATGCAGGATTATTCAGGTTATTCCCCTTTTCCTTTCTGGTATTCCTTCAGCCCCATCCAGAACAACACTCCTGCAGCAATCCCGAATAAAAGTATGAACAATGCTTTAATATCAAGGCTCTTAAAGAATATTACGAGGGCGATGATCAATAAGGCAAAGCTTAACACGAAAAAAACAAATGATTTCATTCTGATCAGGAATTTTAACCTTTTAATAGTTCTCTTCCCTCATTTGCATGAAGGCCTTTGAATGAAGGCACGCAGGACAAGTCTCAAGGGCTTTTGCCGATTCATACACATAGCCGCAGTTAATGCATTTCCACCATACCTTGCCTTTCTTCATAAAAACCTGGTCTTCTGAAACATTCTGTAAGAGTTTCAGATACCTGCGTTCATGCTCGGTTTCAACCTTAGCGATCATCTTATAAGCTGTGGCAATCTCGGGAAATCCTTCCTTCATTGCCGTTTCAGAAAAATCGGGATAAATATCGCCCCATTCTTCATGTTCTCCTTCAGCAGCAGCCTTTAGGTTTTCTTTTGTCGTACCAATCTTTCCGGCAGGATAACTGGCAGTTATTTCAGTCATGCCGCCTTCAAGGAATTTGAAGAATCTCTTGGCATGCTCTTTTTCCTGGAGAGCTGTCTCCTGGAAGATATTTGCGATCTGCTCAAACCCTTCTTTCCTGGCCACACTTGCAAAAAATTCATAACGGTTGCGTGCCTGTGATTCACCGGCAAATGATTTCAGCAGATTCTTCTCAGTCCTGGTGCCTTTTAATGATTTAGACATAGGCTTCATTTTTAAATTGATATTCTTTAGCTGATTTGAATTTCTTCCGCAAAATACAATTTTTTCAGACCGATTGCAACCGGGTATCTCTTTTATCAGTAGTCAAATCGTGGATTCACAGCATTATTGTAGATAGATCCGAAAGTATAGGTAAGGCCGATACTTGTATAATATGAATAAGTCGTTTTCTGCTCCTTTCTCCGGAGCAGTACATCTTCAAGTGATGTATTTCCGAGAGGTAGGGAAATCTGATCATGTACCAGGGAAACATTTCCCTGTATGTTAAACTGAACCCCTTTAAATATTCTCAGACGGGTATTTGTATTAAGACTTAGCTTATTATATGACCAGTCAAAAAAGTAATTGCTCCAGGTAAGTGTAGTGGAAATAGATCCCCATTTCTGGATATATGACATATGAGCCCCCAGTGAATGAAATGCTACTGTTTCCTTTAGTTTATTGCGATCAGTCTCTTCAGTATAGTTATTGATTTCGAGTCCTGCCCTGTAAAGAAAAGTCAATATACGGCGTGTTGATTCTGTATATGGAAATATATCATACTCAATACCAGGTGCAACTTTTATTGAAAGATCATAATTGGAATAAGTGAAAGAACGTACGTTTATTGATGCCCCGGTCGACCAGTGATTACCTAAGCTTTTGACATAGGAAAGATAACAGGACTTTATCTTATAGATGCTAATGTAAGTAGTATCAAAATCTAATTCCTTATAAATAATTTTATCGGTTTCAATATCCAGCCTCACGCTCGATTCAAATTTAGATTTTTCAGTGATCCTGTTTGCTGAGAGCATTCCGGACAGGTAATTAATTTTATATGTTGATTGTCCGTCAATATAAGCATATAGGTTTACAGCGTAAACCCAACTATCCCATTTGTCAGTAGACACTGTTTCTGAGAGAGGCTCACTGAAATTTATGTTCATGTATTGCGCAAGAGGCGTTTTTGCCACATACCGTACCAATCCCATTTTTAAGCCTTTTACTTCTTTAGCTCTCTTGAGATCTGTAGTTTCATCCGGACTGATATTGCATTTCACGGTATCAGTCATCCCGCTGTATTTCCCCTGGCCTACAATAAAAAAAGTTGAAACTGAGCCTCCTGAACCTGTACTCTCCTGGGTCCAAATTATATAGACATCGGCTACTTTTCTGTCCCGTACATAATTGATATAAGGGATCTCTTTTTTAATGTAGTCGGTGGCATCCATGAAAACATTGAGTGCATCTTTTCTCAGGGTGTCAGCATCTGAAGGTGTTTCCTGACAAAATACCGGGGAAAGTACTAATGTAAAGACAAGCACAAACAGTATCTTTTTCATTTTTTAGATGGGTTAGGTAGATATTTAGCAATAACGAAATTACACAAAGCATTATTATCAATCCAATTTTTTTTGGCAGGAAGACCTTGTGCCTGACCGTTCGTGAAAAGCAGAATTCACCGTTAAAGACAAATAACGGTTATAAGATAAGAAAAAGAGACCTTATTTTAGTGTTTTATTCTGATATTGATATAGATATTCCTCCGCCTCCGGCATTACCGAACCTGGGATTCACAACGTTATTGTAAATTGAACCAAATGTATAGGTAAACCCGAAGCTCGTAAAGTATTCAAACTGAGTTGCAAGCTCTTTTCGTTGAAGCAGTATCTGATCAACTGGAATATCTTCCTTTACAAGTCCGAGCTGATCATGCACCATAGCTGCGCTTCCGACAAAAGTTACCGATAACCCTTTCGCTATCCGCAGATCCAGGTATCCGAAAATGGAAAGATTGTTTTTTGACCAGTCGTGGAAATAATTACTGTATTCCACACCAATATTAATGCTTCCCCACTTCTGTACCACCTCGTAAGAGGCGGAAATGGAGTGGCTCCAGAGGTTTTCCTTTATCTTATCGTAAATTGTTGAGTCAGTATAGTTGGCATAGGTAAATCCGACTGTATAAAGGAGTCTCAGCTGGCGCCGTGTGGATTCTGAATAAGGGAACACGTCATATTCAATTCCTGGCATTACGGAATATGTAAATTTTTCGTTGCTGTATGAAGAGGTCCCCAGATGAGCAGTCCCTCCAACAGACCAGTGATCATCTATGCTTTTAACTATCAAAGCATTAAAAGATTCAGCTGAATTTTTGCCTGTAATAGTGGTAGTATCATCTATTATGAATTTATCTTCACTCTGGCTTAATGTTGATCTGAGATTGATTTTCCAGTCTTCAGTAATCCTGGCAGCGTTGACATTGCCTGACAGATAATATGATTTATAGGTCTTCTGTCCCTGCAGAAATCCGTTTATTCCTGACCGGAAAACCCAGCTGTTCCATTTGTCTGTTGAAACAGTTTCAGTCAGCGGCTCACTGAAAGAGATCTTCATGTATTTTGAAAGAGGTGTCTTAGCTACGTAGCGCATCAGTCCCATCTTCAGGGTATTAACCTCCTTCTCCCTTCTCCCTTCATCGGTTTCGTCAGGAGCAGTTACAAAGGTGAGAGTGTCACGCATCCCGGCATATTCCTTCTGTCCGATAAGAAAATAAGAATATTCTTTTCCCCCTGACCCTGTATTCTGGCTTGTAGAGATAATATAAACTCCTGCATCTTTAATATCTCTGACGTAATTCACATAAGGGATCTCTTTCCTTATGAAATCAGTTGATTCCATAAAAACATTCAGGGCATCTTTCCGTAATGTATCTGATTGTGATGTTTCCTGTGATAACAGAGTAAGTGCAAACAAAATGCACGCTGATAAAGCGACAATTCTTTTCATGGCTGGTCAATTAGTATTTTATAAAAACGGAAACGAAGATAACCAAAGCATTATATCTGCATTCATGAAAAACAAGGTTTAACAAATCATTAACTTTACATAAAAAATCCGGCGCCATTACGGCACCGGACTTCAGTGAAAATATAGGAATGAAAAACCAGGAAGAAATTATTCAATGTTGCTGGTTGCTGGTTGCAAGTTGCTGGTTATTATGGTTCAATATAATCAAGCCCATCCTCAGTCATTCTCCAGAACCTGTTTCTGTAATCTGTTACTAAATCATCATCATAATAAGAATGGAAAAGCCGCTCAACCGATCTGTCCATGTATATTACTGTTCCTGCCGGGGCATATACGGTAACGAACAATTCATCAAACGACCATTTGGAACCTGACGGGATTGTGAAGAACTCATCAAGCAGCAATGTGTCGCCTGAAACTTCATAGTTGTACTGGAGCCTTTCAGAATTTTCGATTGCATTTAAACGGTTTCTTCCAGATGAACGCTTTGTTATTTTTACGCTTGCTGAATTATCCTCATCTGATGAAATATTTAAGTAAGCCCTGATATAAATCTCCTTCTTATTATCATCAATCATAATTTTATATGGTTCATCGGGAATTGAGATTTCATTTTCTGCCTCCAGCCCGGACATTTTTCTTCCAGAGACGATATACAATGTATCAGGTACTGAGCTGAAGTATTCAGTTGATGTTGTCTTTTCCGATTCTGCAAAACCGACACCTTCATTGAAAAGAATAATTGAAAGAGCTGCCATGCTCATAACCCATATAATAAGACCGGCCAGCCAGATATAACCGTCCCTTGCCCTGAACCAGAAGATCAGCCGGACGCCCCCGTAAATCATGGCCAGGAAAGGGATTGTCACAACTATTGTGATCAGTGCCTTTATCCATGGCGCTGCTGCAGATGATACAACATAATTCAGAAAATCAGGCAAATAGCTCAGATTCACACCTTCAATATCAGCTGAGAAAGCCCCCGGATAATGAAAAACGAAAACTATAATGAATGTCAGAAGGGTAAGGAATCCTGTGAGCACGAGTACAGTTCCGAATATTATCAGGAATATCCGCACCATGATGAAAAGGACTTTCCCCAGGGCTCTGAAAACTTCATTTGTAGCGTTGCCTATTCTTGAGGTTGTGGCATAACGCGGAGTCAATTCTCCATCCTGTGACCTTAGCTGGTTATTGTCGCTTCCATACATTTCTCTTTTCTGTGAACTGGTATTTGCCAGAGGGAGAGCGATCCATAATGCCAGGTAGATCAAAAAACCGAGACCGAACATGAATGTAAATATGACAAACAGGATCCTGAACCATACAGGATCTGCATCAGCATATGCGCCGATTCCGCCGCAAACACCGCCAATGACCCGGTCATCCGGATTCCTGAAAAGCTTTCTCGGGCCGGGGGTATAGTGATAAGAAGTTCCTTCCCCTCCTTCCTGGTCGAAATCTTCAGGTTTTCCTACGGTTGAAATCATCGCCTCGACATTTTCTTTTGAAATTATTCCTGCCAGGCCTTTCTGTGACATGAATATTTCAGCTATACGGAATTCAATATCTTCTATGGTTTCATTGCCGCCGGACACATTCCTGAATTTCCGGTCAATGGCCTGCAGGTAATCACGAAGCATTCTGTATGCTTCTTCATCAATCTGGAACAGGGTTCCGCCGAGATTTATTTTTATTGTCTTGTCCATCTTTCTGATTTTTAGCTGGTTTAAGATAATTTACCTCGTACGGATCAGGTTGACTGATTCAACCAGTTCATCCCATGATCTGTCCAGATCGGTAAGATATTCCCTGCCTTCAGGCGTAAGTTCATAGTATTTGCGGGGAGGACCCTGCTGCGACTCCTCCCAGCGGTAGCTGAGCAATCCGGCATTCTTTTCCCTTGTAAGAAGAGGGTAAAGGGTTCCTTCAACCACAATTACCCTGGCCTCCTTCAGTTCTTTGATAATATCGCTTGCGTAGCAGGAATTTCTTGATAATACTGACAGTATACAGTATTCCAGGATCCCCTTGCGCATCTGTGCTTTTGTGTTTTCCAGATCCATAATAATAAGTTTTTAGGTTTTACACTTCATAATCAGTCTTCCTGGTCTGTATCTTACAGTTTCATCTTTTTTGTGACTGTATCAAATTCTTTTTTCACAGATTCCTTTATATTGTGAATATTTACCGGCTCACCTTTCATTTCAATTTTCTGAGCAGTGGTTTTTGCTTCCGGGATCACAATATAGAGGATCAGATAAAGAAGGATTCCAAAACCTCCCATTATGGCAAGAATAAAGAAGATCACTCTTACCAGCCACGGTTCCATTCGCCAGTAGGCACCCATGCCTGCACAGACACCGCCTATTATCCGGTTATCAGGATCGCGGTACATCCTGTGATAACCTGGTGATGAGAATTTCTCACGAGCAGAGGTTGATTCATTGTCGGAAATATCCTCCGGCGTGCCAAGGACCGATATCACCTGGCGAACATCATCCATCGTTATTACCTGCTTATAAGCTGTCAGACTTGCACGGAAGAGTTCCCCCATCCTCGATTCAATATCGGAAAGAATTTCAGACGAGCTCTCCTCTTCAGCAAAGTGAAGCTCAAGGTTCTTCAGGTACCTTTTCAGTTCGGCATAAGCATCTTCATCAATATTGAATGAATAGCCCCCGAGATTAATACTTACTGTTATTTTCATGGTTCTTTTAAATATTTACTACTATACAATACATGTAACATGACAACGCAAAGATATATAAATAAATTAATACCATGCAATACATAGTAGTAAGAAAATCATAATATTTATTAACATTTTTTATAAGATGCAGAGAATGAGAGAGATAAAAATGAAATTTTTCTGCAAAAAAAT
>Ga0307379_10000623_pt1 | contig 58855 bp, 79 predicted proteins | sample UN2MG_FD_202237 | JGI IMG/M metagenome (GOLD analysis project Ga0307379, IMG submission 202237) | Soil microbial communities from Risofladan, Vaasa, Finland - UN-2 | ecosystem: Environmental > Terrestrial > Soil > Coastal area > Acid sulfate soil | place: Finland: Risofladan, Vaasa | collected... | reverse complement strand
AGTTTTCACCTACAACCATTCAAAACATAGAAACTTTAAAACACTGGGAGGCCAAAAAAAGAGATGGAAAATAAAAAAAGATTCATGGAAATAATGGCGGCCCTAGGTGAGTTGTTTGATAAACGGTTATCGGACACGGTGACTGAGATTTACTGGAAAACCTTAGAACACTTTTCAGATGAGGAATGTGAGGAAACGTTTAAGATCCTCGTGGCAACAAGTACCTTTTTCCCAAAACCTGTTGATTTCTTGCGCCTGCTCAAGGGGGACCCAAAAGACGAGGCTACTATTGCTTGGACAAAGGTTGACGAGGCAATGAGAAACTACGGCTCATACTCGAGCATGAATTTATCAGATCCAATCGCACATAAGGTCGTTGAAAACCTGGGGGGATGGAAATACTTAGGATCACAAACAGAGGAGGAATGGAGGTGGTTAAGGAAAGACTTTGAAGCGATTTATAACTCCCTCAAGTATCTAGCGATTGATGCGCCGGATCATATTGAAGGCATCGTTGAAAAAACAAACCGCGCCAAGGATCATGAGAAATTCACTCCGAAAGTGATCGAGCTAGATCCCAAGAAAAGGAGGTTATTGGAATGATCACGATAAGGATTGAGGGAGAACCTATCCCCAAGCTGACACACCGGGATAGAAGATACGGAAAAGGAAAATACAGCAGTCAAACCGCGCAAAAGAGACGCTGGCAGGAAGAGGTTAACGCTCATCTTGCCCTTACCGGTCAGGCGTTCGAGGAACTCCTCAAAGGGCCAATATCGTTGACGGCCGATTTTGTGATGCAGGTCCCTTCTTCCTGGCCAAAGAAAAAGATCAAGGCCCTGGAGGATGGAAAGATGATCTGGCATATCTTCAAACCAGATACATCGAACCTTATAAAGTGGGTAGAGGACGGCCTGAAAGGAATCGTATGGGAGGACGATAAACAGGTCGTCATTCTACGCGCCATGAAATGTTACGGCTTGAAACCATTAACACAGCTCCGGATCCAGGAGATATCCCAAGGGGAGCGATAAGTGAAAATGGTTATAGTGAGAGAAAAAACAAAAGGTAGCGGTATATACTGGATATTTATTTCTTACAAAAATCAAAGAAGAACTCTTAGGGTAGGAATGAACAAAGATATCGCTGACCGAATCGCAGAAAGACTTAGAGAGGAAATTCTTTCAAGGAGTTTTTCAATCCCCACTCCGATTGAAGCCAATATAATGCAAAAATGGGTTTTAGATATTAAAGACTGGGAAACCATTGCAGAAACTTATCTTCTTGAATGCCCCAAGTGCCACAAAAGACAGTCTGTTATCCACTCTTTTTGCATTGGTTGTGATGAAGATTTAGATAAGGCAAAGGTGGGTGGGAGTGTAAAATATTATTACGTCACACACGATAAGAATGAGATCAGATATATCAAACCTTGTGGCTTTTTATCATCAAACTGTAAAGATACTGTGACCCTTGATTTACTTGAGGGTATTTACAATGCTATGCACGAAATAAAGGTAACAAAGCGCATTCAGCATTATAGGTGGAGCAAGTACACGGAAAAAAGGGAAAAGGAAAAACGGAGGAGAGCAATATTAGCTGATCCATATATCAAACAGTTATTAAAAAGAGACACTTGGCTAACACGGAAAGATTTTCCGGAGGAATTGATAGAATTAAAAAGATTACAGATTGTAGCCAAAAGGGAACTTAAAAAACTGAATACAGGGAGGATGGTAAGATGACAGAAAAGATGGACAATAAGGGGTTAAGGGGGATTTTAGTTGAAGAAATCATTAAACTACGCAAGGGGGAAACAACACCCGCCAGTATCAATGCGATTACAAATGCAACAGGTAAAATCCTTTCAAGCGTAAAACTTGAGATTGAATATCATAAGATGTTGGGCCTGAAACCTGATATTGATTTTGTTCAGCTTACCGGGAAAAGTTTGATCACAGGAGGTCCAGCAGACGCCGAAAAACCAGACGCGTAAGGAAAGAAATGGATAAGATCAAAGATATAGCTGTTTTGATAATAAAAGAGGGAAAACTGAGACATACGCTGGAAAAGGGGGACCTCGTTTCAAAGATCCAGAGCGTAATGATGGACTTAACCTTGCTTATTAGCGCCGAAATGGAAAAGATCAGGCGGGAGGAAAGAAATGGACGATGATAAAAAAACACCCATTGACGAAACGTTAGAGCGCTTTGCACAACGATTATCCCAAAGGCCTGACCGGATATCCGAATCTGATGGGGAAAGGCTCCAGGACATCGGGGAGAGCGCCAGGAAAGCCTATGACAAGCAGAAGGCCGTTATCGAACTGGATCAGAACCTTCACGTTCTTTCCATGATCATGACCTACCTGGAGAAGGTCCCGGAACAGATTTTCATTGAGCAGATGCGGCAGGCCCACCTCAAAGGAAACGATTGGAGTCAATCAGCTGAAAAGATCCGGACGTTCTTTAAAAAGAAAATCAAGCTGTGGCGAAGACTCGTGGTGGCCATGGACACCCAGGGGAGGAACTAGAGGAAACCGGGACGGGCGTAAAATCTTCTGTTTAACTACTAGTGAGGTAAAATATGAATCCCGAAAGAAAAAAAGTTATTAATGGTCATGAAATCCATGAATATTATTGGCATGGTGATTATCCGGTTTACGTTGATAATAAATTGGTCAAAGAAACATTTGAGCAAGCATGTGATAGGTTTGCTAACAACGCCATTCACGCGGACGGCGAGAATCGATGCACGTGTGGTGAAGATGATTGGGCATATACTGGGTTGTGTGAAAACTGTAGAGAAGGACGGAATTAACTTGCCGCCGCTGATTTAAGCGTTCGTTTTCTTAGGAGGTTGAAATGAAATTAGATGCCAATATAGATGTTATAAGGAGTTTTTTTAAAAAAATCGAATATATCTATGATGAGGAATTGGCGGAAAAGCGACCAAATATCTTTGACAGGCTGTGGTTCCATGCCTGGAGATCGGCAGAAGAATATCATAGAGAGAGAATAAAAAAGGGGTTGTCGTCTGAGCAGGACGCGATCGACCGGCACTTGGCAACGCAAGCCCCTAAACCGCCGGAGGATTAAAACTAAATGGCATTTGAGCAAGAAGGATGGCTCGTCGGCTGGAAAACTATCTCGCGCTATATCGGCAGACATCCGAACACCGCAAAGAAGTATCACCTCAAGTACGGTATGCCGGTCCGGAGGGATCCGGCTAATACCGCGGTAGCACTGAAACATGAATTGGACGGCTGGCTCGTGAGATTCAATGACCTGGTGAAAAAGCATGGCCTAGAGTCCGGGACCCTGGAACATAGGTTTAAAGCCAAAAAGAAATGAAGATTGCTTTTGGTTTGTCGGGGAGCGCTTTCATAGATAGGCCATAGGTGATTCATAGGAGACCAGATCCCCGCCTTGACAAGATAATCTCACCATGATTGCATCCTACCAGATACTTTTACAGGTATGGCTTAAATCCTTTCTGTAGAGGTTTTATGTGAGCAATAGTAAACAAATACTTGGCCAATTGGCCGGAGCGCAAACCCAGGCGCACACGAATAAGACACTTACTTCTCATGGTCTTGATGATGATTACGTGGCCAGCAGGCTCAAAACCTTGAGTCGCGCGAAAGATCAGAAGGTGCATTTCGCTAAAGACGATAAAGAGCCTGGGTTCAAGTACTCCAAGAAGATGCAGGATAACCGAACCCAGCTTGACGCCGTTAAGTTTATAGCAACCTTGCGCGACATGGTACCCAGAGGGATAACGATCGGAACCTTGGACGGCGCTCCGCTCGAGCATAGAATGACCTGGTACCCTCCTGAACCTAAAGATATTCCAGACTGGGAGCGCATGGTTAAAGCCGGCCAGGAACTTGACAAGAAACGGAAAGAAGAGGAGGTAAAGGATGGATCCGGATGAAGAAGGATTGAACGACAGCAACCTTGTCGAGAAACAGATGGCAGAGGATCTCCATGCGGCAAAGAAAGAACTTGAACGCCAGATCCTTACTGGGAAATCCACTGAAGAAGATAACTGGATCCACCGATCGGCAAACATGCGTTGTGGATCCTGCATGTATTTTGTAAAGAAGGAAGGCAGAGTTCCAGGTCTAGGCAGATGCCGGCGGAATGCTCCCACCCTGGGGGGATGGCCGGCGATATTCGATTCAGACTGGTGCGGAGCTCACAAGCTAGACGAAAATGCAATCATCTAAAGAAAACACCGCGGAAGTCGAGTATTACGCTGATTTATACGCTCAGGCGCTATGGATCCCGCAGCCAGGGCCTCAGACGTTGGCTTGTACTTGTCCCTGCGATATCATCTTTTACGGCGGGACCAGAGGAGGAGGCAAAACAGATACCGTCCTTGGCAGGCAGCTCCGGGGTGCGGAAATATATGGAGCGCAGTGGAATGGCCTCATCATAAGACGCAAATTCAAAGACTTCCATGAACTCCGGGTCCGCATAGATGCTTTGATTCGCAAAGGACTCCCCGCGGTGCGGATAGGCGGAGATCAGCAAACCAATTTCATACGCTTCGTCAATGGCGCCCAATTCATGATGACAGCAGTTATGCGCCTGGATATAGCAGATTCCTTTCAAGGAATGCAGTTTCCGGAAATTGCGATTGATGAGGCACCTAACTTCCCCTTCATTGCACAACTGATTGAGAAACTCAAAGGCTGTAACCGGTCACCTTACGGGGTACCCTGCCATATCTTCCTCACCGGGAACCCTGGGGGCCCTGGTGCATCGGTAGTCAAGCATCGATTCATTTCCCCTGCTCCTCCAGGCACAGTCCTCCGGGATCCTTCCGGGGAAACCTCAGTCTTTATCAAGAGCCGCCTCGAAGACAACAAGATCCTCGTGGAAAAGGATCCTGGGTATGTGAGACGCCTCAGATCCATCCGGGATCCTGCTCTCCGCGCAGCATGGCTCGAGGGTAACTGGGACGTCTTTGTTGGCCAGGCCTTCAACTTCGGAGATCCTCATATCTGTGAACCTTTCCCTGTACCTGAGCACTCTCCTGTTTACATGACCTTTGACTGGGGTTACGGGGCTCCTTTCTCAATCGGATGGTGGCATATAGACCCTGATGGCCGGCTCTACCGATTCGCTGAGTGGTACGGATGGGATAAGGTCACCCCTAACGTAGGGCTCCGCTTGGCTGACTCTGAGATTGGCATGGGGATCTTCGAACGTGAGGAGAGGATGGGGATCCATAAAAGGAAAAACATAATCCGCTTCGCGGGTCCTGATTGTTTCTCGAAGAAGCCGGATTACAAAGGAGGAGGCCAGGGGCCTTCCACTGCGGAAGTCTTTCGATCATTGCGCTATAAGTGCAAGGATGGCACCGAAAGGCTAGGAGCCACAGATCTCATACTACGTCCTGGGGATCCCGACAGGAAACTCAAGATCCGCCAATTCAGGGAGCGCCTCGCCATTCCAGAAGACGGCACCGCGCCCATGGTTCAGATCTACAATACTTGCCGGGACTTTATCCGGATCATTCCAAGTCTATGCCTTGACGATCTGAATGTTGAGGACTTGGATACAGATCAGGAAGATCATCCTTACGATGAGGCATGCCATATCTTCATGGCCAGGCCACTGCGCTTCTTCCAGTTTGATGAGGAGGAGGTTGTAGACCAGGCGCGGCAAAAAATGAAAGACGAGGGGGAAGTTACCGGGGCTCAAATTGCAGTCTGGAAGGAACTTGACGGCCTCAATGAGCACCTTAAGGAAGTCGAGGAGGATGAGCGCGATGGATTCATGGAGTTCATGGATGCGGGGTCGGGGGAATGGTGAGATGCTGAAACCCGGACAAGGCCTGCCAGGGAGTATGACGTGGGACATCTTAGGTGAAAGAATAAAGCTACGTTGGAAAGAATACTGTAACATGATGAGGGAAGCGAATGGATGTAACAATCATTGTCCTGTGCGGCTTGGTAATCTATCTGACCATAGTAAATGCGGTAGAGAAACAGCTGGCTCGAAAGAATGAGGAGAAGCTCCTCAATCGGTTGATGGCCAGGGACTTTAGCGATTACGCCAGGCACACAAAGGAACTCGAGCAGGAGATAGCCCCTATCGTTCAACGAGAAGAACAACTAGAGGCTTATCCAGTAGATTAACTGACTAATCATTGCGTTTGAGCTCTGCCTGTTAGGATTGCAACCGCCAGGCAGGGAAGCAAAGAAATTATCAAGGGGCATAGTGGGGATCCCCACCCTCATTATGTCCCTTTTTCTTTGCTCATAAACAAGGTCGCATCATGATAGATCAGGCTAAACACGAGAGGAATCGCAATGGCAGGTAAATACTTCCACGAATGGGAAGCTCGACAGCAAATGGATCATATCTTTGATGAGGCGCGGGATCCTATCCGCAAGATGATGGAAAGGGTCTGGTACCGCAATATCCTTTATTACATCGGAGAGCAATACCTTGAGTGGGTTGTAAGCCTCAACGTGTTCCGCAAGAAGACCAGACGATCCCCCTTCAAACCTACGCCGGTCGATAACATTATCCGGGAGTACGTCCGGAGCATGAAGGCCTTGATCCTCGGTAAGAACTATATCCCTCGAGTATGGCCAAACAGTAACTCCCAGGAGGATCGTGAGGCCGGCGAGTTAGGCCAGGAACTCCTAACCTCGATGGACATGGATAACGAGTCCGCCTTCCTGGATGAGAAGGAAAGGGTTCTGTTGTGGGTCCTTTTGTGCGGAGTAGGCTTTCTCCGGACCTTCGCGGAAAAGGATGGAGGGGAATGGTTCTTTGATGCCGGCAAGAACCTGATCACTGAGGGAGATGTCGCTACGGAGACCTGGATACCTTTCAACGTCATTGTGGATCCACTTGGGGAAGGCAGCAGGCGAAAGCGCTATATGGCCATGAAAAGCCTCAAGTACCGGGAATGGGTTGAAGATACCTTCCACAAGAAGATATCCGGCGCGGATGATCCCTCGATTGTCAATTATCAGCAGATGCTCATGGACCTGGTTGCCAACGTGAGTCCATGGAAAGGATCTGGCCTGGAAACCAGGATCCTAAACATGAGGGCCGAGGATCTTGTCGTTTTCAAGGAAGCGGAGTTCAAGCCGACCAAGAAGAACCCTGAAGGCCGGTATGTGGCAGCATGCGGCGACACCATCATGATTGACGCCAACCGAATGCCTATCCCCGCGAAAAATGGCAAATGGTTCTATACCTTAACCGACTTTCATTACAACTACGTCCCCGGGAGGTTCTGGAGTGATCCAGGAGTCAATGATCTTATCTCTCCTCAGAACTCTATCAACGAAATCGATCAAGCACTCAACATAAACCGCAAGGCCCTGGGCCGGACGCGGGTCCTTATGCCGTCTGATGTCAAAATCAAGGCGCTCAACGAGTACGGATCCCAGTTCCTTGTCCTCCAATACGACAGCCTCATGGCAGCAGGCCTCCGGCCGGAGTTTCAGCAAGGGATAGCGCTCCCGGAGCAAGTCGTCAGGGAACGGATGATCCACAGGGAAACCGTCCAGGAGCTCTCCGGGGATCCAAAGAACATTTTGAGAGGGAAGGTCCCAAGTGCGAAGGCCTCCGGGATCATGGTGGATATCCTGAAGGAAGCTGCTGAGGCCGGCCACGGTCCGGATATCGCGCGGATCTATCGCAGCTATCAGCGTGTTTACAGGAAGCGCCTCATCCTCGCATCCCATCTATTCACAGAAGAGAGGATGATCAAGACCGGTACCCTGGGATCAGATGTCCAGGTAAAGGCATTCAAGGCCGCACAGCTGAGGGGTAACACGGATGTCAGACTCGAGCTGGACTCCGGGGTCGCATCCACGAGGGCTGGCAAGACGCAGACGATCCTGAACCTGGTAGAGGCAGGAATGTTTCCGGATATCCAGAATGATGTCGAGACAAGGATGGAGATCCTTCGGAGAGTAGGCCTCTCGGGATTCAAAGACAAGACGTCTCCGGACGTGAAGAGAGCGGAACTCGAAAACACCCGCCTTAAGATGGGGGATATCGATGGAATCATGGTGCTCAAACCGGATCCGCAGCGACCAGGAGAGTTCCTGCAGGAAACTCATAGTGACGATCCGCTTTTCAAGTATGACGATCACATAATCCATTTTGAAACTCATCGTAGGCTAATCGTTAGTCCTGAATTTCAACAACTCAAACCTCATGCTCAGGCCATAACTCTATTGCATACTGACACTCACTATATGTTTCTCCAGGCAAAGATGGAAAGCCAGGGAGCAGGTACACCATTGACCAGGGACCAGGCCGAAGCAGGCGAAAGAACAACGGGAGGTGCTCCAAGTGTCCAAGGAAATCAAGCAGGCGTATAAGAAGGCCGGCCTAACGCCACCGGATGGCAAAGGCATACATACCCTTCGTGCTCATAAGGCTGTCATTGAATATCTCAAGAAAGGGTTTAGCAAAGACGAAGCCTGGAAACGCGTAATGGGAGGCCTGGGACGCAATAGAGCTGTTAAGAAGGCACACCAGGACCCTGAGTATAAGGGACCGAATAAATAACGGAGGAAACGCAATCATGGCCGAGTTAGATCCGAAAACCAAAAGCGAGATTGATCGTTTGGTAAAGGAATACGAGCATCTGATACCAAAAGAGACGGCTGAGAAGCCAACCCTGCGAGCAATGAAGGCTCAGGTGCGTTCTTCTGAAAGAGGTGAAACCAATGATCGGACGGAGACTCTGAAGGTGGTCACAAAGAAGAAAAAGAAGCCTACCGCATTCGAGACAGTCCGGAATGGAGTAACGAAAGGCGTAAGAGGCGCTAAGACACGACTTCAAGAACTGGAGGAAGAGGTTCAACGCCTACAAAAGAGAGGAAATCCCTATGCGAAGTTTCGCGACTTCGGAAAGTAAGGGATCTAAATAATAACCGTTAACAGTAAGCCGTAATGATCAATAGCTGTCAATCATGAACCTATGATCCTTACAGAGCATATTGGAAGGAGACACCATGGGAGACGAAGTAATTAAAGAACCGCAAGTTCCAGGCTCGGAACCTGGAGCGGGGCAAGTGCCGGCATCCCCACCCGGCGCAGGCGCAGTGGCGGGAGAATCGCCTACTCCTGATTTGACAAAACCGCCTCCATTTGATTCTGACCCAAGATGGAAAAGCGCAAGATCGACCGAAAAGGCCGTCAATGATCTTCTGGAGAAGACTGGGATGGAATCCCTGGATCAACTTGACGAGTTTCTAACTTCGAGCCAGGAGATCCGGGAGAAGCTAGGAGAACAGGAAGTTGACGAGGTCCTGGCGGATTCCCAAGAACTCAGGAAGGTTCATGCCTTTTGGGCAGAACAGGAGGAAAAAAACAAACGCATTTCCGAACAGCCAGAGGAGACTATCTCGCGGTTAGAGAGAGAAAAAGTAGAGGAACGCAATAAGCGTCTATCCATAGAAGAATCGGACCAGGCCATTAAACAGGCTGAGAAGGCAATCAAGGATTATACGTCAACGGTTGACGGAATTATAGATTCTGAGGCGAAAGATCTAGGTCCAGCCGTCAGAACATTCCTTGGTAAATACCTGGGAATCAACAACGCCTTCAATGATGTGGATATTACAGACAAGGTTGCAGTCCGGAAGATGGCCAAGGATGGAGTAAAAGACTTTCGGGACGGCTTAGTTCAGGCAGTGCTCAAAGATTATAAGGCCGGCAAACTCAAATTGATTGACGTTTCGCCTGCGGAGCACATTGCTCCCGATATTAGAGAAAAGGGACCTGGGAACCTGAAGGAAGCTAGAGGATTGTTCATGGAATCTCTGCAAGGTATGTTTAAGCGCACTTAGTTTCCTCTGGATCATTACGGAGGATTAAACCAATGGCTATTGATTATCATGATTTAACCGCAATCGCGGACACCCTGAAGCTGGTTTACGGCAAAGGGATCACGAATCAGTTCAAGGATGAGACTCTCACTTATCACCAGTTCCCAAAGAGCGAAAGACAACCTAAAGGACTGGGATATGAGTTCTCTATCCGATATGCAAGGGCGCAAGGCACCGGGGCTCGTGGCGAAAGTCTGAAGCTCCCGGATCCTTTGGTTGGGAAGTACGACAAAGGCCGGATCACTCCCAAGTACAACTATGGTGTTATCCGGATGACTGGCCCTATGATCGAGGCAGCTAAAGGCGATATGGCCGCATTTGTGGACGGCCTGGCCGATGCTGTGGATGATATCTACCAGAGCATGATTGTGGATCTCAACAGGCAGGCCTGGGGGGATGGATTCGGATTGATCGGAACCCTTTCCGCCGCGTCTGATGCCTTGTCAGCTTCAGCCGCCTGGACAGCGACCTTCGACAATGATCGAGGGGTTCAGTATGCCCAGGAGGGTATGTTAGTTGACTTCTTTGATAGTACCGCTGTGGATCAGTCCTCAGTAGCGTCAAGGATCTCCAGTATCAACCCTTCAACCAAGATCATTACGTTTGAAATGAACGATGGTACCTACAAGACCAACCACCCGAACACCACCTTTGCCGGCTATACCATAGTGGCAGAGGCAGTGCCTACCGGTGCGTATATGGTCAAGATGGCTACCAGAGCAGCTTCGCATGCCACAGACAACACTTCCTATGAGCTATGCGGTCTTGACGGCCTCTATGATGATGGAACCCTCCTGGCCACGTTTGAAAATATTGTCGTGGACGATTATCCCAAGTGGAAAGGGAATGTCCTGGGTAACTCAAGCGTGAACAGAGAGCTGACCATTGATCTTATGCTCCAGGCCTGTGACCTGACCCGAGCAGCTTCAGGAATGAGAGCCAACATCATCCGATGTGGCCTTGGCCAGCGGAGAAAGTATGCCAACCTCCTGATGCCGGACGTGCGGTTTGCACCCACGAAGCTCCGGGGGGGATATGAGACTTTAACCTTTGCCGCGGGTGACGGATCCGTGGAGATCGTGATCGATCCCGTAGCACAGCCGAACAAGATGTACTTCGAGCCGAGAGGAGTCATTCAGAAGTATGAAATGGCTGCTATCGGATGGGGGAACCTGGATCAGCAAATGCACTGGAGATCAGGCTATGACGAGTGGGATCAGTTCTTACGCCTTTATTCCCAACTGGGCTGCGAGCAAAGGAACTGCCTCACGCTAGTAAAGGACCTCGTTGAGCCGAATCTCTGGAGCTAGAAGTTAACCCTTAACCCAGTATCCCGGTAAGGAGGGACGCGACCCGCGGGGTTTTATTACCTCCTACCCGCGCACCTTCCTTGCCGGGGGTCAACTATAAGGAGAAAAGACATGATTAGAGATTATAACATCAGTCCTTTTGCGAACATTGATCCATCCAAGATAGCTGGGGGTGGAATGGGTCTAACCCCAGTGGCACAGACTTACTTCATAGACAGAAACGTTGGCAGGTCTGGTGATGGTATGGCGCTTCATAAGGCCTTCAAGACATGGGGCGAGGCCATAGGACAAGTAAATGCAGACTACACAGCCGGAGCGAACAAAGCAAAAAGCAGGGGTAGGATGAGAAGGATTATGGTTGCCGAGGGCTGGTATTCTGAAGTCCCGTTGATTCTCACGGCCAGTGATGTTCATATCCTTGGTATTGCTCCTGGAAACCATGACTCCATTGTGCTCTATGGAAGTGGAACGGCCGGTGAATATGATGGCAGTGCCGGTGGACCGGCCTTGTCGATAAGAGGCAGTAACAATACCATCGAAAAAGTTGGAATGTTCACCTATGACGCTGCCTACCCAGTATTGAGACTTGGTGGCAATGCCAGTGATGCTGACGGCCTGGGTGTGTCCCATACATATGGAAACAAGGTCCTCAACGTTGACTTTGTAAGAGACGTCGCTGATGGGGCAGACGGTGGAATTCTGGATTACGGTTTGGATGGTACTCTCATCCAAGGTTGTTTCTTTTCAACCTCTATGGAGGTGTACGGGGTTAAACACGCAACTAACGGTGTATATAATCCGGTCAATCCTCAAGTTATCGGCTGTCGGTTCATTGGAGTTCCAAGAGGGATCTTCATGGCCCAGGGTCACAACGGTCTATTTGCGTATAACTTCTTCCAGGATGATACGTCCGATAGGGCTGATACCTGTGACGAGCCGATCTATATTGATGGCACTGGGTTAGCCTTCGGAAATGTCGCTCCGACTGTTACCAGAGCCAATCTCGTGCAGGGCGGTGGTACCTATGTAGACCTTTGGAACCATGGCTCTGATACTGTCAATACGTAATAGCAGGAGACTGCTGGGAGATTGCCATGAAAGAGATTGTTCAGGACTGCCCAGCTTGTGGCGGTACGGGTTCTGAAACAGGAACAACGCCAATTCCGGGTGGTGATCCAGTACCATTCGATAATCAGTGTACCCAGTGTGCTGGAACTGGAAAGCTGCCTCAGGGTCAACTGTCCGATGATCTTATCAGCTTCCTGGAGGATATGTCTGATAAGGTCAATGACATCATGGATAAGTGCAATGATATCAAGGAAAGGTTAGACGAACTTTAAACGGAGGATAATCATGGCTGAAATGAAACATTGTGCTAAATGTGGATTCAAGTATCTCTGGAGAGAGGGGGGGGCTTGTCCGTCCTGTGAACCTGTGGAGAAAAAGAAAGAGGCAGTCGAAAAGCCGTCAGAGAAGGAACCTGAAACAGAGAAAGCGCCGGAGAAGCAAGTCAAACCCAGGATAGCAAAGGCATAATCATGAAACCTGATCATGTCTTTCTCCGGGATCTCAAAACCCTGGATAAGCGCCTTGATGTCATGTGGAACCGGGATATCGAGCGTTTTGTTATCACCTTCAAACGTGCAACCGGAGATCCGGTATCCCTCTTTGTCGTTAAACGTGACGAAGATGGAGGATTCAGACAACCGGATAACCGGGATATCCTTTTCCTGAAACGGCACGATCTCTCAAGGACGAGCCTTAACGCGTATCTCAATGAGATTTCGGCCTACATGGAAGGGTACCGGGAGAAGAAACGCAGAGAGGCCGCGGAGAATTTCCGGGATATGACCAAAGACGATAAGATTCAACTCGCTAAGGTTATGGCCAGGCCGACAAGTCCGAAGGCGGGCCATGGGACCTTTCGCAAGATAACCCATAAACCTAAACAGGCTCTCAAGGTGATAGATCATAGATCCATTGCCTTTGATCAGCCACAAGGAGAAGCATAATGTCAGTAATAGTTTTTAATCCGACAAATGAAGAGTTCAGAACTCAACACATCGGGGAAGATATCGTACTACCGCCTAATAGCACCGCAAAGATGAATGATGCCAGAGCAAAGCATGTCTTGAATAGCCTGGGTCCTCGAGGCCTTATGAGCCTGGAGTTTGGAGATGAGATTGAGCCGAAAAGGCAACAGGGAATTGAGCGTAATCTTGAGTTTAAAAAGCGCCAGGTCCAGAGGCATAACCAGCAGAATGAAGCACAGAAACGAGCCGGGAGGCCATGGATTCCACCTCCGGAACATATAAAAGCCTATGCTAAAGAGTTAGGCCTCGAGTTGATCGAACCATACTCTGAAAAAGCGGATGAAAGAGGCATGGTGCAGGTTCTTATTTCTCAAAACCAGCAGCAGCAGGCTCAAATGGCGCAACTTCAAAGCCAGATGGCCGATCTAATGAAGATTGTTTTAATGGAAAGACCCTCTGGAGCTCGTATTGCGAATATACCGGAACCTCAGGCTCAAAAAGATGAGTTTGAAGTAGAGGTTTCCCTGGTAGAGACTGAAGGAAAAAGTCTTACCGAGCTGGAAGAAGAGGTCATTTCGGCTGCTACGAATAAAAATAAACGATGGCTCCGGCCTTTCCTAGTGCAAAACATGGAGATCATCACCGGTTTTAGCCAGGAAGCAAAAGACAGGCTTAACAATATCTATGAGGCAATGTACGGTGAGTCCTTCCCTGACTTAATGGGGTAAGGAATGGGAACATATAACAATGCTTACGAGATCCTTTCAGAGGTCCGGGAAGATCTTAATGAATTCAGTGACGCGTATGTGCAGGGAACCGATACGAGCGGGGCCTGGAGCAATGCAAACCTGCTAAGGAAGATCAACAAAGCTCTCCAGTTTATCTATGCCCTTCTGTTGGAGAGGATCCCCGAGGAGTTTCTCGATAGCGAAGATCTAACCGCGGTTGATTCTGTCCTCACACTTCCCTCCGATTTCGGTCGGCTCAGGATCCTGAAGAATAGCGCCGGCCGGAAGTGCTATCCTATCGGCATTGATCAAACCAGACTCACTGAGGCTGTCGGCAACGATCGTCTTTACAGAAGACAAGGCCGCACTCTGGTTATTGAAAAGGCCTCATGCACCGATACTTACACCCTCTGGTATCACCGAAGATGCCGCGATATTCATTCTGGAGCCTTTGGAACCTGTGTTGCAGCGACAAGCGCAGTCCTGGACTCTACCTATGCCAAGAAGATAGCCGATTATTACAATAACATGGAGATCGAGGACGTCACTGACGACTGGACCGGGACGATTACGGACTATACCGCGGCTCGAGTTGCTTCCATTAGCGCCGTAGGTGCCGATGAAGGGAGTTATTATGGCCTGGTGCCGGAGATCCCCGTGGAGTTTAGGCAGCTGATAGCTCCTCTTGCCGTAATTCTCACAAGAACCCACCCAATAAGCCAGGTCACACCAAATTCCGCTGAGTATAAGGAATGGATCGATCTTTTCCGGGAGGCAATAAAGGGTTATGCCGGACCTCCTCAAGATATCGATGTGGAAGAGCTCTACGAGGATTTTGATATGTCCATAGACGTCAATGCGGGGATCTTATAAATGGCACTGAAACAACTGACAGAGATCAAAGGAATTCCTCTCCAGGGAAGCGCCGTTACTGTCCGGGAAAAGGCATCATTGCCGTTTGGAGCCTTCTCCATGGTCCAGAATATGAGGGGGAAGCATCCCGGAATTATCAAGAGGCCTGGTCAGAGGAAACTCCATACTGAGGCTGATGGTCCTACCAACAAGGTCCTTTCCCTTTATCAGCTCAAGAAAGGTCGTGTATCAGAAGAGGCCTTTTTCGCTCAGATGTCGGATGGGGATATCCTCAAAGCTACCGCGGATCCTCCGGGAGTCACAACCGGAGCCTTCGGATCTGAAGTTTATTCCGGGAGCGCCGGCCAGATCCCCGCGGCCTGGGGCAACATTGCCGACAAGTTGATTTTCTCTGACGGAGTCGATCAGCATCAAATCTACGGTGGATCCTCGAGTTACGTTGAGAAGTTCATTGTCTTTAAGGGTACCGCGGCCATGCCTGCGGTACCTACAGAGGGAGAAGACTATTCAGATCAGGTCTCCGATGGCCAGACCTCCACAGTAGCGGTCCTGGACTTACTGGATACCTATGCAAATCATGACTGTTTGATGATCAAGACCCCGGTCCCTGCCAAGTCTTTCACCTTCACCATACCTAAGCCAAACGGGAGCGCTTCAGACGCCTCGATTTACTATCACAATGGAGCTTGGACTGCGGTCTCCGGATTCGGAGATACTACTGCTTCAGGAGGGGCGTCCCTAGCTACAACCGGGGGGAAGATGTCCTTCACAGAGCCCAAGCCCACAGACATCATACCTAAATATGCCTATGGAGGAGTGGGGTACTGGTATCAAATACGATTCTCAGCAGCACTGGACGGCGAGGTAGAGCTATCTGGAGTCACTTTCGACTCTTCTTTCCAGGATATCATGAATGTGTGGGATGGAGTTCCGGCAGATGCGGTCGAATGCTATTTTTATGACGATTCAGCCGGCACTTACGATCTTTACGCTTCCGGATCGGTAGAAGTCGGGGAAATGACCTCCTCAGACAAACTTATCATCCTATCCGCGGATCCCATCGAGGCTGTTTACATAGACGTGGGCCCGGATCCTAACAGTACGGCATCAACAACCGTCAACGCAGGGTATTACTGGAACGGAGCTGCTTTCGCTTCCGTAGGCACTTTGACCGATGGAACAAACGGCCTTTCAAACGCCGGATGGGTCAGTTTTGACAGAAAAGCCGCACAACCGCACCAGTTCAGATCCTCTCAATATTACGCCTATGTCTACTACTTCACAGTGGATAAAACCCTGTCCGCGGATATCATCCTTGGCATTCAGACCATGCCTTATTTCGATGTTGAAGAGCTCGGAAAGGGCCGATGTAACTGTATCTGGAAAGACAGAGCGGTTCTTAGCTTCAATCTCTATCCTGAATATCTCTATGTCTCTGCTACCGGTCAGCCGATGGTTCTTAACGGCCTGGATTTTGGCGTCCTGGAAACTGGTGATGGGAGGGCTCATAAGACTGTCGCAATCCGTAAATTCCACAATGAAATGGTCGTATGGCAGGAAGAAAAAGGGGTTGAAGGGGGGACCGTAACCCTCTTTGAAGGATACTCCCCTGAAACCTTCGGGAAACTGGTTCTCTCCTCCAGGATCGGCACGATGAATAATAAAACCGTGGCTGTGGTCGATGGAGTTCTGGTCCGGCTCGGGGATCAAGAGCAAATCAAAGATCTGTTTTTCTTCCTATCGAGGCATGGTGTTTTTGTCAGTGATGGAAGGAGTGTGTCCCTGATCAGTGATGATATTCAGAACTACTTTGATCCTACAAAGACGGAATGTATCAGGCGCGGTTATGAGTCAGAGATGTGGCTCAAGTATGACTCCACATTTAACGTGATCCGGATCGGCCTGGTCAGCGGATCGTCCGCCACAGTCCCGAATGTATTCCCGGTTTTTGATCTCCTGGACAAGACCTGGTCCTTTGATGTCCTTGGACAAGCACTCTCATGCATAGAAGAAGTGGAAGCGGCCTCCGGGAACGTCCCGGTCCTCCAGGTTGGAGGAGGCACCGCGGATGGTACGGTTTATCAGCTAAACTACGGGACCAATGATGTGAGCACCGCCATTGACTCCTACACACAACAAGAATTTAGCTTAGGCGGCCAATATTTGAGCCTCCGGGAGTTACTGATCCGGTGCAAGACGCAAGCAGCTGGAAGCATCAAACTTTCTATAAGCAAAAACGGAATAGCATTCATCACAGACAAGACCCTGAGCATGGTGGCTGAGGTCACAAATCAACTGATACGGCGCCACAGGCTTTCCGTAAATATCCAGGATCAACTCATTAGCATCAAGTTACAGCATGACACGGCCAGCCAGGAAATGTACCTGGAGGAGCTAGGAGTAAATATGTCGGTATGGGAAAGGAGGTAAGGGCATGGGTTTAGATCTTGACAACATTTTCACATATCACAAGCCGATAAAGGATCAGGCTCAAAGATATGAGAGAATCAGGACACAGGCAAAAGCACTGGCAGAGTTTCTTGTCCTCTCCTGTCCGGAGAGTCCGGAGCTCACTAAAGCAATCAGGAAGATCGAGGAAGGGGTCATGTGGGCAAACGCCGCGATAGCGAGGAATGAGAGAGAAACATGAAAGACGCCACAAAGCCATGGAAAAGGCAATTCTTTAAAGTCACAAAGATTGCAGATGAACCTCCTCTTAATGTGAAAGGCTTTTGGGATAAGCCTAAGCCAGGAGTAAACCCTAAAGATGTCCTCCAAAACCAGAAGCGGACCCCCAAAGTCGATAGATAGGGAGTATGGACGAAAGCCATACATAACCAGTCCGGAAGACAGTTACATTGAGTCAATGAAGAGGGTCACTGATGCGGCCATGTTCAATCAGGCCCTCGGTAAACAATCGGAGCTCAAAAAGCCATACCTGGAGGAAAGCTATGAGGAAATGGAAACATACTATCCGGATCCTTATGCCTTTACCCCAAATTTCCCTGATTTTCCTGGACCGGTCCCTGACGTGGATAGTGCCTGGGGAGGTATTCACCGGGTCGGTTGTATCCTGGACTGTCCGATGTTCATCACGCATGACCGGGAATGCGACAGGGCTCAAAAGGGGAATCCTGGATATGAGGAGGTTTGTTGCACCTTTAACCCGGCATACGAGACGATAACAAAGGTTCAAATTCTAGCGGGATCCCCGGCAGTTCTTACAAGATGGAATCAAAAGGAAGTTTGTTTTCGTTTAGTGACCGCGGAACTGGACGGAAGTTATCAGAAGGTCAGAATCCTCGCAAGAACGACAAATTCCTATTGTAAGAATGACATTCTGGTTAATTGTGACGTCTGTCCTGCAACGGCTTCGATCACTTACACAACGCTTCAGATGGCCATTGATGAGGAGCAGATCTTATGGGCAAGTCCAATTCTCCATGATGGAAATCTTTATGAGTGGGCGATAACTGGAGGAGGCGGTTCTTTATCCTCTGCGACCGGAAACGGAGTCACCTACACGGCTCCATCGAGTAACGCGAATTGTGATCAGAATCCGACTATCACGTTGAGTTGCCAGGGGAAGCAATTAGATTCGATCACCATTGCCGTAAATGTGGTCACAGGTAACTGTGCGACTGCGGTTACTGAATGCAGGGAAAATCCGCTCATTGGTCAAGGGAGTTGGGGTCATAGCTGTTTTAGGTTTTTAAACTGTGATGGAACTTATGAACCGGTTGGAACTTGTGGAAGAACCTCCTCAGGCGGGGTTGCTTGTGGTGACTGGTATCTGGTGAGTAATTGCACTCTCCACTGGGAAGATTGCTCCGCTCTCGGTCCTACGACAGGAGGGATCCCGGATAGTCGAACAGAAGAACAGATAACCGCGGGTTGCTGTCCGGAGGCCCTACTATGAAGGATCTCGATAGAGATGAATTTCACCAGAGACTTGAAGCGGTTGCAAAAGCCAGAAAGATTTTCATTCCTCATATCACGAAGAACATCACCATTGCCTTTGAACTCTATCAGGAAGTTTTGGCAGTGGAAAAGATGGCTAATCGTCTGGTGAGCAAGACTGATGGAAACAGACCCAGGACGATCTTAGACGAATTTGAACGGTTGGAATGCGAGAAATGCGGGGAACCTCTCAGGTTAAGGGTGTTTTACCCTAAAGGTGAAGAGACTGCCACCTATACAAGGTGGGAATGCGAGAAATGCCCCTGGAAAGGGGAGAAGGTCAAGAAGACCGTGGAAGAGTGGATCCAGATGCTTACCCCTAAAAAACTCCGTGGCAAACGGGCCAGGAGGCTTTCCAAGAAGGAAAGACAACAAGAATTTGGCGGGGTCAAATGGGGAAGAAAAAAACCATGATTGAAGATCACGTAAACTCAGGGTGAGTTAAAAGGAGACTGGTATGGCTGCATATGATTACACAAAAGATGATCCGTATAGTCCTTTTTATGAGGAAGAAGAGGGATATCCCCTAAGTCAATCCGAAGGGGATCTTTACCCTATGCCTGCAAGCCAGGGAGTATCACCGGTTTCTCCTGGAAGCTCTTTCAGTATGTTTTCTCCAAGCTACAAATACAGCGGCTATGGAGAAGAACCGAAAAAGACAGCAGTTGCGGCGCCAGGACAAGAAAGAGAAAGCGGAATCAGAACAGTTTCCTCGTATCGGCTTGCACCGGTAGGCAGCACAACCACAACGACATCGGGATTTTCAGGAGCTATGCCTGAAATGGGTGCAACCCCTCAATTTAATGCACCGGAGTACTCCGAAAGTGAGGTCAGAAAACTCACGCATAAAGCAGCAGCTCCGGGAGTGCGTAGATTGCGCCAGGCAGTCCAGGCGGCTATGTCCAAACAGTACGAGAATCCCAATGTAAAACGCATGACCTTGAGGCAGGCCCTAGCAGGCTACGGATTAGGACTCGAAGGAGTCATGGCCGGAGCTTCTCAGCAGGCCAGGGGCGAGTATGGTGAGAAGTACGGGAAAGAATTCCAGGCCGCGCAAATGCAGCATGGGACCGATGTTTCCGCAATGATGGCGAAATACAACGCGGCAATGCAGGCTTACTTGGCAAGCGCGACTAAGACAGCAACAACGGAGTTGAAGTATGGATAGTATGAAGGGGGGAGATTATGCCTAGATATCAGGATCCTACCGGTTCTGCGGAATGGGAAGAGGAAGACACTTACAATCCTCTTCATGAGCCCTTTGACATAGAGAAAATCCCTGAAGGAAAGTGGCAAACAGGAGTCTATGGAGAGAATCCTTTTTTAGCTTCACCTGAAGGAGGGGGAAGGCAAGCGCCGGCATCAAAAGAAGGAGCTCTTGCTATAGGTGGAAAACCTCCAGAAGGGTATAAACCTCCGGATTACTCTAACCGCGATGCTTTTGAGCAATTTGCTTTCAAAGAGGCTGGAGGAAAGTGGTTCGAATTTGACCCACATGAAGAATTGAAAAAAGCAGACGCGAACCTCCCGGACCTTTTCAACTTTGCCTTTGATGGAGAGGTTGTATGGTCAGACCGGAACAAACTCTCTAAGCAGCAAAAAGAGCATTGGGACTGGGTTGTAAAGAAATACCATGCGGACACTTTCAACGAGGCAAAGGATAAACGCGAAAAAATGAAAGAAGTCCACAACTTTTTTATGACCAAGTTTGACAATGACAAAAAGGAATACGAGACGAAACTAAAGCGGATGCAGGATCTCACCTTTAAACTGGCCACAGAAGAAAGAGGCCAACGCGGAGAGGCACGAGCAGAACGCGGAGAGGCACGAACGATCGGCAAAGAAGCTACGGGGAAAGTAGAAGGAGCACACAAACGAATCAATGACATCAATACCAAGATCGCTACCCTGGAAAAGACAGACATCATAAGCGCGCTTATTGCGGAGAGGAGCCCGGAGCTTCAAGGCATGATCGGACAAAAGATGGATCCAAAGCTAAAACGCCAACTCATTGCCGGCTTTGATAGGGAAAAACGCTACTGGGAGCAGTTCCTTCCAGCTGAGAAAAAAGGAGCTGTGGGTAAAGGCAACCTGGAGTCCTTCAAGTCAAAATGGGGTTTATAGATGGAAAATTGGGCTGAGATAGAAGAATCCCCATCATTTCAAGCAAGGGATCCGGGGGAACAATGGGATATCCGGAATGACTTTTTTACTACCTTTCTCGAGCCAGATCCGGACTATGAGGCCCTCGCTCCGGAGGAACAAGAAACCCTCAAAAATGACTTCATCGGAGAAAAGCAAATTCCGATAGAAGCGCAGCGGATCCCTGGCCGTCTCGAGCGGATGAGAGAACGCGAGGAGATCCCGGGCGAGTTCGGTAAATTCGGAGCACCCCGAGAGGCCCCTCAATATGAACCAGGACCCTTTCAAGGCATAGAAGGACTAGAGCCAGGCGTATCCCTGAAGAAAGGACCGATTTTTGAACGTCCGGAAGGCCCTCCTCAAGAGATCCCGGAATATCTAGGTAGGCCTGAAGTAACCGGCCCTGAGTTTCCAAAGAAAGTCCCGGAAAGTATCAAGATCGCCGGCAAGATTGCTCATGATGCCTTATTCGGAGAACTCCCGGCAGGTATCGGCTACCTTCAGAAGCCTTTTGAAGCAATCGCGGACTTCCTGGGTAAGTACAAAATGAGCAAGGAAGAAGAGCAGGCAATGTTTCAGCGGTATCCAACCTTGATGAGTATGCGTTATGCAGCGGCAAGCCTGATCCCTGGAGGTCAATTCCTAGCCTCTGAAACTGACCGGGAAGAATGGAACCGCTCAAGCATAGAGGAAAAACGTCTTCAGATCTTAGGGGAAACCGCAGGGTGGGCCCTTGCTCCAGCAGCCTTCAAATTGGCCGGAGATATTGCCGTCCCCTTGCTCAAGAAAATCCCATGGCTTGATAAACCTATCGGACAACTAATCAAAGATTCAACCTGGTGGAGGCAGATTACAAATAAAGAACGCGGTCTAGTAGTCCAGACCATTGAGGATATGAAACGCCGCGGACTTACCGATGCTCAAATTCTCAAGGCATTACGAGGCAACCCCGAGCAGTTTTATAAATTCAGAGCGGAAGAAATCCAAAAACGTAGAGGCCCCTATGCGCCACCTCCTGAAACTCCCCAAGGCCCTGTTTATGGTCCTCCTCCAGGTCCTCCTAAGCCTTATGCTCCAGGAGGCCCTCCAGAAGCTCTACAGCCTCCTCCAGTAAGGGGTAAAGGACCCGAAGAGCCTCTCCCGCCTATCGAATTAGGAGCACCCGAAATCTATAAAGGCCCTGAGCGAAGGGCTGATCTTGCATTCCGGAAAAAGATCGCGCAAATGACACCGGAAGAACAACAAGAGATTCTTCTGACTGACGAACTCACCGGCCTTCGCAATAGAAGAGCATTTGATATAGAAGACGAACGTATGCCACATCAGGCGTATGTCGATGCCGATTCTTTAAAATGGATCAATGATAACCTGGGGCATGATGTTGGCGATCAGGTCTTACAGGCTATTGCAAAAGCGATTAAACCCACAAAAGGAGCCAAACATCTATCTTATCGGATGAGTGGGGATGAATTTATCATTCAAGGACCAGACAGGGCGACCGTTGAACAAGCCATTGAGAGCGCCAGTAAATCTCTTGAAAATGTAACCCTGGAATATACTGCCCCGGATGGAACGAAATACACCAAGAAAGGAGTGGAAATTACCTATGGACTTGGCGAAACAAAACCAGGTGCGGAAGAACAGCTTAGAAGAGCTAAAGTTGAACGCGAAAAAGCAGGTTTCAGGGCAGCCAGGGGGGAAGAGCCTCCTGGAGTGGCTAAAGTCACTTCCACCGGGAGGCAAATTGAAGGTGGTGAAGGGCCAGGATTAAAGGGAGTCCCAAAAGTCCCTCCCGCTCGTGATATCATCGCTATCACCAGAAAACAGTACGAAGACCCCTTGACCCTCGTTGATAAACGGATCAACGAAAAGTACGCCGACATATTAGCTTTGCCAGAAGAGGAGTTCACTGGATCAATATATCAACGTATCAGTGACCGGGAGGTTGACCCTAAAGAGCTTGACAAGTACCTCACTAAGATCAAGAATAATGACGTAAAGGTTGACATCATAAGGAAGATGAAGATTACGGTTGCCGATGAAATAGCCGATGATCTCATTAAAACCTATAAATACGAAACGATAGAAGATGGAAAAGAACTCGAAGAATATTTTGACTCCATCCTCAAGGTTATCAAGGAGCAGGAAGGTCATAAGGTTGTACCGCCGGTTAAGGTGCCACATCTACGCCCCGCAGATAAAATTAAACAACCCACCGAACAAAGATTACCCTCAAGTCCAGGAGCAGGTCCTACCCCCGAAGTTCCTACCAAACTCCTAAAAGCGCCAGAAATTCCTAAAGTAGAAGCTGAGAAACAAAAAGAACCCTGGGACGTGACCATGCAAGAGTGGCGAAATCTCCCCGTAATGTATGGAGAGGGTCCATATTGGAGCGTGTTTAATAGAGCTATCATGGCAAAGGCTACCTTCCAGGAAGCTCAAGGGGCAGCTTTGCGGCAAGCCAGATCTGAGGGTCAAGGTCCTCCTCCCACAGAAGAGGAAAGGAAGGCTGTTCTTGCCAGAATGGATAAGTCCCTCGCGCGCATGGCGGAGACCGTGGGAAAAGACGATCCTTACTACAAGAGTTTCCTTGCCAAACGTGAAGCCATTGCAGCCGGGGGATCCTGGGCAATCAAAGACGTTACTGAAGAGACCGTAAGAGGCATTGGCGGTGAAATAGGACGTTTGACAAAGGCAACCGGATTGAGAAGGCCAGGACTGGAAAAGCCTAAAGAACTTCCCCCTGAAGTCACTAAAGGAAAAACCGAAGAAGAACCCGAAGAAGCCCCCGAATTCGCGCAGGTCTTTCATATCAGGCCAGACGAGAAACTTAGTCTTAAAGAACAAGAAGAATTGCTCAGAGAGGCCGTTGACGAAGCCATAAGAAATGCTCCGGAAATGCTTCACGATATGGAAAAACCACAAGGGAAAGTAAAATTTGTCCTTCCTTCAGGTACCACCTATATAGTTCCAACCTTGGGGACTACGGCCATAAAACAAGATCTGGAGGCCTTCAAGAAGGCCATAAAAGGTCTAGGCGCACCGTTTCTCAAAGCCAGAAGAAAACCCACAAAGGCATCCCTGCCTAAACCCTCAGCCGGCAAGAGAGAACTGGTAGGAGAACTTTTCGAGATTGAAGACGGCGGTAAGGGATGGTTTACGGATGGTCATCTAGCAGTGAAAGGGACGCCTCCGCATACCCGCATGTTACCTGGGAGAGTTGTTACGTGGGAGGCTCTAAAAGAACACCTGGAGGTACCGGGACAAGAACCGGCCAGTCTGCGCTATTATTCCACCACATCACCAGAAGGGGATATCGGGATCTCAAAGGAACCGATTGCTATTCTTGGAGAGACCGGAAGAGGAGTCGGGAACCAGGTTATTTTCAAGGTAGGAAAGCGCAGACGAGCCTTTGACATGCTGAAGTTTAACGTGATCAGGAACCGTTATCCGGAGGCAACTTATAAGATAGGGTTCAAGGGGGAAGGAAAGGACGCGACTCCTCTTTTGATTGCCTATGTTAAAGGCGAACCTGTAGGAATGCTCTCTTCTCTTGCCTACACAGGAGAAAAACATATTCCCGCTATCAAGATGGCTGGTAAGGCCGGCTATGCGGACGTAGGCGGCTATGCCACATTTCACGTGAAACATGAGATCCCTCCAATTTTCAAACCTCCCCGAGGTACCGCCGATGTGGGCGGATATGCGACAAACCTACCCAAGATAATCGAAATGCCGGAGATAGTCGAAATTGCGGAATTCCTCTTAAAAGGCAAATATCCGGCAATACTGAAGAGATTGAGAGGCAAAGGATGGAGGGGAGCTTTTTACCATGGTGGAGAAGTTCCCCGCATCAAATTGATGGCTGAGATCTTCCAGAATCCCGGTGAAGCCGCGGCCGTCCTTTCGCATGAGATTGGTCACCTGGCAGACTGGCTCCCGGACAAGACTCTCAGCCGCGGTAATATTCTAGGTAGAATTGCAAGCCTCAAGCGATACATGAAACAGACTCTTCCCAGGGCTCCGGGAGTTTCAGGTGAACTTACAGCTGAGGACCGGATCCGGCTCCGGAAACAAGCCATTCTCATGCTCAAGGCAGAGAATAAAGATTTGATGATCGATCAGGTTATCAAGAAGACTTTCCCGGTCTCCCCCCAGGACGTCCTCAATATCTGGAATTCCCTGGATCCTGCGGCAAAGAACAAGGACCTGGAGGATTATATCAAGGGTCTTGATACCGCATTGAAGAAAGCGATCGTAAAGCAGGCCCTCAAAGATCAGGTTGCCGATGAAATCAAGAGATTTGCAAAAGTGGTGATGGTCCCCACCGGTAAAAAGATCAAATACAAACCTTCAGATCTTGAGATAAAAGAACGCTACGAGCAGCTGGTAGCGGAAGAAATCAGGAAATTGAGGGTATTCGAAGCTGATGAAATGAGGAACGAATTGAAACTCCTCTCTCGCGCCTGGAAACCTTTTGATCCCGGAGAAAACCCTGCCTTCACGAAATACAGGTATAGCGGAGTCGAACTCTACGCCGATGCCTTCAGCGCCTTGATTAATACTCCTCAGCTGGTAAAAAGCCTTGCTCCGAATTGGTATGAAGGCTTTTTCAATTACCTGGAGAGGAAACCTGGGGTGAAGGCAATCTATGATCAGATCCAAAGGGAAATCCAACTTGGAGCAAATCCGGAGAAGAGAGACAGGCGTTTAATTGAAGGCTTTGAGAAGAGGGAAAGGGAATATGGCTTAACTATCAAGAGTCGCTGGAAAGATATCCTGAATAAAGACGCCTGGGCAATGACCTTCATCGATCGTTATTACGCTACGATTAACCGGGTCAAAAAGGTAGGCGAGAGCAATATTCCGGATCATCTGAATCCTCGCTACAAGATAGAGGAAATGATCCATACAGGAGCAGAGGTCGAAGGGTATCTGACGGATATCAAAAACCGGATCCTTCTTCCTCTTGAACAGGAAAACTTCACTCCTCGAGATCTTGATGTCTATCTCTATCATCGGAGAGTTTCCACGGAGAGATCGAAACTTGCAAATCCTCTTGGATGGACTTCAGACCTATCGAGCGCAAAACTTAAAGAGCTCCAGGATCAGTTTCCTTTAGTGAAAAAGATGGCCGATGAATTCAACGCGGTCCGGAAAGAATGGCTGATTGATAAACTCGGGGAGCTCAAAATGCACAGTCCGGAGCTCCTCAAATTCATGGTGGAAAATCCGAACTATGCCACGTTTGATATTGTGGGGTGGGCAGATCAGAACTTTGGACGGATAGCATCCGCGCATGTCTTTAGGCAAATAGGTACCCTCAGGCCTACGGGTCCACCTTTCACGGCCACGATTCTCAAAGACATTGCCATGATGAGGGCAGCCAATAGAGTCGCTGCAAGCAGAGCTGTGGTGAAATTTTTCAAGGACTACTACCCCGATGAGATCAATGATGCCAAAACGCAATGGAGCGGAAAGTTTCACAAGATTGTGGAGCCCAAGGATCCGGAGCAAGGTCTCCTCGTTGATGTGGTGGATGGCAAGGCCCATGGATACTATGTACCTCGTTATGTGGCAGAGGGATTTCAAAAGAACCCCGTAGAGGCATGGCTCCTTTCAGAGATCCTGCGGATCACAGTGAGGCCCTTCAAAATGGTCTTTACGGAACTCAATCCGGGTTTTATGGCCTACAATGCTCTAAAGGACTATCGAAGATTAGCCAGGGACCTACCTGGAGGGTCCTATGTAAACGTTTTTAAGTCGTACATGCAAGCAATTAAGCCTGCATTCCGGAGCGTCGTTGGCCAAGTGGATGAACTCGCAAAGAGGGCATTTAAAAGCAAGACTCTTATCTCCGTTACTGATTACAGGGCCGATGCTCCTGAAGATCTCATGCTTGAGCGCATGTTGAAGCGTTTCAATATTATCCCTTCTATCTGGAAGGCAAAGGTCTTCATGCCTTTTCATACGTTCTTTTACTATCTCTCAGGCTTAGGAAGAGGACTCGAACGAATCCCTAAGTTTGCAGCTGATATCTATCTGTCAAAACACTTCCCGGATATGCCTCCAGGAGAAAAGGGCCATTTTATCAGAGCAAATGCGGGATCCCCTGCCTTCTTGCGGCAAGGTACCGGAGCTCCTATCTACAATAACCTCTGGATCTTCTCTAATGCACAAAAGGAAGGCTGGAGGGGAGACTTTGAAGTAGCCAGAAAAAGACCGGCAGAAATCGCCTGGAAGGTTGCAAAATATTACCTTTTGCCAAAACTCTTGATGTTTGGAGCTGCTCTCGGTTTCCTGGGATGGAAAACAAAGCAAATTATGGACCGGGTATCAAGCTATGACGGCACAAATTATGACATTGTTCCCATTGGCATTACTCCTAGCGGAAAAGCGGTTGTCCTCAGGGTACCCCAAGATGAAACAGGCCGACTTATAGGGGGAGTTTTCTGGAAACTACTCAATAGGGAAAAGTTTAAATGGTGGAGTGCGCTCCTGGACTACCTCGCAGGCCAGGCTCCTACCCTGCATCCCATGATAAACCTTATCGGAGCTGTCGTGTCGTATGCTTGCGGGAAAAACCCTTATGATGCGTTTCGGAGTAGGTACGTTATTCCTGAACAGATCATGCTTGCTGGAGGGAAAAGAGCCCATAAAATCTTTGCCAGATGGCTGAGTGATCAGGCCGGTCTTTCTGTCATTCATCGATTCGGATCCGATAGACCGGAGCAGATCAAAACAGACCTGGAGAAGATCCTGGGATGGCCAATAGTCAGCAACATCGTGGGCCGTTTTATCAAGGTTACGGACCTTGGCCTTCAGGAGACACTCCGGGAGGCAAAACTGGAAGTCAAAAGCATTATGGCAGAGATTTCTCTGACAGCTGGAGAAGGTCTGGAGAAATTACTCGAGGGTGAAATGCCTTCGAAGGAAGAGGTTCAAGCTCTGGCTTCAAAAGCCAATTCTCTACCTGACGCCGCCTTAAAACTTCTGGCCTGGAAATATAACCATACTTACGTACAGGCCCTCCTCTCATCCCAAAGCAACGCGGAAAAGGCCGTAGTGATAGAGAGAATGGTCCGGGATTATGAACAGACCCAAAGATATAAAAAACAGGAATTAATGGAAGAGGAACCAAAGGGATCCCAGGGGCCTCCTCCGTTTAATCCGCCACGGATGAAAGGCAAATTTGAACCTACACAACCAAAAGAACCGCTCACCTTACGAGGTGCGCGGGAAGCCATGAAAGGGGGAAAATAGTCATGTTCGGACAAAGACCAGTAAGCATTATTCAGGTGTTTGACGCAGAATCGATCGCCAAAAGTGCACATGCCCATTCCGCCGCTATTGATCTTGATCAGATTTCACAGGATGGAATCTTTTCGCTTCACTTCGTTATCACCGGGGACGGCACTTGCAAATTTGAATATGAGCTCTGCCACCATAAATCAATGAATTACAAGGTCCCCAGTGGAGCAACGGCCATTGGATCCAGTTTAACCGATGAGTCCGGGTCTGATTCAGATGGTGAGGATATCCTGGACTTTGAACCTGAATTATCTCCCAGTATGAAGATTAAGTGTACCGAAACTGGGGGAGCTAATGGAGTAGTGGTCACCGCTTTTCTCGCTATCCAATAAGGAGCAGGGTCAATGAGCCGCGGTTTAGGGTGGAGTTTATTAAGAAACGTCAGAGAACTGATAGGGGGGATCTATGTTCGCGCACTCTGGTTTGAAAGTATTGCTTCGGGAACAACGGGAACAGTCGGAGCGCCGGTCTCAGGAGCAACGTTCGTTATGGATCAATGGTCGGCTGGAGTGGATGCGCTTGTTTCGCAGATGTCTGGAGGCCTGCCTACCTTCCAGTCGGCCGTTACCGCTGGCAGTGTTATCGTCACGGCTACGTTTGATGAGGACGGTAATTATACTCTTAGCGGGACTCCAAGCGCTTACCCTGTGGCTCTTGTTTACGTCTATCGGGTACAGTTCCAGTATTACGATGATTCTTACTCACTGGGAGAAGCTGAAGTCTTTGGTGATCCATATCTTAAGATAGCCAGCAACCTTTCGGATCTCGATAACGCAGCAACGGCCAGGGGGAATCTGGGCCTGACAATCGGCTCTACTGTTCAAGCCTATGATGCCGGTCTTGCCTCCATAGCCGGGCTGACGACTGAAGCTGACCGGATGCTTTACACAACCGCGCCTGACGTCTACGCCGTAGGAATTCTCACCGCAGCCGGCAGAGCCCTCCTGGACGATGCAAACGCGGAAGTTCAAAGAAGTACCCTGGGCCTCGGGACCATTGTCACGCAAAACGCCAATGCCGTAGCTCTCACCGGGGGAAATATTGACGGTATAATCATCGGGGGGACTACCGCGGCAGCCGGAACCTTCTTGGCTTTAAAATGCACTGATCCGGCAGATGAGAATGGGGTAGGAGACAGGGGATACAATGACCTCCGCTATTCGGTTCTAAGCCACAACCACAACCTCGCGGACCTCACAGATCACAGTCACCACAGCTTAGACGGCCTCTCAGACGATGATCATGGCGAGTATTGGAATGACTTGAGGGGTGACGCAAAGATAAGCACCCATGCCGGAGATGATGACGCTCACCACGCCAAATATACGGACGCAGAGGTTGACGCTCGAATCGTAGTTCAAAACACCAATCCAACCGGGACGATTGACGTTGCCATAGACGCCTTGATAGCTTCTCATGCCGGAATCGCTACAGCTCACCAGGATGCACCGGCTTTGATAGCTAGTCATGCGGGAGTCGCCGCGGCGCATCATGCCAGATACGCGGATGCAGAGGCGGTCTCCGCCATGGGCGCCAAGGGCGACGCAAACCCTTTGAACCATGACAGGTACACGCACCCCTCAGGAATACAATGCACTCTCGCAACCGGTGACGTTCCAGACCCACTTATAATCGGAGAGATCAAGGCAAAAGACGCCAATGGCTTAAAACTCTCAGACGATGGTGGCTTAGGTCCGGTTGTAAAGGATGGAGGGTATGTTACTAATGCTTATCAGACGGCTTTTCTGGTAACGAAAAACGCGACTCAAACGGATATCGCACTTGGCAGTGCTGTTACTATAACATGGGAGACCGAACTTATAGACCAAGGGAGCGATTTCGCAGACAACACTTTCACGGCACCGGTCGACGGACTTTATCAACTCAGCGCTCAAATTTATCTGAATCAGGTTGACATCGACGCAACCTTTCTTTCCTTCGACTTATATACCTCTAACCGTAGTTACAAGGTTGGAATTATTTCGCCTAAATTCACTGGTGACTTACCTTATTTGATTATTAATTTGGCTCTTTTAGTTGACATGGACGCCAACGACACCGCCTATCTTGCCGTTTGGCAAGGCGGCGGAGCGGCGCAGCTTGATATTTTTGTACTAAGCTATTTCTCAGGTTTTCTTGCTTGTTAAGGAGGTTAAAATGCAGATTGTAATAGACATAAACGATGATGAGTTAAAAGCCGTTGAAATGGTCATTCCAGATCTCGTTGAATGGACTGAACATGCGGTGAGGAATAAAATACGTAAGTGCCTTGAAAGGTTGGTTGCGGCACATACCGTCTATAATCCAGTCCGGCTAAACCCTGGGCAACTCGTTTCTCTGATTGCTCCCTTAAACCTTCCCTCAAGACGTGAACGTGACAAGGCAGAAATTGAGAATCGCATAATTGAGAATCTCATAAAAGCAAAGTAGATACGGAGTTCAGTTATGTCAAAAAAGACAGACGTCAAGATCCCGAACAAGGAAGAAGCGGTGAGCCCGGAAACTCCCCCTGGTCCTGAGGATATCATGGCCGGCAAACAACAAGTGGAGCTTGCTCGCATGCTGCTTGTTCAAGAACTTCGGAAAAGAGAAATGCAATTCAATCAGGAACTCAAGCAACTTCAAGTGAAATGGAACTGTCGCCTGGAGCCTGTGATTACTTTGACACCTCAAGGCATGAAGGCTTACGTCAGGACTTTCGCCAATGAATAGGGGGATCCAAGGGAATGAACGACAATAACTCTTGCAAGGACTGTAGGGCTCACAGTGGCATAAAAACCAATATCACGCATTTATTAGGTTCTGATAAATCGCAATGGGATGAGATCAACGGGATCAAGAAGAGGAGTTTCCATACCTTACTGGGTGTATTTTTAACCCTAGTTGCAGCCATAATCAATATTGGTTTAGCTCTTTATTTGAGAGGTCATGGTGGATAAAAACGATAGATTCAAGTGCCCATGTTGTGGCGAAAACATGATGGACCCCCGGCTTATTCACCGGGTTGAAACCATTGAAGAAGAAATAAACCAAAGCCTTACAGTCACCTCAGGTTATCGGTGCAAAAAGCATAACGAAAAAGAAGGAGGAAGTGAAACTTCAAGCCACCTCAAAGGCCTGGCGGTTGATCTTGCATGTCCAGCGTCCAGGCCCCGATTCAAAATTATCAGTGCTGCAATAAGACTTGGGATCACGCGGATTGGCATAGGGAAGAACTTTTTACACCTGGATATAGACAGGCAAAAAGATCCGGAAGTCATGTGGTTTTATTAAACAAGGAGAGAGTATGGCTAGAATTCAGAAAAAAAGAATTAGATGGACACCGGGGGATCAGGCAGTCAGTCACAGGGTTTATATCAGCCAAGAGGAACCCACTTACGGCTCACCCCAAAGTGAAGTCAAAATGCCAAAGACGGAAATTATTTTGCCGGATGAGTGGCCAGGAACCCTCCTGGAGGGTGACTATTATGTGGGGATTTCTTCCCTCGATGATCTCGGCAATGAGACCGATATCGTGGTGGTCACTACCCCTTTCGACTTTGTCCCTCCGGGGCTTCCCTCGGATATTGTTATAGAAGATGCTTAGAAATGATCCTTCGTCTCTTCAAGCGCCTTCTTACATACTTGGGCACCCTTTTTATTTTGATTTTGGTCCTGGCAGGGATGATCAACGCCGCGGATCCGGACCGGATAGGATCTGAATATTTCCTAGGGCCCGCCGCGATCCGGCTCTTAACAGGGGCAGAATATGAAAGATCAGATAAAGGTACCGTAGCCTGGGATTGCAACCCGGAGGCCTCCTACTATGAAGTGAAAATAGTCTGGCTGGATCCATCACAGCCAGTTGAGTATAACCTCGGCCACGTAACACAATGCGAAATCACGATATTGAAACCGCGCACTGGCCATTTCAAGGCGATGGTCCGGGCCTGTAAGGTAGTTGAAGCACAAACCTTCTGTTCTGAGTGGAGCGATTCTACCAGCAATATACATGGGGTAGTTAATGGCCAACCCATGGGATGGTGGATCTTTTGGGAGCCGGGGCTGCCTAGCCAGATAGTCGTTGAGGATACGGAGGAGTGATATGGACTGGAAAGAATTTGGAGGAAAGGTCCTCGAATATGCGCCTACTATGGCAGGGATTTTCTTGGGACCTCCTGGAGCTGCCGTGGCCACCGCGGTTAAAATCCTGGCTGGTCAATTTGGGGTCAAGTCACCGAATCCAAAACCGGAAGAACTCTATCAGGCTATGCAGATGGATCCGGACCATGCTATTAAGCTCCGGGAGCTCGAGCTAAACTTCAAACTTGAATGGCAGCGGCTAACCATTCAAGGAGGTCTACAAGAGCAGGCTTTAGAGACTCAACAAATTTTAGCTATAAATCAGACCATGCAGGCAGAGGCAAAAAGCGAACATTGGCCTCAATGGTTTTGGAGGCCATACTGGGGCTTGATATCAGGAACCTCTTTCGGCTTCGTCTGTGGTTTTGTATGTTATCTTGGGTATAAAGCGGTCATATTGAAAGACTCCAGTGCAATAGGTACGATCCCTTTGATCATTGGGTCCTTTACTACTCTCTTCTCGATTGCAGGAGCTATTTTGGGGATCACAGCATGGGGCAGGAATAAACTTAAACTCCAGGATCATCCTCCAGAGATCCAAGATCGTGCAAGCTAATGTTGACAGTAGGCGGGACATCTGCTATGAAGATTTCAATCGATTTTCAATCGATTTTGATTGAAATTCCCGTGATTTCCCTTGCTTTCCAGGTTTGGCAAATCAATCATGCAAGAGGAAATCAATAAAAAAATCAAGTATTTCAAGGGTGTGCCTGGGTGGCGGAATAGGTAGACGCAAGGGACTTAAAATCCTGATTACTGGCCAGTCATTTCAATATGTTACGGAGGACTTCAATCGAATTTCAATCAAATAATGCCTCTATTTTTCTCCTTTACTGTTCCCGTTTGGAACTAGCCTCAATCCATAACTCACCTTTTCACTCGCTTTTTTCAGGTACTCCATAGAGATCTTTGTATAAATAAGGGTCGATGCCATTGACTTGTGACGCATGAGGTTTTGGATCACCACTTCATTTTCTCCGCTCATGGCTAAGTGGCTCCCGTAAGTGTGGCGCAAATCGTGAAACCTCGCATCGAGCAGCCCGGCCTCTCTTGCGTATCTCTTGAATTTCTGGCTTACCCAAGTCCTCGACTGAAACCGAAACGGTTTAGGGCCTTTTCTGCGCTTGCATTGACTGAGTATTGCCCTGGCGCTCCTATTGATAGGGATCCATGCTTCGGTTTTGTTTTTTTGATGGGGCGAGATCCGCATCACGTCTCTTTCAGGATTATCCATATCAGACCATTGCAAACGGATTATCTCCCCGCTTCTCAGCCCGGTATAAGCAGCGAACCAGCAGAACTCAGCAAACTCCTGGTCTCTTATTTTCACCATAAGGCGAGAGAGTTCTTCCTTCGTTAGATAACGGACCTGTTCTATCTCCTTAATTGGCTTAGGGAAGCGGATAGTAGTACTCAGATATTTCCACTCATAGGCTTTTCTGAGAGCCGCTTTAGTATGGCGATAATTCTTGTTGATGGTAGGGGGTTTTAACCCGGCCCTTGCCATATCAGTTATCAGGGTATCAACATGGCGGGGAGTGATGTGATTCAGCGGTATATCTCCCCATGATGCTTTAGCCTTTTGAAGGGCTACGTCATAGAGCCGGTAAGTAGAAACTTCGGTGACGGTTGAAACATACTCGAGGAATTCATCAACGAAAGGAAAAAGGGTTTGCCGGATCCCAATCGAAATAGGTTTTATCTTGCCGGCAATAAGGTCGCGCTGGAAGTTATTAAAAAGCCGTGTGGCAATCCGCTTATCAGTGGTCTTGAGAGATTTCTGGCGAGGTTTGCCCTGATCGCGCCACAGGACATAATATCGGCCGTTCTTGTGCTTCCAGAGGGTAGCCATGGTGGGCCAAGAATAGCGAAAGGGACTCCCCATGTCAATCAACCCTCTCAGACCCATACCAATCATCAATAGATGCCCGGTCTATGATCCATTGACCGCTACGCTTAAATCCGTAAATATGGCCTTTATCAATCCACTTCAAAAAGGTTTTAGGACATTTGACCTTCGCATACTCCATGGCCTCTTGAAGGGTTAACCACCGGCCCGGAGATAATCTACTTAATACACCTTCTTCTACTTCTTTGGCTATAAGAGCAGCTAAGACATTCAAATCTTTATGATTGAGTTCCACTACCTTTTTCCGCTTGAACTTTTTTAACGTCAGAAATCTTACCAAACCAAATCTGAGTTCCTTTTTTGCCCACTGAGATCCTCGCTTTCACATAGGGATACTGGACCGCGATAACCCGACCCATTCTTTTGATCATCTTCGGTCTTCCCGCTATATTTTTTGTTCCATCAGGATCCGGCGCGAAAACTTCAACCCAGTCATTGAATTTTAGATCGATCATCGTGGCCACCAAACCTCCGTTGGCAATATGTCGTTTGGCACCTCAAAAATTCGCTGCCTCCCGCGAAATGGTATGGGATCGAAAGCCTTTAAACCTTCAGTGACCCACATAAACCGTCCAGGAGCATAGTTCCCTAATGCTCTTTCGATTCCTTCCGGACGGTTGTCGATCGTTATCTTTTTGCAATCGACCAAAAACACCCTGCAAAGCAAAACACCTAGCGGCAAATCTGAAGGTAGAAAGGCTATCTCATCAAATAAGGCCTGGATCTCTATTGACGGCCAGCTGATGATTTTTTTCGCAGCATGAATCAGCAGGGGACCCCTGTATGAGGTCCCCCAGGATCTTGTGTCAATCTTTTTCCATCCCAGGGCCATTGCAGATGCGTACGGCTGATATAAACTAGCTGCTTTCATCTTCACCTAATGTTTACTCATATCGCTGTTGTTATGAGCATCACAAATATTTTTGGGATTAATGCGATATGCCCGGCCTGCTTTGAGCCCCATCACCCTGCATCTGGACTCAAAACGGAGATGCTCACCGTCTTGAAAGGTGGCTCGGACATCAAAATCCGGGACATACGCATTGCACTCAGAGCAACTATGCGCGGTGGATCCGTGGCGATAATTCAGTTCACTCTTCTTTTTTAGTGTTGGCGATCCCATCTATACTCCTCCGTGTTGCTCCAGGCTGTCCTTTAGAAGCCTCATTAAGGTAAACCTATGCCTCCTAATAAATTTCAGCTTTGGCTTTCCTTCGATATACATACCCTGCTCCCAAACATCATAAGCAACTTTCCTGCAACAATGCGAAAGACAATCCCTTGTCCATTGAGGACTTACCTCAAAGATCCTAGCTACCTGAGAATGAGAGTAACCCTGGAGGACATGGATTGCAATTTGAGCACTACGTTCCGTGATCATCTTTCCCCTCCTCCTTGCACGTACCACAAGTACATTGACGGACCGGGATATCAGCCTCCCATTTGTTCTTTTTTACCTCATGATCAGTAGGCAGAACCAAAAACATTTCCCGGCTCGTATATCCGCGCATAGATTTCCGGCGATCTAAAAGGTTGACGGCGTTACAGTGGGGACATCGACCGCGATAAACTCCATAGCAATCATCGAGGGTAAATAGATGCTCTCTGACTACTTTTTGGCAATTTGCACACTCGCCAATCACGTCCCCTTCACTCATCAATGAAGTAAACCAGGGTTGTTTAGGTATGTAGGTCATCTTCTCCTCCTAAGCTAAATATTCCACCAGGCACACCGTACGAGATCAGAAGGATCTACTTGCCTCGCTCCAAACCTTACGGCCTTTTTATAGATGTGCCTGCTTGTCAGATCATAATGTGCATGCTGCTCTCCGGATCTAGGGCTTTGATACCACCTCCGTTTGAGCCCTAATTTTCCTGCAAAGCCATGCAACTCTTCCGCATTTTCTGTGCTTACCATGTGGCCTACCCGGTCAATTAAGATCATTAGAAAGCGCCTCCTCAGAAAAATTATCCGCGAGATTTATCAATGACCTCCTCTTCCTGTTTATGAAGATACAGATATTCCTCGTAAGGTTCACACCGCGGACCAGCTCCCATCCCCCGAGGGCAACTCGTTTTACATTGGCTTACAGTGACTCGCTCCTCACCTGGGCCTTGCAACGGACAAAGGATGTGATCTTCGCTTGATTTCTTTCGTACCTTACTGACCACTTCCTCCACAGCATCAAAGACAGCTTTTTCCGCCTCGTCTGTTCTATCGACCTGGATTATTGCAGAGTAGCCTCGATCTCGAAGGACTTTATAAAAGTCCAACTCGGATCCTGTACGCGCAAAAAGTTCACCTTTCAGTCTGCCGAGTTTCTCTAACCAGGTTCTCCGTGTGGTTGCTTCATGTTCATGACCTGGAGGTCCACCTGGAGGCTTCTCTTCACCATGGAATTCAGCATCAACGACGTCCGCGTCCTCAGTAACCGGCTCCGGGGTTTTATACCCTGGCTGTCCTTCATCGGTGTACTCATGACCGGTCACGTTTTTATATTTTTTTCTAAATTCAAGCTGACACTCAGGACTCCATGCCTCAATAAGTCCTTTCTCCCGGTGGACTGCTTCAAAATGCTTAAAATTAGACTTGAGATACCAGATTGTCGCATGGAGATATTCTAAGTTGACATCAACGGGGAGGATCTCTATTCCGTCCCATGACCCAGTGGCCACCTTTTCCTTAGATTTCTCAGCCTCGTTAGTCTCAGGAGCTCCTCCAGTCGATTTTTCTGTTTTCTCATCCCCCGTTTCGTCCTTTTTTTCCTCTCCGGATCCGGAAAAGGATTTTTTCTCCAATTCTTTTCCTACTCTAGCCAATTCAGCCTGAGTCTCCGGAGAGAGAGACTTGAGATCATAGATATGAGTAAGTCCCTCTTTTAATTCCCCTGGTTTTTCCACTTGTTTGAGCCATTGACCCTTTTCGTCTCGCTCTAGCTCAACATAATCGTGCGCTTCTTCTACCGTGGGGAGTCCCTGGAGGATATCCCCGAACTCATCATTGAGTACCCATCCCTTTGACTTCCATTGCATCATGCGTCTGGTGAATCGTCTCCATGGGCTATACTTATCGTCTCCTCCGGCTTTCAGTTGGGGATTATCGAAACCGGCGCGGATCGCATCCTCCCAGGTCCATATCCCGGTCTTCTTCGGCCGTCCTTTCCGTTTGATGGTAAAGGTGAAGGCCCAGCCTGGTTTATAAGGCTCTCCTGTCTCTGTCTCTATAGGGTACCCTTCTTCAACTAATCCGGATCCCATGACCTTCGCAAGTTTCGCGTCCCCATAAATCCTACATCGGCCGTTAATGATTGCGAGATCCTGGAGCCCAGTGATAATCGGACGGCCGAGCTCCATATTCATGAGGATCCCAATGGCAACTTTTGCGCCTGAATCAAAAGATTTTGGCGCTAGACCAGAGGCATGAACTAACCCCGCGAATCTCATCACGTCCTCATAATCTGTGGGCATGATCACTCCACGGGTGAACATAATGTTTTTGAGTGCTGGTTTTACCTCCTCAAGTGCAGTTTTTGCTTGATCATTCTCTGCCATAATTACCTCCTTTAGGCTAAATCAAATATTGGTTGTGATTGCGCCCACCTGGGAAAGCTGGCCTTTTGGACCTCCTCCGGGTAACAAGGCCACTCGTTGTCCGCCAGACATTTCACATAAATAGCCAGCGCTTGTTGACACTCAATAAGTCCATTATCGATCCAGAAACTATCCGCCTCATAGACCATGACTCCATAAGGCGGCTCCTTCTCAACTGCAATGAAATAGAAATCCCGGTGCTCTATTCTGGTGATCTGTGTCACCCCATACAGGTACCATCCACTCTGCATCGGATACTTTTTATCAATCGCCGTCCGGAGCCATGGCCGCGGCCGTGCGTCCGCCGCGCTTTTAAGGTCCACCAGGATATTACGTTTGGTATTGAGCCAGTCGATCCGGATCTTACATAAGATCTCCGGGTGAACCGGGTCTTTCCAGTATCCGGATACCTCCGCCATTCCATGCGAGAGAATCTCCTGTGCTTTAGAATGCGCCCAAACTGAATCGTGCATACCTTTAAGCGTTTCAAGGTCCTTGTAACTCAGGACTATCTTTTGCTCCTCGACTGCCTGAGCAACCAGGCTTCTCCCGGCCTTCATGGTCCTGTTTATTCCAGGCTCCATGACTAAATACTGGTCATTGAAGATTTCCTTTTCCAGGATATAGGTATGAAAAGCCGCTCCAAAGATCATAGCCGGCGTTTCGCCCATTTGCTCCTTTGCCATGTAGTGAGCTGGACTCCGATCTAAAAGGGTTAGGTCCGTCTTGGAAAGTCCCGGACCGTTATGGTAGGCGAGGTTACTAATCACGTGCCTGGGATAAAATCCAGGCTCAATGAATGGCGCGATAGGAATGTTTTGTAAGTCATTCATGGCTTCCCTTTCTTAAAATTTTTAGCCTTAGGACAAGTGGCCCAATGTGGAATGTAGACCGGGATCATTTCCCCGATGTCCTCCTTTACCTGAATCATCTGGACCGGTTTTACGTCTATAGGCATCTTGGCACCAGTCCTACCCATGATGATCCATTTGATTTCTTGGTCACAACCTTTGCACTTATTTCCCATCCTTCTCCTCCCGTTTCTTGAAAATCCATCCTGTTTGCCAACCGATACCTACAGCCAAACAGATCAGGCCAATGATCAGAAGAACTCTCAAGAGTACGGTCCCTAAAGTGATCCCTTCCATTATCCCTCGTCCTCCCCTCCTTCAAAGGCATCGCAACCAAGATCCCAGTCCTCATGATCCGGAGTGCAATCCTGGAGATAGTATTTGCAATGCGGACAGTAAGCAGGCTTCGTGTTAACCTCGCGTTTACGGTTTTCAGGCATGATCAACCTCTTTTCTTTCGTGAGCGCAGCGAATCGACTGCATCACCTGATTAGCCGCAGCGTCCAATTGACTTTCGATCGATTGTATCGTTGCCCATTTGCCCATAGGAAAAAACTGCTTGTTGTCTTCAATTTTCCGCAACAACAGGACAATCCACGCCATTCTTTCAGCTAGTTCAATCCTATTGAAATCTTGGTCAAGAGCCAGATTAATGCCCTCTACTGTTCGTTGAGATAGATTTATTGAATCCTCAGGCATGTTGCCTTTCCCTCCTTCTCCTTATCGCAGTGTAGAGGTTTCGGACTGCTTTCAAAACACTGACGGCGTTGTAATGGGGCTCCATAAACAACTTTAGAGTGTAATCCTCCTTGCTCACATGAACCGCACTGTAGCCCTCATTTGCTTTAACAATCAAAACCATGGGATCCATTCCTTTTTCTGAAAGTACATTTAAGATCTTCTCGATGCTATACATGGCCACCCCCTTCAACCTCCGGGCATTCAGGATAATGTTCCTCGATTCCTCCACAGCTAAGACACGGAAGTTTCTCTTGGGTAGGTCCATTGAAGAGGCCTAATTGTCCTTCGTTGACCTGGGCGGTGATCTCATCCTTGACCCTGCCGGTTACAAAGGATATGGCTGTTTTGACCTCGTTCTTTCCTCCTTTTGGTGCAATCTTAACGCTGAAAGAAACAGTCATGGTTTCCTCCTCGTTCAGATCAGAGTACACCTCCAGGAGCGCGATTGAGTAATGCTCCAGGTGTTTTGCTATCTGGCCTTTAATTTCGTCTATAGTTCTCTGGCCGATACTCATCGATTCACCTCCTGCCTCGGGAGAAGGTCTCTCGTAAACTTTCTCCCCTTTAAGCATAAAGCGAGTCCCAGGCAAGGACATTCAGAACGCTCTAACGCGTATCTGTCAGCTTCCCTCTTTTTTGGGATCCTTTGCCATATCCCAACTGCCCTCGAGGAAAGCAGCTCTCAAGGCGGGATCCTGGATAGAGGCTAGGCGGCGCACATATTCTGGATCGCTTTCTTTCAGGATTTCATTCTCTTTAAGTTCTTTTGCCTGAGCGTCCAGTTGCTCATGTAGCAAAGATGTGTAGACTTCAACCGCTCTTTTGGCAAAATTACTTAGCGCCTGGAGGATGGATGGCTCCAGGTAGATCCTATCGGTTGGACATTTATGATCATTGGCATGTAACCAAATTCCGAATCCATCATAAATCGCGTACACACCATCCCCAAGATACTCTGTAGGTAACTCTGGCTTTCCCATTTTAACCTCCTCGCCCTACTTATGCAGCGTGATCCTTGTCATAATCGGGAACGATTACCGGCTTAATGCCTCTACTTTGGAGTTTTGTCATTGCTTCTTCATTTTTAGCCATGTTTTGAGTAACTAACATTTCAAGTCGTTGGGGTTTAAAGGCGTAGAAGATGGCGGGGACTTCGATCGGCAAGGCATCGTTTCTTGGATCATGAATGACCGCGCCTTTGATATGCGCCAGGAGGACCCAGGATTCCCCCAGGATAAACTTTCGAGGGATGGAGTGGACCCGTTTGCTGATTCCCATTTCTTTAGCTTCCTGGATAAAACTTCCGGGAGTGTAGTATTTCTCACCTACCCATAGGAGGCCGACTCTTTCTCCCAGGTAATCCGGCCGGCAGACAACACACCAAGACTCAAGGCAGAGTGCAAATCGGCCTTCATCCGGATTTCCCGGTATTGGACCCAGGTGGATACCATGATCTCTCCCGATGTCAATGTAATGCTCACCCTTGAAGAATCTGTACGGGTCTTCAACCCAAGTGAATCCGCGGCTGAATTTAGTGCAATAATTTCCATAGATGGGACATTTGGGGAGAGGCATCGGCAACCGATCGCAGGCCATAGGTAGGCCATCTCCGACTAAATACAGGTTTCCAACCTTGCGAAAGCCACAGGCTCTCTTTTTTTCAACTGCCATTATTACCTCCATTCAGTTAAGGATTTTTTCACTTCGCAAGGGACTATAGATCACCATGATCCGCACTTGTCAAGAACTTTTTAGGCCAATCATTGAGAATTCGTCATAAAAGAAATAGTTATTGACATTAACCCAGGAGATTTTTACTCTACGTTTTGAATTTAACAAAAAGGAGGTTTTGTATGGACAAAAAAGTAAGAGAAGCATTCGCAAGTTACGTGAGAACCGTTCGCAAGTGTTTGAAACTAACCCAAAAAGAATTCGCTCTGGAAATCAATTCTACCAGAGAGAATGTCGCCAAGTATGAAACCGCCAATAGTATGCCCCCCGGTGATGTCCTTTTGCGTATCCACGGCAAAATGAAAAAGGTGAAACTGCCAGATGTCTCTTGATTTTCAGAAAGAGCAGGAAAAAACCTTAAGAGAGGCGCTAGGGGATGATTTTTATGACTGGCTCGAGTCCCTAGGGCAAGAAGAGGTGCGATGTGGGGCGCAAAAGGTTGATCGATACGGATCGGTTTTATTTCGACAGCGCCTTAGTGAAACTCCTCGGTGCTGAAGGATTGCATTATTATATTCGGCTGTGGGGATTAGCTGAGGATTGGGGAGGATATCTACCTAATTTCAATGATATCGCGCTCCAGACCGGAGCTCTCCAGTTTACTCCGGAGCAATGCAAGAAATTTGATGAGAAACTGATAGAAGATGGCCATATCATCCCTTATGAAGTTAATGGGAATCGATATCATTGGCTGGCTCGGTTGATGTTCCATCAAATAATCCACAATTCTCCTTCACCTGTTCTTCCCTTGCCGGAATGGATCACCTGCGAAATCTATCAATATAACTCCGGAAGACGCTATGCCAGATATACCTTAATAAAGGAGCAACTGCCAACAATCTATCAAAATAGTCTCGCTCCAGTACAGGTACAGTACCGCTCCGGTACTGCTCCCGCTTATACAGATACAGATACAGATACAGATACAGATACAGATACTACACCCCCCAACCCCCCTCAAGGGGTTGCTGTTTGTCCTCACCAAAAAATTATTCAAATCTATCATGAAACCCTCCCCGAGTTACCTTCCGTGAAAGAATGGCCTAATCACCTCCAGAAAATCCTAAAGGTTAGATGGCTCGAAGATCCCGAGCGTCAAAACCTGGTATGGTGGGGAAAATTCTTTGAATACGTCCGCCTATCCTCTTTTCTCATGGGGAAGGTGAAAGAGTTCCGGGCCGACCTCGAATGGTTAATTAGGCCAACTAATTTCACGAAGATTGCAAATGGACGGTATCACCGGGGACCTCATCCCTTGAAAGGGGTTGTGTCCGATAAAACTATAAGATCTATCGAGAACCTTAAGGCGTGGATGGAAGAAAGGAGGCAGAAATGAAAGATGAAAAACTCTTCAGCGAGTACATGGCAACATTTTCAGAGATCTTTGATAAGGAAATTTCCAAAACCGTAACCAAGATCTACTGGGAAACCTTAGAACCCTTTTCAGATGAGGACTGTGAGGAAGCGTTCAAGATCCTGCTGGCAACAAATACCTTTTTCCCAAAACCCGTTGATTTTTTGCGGATACTCAAGGGGGATCCGAAGGATACAGCTACTATCGCATGGACAAAGGTTGACGAGGCAATGAGAAATTATGGGGCCTATTTGAGCATGAATTTATCGGATCCGATTGCACATAAGGTCATTGAACACCTGGGAGGATGGGAATACCTGGGATCAAAAACAGAACAGGAATGGAGGTGGCTAAGACAAGATTTTGAAGTTATTTATAATTCGATGAACCGTGAAAAGGCTATGGGCCTGGATCACATTGAAGGAATTATGGAGAAGACAAACCGCGCCAAGGGGCATGAGAAATTCACTCCTAAAGTGATCCAGCTTGATCCGAAGAAGCGGAGGTTGCTGGAATGATCAAAATCATCATAGAGGGGAAGCCTATCCCCAAATTGACGCACCGGGACAAAAGGTATAGCCCTGGAAAATTTAGTAGCCAGTCCCGCGAAAAGAAGCGATGGCAGCTCGAAGCGAAGGCCTACCTGGTGACCACCGGCCAGCTCCCACAGGAGCTCCTGAAGGGACCGATTTCATTAAGCATCGATTTCGTGATGCCGATCCTTCCTTCATGGCCAGAGAAAAAGGTTAAAGCACTCGAGAGGGGAAACATGATTTGGTACACGGTAAAGCCTGATACGTCAAACCTTATAAAGTGGGCGGAAGATTGCTTAACAGGGATCGTATGGGAGGATGATAAACAGGTCGTTATTCTGCTTGCTATGAAATATTACGGCCTGAAACCATTAACACGGCTCCGCATCCAGGAGATACCACCCGGGGAGCGATAGGTGGAATATGAAATGCCCTGAAAGCATGGAAGAGCTTGAAGAAATGATGAAAATCTTACCTCTTTGCAGGATCACACTCTATGACCAGGCACAGGCCAGATTAAAGAAGCATCCCGAAAAGAGCGCGCGCGAGGTTGCAAAGGAACTAGCCGAGGAGCTTGAAGTGGATCCTGAAAAAGTAAGGACCATGATAAGGAGAGGAAAGAAAGAGAAGGGTGGGTCAACTGACCCACTCATTTTAACTAAATCTGAAGAAGACGCGATCATTCGAGCAGCTAGAAATATTAAAAAAGAGAAAAGAACAGATCGTCAAAAGCAACGAGAAGAGCAGCGCAGGGAGATCCTGAAAACAAATCCCCCTTTGTCAGGTAGGAACTGGGAGTTAATTTATGACGATTTCAGGCATCGCGCCGGCAGGGTAAAGGATGCGGATGCAATCATAACAGATCCGCCTTACGGTTTTAGCTACATGCCGCTTTATGAGTCTCTTTCTCGATTCGCTGCTTTCGTTTTAAAACCGAACGCGCCTTGTGTTGTAATGATCGGCCAGAGCTGGCTTGAAATGGCATTACACCTCCTGTCTACTAAACTGAAATACGTTTGGCTGCTTGCCTACTTCTCTCCAGGTAAATCCACACAGGTTCACGGCCGCAAGATCAAGTCGAATTGGAAGCCGGTAGTTTTTCTGGTCAATGGCGAAAATCAATGTGAGCATATAGACGATGTGATAAATTCCGGGGAATATGACAAAGATTTCCATGAGTGGGGTCAAACCGAACAAGGAATGTCACAGCTGATAGAGCGATTCACAGTCAAGGGTGATTTGATCGTAGATCCCTTTTGCGGTGCCGGAACCACAGGAGTTGCAGCTGTCAAAATGGGCAGACGTTTCATCGGGATTGATTCTGATGAATATGCGATAAAACAATCAGCCACGAGGTTACAAGAGATTGACCCAGGAAGAACGGTTTAATACTCGAGACCTCACTTACTCCGGATGGCACCGAAGGATGAGCACCGAGCGTTTTATAGGCATCGAAAAAGCTGAGCTTTTGACTATGATCGACATAGATAACGTGGAATATGATCACAAAACAAAAGAACCCCTGGCCTTGATCGAAACCGCGCAAGACAGGGGCCAAAGCTATAAAACCGCCACTGTTACCTTGAACCTGGCTAAGATGGCAAACCTTCCTTGCTGTGTTGCTCTGTATAAATTGGCAAAGCATAGAAACTCCGCGTATCCGCAATTTCAGGACATAGAATTGTTTAGGATGAAACGACTGTGGCCGGCGCCCGAGTATCAGTGGCGGACATTGACTCCCCAGGAATGGGTTGAACTTCTTTGGAGGTTAAGAAAATAAGGTGGCAATGGCGGAATGTAGACGCTATCAAGGCTCAGGAAAGGTGATCACGTCCACTAGGACAGAGCGCACCGTCCGGGTTCGAGTCCCGGTTGCCAGTCCTCTAAACACAACACCTTGTGGCCTCCTGGATCCGCAGCGACACAACATCTTGTGAAGGAAGGAAATGGATAAGATCAAAGATATAGCCGTCTTGATAATAAAAGAGGGAAAATTGAGGCATACGCTAGAAAAAGGGGACCTCGTTTCAAAGATCCAAAGCGTAATGATGGATCTAACCTTGATAGTTGGCGCCGAAATGGAAAAGATCAGGCGGGAGGAAAGAAATGGACGATGGTAAAAAACCTGTTGTTGATGATCTCGTGAAGCGTTTTACGGAAAGACTTGCGGGGAAAGAGCACGATCGTGACGCCGATAGAAAGGATACGCTTCTGGAGGCCCAGGAAAGCGCAAAGGTCCTTTATGAACGGCAAAAGAAATTCGTGGAGCTAGATCGTAACTTTCAGGCACTCGGGATGGTTATGAATTATCTCGAGACAGTCCCGGAGGATATTTGGGCTTTTTACTTCCAGCAGGCGTGCATCAAAAAGTTAGATTGGGAAAAGGCGGCTGAAAATATGCGGAGGTTCATGAAACAAAAGATCCGGCTGTGGCGCAAAGTCAAGATGATGATGGACACCCAGGGGAGGAACTAGATGGAAGAAGGATGGTTAAGCGGCTGGAAAACTATCGCGCGGTATATCGGGAAGCATCCTAACACGGCTAGGAAGTATCATCGAAAGTATGGAATGCCGGTGCGCAGAGATCCGGGAAATACCGCTGTGGCCTTAAAACATGAGCTGGACGGCTGGCTTGTGAGGTATCATGAACTGGTCAAAAAGTATGGCGGAGAGTCAATAAGTCTGGAAAGTAGGTTTAAAGCCAAAAAGAAATGAAGATTGCAGTAGGTTTATCGGAAAAAGATATCAAAGATAACGCATAAGTGATTCATAGGAGATATGATCCCCGGTTTGACAGAATAATCTCATCATGATTGCATCCTACCAAATACTTTTACAGGTATGGCTTAAATCCTTTCTGTAGAGGTACCTCATGAGCAATAGCAAACAAGTCCTTGGCCAGTTGGCCGGCGCGCAGATCCAGGCGCGTACAACTCAAACCCTTGATCGTCATGGTCTTGATGGCGATTTTGTGGCCAGCAGGCTCAAAACCTTAAGCCGCGCGAAAGATCAGAAGGTACATTTCGATAAAGACGATAAAGAGTCCGGGTTCAAGTACTCCAAAAAAATGCAGGACAACAGGACGCAGCTTGACGCCGTTAAATTCATAGCAACCCTGCGTGACATGGTACCTCGAGGGATAACGATAGGAACCCAGGATGGAGGACCACTCGAGGCCAGATTGACCTGGTTTCCTCCTGAACCGAAAAGCATTGCAGAATGGGAAGCGCAGGTTCAAGAGGCCCGGGATGCTGCTATCCAAAAACGCAAAGAGGAGGAGGAGAAGGGTAATGAGTGATGGTCTCCTCGGAGCAACGGAGATTCTTCCATACCGAAAGTTATGGTTTGCCGTTATGGAAACCGCATATCGTGACCTCTATTTGCAAGGTTCGGCTAGTGGCAGAGATCGGCTGCAATACCAAGAGCAAGCCCGTTTATGGTTTATCGCTACAAGGGATGGTGTAGGATCTTTCATCTGGATCTGTCAGGTCCTAGAGGTGGATCCTGGTAGAACAAGAAAACGAATACTCGAAGAGGAGGAAAAGGGGGATGGCGGATCAGAATGAAAGCAAGGTGATTGAAATTCTGGATAAGGAACTCGAGGAAACTCTCCTGGAGGAAAAGAAAAGGGTCGAGCGCGAGATCCTTACCGGGAAGACAGAAGAGGAAGAGCTTAAAAGACTCCAGAAAGCAATAAACGAAAAGATGCTCGACATTAAACTCGAAAAGGCTTCTCAAGAAGAACCGAAGCAAATTTCTAAAGATAACTGGGTCCACCGGTCCGCAAAGATGCGCTGTGGATCCTGTATGTCTTTTGTGAGAAAAAAGGGACGCATGAAAGGCTTGGGTAGGTGTCGGAGGAAGGCACCTACCCTTGGCGGGTGGCCAGCAGTATTTGAAGGGGATTGGTGCGGAGATCATAAGATAAACGAGAACTATGAAGACGTGTGAAGGCTGCTATTACTTTTTTAACCGGGAAGAGGGTAACACGATTGACCCTGACACTCGAGAGATCGTCCCTTATGTTTTCGGGAATTGTCGGCGTTTTCCTCCTGGGAACGGATGGCCTCTTGTCCATGCCCCGGACTGGTGCGGAGAATTCAAGGAATCAGAATGAACCCTATTCCTGATATCCAAGCGAAAGTACCCCTCAGCGCGCAGCAAGCGCTCCGCGAGAAGTACGCGGATCTGTATCTCAACACTTACTGGATCCCTCAGCCAGGACCTCAAGCGTTTGCCGGTACGTGTCCGGTCCCCATTATCTTTTACGGCGGTACTCGAGGTGGAGGAAAGACTGACACGATCGTTGGCCGACAGCTGCGCGGAGCGGAAAAGTATGGGCCCCACTGGAACGGCCTGATCCTCAGGCGCAAGTTCAAAGAGTTCAATGAACTCCGGCTCCGGATAGATGGCCTGATCAGACAAGGAATGCCGGCCGTCCGGATCGGCGGGGACCAGCAGACCAATTTCGTGCGCTTCTCGAATGGCGCGCAATTTATGATGACGGCCGTCATGAGGTTGGATCTGGCGGATTTCTTCCAGGGCCAGCAGTATTGCGAGATCGACATCGATGAGGCGCCGAACTTCCACTTCATTGCACAGTTGCTCGAAAAACTCAAAGGCTGCAATCGCTCACCCTATGGGGTACCCTGCCATATCTTCCTGACCGGGAACCCTGGGGGCCCTGGGTCCTCGATAATCAAACATAGATTCATTGCTCCGGCTCCTCCGGGGACTGTGCTCCGGGATCCTGAGTCCGGAGAAGTATCAGTCTTCATCAAGAGCCGGCTTGAAGACAATAAGATTCTGATCGAGAATGATCCCGAGTATGTGCAACGCCTGAGATCTATCCGGGATCCTGCTCTTCGTGCGGCATGGCTGGAGGGGAACTGGGACGTCTTTGTTGGTCAGGCTTTCAACTTTGGAGATCCTCATATCTGCGTACCCTTCCCGGTGCCGGAGTACTCCCCTATTTACATGACGCTTGATTGGGGTTACGGAGCTCCGTTCTCAATCGGATGGTGGCATATAGATGCGGACGGTCGCCTATACAGATTCGCGGAGTGGTACGGATGGGACAAGACAACGCCGAATGTGGGTTTACGTTTGTCAGATTCAGTTATAGGCCTGGGGATCTTCAAGCGTGAGGAACGGATGGGGATCCACAAGCGCAAGAACATTATCCGCTTTGCCGGTCCGGATTGCTTCAGCAAGAAACCGAACTATCAAGGAGGAGGTCAGGGTCCTTCCACCTCGACAGTCTTTAGATCATTGCGCTACACCTGCAAGGACGGAACTGTGAGACTTGGCGCCACAGATCTTGTCCTTCGTCCTGGAGATCCCGATCGTAAACTTAAGATCCGGCAATTCCGGGAGCGCCTCGTTATTCCTGAAGACGGCACCGCTCCGATGGTCCAGGTCTACAACACTTGCCGGGACTTTATCCGGATCATCCCTACGCTCTGCCAGGATGATCTTAACATTGAAGATATCGACACTGATCAAGAAGATCATCCTTACGATGAGGCCTGCCACATCTTCATGGCCAGACCGTTGCGCTTCTTCCAGTTCGATGAAGAGCAGGCCATAGATCAAGCGCGGCTCAAGATAAAAAAAGAAGGTGAAGTCACAGGCGCGCAGATAGCAGTCTGGAAGGAGCTCGATGCTCTCAAGGAACACATGAAGCAAATAGAAGAGGATGAACTCGAGGGCTTCATGGAGTTCATGGATGAGGGGACCGGAGAACTCCTGGGTGATGATGAGGAGTTAGAGCAATGGTGATACCTATCCCTAAACGGATTTATGTCTATTTTAACGGAAGTCCTGGGTTTAGAGTTTCATGGCAAACGATAACGAAACTAACCTCACTGAGGGTACATTCATTAAGCGAAGATACGGCTATCCATGTAGTTTATGTCGAATCTGATGATATCAAGATCCTCCAAAAAGGGCTTAAGGACCTTATTCGAGATTTGAACAGGGAACTTCGCAAATTGAAAGCGGAACCGGATAGTTTTTGTGTGCACCTTGAAGTGCAAGGATGATCAGGAGGGATGATGCTGAAACCCGGACAAGGCTTACCAGGGAGCATGACCTATGACATCTTAGGTGAAAGAATAAAGCTACGTTGGAAAGAATACTGTACCATGATGAGGGAAGCGAATGGATGTAATAATCATTGTCCTATGCGGCTTGGTAATCTATCTGACCATAGTAAATGTGGTAGAGAAACAACTGGCTCGAAAGAATGAGGAGAAGCTCCTCAATCGGTTGATGGCCAGGGACTTTAGCGATTACGCCAGGTACACAAAGGAACTGGAGCAGAAAGAAGTTGCTACCATTGAACCAGATGAGGAACCAGGAGTTTACCCGGTAGACTAACATATTGATAGATCCTGCCTGTTAGGATGGCCACCGCCAGGCAGATCGGCAAAGAAGTTTTCAAGGGGCATAGTGGGGAACCCCACCTTCACTATGTCCCTTTTTCTTTGCCATTGTCCCCCGATATTTGAGGGAAACGTAATTTTCGAGAGACGTGGAGGCAGTTTGTCCCTCGATATTTACGGAAAACCTGATTTAGGAGGGACAAAGACAGGAAATGTCGCGTACGCGACACAAAATGTCGCAAGGTCTTTTGTCATACAAACGGTGTCAGACCGTGTCAAAACGTGTCAGATCGTATCAGACCGGATCACACCGGATCAAACAGAAGAGGAATTGCAATGGCAGATAAATACTTTCACGAATGGGACGCACAGCGGCAAATGACTCACATCTTCGATGAAGGCCGGGATCCTATCCGCAAGATGATGGAAAGGGTGTGGTACCGCAATATCCTCTATTACATCGGCGAACAATACCTCGAGTGGGTTGTATCTTTGAACGTTTTCCGTAAGAAGACGCGGAGATCCCCCTTCAAACCTACGCCGGTCGACAACATTATCCGGGAGTACGTCCGGAGCATGAAAGCTCTGATCCTGGGTAAGAACTATGTTCCTAGAGTCTGGCCAAACAGTAACTCCGAGGAGGACCGAGAATCTTCCGAGTTAGGCGCGGATCTTCTCTCCTCAATGGACCTGGATAATGAGGCTATCTTCCTGGATGAAAAGGAAAGAGTCCTCCTGTGGGTCCTCTTGTGTGGTGTCGGCTTTCTCAGAACCTTCGCGGAGAAGGATGGAGGTGAATGGTTTCTTGATGCTTCCGGGAAGTTGATCACAGAAGGAGATGTCGCCACTGAGACATGGATCCCTTTCAATATCATCGTGGATCCCCTGGGTGAAGGACTGAAGCGTAAACGTTACGTGGCCATGAAGAGTCTCAAGTACCGGGAGTGGGTTGAAGATACCTTCCACAAAAAGATAAGCGGAGGGGATGATCCGGCCATTATCAATTATCAGCAGATGCTCATGGACCTGGTTGCTAACGTGAGTCCCTGGAAAGGATCCGGCCTCGAGACGCGCATTCTCAATATGAAGGCTGAGGATCTGGTGGTCTTCAAAGAAGCGGAGTTCAAACCTACCAAAACGAACCCTGACGGCCGTTATGTCGCGCAGTGTGGCGATACCATCATGGTTGACGCAAAGCAAATGCCTATCCCTGCGGAAAACGGGAAATGGTTCTATAGCCTAACTGACTTTCATTACAATTACGTCCCCGGAAGGTTCTGGAGTGATCCAGGCGTCAATGATCTTATCTCCCCTCAGAACTCTATCAACGAAATCGATCAATCCCTCAACATAAACCGCAAGGGCCTGGGAAGAACTCGAGTCCTTTCACCCTCAGACGTCAAGATCAAGAGACTCAGTGAGCAGGGATCTCATTTCCTTGTACTGCAATATGACGCGCTTATGGCCGCTGGGCTCCGGCCTGAGTTTCAGCAGGGGATAGCACTACCGGACCAGGTGATCAAGGAACGCTCCATACACCGCGAGACAATCCAGGATCTCTCCGGGGATCCCAAGAATATCCTGCGGGGAAGAACACCCACAGCAAGAGCCTCCGGGATCATGGTCGATATCCTCAAGGAAGCAGCTGAGGCCGGCCATGGACCCGATATCGCCCGGATCTATCGCAGCTATCAGCGCGTTTACAGAAAGCGCCTTATTCTGGCATCCCTTCTCTTCACAGAAGAGAGAATGATCAAGACCGGAAATCTAGGCTCCGATGTCCAGGTCAAGGCCTTTAGAGCCGCACAGCTGAGAGGCAATACAGACGTTCGACTCGAGTTAGATTCAGGTGTGGGATCCACAAAGGCCGGCAAGACGCAAACAATTATCAATCTGATCGAACAAGGCCTTTTCCCGGATCTTCAGAACGATGTGGATACGAGAATGGAGATCCTCAGAAGAGTTGGTCTGTCAGGATTCAAAGACAAGACTTCCCCGGACGTGAAAAGAGCAGAACTCGAAAATACCCGGCTTAAGATGGGGGACGTTGAGGGAATTCTCGTTCTCAAAGCGGATCCAGAAAACCCGGCAAGTATCCTGCAAGAGCGTCAAAATGACGATCCGCTTTTCAAGTATGACGATCATATCATTCATTTCGAGATCCACCGCAAATTCATTGTCAGTCCTGAATTCGGCAAACTTACTACCAAAGCCCAGGCCATAACACTCTTACATACAGACACCCATTTCATGTTTATCCAGGCAAAGATGCAGGCCCAAGGTGGAATGGCAATGACCAGAGATCAGGCCGAGGCCGGTGAAACAACGAGAGGAGGGGCTCCAGGTGGGCAAGCGAATCAAACAAGCGTATAGGAAGGCCGGCTTAACGGCTCCGGATGGTAAAGGGATCCACACGCTGAGAGCTCATCAATGTGTGATCGAATATCTCAAGAAAGGGTTTAGCAAGGATGAGGCCTGGCAGCGGTGCATGGGGGGCCTGGGACGCAATAGAGCGGTAAAGAAGGCACACAGGGACCCCTCTAACTATAAGGGACCAAATAAATGATGAGGTAATGCAATTATGGCTGAACTAGATCCAAAAACCAAAAGCGATATTGATCGCCTGGTGACGGAGTACAAACAGTATATTCCCGCGGCCGGTGAAGGACCTGCAACCCTCCGGGATTATCAATCCTTCATCAATGAGAAAAAGGCTGCAAGCAATGATCGCAAGGAAACCCTCAAACCGGTCACAAAGAAGAGGAAAAAGAAACCTACCGCATTCCAGACCGTGAAATCTGGAATAGGGAAAGGTGTCAGAGCGGTCAAAACTCGACTTCAAGAGTTGGAAGAAGAAGCCCAACGCCTGCAAGAGAGAGGCAATCCTTACTCGAAGTTTCGCGACTTCGGGAAAAGGTCTAAATAGCAATCATTGACACTAAGCCGTGATGATCAATAACGATCAGTTATGACCATTAACGAGCAACCTGGAAGGAGATACACCATGGGAGACGAAATAATCAAAGAACCGCTAGATCCAGGATCGGTACCTGGAACACCGGGGCAAGATCCGGGCTCCCCACCCGGAGATCAAAGCGCAGATGGCGGAGTGTCGCTTACTCCTGATTTGACAAAACCACCTCCATTTGATTCTGACCCACGATGGAAAAGCGCTAGGACGACTGAAAAGGCCGTCAATGAACTCCTGGAGAAAACCGGGATAGACTCCCTTGATCACCTTGACGAGTTCTTAACCTCGAGCAAGGAGATCCGGGAGAAACTGGGAGATACGGAAGTTGACGAGCTCCTGGAACATTCCCAGGAGCTCCAGAAGATTCATGCGTATTGGGCAGAGGTGGAGGAAAAGAAGCAACGAGCTAGTGAAGAGCCAGAGGAAACCATTGCCAGGCTTGAGAAAGAAAAGAATCTGGAACGTCAGAAGCTAACGGCCAGAGAAGAAGCTGACAAGGCCGTAAAGGAAGCTCAGAAGGCAGTCGAGGCTTATACGTCTGCCGTAGATATGGTCCTGGATGGTGAAGCGAAAGAGTTCACACCGGCTTTAAAGCAATACCTGAGAAAGGCCCTGGGAGTCGACAACCCTTACAATGACGTTGACATCACGGACAAGATTGCAGTCCGGAAGTTGGCCAAGGATGGGGTGAAAGAGTTCCAGGGACTCGTCCAGACAATTCTCAAGGATTATAAGGCCGGGAAACTCAAGTTGATTGACATTTCACCTGCGGAGCATATTTCTCCCATTATTCCAGAGGAAGGACCTAAGAATCTGAAGCAGTCCAGAGCCCTATTTCTCGAATCTATGAAAGCGATTATAGGCAAGAAGTAACCTCTCGCTCATTGCGGAGGATTAAACCAATGACTATTGATTATCACGACTTAACCGCAATAGCGGACACCCTGAAGCTGGTTTACGGCAAAGGGATCACGAATCAGTTCAAGGATGAGACTCTCACATATCACCAGTTCCCGAAGAGCGAAAGACAGCCTAAAGGCCTGGGATATGAGTTCTCTATCCGATATGCAAGGGCGCAAGGTACCGGAGCCCGCGGCGAAAGCCAGAAGCTCCCGGATCCTTTGGTTGGGAAGTACGACAAAGGCCGGATCAGTCCCAAGTATATCTATGGCGTTATCCGCATGACAGGCCCCATGATCGAAGCGGCTAAGGGAGATATGGCCGCGTTTGTGGATGGCCTGGCCGATGCGGTAGACGACATCTATCAGAGCATGATTGTGGATCTGAATAGACAGACCTGGGGTGACGGATTCGGCTTGATCGGGACTCTCTCAGCTGCGTCAGATACGCTCACCACATCGGCAACCACCTGGACAGTCACCTGCGACAACGACAGGGGGGTTATGTATGCCCAGGAGGGAATGCTGGTTGATTTCTTCGATAGTACCGCTGTGGATCAGTCCTCAGTGGCCTCGAGGATCTCCAGCATCAACCCTTCAACCAAAGCAATGGAAATGGAGTTCAACGATGGGACCTACAAGACCAACCACCCGAACAGCACCTTTGCCGGCTATACTATAGTCGCCGAGGCAGTTCCTACCGGTGCGTATATGGTCAAGATGGGTACCCGAGCGGCCAGTCATGCAACAACCAACGACTCCTACGAGATCTGCGGTCTTGACGGCATTTACGATGATGGAACTCTCATAGCTACGTTTGAGAATATCGTTGTCGATACCTATCCCAAGTGGAAAGCAAACGTTCTTGGCAACTCGAGCGTGAACAGAGAGCTGACCGTGGAGCTCATGCTCCAGGCCTGCGATCTGACCCGAGCGGCTTCAGGAATGAGAGCGAACATCATCAGGTGTGGTCTTGGCCAGCGCAGAAAGTATGCCAACCTCCTCATGCCGGACGTCCGGTTTGCACCCACGAAGCTCCGGGGGGGATATGAGACCTTAACCTTTGCCGCGGGTGACGGATCCGTAGAGATCGTTGTAGATCCTGTGGCGCAGCCGAACAAGATGTATTTCGAGCCGTCCGGAGTCATTCAGAAGTATGAAATGGCAGCTATCGGATGGGGGAACTTGGATCAGCAAATGCACTGGAGATCTGGTTATGACGAGTGGGATCAGTTCTTGAGGCTTTATTCCAACCTGGGAGTAGAGCAGAGGAATTGCCTCACGGTCCTAAAGGACCTGGTCGAACCGAGTCTCTGGAGCTAGGAGTAAACCCTTTAACCCAGTATCCCGGTGAGGGGAGACCTGCACCCAGGGGGTCCTTTACCTCCTACCCGCGCACTTTCCTTGCCGGGGGTCAACTATAAAAAGGAGAGAAGACATGATTAGAGATTATAACATCAGTCCTTTTGCGAACATTGATCCATCCAAGATAGCTGGGGGTGGAATGGGTCTAACCCCAGTGGCACAGACTTACTTCATAGACAGAAACGTTGGCAGGTCTGGTGATGGTATGGCGCTTCATAAGGCCTTCAAGACATGGGGCGAGGCCATAGGACAAGTAAATGCAGACTACACAGCCGGAGCGAACAAAGCAAAAAGCAGGGGTAGGATGAGAAGGATTATGGTTGCCGAGGGCTGGTATTCTGAAGTCCCGTTGATTCTCACGGCCAGTGATGTTCATATCCTTGGTATTGCTCCTGGAAACCATGACTCCATTGTGCTCTATGGAAGTGGAACGGCCGGTGAATATGATGGCAGTGCCGGTGGACCGGCCTTGTCGATAAGAGGCAGTAACAATACCATCGAAAAAGTTGGAATGTTCACCTATGACGCTGCCTACCCAGTATTGAGACTTGGTGGCAATGCCAGTGATGCTGACGGCCTGGGTGTGTCCCATACATATGGAAACAAGGTCCTCAACGTTGACTTTGTAAGAGACGTCGCTGATGGGGCAGACGGTGGAATTCTGGATTACGGTTTGGATGGTACTCTCATCCAAGGTTGTTTCTTTTCAACCTCTATGGAGGTGTACGGGGTTAAACACGCAACTAACGGTGTATATAATCCGGTCAATCCTCAAGTTATCGGCTGTCGGTTCATTGGAGTTCCAAGAGGGATCTTCATGGCCCAGGGTCACAACGGTCTATTTGCGTATAACTTCTTCCAGGATGATACGTCCGATAGGGCTGATACCTGTGACGAGCCGATCTATATTGATGGCACTGGGTTAGCCTTCGGAAATGTCGCTCCGACTGTTACCAGAGCCAATCTCGTGCAGGGCGGTGGTACCTATGTAGACCTTTGGAACCATGGCTCTGATACTGTCAATACGTAATAGCAGGAGACTGCTGGGAGATTGCCATGAAAGAGATTGTTCAGGACTGCCCAGCTTGTGGCGGTACGGGTTCTGAAACAGGAACAACGCCAATTCCGGGTGGTGATCCAGTACCATTCGATAATCAGTGTACCCAGTGTGCTGGAACTGGAAAGCTGCCTCAGGGTCAACTGTCCGATGATCTTATCAGCTTCCTGGAGGATATGTCTGATAAGGTCAATGACATCATGGATAAGTGCAATGATATCAAGGAAAGGTTAGACGAACTTTAAACGGAGGATAATCATGGCTGAAATGAAACATTGTGCTAAATGTGGATTCAAGTATCTCTGGAGAGAGGGGGGGGCTTGTCCGTCCTGTGAACCTGTGGAGAAAAAGAAAGAGGCAGTCGAAAAGCCGTCAGAGAAGGAACCTGAAACAGAGAAAGCGCCGGAGAAGCAAGTCAAACCCAGGATAGCAAAGGCATAATCATGAAACCTGATCATGTCTTTCTCCGGGATCTCAAAACCCTGGATAAGCGCCTTGATGTCATGTGGAACCGGGATATCGAGCGTTTTGTTATCACCTTCAAACGTGCAACCGGAGATCCGGTATCCCTCTTTGTCGTTAAACGTGACGAAGATGGAGGATTCAGACAACCGGATAACCGGGATATCCTTTTCCTGAAACGGCACGATCTCTCAAGGACGAGCCTTAACGCGTATCTCAATGAGATTTCGGCCTACATGGAAGGGTACCGGGAGAAGAAACGCAGAGAGGCCGCGGAGAATTTCCGGGATATGACCAAAGACGATAAGATTCAACTCGCTAAGGTTATGGCCAGGCCGACAAGTCCGAAGGCGGGCCATGGGACCTTTCGCAAGATAACCCATAAACCTAAACAGGCTCTCAAGGTGATAGATCATAGATCCATTGCCTTTGATCAGCCACAAGGAGAAGCATAATGTCAGTAATAGTTTTTAATCCGACAAATGAAGAGTTCAGAACTCAACACATCGGGGAAGATATCGTACTACCGCCTAATAGCACCGCAAAGATGAATGATGCCAGAGCAAAGCATGTCTTGAATAGCCTGGGTCCTCGAGGCCTTATGAGCCTGGAGTTTGGAGATGAGATTGAGCCGAAAAGGCAACAGGGAATTGAGCGTAATCTTGAGTTTAAAAAGCGCCAGGTCCAGAGGCATAACCAGCAGAATGAAGCACAGAAACGAGCCGGGAGGCCATGGATTCCACCTCCGGAACATATAAAAGCCTATGCTAAAGAGTTAGGCCTCGAGTTGATCGAACCATACTCTGAAAAAGCGGATGAAAGAGGCATGGTGCAGGTTCTTATTTCTCAAAACCAGCAGCAGCAGGCTCAAATGGCGCAACTTCAAAGCCAGATGGCCGATCTAATGAAGATTGTTTTAATGGAAAGACCCTCTGGAGCTCGTATTGCGAATATACCGGAACCTCAGGCTCAAAAAGATGAGTTTGAAGTAGAGGTTTCCCTGGTAGAGACTGAAGGAAAAAGTCTTACCGAGCTGGAAGAAGAGGTCATTTCGGCTGCTACGAATAAAAATAAACGATGGCTCCGGCCTTTCCTAGTGCAAAACATGGAGATCATCACCGGTTTTAGCCAGGAAGCAAAAGACAGGCTTAACAATATCTATGAGGCAATGTACGGTGAGTCCTTCCCTGACTTAATGGGGTAAGGAATGGGAACATATAACAATGCTTACGAGATCCTTTCAGAGGTCCGGGAAGATCTTAATGAATTCAGTGACGCGTATGTGCAGGGAACCGATACGAGCGGGGCCTGGAGCAATGCAAACCTGCTAAGGAAGATCAACAAAGCTCTCCAGTTTATCTATGCCCTTCTGTTGGAGAGGATCCCCGAGGAGTTTCTCGATAGCGAAGATCTAACCGCGGTTGATTCTGTCCTCACACTTCCCTCCGATTTCGGTCGGCTCAGGATCCTGAAGAATAGCGCCGGCCGGAAGTGCTATCCTATCGGCATTGATCAAACCAGACTCACTGAGGCTGTCGGCAACGATCGTCTTTACAGAAGACAAGGCCGCACTCTGGTTATTGAAAAGGCCTCATGCACCGATACTTACACCCTCTGGTATCACCGAAGATGCCGCGATATTCATTCTGGAGCCTTTGGAACCTGTGTTGCAGCGACAAGCGCAGTCCTGGACTCTACCTATGCCAAGAAGATAGCCGATTATTACAATAACATGGAGATCGAGGACGTCACTGACGACTGGACCGGGACGATTACGGACTATACCGCGGCTCGAGTTGCTTCCATTAGCGCCGTAGGTGCCGATGAAGGGAGTTATTATGGCCTGGTGCCGGAGATCCCCGTGGAGTTTAGGCAGCTGATAGCTCCTCTTGCCGTAATTCTCACAAGAACCCACCCAATAAGCCAGGTCACACCAAATTCCGCTGAGTATAAGGAATGGATCGATCTTTTCCGGGAGGCAATAAAGGGTTATGCCGGACCTCCTCAAGATATCGATGTGGAAGAGCTCTACGAGGATTTTGATATGTCCATAGACGTCAATGCGGGGATCTTATAAATGGCACTGAAACAACTGACAGAGATCAAAGGAATTCCTCTCCAGGGAAGCGCCGTTACTGTCCGGGAAAAGGCATCATTGCCGTTTGGAGCCTTCTCCATGGTCCAGAATATGAGGGGGAAGCATCCCGGAATTATCAAGAGGCCTGGTCAGAGGAAACTCCATACTGAGGCTGATGGTCCTACCAACAAGGTCCTTTCCCTTTATCAGCTCAAGAAAGGTCGTGTATCAGAAGAGGCCTTTTTCGCTCAGATGTCGGATGGGGATATCCTCAAAGCTACCGCGGATCCTCCGGGAGTCACAACCGGAGCCTTCGGATCTGAAGTTTATTCCGGGAGCGCCGGCCAGATCCCCGCGGCCTGGGGCAACATTGCCGACAAGTTGATTTTCTCTGACGGAGTCGATCAGCATCAAATCTACGGTGGATCCTCGAGTTACGTTGAGAAGTTCATTGTCTTTAAGGGTACCGCGGCTATGCCTGCGGTGCCTACAGAGGGGGAAGATTACTCCGATGAGGTCAGTGATGGCCAGGCCGCCACAGTAGCGGTCCTGGATTTACTTGATACTTA
>Ga0307379_10000622_pt1 | contig 58927 bp, 55 predicted proteins | sample UN2MG_FD_202237 | JGI IMG/M metagenome (GOLD analysis project Ga0307379, IMG submission 202237) | Soil microbial communities from Risofladan, Vaasa, Finland - UN-2 | ecosystem: Environmental > Terrestrial > Soil > Coastal area > Acid sulfate soil | place: Finland: Risofladan, Vaasa | collected... | reverse complement strand
CTACCAGTTTGACCGCTTCCTGGCGGAATTCCCGGGTGTACCTTCCTTGTGGAATACCTTTCATACTGACACCTCCGTCTGTCTATTTTACCTGACTTTAGTGTCCATTAAATCCATCCTACCCCACATTTCATCTTAATGTGCAAGGGGTAACATTCCATCGTTTCGTGCAGCGGCAATTTAAAACTAGGTAAAGATGGTATTGACAGGGGACTATCAATAGCATAAAGTAGGAGTCAGAAAGGAGGCAAGCGGTTGGTCTAGCAAGCGATAAGTAGCTTGTCTCTTTGCAACCTTCCAAGCAGGTTGTCGCGGGTTCGAGTCCCGTCTCCCGCTCCAGATAATCTGAAGCCGGCTTTAGTTTCAAAATATATGGAAAAACCGCCTTAGAAGGCGGTTTTTTTGGAGCAAGGCTCAGGGGAATTGCGCTTCGCCAGCAGCAATACCCCTTTGGGCATATCTAGTGTTACAGTCATCGGCGCTGGTTATAATGGGTACACTAGCTGGTATGTTTCATCTCTACTCTATCCTGTATTTAGCTTTACCTTCCTCATAGAGGTCGCCGCCGTAAATATCGTTTATTACTGTGGCGGGAAAGTCCTCCACCTCTAATCGGCGGAATGCCTCTGCCCCGAGGTCATCATAGGCTACTACCTCTGATTTATTGATGCTCTTGGAAATAAGGGCACCAGCACCACCTATAGCCGCAAAATATACCGCCTTATATTTCTTCATGCCGTCTTTCACTGCTTGTGAGCGGCTTCCCTTACCTATCATCCCTTTAAGACCCTTAGCCATTAAACGCGGGGCATAGCTATCCATACGCCCGCTGGTGGTGGGACCGGCGGAACCACTTGCCTGCCCCGGTCTAGCTGGGGTAGGACCCATATAGTATATTGCCTGTCCCTGAACATCAAATGGTAGTTCTTGCCCCTTATCCAGAGCCTCAATCATCCTTTTATGGGCTGAATCACGAGCCACATAAATAGTACCATTAAGTAAAACTTCGTCCCCAGCCTTGAGGTCTTGTATTACATCTTCCGTTAAAGGCAGTGTAATTCTTTTTCCCATTTCAAATAATCGCTTCTTTATGTCTGGAACTATGACACTGCAGATTAACTGCCACCGGCATGCTGGCTATATGGCAAGGTAAAGTCTCGATATGAACCGCTAAGGCGGTGAACCTGCCACCAAAACCCTGAGGTCCGATACCCAGATTGTTCACGCGCTGTAAGATTTCCTCCTCAACTTGGGCAACCTCCGCATCTGGACTGGGTTCTCCCAGCTTTCGTAATAATGCCCTCTTCGCCAGCAGCATAGTTTCTTCTGCAGTTCCCCCCACACCAACACCAACGATAACTGGAGGACAGGGATTGCTGCCCGCCTCATCTACAGCCTTGACTACAAAGTCGATAACTCCCTGGCGGCCTACCGCTGGTGTCAGCATGCCCAGGCGAATAGTATTCTCAGCACCACCACCCTTGGGCATTACGGTAATTTTAAGCCTATCACCGGGAACTACATCGGTATGAATGATGGCCGGGGTATTATCCTTAGTATTGACTCTAGCCGAAAAAGGCTGGCGCACCATAGACATACGCAAATAGCCTTCACGATATGCCTGTCGCACCCCTTCATTTATTGCCTCATAAAGGTCGCCGCCAACAATATGGGCATCCTGCCCCAGTTCTAGAAAAACTAAAGCTGTGCCGGTGTCCTGACACAAAGCTATCTCTTCTTTAGCAGCAATTTTCGCATTTTCCAGTATTCTATCTATCACCTCTCGCCCTATAGGTGATTCCTCAATCTCCCTGGCTCGCTGAAGTGAAGCCAGGACATCGTCTGGCAAAAAGAAATTGGCATCATAAAAGAGGCGGGATACGGTCATTATTACTTCTTGCGCCTTAATATCTCTCACAAGATTAATTTCCTTTCCCCGCAGACAGTAGAGAACTATGCCACCCATTCCATAGTGGGTGTGATGTAATCCTTACTCACATTCCGGCATGATAAGTAGCTATACCTGATTTATATCAGCTCCCTTTAATTGTCTCCTTCATAGCTTCATAGTCTTCACCAGGTCCTGCACTGCCCGGGCGGCGCTAACCAGAGCTGATTTCTCCTCGGCGGTTAGCTCAAGCTCTATTATTTGCTCAATACCGTTCTTACCTAGTTTTACCGGGACGCTGATGACCGTATCTTTAATCCCATATTCCCCATTGAGATAAGTGGCACAGGACAGGATTTGCTTCTTATCTAAAATTATAGCTTCTACCATTTGGGCAACGGCAGCTGATGGGGCATAAAAGGCACTGCTGGTTTTGAGTAAGCTTACAATTTCAGCTCCAGCCTCTATGGTGCGCTTTACCAATTTGTTGATAGTTTCTTGAGGCAAGAGTTTAGTTATCGGGACACCACAGACTGTAGATAGCCTGGGGATAATGAGCATGGCTTGACCATGCTGTCCTAGAATACAGGCGAATACATCTTCTACCGATACCTTAAGCTCGGCAGCAATAAAGCTTCTAAATCGGGCAGTATCCAACACGCCAGATAAGCCCATAACTTTATTTTTTGAAAGACCGCTGGTGTGAAGAGCCAGATAGGTCATAGCATCCAATGGGTTAGCAACCATGATAATAATACAATTGGGTGAATGGTTGACTACATTACGGATAACCTCGGTGATTATGTTCATATTAGCTTGTAACAGCTCATCACGGCTCAGGCCTGGTTTTCTAGCCAGTCCTGAGGTAATGACTACCACATCTGAGTTAGCCGTTTCTTGGTAGCTATTAGTTCCAATGATATGGGTGTTAAACCTGATGATAGGCGCTGACTCAAGCATATCTAAGGCTTTACCTTGAGGTAGACCCTCAATAATGTCTACCAAGACTATATCAGCATAGCCCCTCTCAGCAATTCGTTGAGCGCAGGCAGCACCGACATTCCCGGCACCAATAATGCTAACCTTACTAATCATTTCCTTCCTCCATTAGTCTTTCAATCACGGCCTCACTTTCAGACTTCTTACTCAGTATCTTTTCAGCTAATGTCTTATCCATAATCTGGCACCACTCTACTGTTTCTCCACCAGCTTGCCGGCTTTCGCATTGGCGATAAGCTCATCTTCACGTCTTATATCTTCCATCGTCTTTGGTTTTACCTCAGGGGGTGGGATCTCCAAGCCATACTTCCACCTCAGGAAGCGTAGCCCGGTGATGGGATAGAGAGCATCTATAAGCACATCACCAATATCCTGGGTGAAGTCTTTTACCGCCTCTCTGGCTTTGTCTAATTCCGGCTCAATCATATCAGCGGCGCGACAGGTAATGGGGGTCTTGCCTTGTCCATAGTGCTTAAGCACTATTTCTTGAACTTCAGGGTCAATGGGAGCCGGTGTTTTACCATATAGTCCGTAAACATAGTCCTGCACCTGGCGCGATACCAGCTTATATCTACCAACGAGAACATTCTGGACGGCTTGAACCCCCACAATCTGACTGGTGGGGGTAACCAGAGGTGGATAGCCTAGCTCCTTCCGAACTCGTGGTAATTCTTCATATACTTCATCAATTCTATCTAAGGCATCAGATTCTCGTAACTGGCTCACCAGATTAGTGGTCATACCTCCGGGAATCTGGTGCCTTAGCACGCCAGTGTCAATAACTGCCATTCGGGTGGTACCCAGAAAATCCCGATACTTAGGGGCTATGGACTCAATATACTGCCCCAGCTTGAATAGGTGAGCTAAATCCAGTCCGGTGTCCCTGGAGGTTCCTTGAAGAGCAACTACAATAGGCTCAATAGCTGGGTGGGATGTGCGCAGGGCAAATGGAGCCAGGGCAGCATCAATAATATCCACTCCAGCTTCAACAGCCTTGAGACAACTCATAGATGCCATACCACTGGTGTAATGGGTATGGAACTGAACCGGTATCTTTAATACTTGCTTGAGGGCTTTAATCAGCTTATAGGCATCGTCGGGGGCAATAAGTCCAGCCATATCCTTGATACATAGACTATCAGCTCCCATATCCTGAAGGATGAGTGCCTTGTTGAGGTAATAATCAAGGTTATATACTGCTCCCCCCATTTTAGGCTCGGTGAGAGAGTAGCATATTGAAAGCTGGGCATGCTTACCACATTCCTTAATTGCTTTCAAACTGGTTTCAAAATTGCGCTCATCATTTAGAGCGTCAAATACCCTGAAAATATCAATCCCAACCTCAGCAGCGTGATAGACAAAGGCAGTAACCACGTCATCGGCGTAGTGGCGGTAACCTACCAGGTTCTGTCCCCTGAGCAGCATTTGTAGTGGGGTATCGGGCATCAATTTCTTCAGGATGCGTGGTCTTTGCCACGGGTCTTCGTTTAAAAATCTGGTAGCGACATCAAAGGTAGCGCCACCCCAGACCTCCATAGAGTAGAAGCCTGCTTTGTTCATCTCTTCGGCGATAGGTTCCATATCCTCGGTTCGCATTCGTGTCGCCAATGAGGATTGATGCCCATCACGGAAGGTAACATCGGTGATTTTTAAGGGATTATTCACCATTTCCATTTAGATTACTCCTTTCCTATCGGCATTCAAGTTTCACCACCTATAAAACGGCAAGGTCGTTAAAAACACGAACCGCACATTTAGCCATAGTCTGTACCTTCCCCCGATAAAATGTGCAACTTCATGGCATCCTCTGCGGGTTTACGCGCTTTAGCTAAAAGTTCTTCCCGGTCCATCTTATGGGACATAATTCTCCCCTTTCACTATAGCATCGAGTTTTCTTTTAGGCAAAATAATCTTTAAAACAGAATCAAGCATCTGAATCCAGGGAGGACGACCTTGTAGGAATAAAAGAGGTCACCTTTTACCTGAGTGTATTACCTCAACTATTCCGTTGTCGCCGTTAACCTTTACCCAATCCCCAGAATTGCTGATTGCGGCTGATTTATGATTATGGTGGAAAAGTGATAGCCTACGCCAAATGCTCCAATATTGCTAACGGTAATAACCTGGGGGTATTTCTTAAATTTAGTCTCTAACAAACAATTTGTCCAGAGTGTCTCTGCATACTCGGTGATGCTACGAATTCACTTTCTTGTCACACCACAATAACAAATCATCTATTAGGCATATAAAACAATCGATACGAGCGCCGGATAATGATAAGCCATTGCAAATTCTATTATACCATTCCTGTCAATAATCTCGATAGAATATCGTACTCGATGATAGTATAAGCTCATCCAATCTTATATTTCCTTCATTGTTCTCCATGTTGGATATGGGTAGGTGAATAGCAATAAAGACATTGCTGGTGTGATTATCAAAGTCTCTGAGGTTATAGATTGGTATACCAGGTTCTGAGGCACTTCAATCGCTTTCTCTTCGTATTGTCAAATATGTTATACTTATGCTGGGTTTGGTAAATAAACAAATAACTTTACACACCCGGCTAATTTGGTGTGGCTAGTTTGAGCCCTATCCAAAGCAAATTGCCAACACAGATAAATAAAGGTGAGATTATGGGTCCTCAACCTGAGCCGAGTACTCTTATCACCAGGGATGAAATCGCAGCCGCAGTTAGAAAACTGGCGGCTGAAGTTAAGAGAGACTATCAGGATAAGCTCCCCCTCTTGCTGGGTATTCTGAAGGGCTCCTTTATGTTTATGGCTGACCTTATCCGGCAGCTTGATTTCCCGCTGGAGGTGGATTTTGTCAGGCTGTCCAGCTATGGCAGCGAAAAGGAGAGCTCGGGGAGAATCAAGGTAGTCCAGGGTCTTCATTCTAGGGTCAAGGGCAGGGATGTACTGGTAGTGGAGGACATTGTGGATACTGGTCGCACCGTATCTTTCTTTACGGATTATCTGAGTAGGAAGAAGCCGGCTTCTTTAAAGCTTTGCACTCTGGTGGATAAACCTTCGCGGCGGCAGGTTCCAGTTACTATTGATTACCTGGGCTTTACTGTTCCCAACAAATTTCTGGTTGGCTATGGCTTGGACTTGGATGAGAGGTTCCGTAATCTTCCTGATATATGTGTTCTGGAGGATGAAGGTTGACGGTGGCGAGACTAAAAGAGTTAATCGCAGTGGCTAAAGGAGAAAGTCCTGCTGACCTGCTTCTGGTTAATGCTAAGGTGGTGAATGTATTCACCGGTGAGATTGAGCCAGGCAATGTAGCTATTTATGGGGATAGGATTGCCGGGGTAGGAAATTACCACCAGGCTAAGCAGGTTCTGGATTTAGAAGGCAGGTATCTGGCTCCCGGTCTTATTAACGGACATACCCACCTGGAAAGCTCTATGCTAGATGTTGGTCAGTATGCCCGAGCTGTAGTGCCACACGGCACTCTGGCTATAGTTACCGACCTCCATGAAATAGCCAATGTTTGCGGTTGGGAAGGTATAAGGTATGTGCTGAACTATGCCCGCCGTTTACCCCTGGAGCTTTTTCTGATGGTTCCTTCCTGTGTGCCGGCTACCCATTTGGAGTCTTCAGGAGCCAATCTCGGGGCTGAGGATATCAAAAGGATTCTTAAGCGGAGAGGGTGTATTGGGCTGGGGGAAATGATGAACTTTCCCGGGGTGCTGGCTGGTGATGATGGTGTTTTGCGTAAGATTAGCCTCGCCGAAGGTAAAATTATTGACGGTCATGCCCCCGGTGTTACCGGGAAAAACCTTACTGCCTATATTGCCGCTGGCATTTACTCTGACCATGAGTCAGTGTCTCTGGAGGAGGCTGGAGAGAAGCTGAGGCAGGGTATGCATGTGATGATTAGGGAGGGTTCATCGGAGAAAAATCTGGAAGCATTACTGCCCTTGGTTACCGATAAGACATATAAAAGGTGCCTGTTTGTGGTTGATGACCGCAGCGCTGCTGACCTGTTGCGGGATGGCGATATTGATGCTGTGGTGCGCAAGGCAATTTGTCTTGGGCTTGACCCGGTGCGGGCAATTCAGATGGCTACTATTAACAGCGCCGAGTATTTTAGGTTAAACAAGCTGGGAGCTATCGCTCCCGGTTATATGGCTAATTTAATGGTACTGAATGACCTATCCCATCTCCAGATATACATGGTTTTCTATCAGGGTTGCCTGGTGGCTAAGGAAGGTGAACCTCTGTTTCCCGTACGACGACCAAAAGGCGGGGGTTTAACCAGTACTGTAAATATTAAACCCTTCCATTTGGAAGCCTTGAAGTTTCCCGCTTCAGGTGAAACTGAGCCGGTTATTGAGGTTGTGCCCGGTCAGATAGTCACCAGAAAGAGGATGGAGAGGGTCAAGGTTGTGGGTGGGGTTGTCGTGCCGGATACGGAACGAGATATTTTGAAGCTGGTGGTAGTGGAGAGACACAAGGCTACCGGCAATATTGGTCTGGGGCTGGTCACCGGCTTTGGCTTGAAAAAAGGGGCGTTAGCTTCATCTATTGCCCACGATTCTCATAATATTGTTGCTGTCGGTACCAACGATGCCGATATATTTACTGCGGTTAAAGAGGTAGAGAAGTTACAGGGTGGGCTGGTAGTTGCTGCTGACAGCAGGGTATTAGCCAGTCTGGCTTTACCTATCGCTGGATTGCTATCCGCCGAACCATTAGAGGTGGTGGTAGATAAGCTGGAGAAGCTGGAGCAGATAGCCAGGGATTTGGGCACGACCTTACCCTCACCGTTGGCTACTCTTTCCTTTCTGGCGTTACCAGTAATCCCCGAACTCAGATTGACCGACCTGGGTCTGGTAGATGTTAACGCCTTTAAGCTGGTTAAAAAATGAATAAAGTTGGTTATGTTGATAAATAGGGCAGGTTACGATAGGTAGCGAGGACAGTTTATGTATTCTGCTACTCCACAAGTTATTTTTGAAAATCGGCGTGATGCCGGTAAAAGGCTAGCCGAGAAGCTGCAGGAATATAATGACCGGTCAGTGGTAGTGCTCGCCATTCCTAATGGCGGTGTGCCGGTGGCAATAGAGGTGGCTGGTGCACTTAATGCTGGTCTTGGTCTGGTTATTGCCCGCAAACTCCCCATTCCCCTGACCCCTGAAGCGGGCTTTGGCGCTGTTACTGAGGACGGAACCATCATCCTTAACGAGGAATTAGTAAAAAGATTCGGCTTGAGTCGACAGCAAATAGAGTATGAGGCGGGCAAAGTGAAAGTGGAGATTAAGCGGCGGAGCCTGCTTTATCTGGGAGATAAACCGCTGGCTTCGGTGAGTGGTAAGACGGCAATAATTATAGATGACGGTCTGGCTTCAGGAATTACCATGCGGGCGGCGGTGGAGTCGGTGCGTCGTCGCCGACCCAGTGAAATAATTGCCGCCACACCCTGCGCTTCGGCACCGGCGGTGAAGCAGGTGGAGAGAGCCGCTGACAGAGTAATAACCTGCGTTACCGGTTCTATGCCCCGATTCGCTATAGCTGATTTCTATCGCCATTGGTATGACCTCAGCGATGACGAGGTTATCCGCTACCTCAACCAATGGCGGGCACGGCACTTACACTAAGACTAGCTATGGGGTAAAAGACCAACGATGGAGAGTTGAGCGTGAAAAATAATGTTATATGAACTCATTACTAATAAGGTGTTGGTGGTATCTGTTTGTGCCTGGGCGGTGACGCAGTTACTGAAGGTGGTGGCAACATTGGTACGGGAGAGACGGCTGGATTTTCGTTACTTGTTGGCTAGCGGTGGCATGCCCAGTTCCCATTCAGCAGTGGTCGGTGCGCTGGTTACATCGGTGGCTATGCTTCAGGGTTTGAGCTCAGTAGCCTTTGGCATTGCCGCTGTACTGGCGTTGATAGTCATGTATGATTCTGCCGGCGTACGGCAGTCGGTAGGCCAGCAATCGGTCGTCTTAATTCGCATTGTTCAAGAGTTCAGGTTCAGGCGTCCTATAGCCGAATTGGAGCGCGACCTGCGAGAATTCCTCGGGCATACACCGTTTCAGGTTATTGTTGGAGCTATAATAGGTATTCTTATTGCCTGGCTATGGCTTACCGTACCTAATATGTAAGCAGGATGAAGTCTGAAATGACTTAAATCGGATTCTTATGACGATTGAGTTGACTTCGTTACAGCTTACCTAGCTCTTCCAGGAACTTGATTACTCTCAGTGACTCCGCAACCCCGGTGGTGCCGCTCATGCCTATTTCTACGGCAAGAGTTTCCAGAATCTCATCTTTAGTGGCTCCGGCGTCTAGTGCTCGCTCGGTTTGGGCTAAAATACAGTTGATGCAGCCAGCCCTGAGGGCTATGCCCATGGCAATTAGCCGCTTGACCTTGGTACTGAGTACCCCATCCTTATAGACTACATCACTTACACCAGCTTCAGCATTCATTACATCGGGCAGCGCCTGTCTGAATTTTTCCAACAACTGCTTGCGCTCATTGTTGAGTTCTACTTGGCTCTCCATAGCGGTAACCTCCCTGGTTTTCTTTATCTAGTAAGGAGGTTAGCAAAAATTGTAATGAAGGGCAATGTCAGACTGGAAGATACCGAGGGAATGTTATACAATGCAGGCTACTATTCTAAGAAGGTGCCTTATTCCTTGAAGAGATAGAATAGCTAGATTGGAGGCCAGGAATAAAAGCGAAACCATATATAATCCTATTTATAGGTATAGTTTCCATTTCCTTCGCCGCGATTTTTATTCGTCTGGCTGATGCACCACCCCTGGTAATTGCCACCTACCGCCTGGGCATCGCCTCTCTGGTGTTGCTTCCTTTTGTCTTAGTCCGCTCTAAAAAGACTTTCAACAGGCTATCAAAAGGTGTCATGTTTTTGATGCTGCTTTCAAGTCTGTTTCTGGCGCTGCACTTTGCCCTTTGGATAACATCACTTAGCTACACCTCCATTGCCAGTTCGGTAATCCTGGTAACTTCAAATCCCCTGTTTGTGGCGATAATCTCCTACTTCTTGTGGAAGGAAGGACTGACCAAGCCGATGCTATTGGGTATTTTGGTTGCCCTGATAGGAGCTATATTCATCACCGGGGGTGGTATCACCGTAAGTCCAGGCACTCTGTTAGGTGATGTGCTTGCCCTGCTGGCGGCGCTGGCTATGGGTGCTTATTTAATTATCGGGCGGCAGCTCAGAATGCGTATTGATATTGGCAGTTATCTGGCAATTGTCTACACTGGCGCTGCCGTAATCCTGCTGGTAGCGACCCTGGTTGCCGGCTATAGCCTTACTGGCTATTCCTCTTTCACCTATATCATGCTAGTCTTGCTGGCGGTAGTCCCCCAGCTTATCGGGCATTCGTCACTAAATATAGCGGTGCGCTTGATACCGGCGACTTTTGTTGCCGTAGCCATTCTGGGGGAACCGGTGGGAGCCACGATATTAGGTTATTTCATCCTTGACGAGATGCCAACCTGGGTGGAGATAGTGGGAGGTCTTCTGATTCTGGGCGGGATATTTATGGTGCTGAGGCAGAAACCAGAGAGGTTGGGTGGCGAGACTTACAAGTAGCGATGGAGTTGTTTATCTACCTCACCCCCTTTATCCCCCTCTCCTGAACAGGAGAGGGGGAATATATTAAAAAGAGGGGCTTTGCCCCTCTTAGATTTCCCTCTTTATCCTATTTTATCCTCTGCCCCTGTATCAGCTTCTCACCATACTCAAGCAGAGTTTTGGCTCGCTCCGGGGGTACCTTTTTTGATTCTAAATAGGCTTTCAGGGCGTCCAGGGGGGCGATTTCTTCGGCAGTCCACTTTCCCAACCTGAGGCGTGTCTCTCGCTGGATATCCTTGGCAATACTGAAGTAGTGAGCCTCCTTCAAGGCATTCCTGATGTCGTTATCTCTAAGCTGCCCCTCAATTTTTGCTGGCAGGCTAATGTGAAGGCGCACTATAGCTTCTCTGACTTCGTCTTCCTGTTCGGCGATGGCTTGGAGTATGGTTGATGTCGGGTTGGTGTCTTCGGGCTCGATATTAATGTTAATAGTCAGAAAGCGGCGCCCGAGTACCGGATGAAAATCAAAAGATACCTGTCTTCGGCTCGTTTCCTTATCTTCCTCTATTTGTACCACGTAAAAGCCCTTGTCATCTGCTTCCTCGCTGAAGTCCAGCCGCTCCAGACTGCCTGCGTAAACCACCGGAGGGTTATCAGACAAGGCCTGATGCTTGTGAATATGACCTAAGGCGATGTAATCAAAGGCAGGGTGAGCTACATTACTTAGCAGTAATACCGGCTCTTGCCCGATGGTCATTAACCTCTCTGAGCCGAGTTGAGCGTTGGCGACCCAGACATGGGCGGCTAGTATGGAGGGCAGGCTGGGGTCAAGCTGTTGACTAAGGTCGCTAATTTTACTGGTTAATACCTGCTGTATCTTTTGGTTAATCTGCTCAAAGTTGAGATTTTTAGATTCTTCTTTGCTCAGCAGGGCACTGCGTCTGAGCCAGGGTAACGAGGCTATTTGAATGGTGCCGTTATCCGTCGGGATGTGGTAAATACTGGGGCGGTTGGAAACATAGACATTCTTAATGGCTAGGGTGTCGAAAATTTCGGTGGTGGTAGCTCTACCGATAGCGTTAGGCAAGTCATGGTTGCCAATGAGGAGGAAGATGGGAACACCACCGATAGATAGGCGATTGATGCGTTTGGCAAATTCCCGCTGCTGGGTCTGGCTCGGCTCACGGCTCTTGTAGGCATCACCACAGAAGAGAACAAGGTCTACCCTGTTTTCCAGAGCATAGTCAACCACCTGGTCAAGGGCGTTCAGGAAATCTTCCAGTCGTGTGGATAGTCCACTATCGGGGTTAATGCGCCCGTAAGATTCAACACCGAGGTGAAGGTCGGCAAAGTGGATGATTTTCATTGGGTAACCTCTTTAAGAGACTACTATTCTATTCTGTCACGTTTGGCCACATTGTGCCTTGCACATAGAAGCTGTATATTCTGTGAAACCAGAGAAGAACCACCTTTTGAAAATGGTATTATATGGTCAAAGTGAAGGTTATCTGTACTTCCACAAATTACACATTTACCTTTGTCCCGTTTCCATACTTCTAACTTAACTTGTGGTGGTATTATTCTGTTATGTTCAAGAACAGAGTTTTTAATTCCCTTTTTATCTGTAGGTTTAATGTGTTCGGTTAACTCTAACTTGAATTTTAAAACCTGCCTATTATTACTTTCCTCTTTCCATGAATCTAGCAATTTAAATAGACCATTATATACCCATATACCGGCATGTAGCTTTTCATATACTTTAACTAATTCGGGGGTTAGCTGCTTCTTCTTATACGTTTTTGCTGCCTTGTAAAATAAGCCATTCTGATTTAATGTACCACTAGGATTAGTCATTTGTTGGTCGACAATTTTTGGTATAGGGTTTTCCTGCGTCTTTGGAACATCGTGTCCTTCATAGATAAGAATACGACCATCTTCTTCAACTTTGTCTGAATAAGGAGCATTAGGTCTTAAGCTCATTAAAATAACACTTATATCTCTACGCAAGTGATAATTCATGCCACGTTGTAGATTAACGCCTTCTTCACTACACATTTCTAGATATGAAATAATATCTCCAGGATTGAACATGTCGTATCACCAACTGTAATAAATAGCTTTTATCGGGCTTTATCAAGTTAGGGTGAATCATGCCTCTTTCTCTATCTTCCATATCTTGCCGCCTGGGGGTAAAACGAGTAAATCTTCACCGCTGAGTTTTGCTGCCAAAGCTGTCTTTAGCTCACTGATGGGGACTCGTATCTGGTTCATAGTGTCGCGTTCACGGATGGTGACCTGCTCGTCTTCAAGCGACTGAAAATCAATGGTGACACAGAAAGGAGTACCAATCTCATCCTGACGGCGGTAACGGCGACCAATGCTCTGAGCATCGTCATACTGAGTCGACCAGCACTGGCGCAGGTCGGCGTGTATCTGTTTGGCTAACGTAGCCAGTTTTTCCTTGCGGCTCAGGGGCAGGACAGCTACCTTAACCGGGGCTAAGCTGGGGTGAAAGTGGAGTAATACCCTGATTTCTCCTTCCTCTTCTTCTTCGTCATAGGCATCGCAGAGGACAGCCAGTGCAGAGCGGTCTACTCCGGCTGAAGGCTCGATGATGTAAGGGATGAAGTGCTCTTTGGTCTCTTCATCAAAGTATTCCATATTTTTGCCGGTGGAGTTGGCATGCTGCACGAGGTCAAAGTCGGTGCGGTTGGCAATACCTTCCAGCTCAGCCCATCCCATCGGGAACAGGTATTCAACGTCATAGCACTCGCAGGCATAGTGTGCCAGCTCATCTTTGGTGTGCTGGCGCAGACGGAGGTTTTCCTTGTTAATGCCCAGTTTCACGTACCAGTTGAAGCGTTCCTCGAGCCAGTAGTCGAACCATTCCTTATCGGTTCCCGGTTTAACAAAATACTCAATTTCCATCTGTTCAAATTCCCGGCTGCGGAAGATAAAATTGCCGGTGGTAATCTCGTTGCGGAAGGATTTCCCTATCTGGGCGATGCCGAAAGGGAGCTTCTTTCTGGTGGTATTAAGTACATTCTGGAAATTAACGAACATGCCCTGGGCAGTCTCGGGGCGCAGGTAAACTACACTGGCTTTATCCTCAACCGGTCCCATAAAGGTCTTAAACATCAGGTTAAACATGCGAGGTTCAGTCAATTCACCACCGCAATCGGGGCAACAATTATTACCCCCTAAATCATCAACACGCCATCTCAGGTGGCAACTCTTACATTCTACCAGCGGGTCGGCGAATCCCTTGACGTGCCCGCTCGCTTCCCAGACCTGGGGGTGCATCAGGATACTGGTATCCAGACCTACCATGTCGTCGCGCTTCTGGACCACAGCCCGCCACCAGGCATCCTTAATATTCCGCTTTAGCTCGACCCCCAGAGGTCCATAGTCCCAGCAGCTGGACAGGCCCCCGTAGATTTCACTGCTGGGGAAAATAAATCCCCTTCGTCGGGAGAGGGAGGTAATCTTTTCCATATCAACTTTTCTTGGTGTCAGTTCGGTCACTATTTTCTCCTTGGTCTCTGACTAAGTCGGGAAACGGGCTAGCGCTTTGCTGTTGACATAACAAAAAACAGAAACAACCCCAGAATAGCGATGGCTAATCCCAGAATAATCAGTAGAAATATCCACATCGGCATAATGTGTATTTGGTATGAATTGTAACTGAAAATATCAAGCATTGCAAAATAGATTATAAGCTGGGGTAGGGCAAATATATTGCCCATAAATGATAGTATTCTTTCCGGTTTCACCCCGGCGCCTTCTGTCTGGCTGAACAGAAAACCTAGTTTGGTTATTCCCCAGGTGGTGGCTCCGGCGAGCAGAGCGAGGAAGAATTGAGGCACGAGGAACCAGACTATGGTTATCTCGCGGCTGAGCCACTTATCGGGTGAGCCATCAAATTGGAAGTGGACGGCCACTTCAGCGGGGAGTTGACGGTAGAAATAGACAGCTAGGAGTATGGACAGAAGGAAGATAGCTACTGGTAATATGATGTGGCGCCAGTGGAAGGGCAGTCTTCCTGCCTTTGCTCTTTCCGGGGCTAATCGCCGACTATAAAGGGCAAACCAGACGGCTCCGCCAACGGCAGCGGTGACAATAATAAGCAGAATCAGAATGAGAACTATCATTGTTATTTACTATAACCTCACCCCTTTATCCCCCTCTCCTTAAAAGGAGAGGGGGAAGAGATTTTAGAGAGGGGCGAAGCCCCTCTCTTATCTACACTCCCCCCTTCCCTTACTAAGGGAAGGGGGTCAGGGGGATAGGTTGCTAAACAACCTTAAACTATCAGCTTTTGGTCTTAGATGTCAAAGGGTTAAGATTGATTATTAACCTGTCCTCTTTAGTTTTTATTTTGTAACCCTATCCCCTGTCTCCCCTTATGAAGGGGAGAGGGATAAAGGGTGAGGGGTTGGTAAATAATCGCGGATTAAGATTGTTGAGGCTGGCATTATTTTAATGGTAGAATATACTCTTACACGGTTAGAGGTGATTGATGATTCACAGGAAATTGATAGTAGGACCACTGGCGACTAACTGCTATATCGTGGGCGCTGAATCCAGCCGGGAAGGAGTCATAATTGACCCTGCTGATGAGGCTAAGGTGATTTTGAGAGAGGTCAAGGATTTAGCACTTGACATAAAGTTGATTATATTAACTCACGGGCATTTCGACCATACCGGTGCCTTAAAGGAGGTCAAGGAGACAATTGGTGCCGAGGTGGCGATGCATAAAGATGATGCGGCGCATCTCCGGGAATACTCTTTAGCTGGAGAACAATTTGGTCTTTCTTATCCGGTGCCGCCTGCCCCGGACAGATTGCTTCAGGATGGGGATAGTATAGATGTTGGCGACCTGCACTTCTCGGTTCTTCATACCCCGGGTCATACCCCGGGTGGTATCTGTATTCTGGTAGATGGGGTGGTGTTCAGTGGGGATACCCTGTTCAATTATGGCGTAGGCCGGTGTGATTTGCCCGGCGGTAGCTACAGCCGGCTAATGGACAGTATTCATACCAGGCTGATGACCCTGCCCGATGACACCATTGTTTGTCCCGGGCACGGTCCCAGCACCACCATTGGTGCTGAGCGCCAGGGTAATCCTTTCCTTAATAGCTAGATAAACAGTGGACACATTACCAGAGTTACGGTTGCCAGAAGCTTAACCAAAACATGCAGTGAAGGTCCTGCTGTGTCCTTGAAAGGGTCGCCTACGGTATCGCCGACTACGGCAGCAGCATGAAGTGCCGAGCCTTTGCCGAGTACATTTCCATTTTCGTCTTTGACCTGGCCATCCTCAATATATTTCTTAGCATTATCCCAGGCACCGCCACCGTTGTTCATAAATGAAGCCATCATGATACCAGCGATAGTGCCTACCATAAGCATGGCGGCGACCACCATGGCGGCATCATATTGCTTGAATAAGGTGAAAACTACCCCGATGACTATTGGGGCCAGTACCGGCAGAAGGCCGGGGGCAATCATTCCCTTGAGTGAAGCGGCGGCAGTAATATCTACAGCCCGGGCATAGTCTGGTCTTACTTTACCGGTTAGTATTCCAGGTGATTCCCGGAACTGGCGGCGCACCTCGGCAATAATCTTGCTTGCCGTTTTGCTCACTGCCTGTATTGACCACGAGCTAAAGAGATAGACCAGCATCACTGCCAGAAGGGCACCAACGAAAACCTCTACTCTTGCCAGGTTTACGACGTTATAACTTTCTAATCCTCGCAGGAAAGCTACTCTGTCCAGATAGGCTTGAAACAGCAGGAAAGCAGCTAGACCTGCCGATACCATGGCATAACCTTTGGTTAGTGCCTTAGTAGTGTTGCCTACGGCGTCAAGGCGGTCAGTGATGCGGCGGAACTTCTCGCCGGCACCAGCCATCTGGTTGATGCCGTTGGCGTTATCGGTGATGGGCCCGAAGGTATCTTCGGTCAGGATAAAGGGACAGGTCATCAGCATACCCATCGTGGCTACGGCAGTGCCAAAAGCACCGGCGCCGGGCAGCCCGGTCATTGTGCCCAGCCAGTAAGAAAGCAGCAGTGCCATGCCGATGGTAACCGCTGTTGCCAGCGTGGTCTCAAAGCCTACGGCAGTGCCGGTAACGATATTGGTTGCTGGGCCTGTCTTTGATGCCTCCACGATTGACTTAACCGGCCTGAATCTAGCTTCGGTGTAGTACTGGGTAATGAAGACGACAACAATACTGGTAAGAATACCAACTACTCCTGCACCCGCGAGCCAGCCCCAGTGGCTGCCTTCTAAATTCAACATTATAGGTACAGTTATCAGCATACCGATGATAGATAGCCCTACGGCTACATAATAGCCGCGGTTCAGGGCGTTCATCGGGTTTTCTTCTCCACGAACACGCACGCAGAGGATACCTGCCATGCTGGCGATAATACCGAAGGCACGAACGACCAGCGGGAACAGAATCCAGGCGACATTTCCGGTAATGGCATAGATAGCAATGCCTAATATCATGGCGCCGATGTTTTCGGCAACTGTAGATTCAAAGAGGTCGGCGCCACGACCGGCACAGTCGCCAACATTATCCCCAACCAAGTCGGCGATAACGGCGGCGTTGCGGGGGTCATCCTCGGGTATTCCCGCTTCGACCTTACCCACCAGGTCAGCACCCATATCGGCAGCCTTGGTGTAAATACCTCCACCGAGCTGGGCAAAAAGGGCAACGAAGCTGGCACCAAAACCAAAGCCAACGATGAGGTGAGGAGCTATATCGGGGGAATTGGCTCCGCCGTAGGCGAAATAGATAGCGGTTACCCCCAGCAGGCTTAAAGCCACGATGAGAAAGCCGGGTACAGAGCCACCGCGCAGGGCGACATCAACGGCTTCTCGTAAACTACGCTGAGACGCACTGGCGCAGCGGGCGTTAGCTTTAACTGCAATAATCATGCCGATAAAGCCGGAGACTGCGGAGCAAAAGGCTCCTCCCATGAAGGCGATGGCGGTTCTCCAGCCGATACCAAAGGCGGTTATACCTTCTATGCCGCGGTGGCCACCGAGAGCGCCTATCAGGGCGCCAATGACTATGGCTACTACGATTGATAACCAGCCAATGGTACTGTACTGGCGTTTAAGAAATGCCCACGCCCCTTCAAAAATCATCCCCCCGATTTCTTCCATCTTTGCGGTTCCTTTGGGGCGTTTTAGAACATTTCTTGCCATCATCAGGGCGAAGAGAATCCCTAATATACCAACAACGGGAACGACCCAGAATATTCCAGGCATATTTTCCTCCTTTCTATTTTAGACCGTTCTCAAAGGATTCCAGTTTTTCCTCCAGGTCTTTCTGTCTTATAACCAGTGTCAGGTCACTTCTTGTTTTTTCCAGAATGCCTCTAACTATATCAGTAGTGCGCCGTAGTCCGCCAGTTATAGCGTCGGGAAAGTCCATAGTAACCAGCACATTGTAGATATCATCCATGGCTGATAATAATTCTTCCCCCCGGGACAGGTCACCCTGTCTCATACTGTCTAGAAGATAACGCCTTAATTCACCTACAGCTTCCCCCAGCCCATTCAGGTAGGCGGCGGAGTTAATACCCAGTTCATCGGGGTTGGGTAGTGGTTCTCTCGTGACCAGGGCAAGGGTGGTACTGCCCTCGGCGAACTCCTTTTCCGCATCTCTAATATAGCCAGTATTATTTAACTCGGCATATTCTGCTATAGCTTGTTTAGCTTCATTGAGGAGATTGCGGGCTGATTGTAACAGTTCTTTGGCTTTATCAAACTCCTGGCGGTGGATGGCACGGATAGCTTGGCTGCAATGGCGGATTACTTCCCGGCATAGAGGTAGTGCTTTTTCCCTGGCCGCATCTTTGACTGATAAGTTCTGTCGTATCTGGTCAGCGATTGATTCTAGGTTATCCGTTAGACTGCTCCTTTCTTAGTTTATCTGAGATTGTTTATTAACCTCACCCCCTTTATCCCCCTCTCCTTTCAAGGAGAGGGGGAAGAGATTTTAGAGAGGGGTTTCACCCCTCTCTCACCTCCATCCCCCTTCCCTTATGAAGGGAAGGGGGTCAGGGGGATAGGTTGCTAAACGGACTCTTTATCTGCTATTTGTCGAGCTGCTTCTTGTGGAGACTCTGCTTGTAATATGGCGCTGATTACGGCGACTGCGTCGGCACCAGCCGCCATAACCTCAGCGGCATTATCCTCGTTAATGCCGCCGATAGCGACTATCGGTAGGCTTATTGCCTGTCTAACCTGACGAAGTGTGTCCAGACCAACTACTGTAGCTGTTTCTTTAGACGGGGTGGGATAGATGGAACCAACGCCGATGTAGTCAACCCCCTCAGCTTCGGCAGTTTTCGCTTGCTCTACCGTATGTGTTGAGCAACCCAGAATTTTATCTATGGGTAATAGTTTGCGGGCTGCTTTAATGGGCAGGTCTTCCTGCCCCAGCTGCAGTCCATCAGCATCAGCGGCCAGGGCGATATCAAGGTAATCATTTACTATAAAGAGCACATTGTGCTCAGTACACAGATTTTTAAGCTGTTGGGCTATGGGTAATAGTTCCTTTTTGCTTAGGATTTTATCTCGCAATTGAATTATTTTAGCTCCACCCTGAATTACCTGATTGGCTACTTCTGCAGGGTTACGCCCCTGTAGAGCTTGCGTATCTATGATAGCATAGAGTCCGTGTAGCTGTTTTACCTTATCCCGGCGCAGCAGTCGGGACACCAGATTTCGCTCTATAGTATAGAGGTCAAACCGGGCTTGCATGAACTTATCGGAGTTTAATTCGGGAGTAATACCTGGGACTTTCGCCAGCTCCTCCATAGTTCTCAGCGATTCCTGAATCCTTCTGGAATTAGCCACTATCATTGTCGGTATGTCTCTCGGCTGCTCCTGTTCCGGGGCTTCAATGTTAACCCCGACATCACCCTCTGCATCCCGAGCCTGCAGAAGCTGTTTGTTAAACGACCAGTCGCCGACGATTAGTTCGTGGCGCATAGTCTTTAGCTGCTGGGTTAAAGAGGCATCATTGAGCAAAAGGCGAGCGATGTTCTCCAGCAGACGAAGCCCTTCGCCAATGCGGTTCAAATTGGCATCTATTATACGCAGTGTTTGATATGATTTTGTTTCTGGTGAGGTCATGTTTATCACACTCTGCAATTAATTCTAGCATAGTCAGATTTATTGGTAAATGGCGATTCTAAGATTGTTAGCAGTCTCAGCTTTCACCTACCGCATTTTCAATAAGCTCAATTCGTGATAACTTTCCTCTTTTCAGTTCTATCGCTACCACATCAATGCGCCACAATGGAGGCAGATTATTGTGAGTTTGCTGGTAGCGGGAGGCGATAGCTTTCAATCGTTCTTGCTTGGTTTGTGTGATTGACTCCTCAGGACTGCCGAATTCCAGACTCGTTTTGGTTCTTACCTCAACAAAGACCAGAGAGTCATTATGCTTGGCGACGATGTCAATTTCGCCTTCAGGGCAGCGGTAGTTAGTTTCAAGGATGCGGTAGCCTTTCTTTTCAAGGAAGTCCTTGGCCAGTTTTTCTCCCAGGATACCGGTATCTCTACGTTTCATCTCTCTTGGTAGATTATAAACTATTTATCAACTTCACGCCGCTATACATTGGTTAGCAACCTACCCCCTTTGTCCCCCTCCCTTACCAGGGAGGGGGAATTTGTTGTGTAAGAGAGGCTTCGCCTCTCTTTGACTCTCCTTATAGTACCTGTTCCTTGAAAAGGGGAGAGGATTAGTTTTGAAAGAGGGGCTAACACTCCTCTTAGACACCCCTGATTAAGCAGGCTCCTTAGCCCAGGGAAGGGAAAAGTCTATAGTGAGATCCTAAATTCCAAGCACGAAATTCTAAACAAATTCAAAGCGCTAATTACCAAAACCCAAGAAACCAAATCCTTGGGCTTTGAATCCAGGATTTAGAAGTTAGAATTTATTCTTGGAAGGGGGGTAGGGGGATAGGTTGCTAAGTGACTCCAATTATCTCCTTGACTGGCTTGAAGGAGTGGCGGTGGATGGGGGATGGTCCCAGTTGGTGCAGGCAGGCGATATGCTCCCTGGTGCCGTAGCCTTTGTGGTGAGCCAGTCCGTAGCCGGGGTAAGTTGTATCAAGCGCAATCATCAGGTGGTCTCTGGCTACTTTGGCTATGATTGAGGCACAGGCGATAGATAAGCATAAACTGTCACCGTTGGTTATTCCCTGTTGCGGTAGTTTTACCTCAGGGATAGACATATAGTCAATGAGGAGGGACTCGGGGGGTGGGGAAAGCTGGTCTATAGCTAGCTTCATCGCCAGTCGCGTCGCTTTAATTATGCCACAGGCATCTATTACCTCAGGGTTAACCATGCCAATACCTATCCCGATGGCTACTTCGTGGAGGTGATGAAATAGAAGCTCACGCTTGGCTGGAGTCAACTGCTTGCTGTCTTTTACCTGGCTGAGCCAAGGTTTTCTTAAGTGGCAGGGTAGAATGATGGCGGCAGCTACTACCGGGCCGGCCAGAGCGCCACGACCGACTTCATCAATACCAGCAATACGCTGGTACCCTTGTGCTTCAAGTTTCCTTTCTTCAACTAAGGACGGTCTCTGAGAATTCTTTAGCAATCCTAGCCTCTGTATCCTCCCTCTTCGATTATCCCTCCACCAAGGACAGTATCACCCTGATAGAATACTATAGATTGCCCGGGAGCGATTGCCCGCTGCGGCTCATGGAAGTTTACCTGGGCAGTCCCATCATTGATGTAAAGTTTGGCGGCTACCTGAGGTGCCTTGTAGCGGATTCTAGCAGCGATATTAACTGGTGCCTTGGGGGCTTCTCCTGATACCCAGAACAGGTTGCTGGCAAGAAGGGAGTCGTTTAGGAGTTGGCTTTCCCATCCTACTATCAGGTTATTGCTGCTGGTATTGAGCTTTATTACATATAGACGCTCAGTTGAGGCAAGCCCCAATCTCTGGCGTTGGCCTACAGTGTAATGGGCTAAACCGGTATGTCTGCCCAGGACCTTGCCTTTGGTGTCAACAATATCTCCCGGCTTGAGAGGGATGCGCTGAGCGACAAATGACCGATAATCATTATCCGGGATAAAACAAACATCCTGACTTTCGTGCCTGTGGCTGGCAGGTAAATCCAGCTCGGCAGCCAGCTTTCTTACTTCCGCTTTGTGGCGGTTGCCTAACGGCAGCATAAGGTGCTGAAGCTCCCGTTGTCCCAGAGTATAGAGGAAATAGGACTGGTCTTTGTCAGGGTCAACGGCGCGTAACAGTCGATAGCCATTTGGTGAGGACTCAATCTGAGCGTAGTGGCCGGTAGCTAGATAGTCCATACCCATTTGTAGTACCTTATCAAGTAAGAGACCAAATTTGATACGTTGATTGCAAATGATGCATGGGTTTGGCGTTCGTCCCAGGCTATACTCTTGAAGGAAATAGTCAATAACCAGGCTCTTAAATTCGGCTTCAAAGTTGAATTGATGAAGTGGAATATCTAGAATTTGGCAGGTGCGCTCTAAATCTGATATATTATGTTCTAGTTCTGACCATAGCCTCAGATAAACACCGCTGACCTCATAGCCTTCCTGTTTCAGCAGGGCAGCTGCCAGTGATGAGTCCACCCCGCCGCTCATAGCTACGGCAATTCGTCCCTTATTCATGCTTCAAGCCTTGTTCTGAAATTGATTGGCTTACTCTCTGCCAGATAGTCCGGGCTATTTTTTCTTTTGGTTGGGTAGCAGCTACTACCAGCCAGCGCTGTGGTTCTTGTTGAGCCAGTTTAAGAAATCCCTCCCTCACCCTCTGGTGAAAGGCTATTTCTTCCTGTTCAAAGCGGTCCTGTTTCTTGCTTCTCTGGCGGGCAAGCCCCTCCTCCACTGATATATCCAGCAAAACTGTCAAATTGGGCTTCAATCCCTGGATAGCGGCATTGTTAACCGCTTTGACCATTTCTAAATCCAATCCCCGCCCATAGCTTTGATAGACGGTGGTAGAATCGGCATAGCGGTCGCAGATAACGATTTTGCCCTCCTTTAAGCTGGGGCGGATTACTTCCGTTACTAACTGGCTGCGGGAGGCGTTGAACAGCATAAGCTCGGTCAGGGGTGATATATCGGTGCCTTCAGCCCACTTCAGCCAGCGGCTGAGCTTATTGCCCAGAGATGTGCCGCCGGGTTCATGGGTCAGGATTACCGGAATAGCTAACCGCGATAGCTTTCTATACAGTGCTCGTGCCTGGGTGCTCTTGCCACATCCCTCTCCCCCCTCAAAGGTGATAAATAGTGTCATAATTATTTATTAACCCCTCACCCTTTATCCCTCTCCCCTTAATAAGGGGAGAGGGAAGAAATTATGATATGAACATCTTCTTATCATGGTTTCGCCCCTTTTAATCCCGTTATTAAGCAGCCTTTGCCCCCTAAAGTGATGAATAAAGACATAGTTTATACTTTTGTCTCTCCCTTATAAATCCTCACCCTTCTGTTGGGTTCTTTACCCAGGCTTTTTGAGGTCAGGTTGCTGCGCTGGGCTATCAGGTGCTGCAACCGGCGGATATAGGCGCTCTGGGGGCTGAGCTCCGCTGCCTCCCCGCCGTTCTTTACCCGCTCTACGGCTTCTTCTGCTTCACCAAGGGCAAACTTAAGGGAGTCTACCTTACTGGTGGTAGGCAGGGGATAGAGGGTGTTTAATAGCTGCCTGATTTGGGGTGGGGTATTGCTTCTGAGGACATAGATGGGCAGGTTAGCGGCTTCAACATCCCTGATAGTTTGAGGCTTGCGGCGGTAGTAGTGTTTGGAAGTTATCAGTAAATTAGCCTCGCTCAGGTTATTGACTATATCCAGACTTAGCTGCCTCTCTTTGGCTATCTGCCCCAGTCGTGCCCGGTTTACCCCGAAGAGATAAAGTGTGGGTGGCTTATCTCCTTTGACCAGAGCTTTACCTCTGGTCGTTTTCTTGATGGTAACCGGCGTTTCCTTTTCTATTCTAACCTCTCCGGTCTCATCCAGCCAGCGGATTTCGGTGGCTATGGATTGACCCCGCAGGCTCGCATCAACTGCTTCACTGACATCGGGGTGAATGGCTACCTTGTCCCGTTCCTGAATTTCAACCACAATATCAAAGGTAGGTGGTGACTTGCGCTCCAGTATGGATTTCTGTGTGCCTCTGCGTTTGGCTTCTTCATCACCCAGGGTTACCGACTGGATACCTCCGATGAGGTCGCACAGGGTGGGGTTCATCATCAGGTTTTCCAGCGTGTTACCGTGGGCGGTGCCGACAAGCTGCACGCCACGCTCAGCGATGGTTCGGGCTGCCTGGGCTTCAAGCTCAGTGCCGATTTCATCAATGACGATTACCTCGGGCATATGGTTTTCCACGGCTTCAATCATTACCGCATGTTGTTTGGTGGGGGTGGTTACCTGCATCCGCCGGGCATGTCCGATGGCAGGGTGGGGAATATCACCATCGCCGGCAATCTCGTTAGAGGTATCAACGATGATTACCCGTTTGTTAAAGTCGCCGGCCAGGACCCGGGCTACCTCGCGGAGCATGGTCGTTTTGCCGATTCCGGGGCGACCTAATAGCAGAATATTTTTCCCTGACTGGACAAGGTCCTCAATGATTTTTATGGTGCCGAATACGGCTCTACCGACACGGCAGGTAAGCCCGACAATGTGTCCTTTGCGGTTGCGGATGGCTGAGATGCGGTGTAGGGTGCGCTCAATTCCTGCCCGATTGTCATCCCCGAAGCTACTGAGGCGGGAAGTTACATAATTAATCTCCTCATCGCCAACCTCTTTGGGGTTAAGTACTATCTCTCTCTGGAGAAAGCGAGCTTCTGGGGGACGCCCCAAATCCAGGACTACTTCCAGCAGTTCACTAATATCCTTTTGACGGTGTAATGGCTGACGAATATGGGACGGTAAAATATCAAGCAAAGCGTCCAGGTCATCGGTGATTACCTTTTGCAATAGTGTTCCTCCCGATGAAACTTACTTTTGTTCAGCAATAATGTCCAGAAAATATTGATGAAATCTCAGGTCATTGGTCAGCTCGGGATGAAAAGTAGAAGCTAATAACTTTCCTTGTCTGGCAGCTACGATAGTGCTGTCAGTTAACTTGGCTAGTATGTCTACTCCATTGTTTACTTGTTCAATTATCGGGGCTCGAATGAAGATACCGGGGAAGGGCTTTTCTCCCAGCACCGGTATGGAGAGTTCGGTTTCAAAGCTGTCCTTCTGTCGACCAAAGGCGTTACGTCTTACTCTTATATCCATTACTCCCAGAGGTACGGTATCTGAATCTGAAATCCCCTTGGCGAGGAGTATCAAGCCGGCACAGGTGCCAAATATTGGCAGTCCTTCGTGAGCCAGTTCTCTTACCCTGCTCAGCAGGTGATAGGCACGCATCAGCTTACTGATGGAGGTACTTTCCCCTCCGGGAATAATTAGCCCGTCCAGACCGGCAAATTCTCGGGGCAGGCGGACGGGCAAGGCTTCTACCTCTAGCTGACGCATTATCGCTATATGCTCAACAAAGGCTCCTTGCGAGGCAAGGACACCTATTTTCATATTACCATCCTCTAGTTGCTAGCAGTTCCTCGGCAGGGATTTGCTTTATATCCAGCCCGGGCATGGCTTCTCCCAGATTCTTGGAGACCTCGGCAAGGATTGCTGGGTCTTGGAAATTGGTGGTTGCCTTGACAATGGCTTTAGCTCTGGGTTCAGGGTTGTTGGATTTAAATATACCCGAGCCAACGAAGATACCGTCAGCACCCAGCTGCATCATCAGGGCGGCATCGGCAGGAGTCGCCACTCCGCCAGCAGCGAAATTAACTACGGGCAGTTTCCCCGTCTTGTGTATTTCCTCTACCAGTTGGAAAGGAGCTCCCATTTCCTTGGCTTGTGCCATAAGCTCATCCTGGGGCATGTTTACCAGTTGATGAATGCCGCCCATCACCGCTCTCATATGTCTGACAGCTTCGACGATGTTACCGGTGCCAGCTTCGCCTTTCGTTCTAATCATAGCTGCTCCCTCAGCAATACGGCGTAAAGCTTCACCCAAGTTGCGGCAGCCACAGACAAAAGGAACCTTAAAATCGTGTTTCCAGACATGGTGTGCTTCATCAGCCGGGGTAAGCACCTCAGATTCATCAATGTAGTCAACACCCATAGCCTCTAGCAGTTGAGCCTCGACAAAGTGACCTATGCGGCATTTAGCCATTACCGGTATGGACACTGCCTTCATAATGGCTTCAATAACGGTGGGGTCAGCCATACGGGCGACACCACCGGCAGCTCGTATATCGGCAGGCACTCTCTCCAGTGCCATCACCGCGCAGGCGCCTGCCTCCTGGGCAATCCTGGCATGCTCCGGGGTGACTACATCCATAATCACTCCGCCCTTTAGCATTTGAGCTAACCCAGTCTTAACCTTCCATGTACCCCTTTTCATCTTCTCTCCTTGTCTATTTCAAACTCGCTACTTTTAATATATTCTACTCTCATTTAGCTTGTTTATCAAGCCTATGGAAGGGTGGGTGGATTTGGGTGCGTTGCGTTTCAGGCTATAATATGGTATCATTATTAAAAATAAAGAATAATCTGTCTGCCAGCTAGGGGTGCTCAGCGGCTGAGAGGCGGTTGGATGCCAACCCTGTGAACCTGAACTCGATAATGCGAGCGTAGGGAAGCGGCAGTAGCTTAGACCAGGGGTCTGAGAAAACGCCAATGCCCTTGGTTTTATTTTTTTGTGGAGGTGGTTATGACTCAACTGGAGTTAGCTAAACAAGGTATTATCTCACCTCAAATGGAGGCGGTGGCGCAGTGCGAGGGAGTAGAGGCCGAATCTATTCGGCAGGGTGTGGCTGGAGGAACGATAGTAATCCCGGCTAATACCAATCATGCTAACCTTGTTCCCTGCGGCATAGGTCAGGGACTCAAAACCAAGGTCAATGCTAATATCGGGACATCTGCCGACTTTTGTAACCTGGATGTTGAAATGGAAAAGCTGCGAGTGGCTATTGATTTTGGTGCTGATACTGTTATGGATTTATCAACCGGTGGCGATATATCAGCAATTCGGCGGGAGATTATTGCCGCCAGCTCGGTGCCGATAGGAACAGTGCCCATTTATCAAGTGGGAATTGAAGCTATAGATAGGCATGGTGCCATAGTCAAGATGACCGTTGACGAACTGTTTGCGGTGATTGAGGAGCATGCGCGTGATGGTGTTGACTTCCTGACGGTGCACTGTGGAGTAACCCGTTCGGCGGTTGCCCGGTTGAAGGAGCAGGGAAGGGTAACCGATGTTGTTTCCCGCGGGGGTGCTTTCCTTATAGGTTGGATGCTTCACAACGAGCGGGAGAATCCTCTTTATGAGTATTATGACCGTCTGCTGGACATAGCTAAACAGTTTGATGTAACCCTGAGCCTTGGTGATGGATTGCGTCCCGGTAGCCTGGCTGATGCCACTGACCGGGCTCAGATTGAGGAGTTGCTGGTTATTGGGGAGCTGGTAAAACGGGCTCGGCAAGCCGGTGTTCAGGCAATGGTTGAGGGTCCGGGACATGTGCCCCTGCATCAGGTTGAGGCTAATGTCCGGTTACAGAAGGCGATATGTAAAGGGGCTCCGTTTTATGTGTTGGGTCCACTGGTGACTGATGTTGCCGCCGGCTATGACCATATTGCTGGGGCGATAGGGGGTGCTGTCGCCGCTGCTGCTGGCACCGATTTTCTGTGCTATGTTACCCCGGCAGAGCACCTTTGTTTGCCCGACCCTGATGATGTGAAGCAGGGAGTAATAGCCTCACGCATCGCCGCTCACGCTGGTGATATAGCTAAGGGGGTAACCGGTGCTCAGGAATGGGATGATAAGATGTCCGTGGCGCGGAAGAAGCTTGACTGGGAGGAGCAGGCTAGGCTCTCACTAGACCCGGAGCTGTCCCGGCGGATTCATCGCAAGCACGCCGCCGCTGGCTCAGCTTGCAGTATGTGTGGTCCTTATTGTGCCATGGCACTAATGGAAAAGTATCTAGGTATTTCTGCCCCTAGGTCTGGCTTCTAATTTCATAGAAAGGAGTGCGAAAGTGACTTTATTTTACCCGGTTGGTGAAGGAGAAGTAGCACGGGCTATTGTAACTAGTTTTCTACGCCAGTTTGAGGAGTATGTTGATAGTGATGTCATTATTGTCGGTGGCGGGCCCAGCGGACTCGTCGCCGGGCGAGAGCTTGGTAATGCGGGGCTTAAGGTTGTTATTGTAGAGAGGAACAACTATCTGGGTGGTGGTTTCTGGGTGGGGGGTTATTTTATGAACAAAGTTACCTTTAGGGCGCCAGCACAGAAGTTTCTCGATGAACTGAATGTGCCCTATGATTGTGCCAGTGAGGGCTTGTATGTGGCTGATGCCCCTCATGCCTGTTCCAAGCTTATTGGTGCTGCCTGTGATGCCGGAGTTAAAATTTTTAACCTGACCCTGGTAGAAGATTTGGTGGTGCGTGAAAACAATAGAGTAGCTGGGGTGTTGGTTAACTGGAGTCCTATTGCCTATTTCCCCAGGGAGGTTTCTGCTCTTGACCCGATACCTCTGGAAACAAAGGTGGTGATTGATGCTACCGGGCACGAAGCCTGCGTGGCGAGGAAGCTGGAGCGGAGGGGAGCCCTCAAGATAGCTGGGGAAGGGGCATCTTGGATTGAAAAATCGGAAGATGCTGTGGTGGAGCATACTGGTGAGGTCTATCCCGGATTAATTGTGACCGGTATGGCGGTAGCCAGTGTTTACGGATTACCCCGTATGGGACCTACCTTTGGGGGCATGCTTCTCTCCGGGAAGCGAGCCGCTGAGGTGGCTATAGGAGTTTTACAGCAACTGGCGATATCTTAATGAGAGCAGAAATTATTTCTGTAGGCACAGAGCTTCTTCTAGGCGAGATAACTGACACTAACGCTTCCTTTTTGGCCGGCCAGCTACCCGAATTGGGGGTGGACCTCTATTGGATTTCACAGGTAGGTGACAACCGGGCTAGACTGGTGGAGGTGCTAAAACGTGCCTGGCAGCGTTCCGACATCATTCTGATTACTGGAGGCCTGGGTCCCACCGAGGATGACCTGACCCGTGAGGCAATAGGTGAGATGTTGGGGGAGAAACCAGAGGTTGCCCCCGCTTTAGAGTGTGAGCTGCAGGAATTTTTCACGCAACGGGGTATAGAAATGCCTGTTTCTAACATAAAGCAGGCAACCCTTATCCCTTCTGCTGAGGCTATCCACAATATACACGGTACTGCCCCCGGGTGGTGGGTGGATAAGGATAAACACATATTGATTGCCATGCCCGGTCCACCCATAGAAATGCAACATATGTGGCACCAGGAGATTCTACCCCGATTACGTCAGTGTGCCGTTGGTGCGATTATTGTTTCCAAGACCATCAAGGCCTTTGGTTTAGGTGAAGCAACGGTGGGCGAACTGGTTTCCCCTTTGCTTTCTTCGGCTAATCCCACCCTGGGCATTTATGCCAAGATTGACGGTATTCATTTGCGCTTGGCCGCCAAAGCTCAGCATCAGAAGCAGGCAGAGGAGATGGTTGCTCAGGGTGAAGCCAAAATTAGAGAGATTTTGGGTGAACACATCTGGGGAAGTGATAATGATACGCTGGAGGCTGTGGTCGGGCATATGCTGGCGGAAAGAGGATGGAGCCTGGCGGTTATGGAAGGCTACACCGGAGGCTTATTAATGGCTACCATTACTGAGGCTGCTGTTGCCGACACATGTTTTAAAGGTGGGCTGATAGCCTGTTCCGATGAAGCTCTGATAACCTGTGGTGTTGATGCTAAAACTATCGCTAAGTATGGTGCTGCCAGCGCTGAGGCGGCACAGGCTATGGCTGAGACGGCGCGATTGCGCTTAGGAGCTGATATTGGGATTGGTGTAACCGGCACCGACGAACCAAGTGATGTAGAAAAGAGACCATTTAGTGCTATATATATTGGTATCGACGATGGCAGCAATAAGAAGACCATTACCGATTACTTCCCCGGGGGTAGGGTTCGAGTGAAGCGTCGAGCCGTCTCGACTGCCCTGTTTGAGTTGAGAAAGGCACTGGCTTCTTTTGACTAGTTCCGCAGAATCTGTAATACCGAATACACAACTATACCATCCTCCATTGCGGAACGTTGCTCTCAAACTTATAGGTGATAACCTTGGTAATATGTTTTATACTACTTAATACTATGGAGATTATTTAGCAACCTATCCCCTTGTCCCCCTTCCCTTATTAAGGGAAGGGGGTGTTTAAGAGGGGCGTTAGCCCCTCTTTCAAAACTATTTCCCCCTCTCCTTTTAAGGAGAGGGGGATAAAGAGGGTGAGGTCAGCAAACAAGCTTTATGAGGAATTGGGTTAAGGCAATAATTAAAACGGGCAGTGCCTTTAATCTGGGCAGGGTCTTTGGCATACAGTTCCGGTTGCATTATACCTGGTTCATAATATTTATTCTGATAACTGTTTCTCTATCCCGGTTATACTTCCCCAGCATTTACCCCGGTTGGTCTCATTTAATTTACTGGGTGGTTGGTGTCACCACCAGTCTGTTATTTTTCGCCTCGGTGGTTGCCCACGAGTTAGCTCACAGCCTTGTTGCCAGGGTTAATGGCATTCCGGTGAGGAGCATCACCCTGTTTGTTTTTGGTGGGGTGGCTCAAATAACCAGAGAAGCGGCAAAAGCGGTTACCGAGCTAAAGATGGCAGCTGCCGGTCCTGCCTGCAGCCTGGTGATTGGCAGCTTGTTTGGTCTGCTCTGGCTATTTATTCGGGATATAAACGAGCCTATAGCTGCTATGGCTCTCTGGCTGGCGCAGGTAAACGGGATACTGGCGGTGTTCAATCTAATTCCGGGTTTCCCTCTGGATGGTGGGCGTGTTCTCCGTTCCATCCTGTGGCGAGTTACCGGTAACTATAAGCGCTCCACCCGAATTGCTACACGAATGGGGCAGGGTGTTGGCTATCTGTTTATCGCCGGTGGTGTCTTAATAATGTTTGCTCTTCACGAGTGGGTTAGTGGTCTGTGGCTGGCTTTCATCGGCTGGTTCATAGCAAATGCGGCTTCCATCAGTTATCATCAGGCTCAGTGGCAAGAGAGCCTCCGTGGTCTGGTCGCCGCACAGGTAATGACATCTAATTTCCCGGTTGTCTCGCCTGATGTTACCGTTGCCCAGCTGGTTGCGGGTAATATCTTTACCAGCGGGCGTCACTATTCATTAGTGGCTGACGAAGGCAGGCTGGAAGGGATATTGACATTGCCTGATATTAAGGCTATTCCCCACCCAGATTGGGGTATAACTCGGGTAAGAGAGGCGATGACCCCGGTTGAAAAGCTAAGCGTAGCTCATTCTGGCCAGAGTGCTCTAAGCGTGGTGGAGCAGATGCAGGAGTACGGAATAGACCAGATGCCCGTAGTCAGTGAGGGTAGAGTTATCGGGCTGGTTGACCGTGATAACCTGATGAGTTTTCTCCGTATCCGCTCCGAGTTGGGAATATAGATTGTTTATTAACCTCACCCCCTTAATCCCCCTCTCCTGTTTAGGAGAGGGGGAGAGATTTTAAAAGAGGGGTGAAACCCCTCTCTCACCTCCATCCCCCTTCCCTTATGAAGGGAAGGGGGTCAGGGGGATAGGTTGCTAAACGCCTTTTGAGAGGAGAAGGCAGAATGGTAGAAGCCATAATCTATCTGCTGGCTATTCTCATAGCCGAGCTGGTTGCGGTTTTTATCCAGCCGATGTGGGGGGTAGGATTACAGTTGGTGGGATTGGCGACCGTAATAGTACGCTCAGCAGCATTTAGCGAGCGTCTCTACCGAAAATTATTTTTATCACTAGCACTGGTTCCTATAATAAGAATAGCAAGCTTGTCTATGCCTCTGACTGATATTCCCCAGATATGGTGGTTTGTTATTATCTCTATTCCATTATTTGCAGCAACCATCACGGTAATGCGTATTCTGGGATATAGCGTTGTTGAGGTTGGAATTAGTTTCAGCATGCTTCCGGTGCAACTCGCTGTGGCCTTAATCGGGTTACTCTTTGGATTGGTAGAGTATTCTATTTTGTTGCCCGACGCTATGATTGCTGAACTCACCTGGCAAGAATTATGGCTACCGGCATCAATACTTTTGGTATGCACTGGATTTCTGGAGGAGTTTATCTTTCGTGGGGTGATTCAGCGAAGTGCAACAGAGGTGCTTGGCTATTGGGGGATTCTCTATGTTAGCCTAATATTTACTTTCCTTCATGTTGGTTTTCTATCTTGGCTTGATGTTACCTTTGTCTTCTTTGTCAGTCTGTTCTTTGGCTGGGTGGTCAAAAAAACGGGGTCAATTTTAGGGGTGGCCATATCTCATGGTATAACCAACATAGTACTATATTTAATAGCCTTCCATTTATTAGGTTAGCACCTTAATGATTTTGTCAAGGGTTATGGCGAAAAATACTATGGTTAAAGGTAGAATACCAACATTAGCAAATTTAGAAACACAGATTTGGGAGACAGAGCCGGTGGCGCTGGCAAGCTCTTTACCCATTAAAAAAATCATTAGCCCAGCTATAGTGATTGCACCTATAGTTGTGACTAACTCCGCTGCTGCTATCGTGCTTATAGTAGTAACAGTAGTAACAGTGACAGTCATGCTTCTTAATGGAATTGTATAGCACGAATCTTAACAATTGTCAATTCACGGCATAAAATTTTGTGTTGGACTAGTAGGTTCTTAGGCTCTTCGGTGATGAATTCGTTTGCGGATACCCCAGCCGGCAAGGATGACAACAACAATGGTGAGAGCAATAAGCCACCAGTTAAACGGGCTGGGCGGTGCCTTAACGGTAAATGTTCCTGATTTACTGTTAACGGTTACTGTGTAGGTTCCAGCGGTATCCTCGGAGGTGGTGAAGGTTAGCATCTGACTGGCGCCACCAGCCAGAGTCACATTTCTAGTCGTCACTGCTGCTCCGTCTATCCCAAGGGTCACTTTGTAGCTACCGGTGAGGTCACCGGTATTGGTAATCCGGGTACTGAGGGTTACGCTTTCCCCGATGTCAACCTCAGCAGGAGATATGCTTAATGCATCGATGGTAAAAGCAGCTGGTCTTGGAATTGCCTTAACGGTAAATGTGCCGGATAGACCGTTAGTAGTTACGGTAAAAGTTCCGGCAGTATCCTTGACAGTGGTGAATGTTATCTCTCTACTGATACCGCCTACCAGTGTTACTGCTTGAGTCGCTTCTATTGCTCCGTCTATCCTGAGGGGTATTTCATAGCTGCCGGAGATGCCGCCGGCATTGGTGATGGTGAAGCTAATGGTTACCTCTTCACCGGTATTAACCTCGTCAGGAGTTATGGAGAGGTCACTGGCAACAAAAGCAGCGGGGCGGGGGTAACCCAGGATAGCGAAGGTGGTAAGATGACTTATTTCTGTTGTTACGGAATTAGCCCAGGTGTCAACGTAAGAAGTCAGATTGACCCACTCACCGAGCTCCTCATTATAGTAGGCTAGAATCAGTTCTTCTTCAGTGACACCTTCCGGTAACATTGAATCTTCATAGTAGAAGGTAATAGCCATAGATGGGATAAAAGTGGCTCTGGAAGGCTCAAGGTTATAGTCCAGTCCAATAAAGTTATAGGCCAGCCCAATAAAGTTAGCTTCCCTGGGGGGTGGTGGAGGGTACTCCTCCATTATTATCTCCAGCCGTTTAAGTGGCTCATTCTCTTCATCCAGGGCGATAGTACCCTCAGGGAGAGTAAGTATAAGCATCTTGTCATCTGAGATACGTTCCACTGTTTCTTGCAGCTCACCCTGGCGGTTAATAACATGTTTGGTCTCAGTACCAAACATGTCAACCTCCAGGCGGCGTACCGGATGACCACCACCGCCGCCAGCCAAGGCAACCCCGTAGCCCCCTTGGGCATTCACCGGGTTGACATCAACCAGTGTGGTGAACAATAAAGCACTAACGGCTAATGCCAGAGAAAAAACTGCCGCTACTTTAAAATAGTTCCTGTGTTTCATTTCTTTTCTCTTACTATATTAAAGGTCAGGCTCAATCGTCTTGTTTATATCACTCCGATTGGCTATAAGCCCAGTCTCGGTTATTATAAGCCCAAGTAAGGGTGGGGTCAAGCTCAATAGCCTTGTTACAGTCAGCGATTGCCTGTTCATATTGTCCTAACTCGATATAAGCCCAAGCCCGATTATTATAAGCCCAGGCAAGGTCGGAGTCAAGCTCAATAGCCTTGGTGCAGTCGGCGATTGCCTGTTCATATTGCCCCAACTCGATATAAGCCCAGCCCCGATTGTTATAGGCTTCAGCTAAACCGGGGTCAATCTCGATGGCTTTATTGAGTGTGGCTATGGCTTTCTCATATTTACCCTGGTTATTGTAGACGAAGCCCCGGTTGTTGTAAGCGTTAGCCGATTCCGTGACCGGTGAGGCAAACCACAACAGGACAGCCACTACTAGCGCTAAAGTAACCGCTGCCATTATCCGATAAAGGCTTGTCTGTTTCATATTTCACTAAATCGAGATTAATAGAGTATAGAGTATTTGTCAATAGACATAACAGGTGTCATTAACCCCTCTTTAGTCCCCCCTGAACAGGTAAATATCCTTTGCCACTTCCACTAAGTCAGGATTTTGGCATTCCCATTGACTGTAAACGATAGCAATGCCATTTTCTCTGAGGAATGCGGTGTCCGTGCAACCGCCGCGCAGAAATTCATAGGCTTCCATATCAGTGCCTTTGGGATAGGAATGTATTTTGGTGTAAATATTTTTGCCCGTAATGGCGGTGAAAGCAGTTGCCTTCCACGGGTCAAGTATCGCCTTATCGTAGCGTTCATCAACGTTATCTCTAATCCAGACAAATGCCTGATAGTCTTCGCTATCTATCATGTGATAGTAAGGAGTATCCTGGCGGTTAGGGATGCATAAAGCCAGAGTTAGCCCGATGAGAACCAGACACAGGATGTTACCCACATTTTTCCTCAGGAACGCTGCTTTTACCCCATTTGAGGGTAGCCGGAGGCTTCTTATCCCCATCAAACCAGCTCCGGCAATAATGCTCATCATTAGTATGGCGTACATCAGCCCCCGATGATACATTATCTCTACCCCGTAGTGGAAGGTGAAAAAGGTAACCAGCATTGCCAGCAAAGCCAGTAAGCCGAATATCAAGCCGTAGTTTTTCTTCCCACCCCTTATTGCCAGAATGGAGGTTCCGAGGAGGCAGAACAAGACGGGAAGGTAACCATAGGTATGTAGAATCGATGGCAGGTCAACGAATGTTGATAAGGGTTGTGGGGCGAGCAGGCTCTCTGCTGTAGGCAACAGCATGCCGAATATCCAGGGAAAGGGTGCCAGGAATGGAACGGCTAGGGCGAGTGTTATCCCCAGGCTATGCTTGAAGTTACCCTTCAAATTAAGTAGGATGTATGGGATGAGAATAAGGACCAGACCTACTGCTGTCGGTGCATGTATGGTGAGCAAAAGGCAGGTGAAGAGAAACAGCACCGGGTAAGACCAGCCGGTTTTAAAATTAAAGGCGATAAACAGGGAAAGGGGGATAAAGAGCAGTCCCAGAGCTACCGGTACCATAAAGGCGGGTCCCAGTATGCCAATAGTGGTTGGTATCAAACAGGTAAAGAGGGCTGCCTCCCAGCCAAATCCTTCCCTCCGAGCCAGGATATATACGGAGAGAACGGTAATCAGGAAAATGATGCCCGGGAAATATCTGAAGATAGTTAGCCAGGAGATACCGCTAATCTGGTGGAATATGCCCCAGAACAGGTGGAAACCAGCCTCCAGATTGGAGCTGATACCCAGGGCTGATTGTCCCAGGAAGGGGTCAACGAGGGTGGTGCTGCCTGCCTCCAATACTGCATTGCACTTAGCCAGGTGAACCCATTCGTCAACGTGGAGCGGGTATGGGTAGCCAAGGTGTGGGATTAAGGTTAGATAAAACGCCAACACCATTATGAATATTAGTATCAGGTAATCAGGTTTGAGAATTTTGTGATTAGGCAAAGTTATACACCTTTCAGTTTAAGTATTGGTATAAGGAGGGCATAAAGTATGGACTGGTTATCTCCGATTAGGGAGCTCTTCGGATTTGTTTTCCCTTTCCTGGAAAATGTGCCTATCCTCAGGGCATTTCTGGGGTTCATACTTATGTTCTTTCTGCCTGGCTTCGCCTGGACGCTGGTATTTTTCCGCGGTAAGCAGATAAATGTCATAGAAAGAGTTGCCCTTTCCTTTGGTCTGTCCATTGCTATAGTAATACTCAGTATCCTTGCCTTAGATATACTGGTCGGCATCAGGATTAGCGGGTTTAACTCTGTCCTGATTATTATTATTGTCACCATTATACCTGTAGTTTTCTATTACCTCAACAAACTTATAAGGAAGGTCGTTTAAGGAGAGATTAGATTGCACGATGTCATTGTTATCGGTGGTGGTCCGGCAGGGAGCCATATAGCTTATAAACTGGCGGGAGCTGGGTATGGAGTGGTGGTTCTGGAGCGGAAAGAAAGAGTAGGGGAGTCGGTCTGCTGTGCCGGCATCATCGGGCGGGAGTGCATGAATTCCTTTAATATTGGTAACAGTGTTATCTTAAGGCAGGCAAACAGTGCCAGGCTGTTTTCGCCTTCGGGCAGGTGCCTTGAGCTGTGGCGAGAGGAACCCCAGGCTTTTATTGTTGACCGGGCAGCTTTTGATATGGCTATGGCTGAGCGGGCTCAAAATAAGGGGGCGGAGTATATGTTGGGCACTTCGGTCACAGATATAGCGGTTGGAGATGATAGGGTAAGGGTGGAGGCAGTTCGGCAGGGTGAGAAGTTAAATCTTGCGGCAAGGGCGGTGGTGGTTGCCACTGGCTTTAGTTCCAGATTGACTGACAAATTGGGCTTGGGTAAGGTTGGTGATGCCATTATGGGAGCCCAGGCTGAGGTGGAGATAAGTGGGGTCAATGAGGTAGAGGTCTACTTTGGTCGGGAAATAGCCCCCGGGTTTTTTGCCTGGCTGGTACCAATATCACCGACAAGGGCTCTGGTGGGGCTGTTATCCCGCCGCAGTGCAGAACTATATCTAAGAAAGTTAATATCATCCCTGTTAGCTCAGGGGAAGGTAGTTTCCGCTGAAGTCAAGCCATGCTATGGTGGAATTTCCTTGAAGCCACTACCCAGAACCTGGGGGGAAAGGGTAATAGTGGTGGGGACTGCTGCCGGGCAGGTGAAGCCGACCACCGGCGGCGGCATTTATTATGGTCTGTTATGTGCTGATATTGGAGCTGATAGTTTGTGCCGGGCGCTGGAAAACGATGCTGTGTCGGCTGAGAATCTGGCTGGCTATGAGCGAGAGTGGAGGAAGAAGCTGGGGCATGAGTTGAAGGTAGGCTATTGGGCACGGCGATTCTATGAGCATCTGAGCGACCGGCAGGTTGATAAGCTATTTGACATAATAAAATCCAGCGGTACTGACCAGGCCTTGCTGAAAGCAGATGATTTGTCCTTTGACTGGCATGGCGAGGCAGTATTAAGACTGCTGGCACACAGGGCAGTAGCTAAAGCTATTGAGGCGATGAAAATCCCTTGCTATAATAAACACCGGATGTGGTAGTTAAGATATTCACCACAATATGGGAGGTGAAGTTAACTATGGCGGTAGATATTAAACAGTTGAAAGCTTCGGTTACCGGCGAAGTGGATGCTCGCCGTCAGCAGCTCAAAGAGTTGAGCTTGAAAATTCATTCCAACCCTGAGCTGGGTTTTAACGAGGTCAAGGCATCAGCCTGGTTAACCCACTACTTGGAGGAAAACGGTTTCGCTGTGGAACAGGGTATTTGTGAGCTACCGACTGCTTTCCGGGCGAGTTATGGACAGGGTAAACCGGTTATCGCCATTATGGCGGAATACGATGCCTTGCCTGAGCTTGGTCATGCCTGTGGTCATAATCTGATAGCTACCTGTGCTGTGGGTGCTGGAGCAGCTTCCAAGCCAGCCATTGACCGCTTCGGAGGCAGTGTTCGCGTTATCGGCACGCCGGCGGAGGAGCTATACGGAGGCAAGGCAATAATGGCTGAGCGGGGTGCCTTTGATAATCTGGATATAGCGATGATAGTACACCCCGCGGTATGTGATTTGGCTACTACCCAGACTCTTGCCTGTCAGGCGCTAGAGATTGAATTCTTTGGTAAGCCGGCTCATGCTGCTGGTGGACCGGAGATGGGTATTAATGCTCTGGAAGCTATGATTCAGTCGTTTACTGCCATTAACTCGCTCAGGCAGCATATTAAAGATAAAGCCCGTATTCACGGCATTATTACCGATGGTGGTGATGCAGCTAATATTGTTCCTGCCCATAGTGCCGGGTCGTTCCTGGTGCGGGCTGAGGACTATGCCTATCTTGAGGAATTGAAACAGAAGGTTATAAATTGCTTTACCGGGGCGGCTACCGCTACTGGTGCTCATCTGGAATACAAATGGGCGGGCATACGCTATGCCGCTATGCGTAATAATCTGACACTGGCGCAGCTATTTAAGCAAAACCTGGAGTCTCTGGGACGCATGGTTAAGCTCTCTGAACCTGACGAAAGCTTTGGCAGTACTGATATGGGTAATGTCAGTCAGCTGGTACCCAGTATTCATGCTATGGTAGCCATAGCGCCCAGGGAAGTTGTTGCCCATTCTCCCCAGTTTGCCTCAGCGGCTGCCTCTGAGGCAGGTTTTCGCGGTCTGGTTGATGCGTCTAAGGCTCTGGCTATGACCGTTGTCGACCTGGTAGCCAATCCCGAAGTAGTTACCCAGATTCAAGACGAGTTTCGGAGATGAAAATGACTAAGGTGGGCATTCCCCGAGCATTGCTCTACTACCAGTACTACCCTATGTGGCGAACCTTCTTTGAGGAACTGGGGGCAGAAGTTGTGGTTTCACCACCAACTACCCAGGCTATGCTATCTTCTGGCTCATCCCGGGTAGTAGCTGAAACCTGTTTGCCGGTAAAGATTTTTTTGGGGCATGTTCTTTCCCTGGTGGGTAAGTGCGATTGTGTCTTTATCCCTGCCATCCGTAGTGTGAAACGTAAGGTTTACAACTGTTCCAAATTTCTTGGCTTACCTGATATGACTAGAGCTGTCATCCCCGAATCGCCACCTATCCTGGAAATAGATATAGATGTCAATAGAGGTAAGCGTGTCCTGTATCAGGCTATTTACCGGCTGGGGCGGCATTTTAATTGGAATCCGCTTCGGGTTAAACAAGCCAGTATAGCTGCCTGGCAAGCCCACCTGAATTATCAACAGTTAATGTCCAGGCATGGGTTAACACCGCATCAGGCGATAGCAAGAATATCGACTACTTCTGAAGCGGAGCCTGAAGCGCACCCCAACTCCTTAGCTTCGGTGCGGGCTGCTATTGCGGTCATCGGTCACCCTTATCTTCTCTATGATGAGTACGTAAATCACCGCCTTATCCACCGGCTGGAGCAGACTCATAATCGGGTATTAACTCCGGAGATGCTCACTGTAGACGAGCTGGAATCGGCTACAGTCAGGTTAGCCGGTAAAGCCCGCTGGACGTATGACGCTGAAGTGGTGGGAGCTGGAGGACATTATCTGGAGAGTGGGGCTGACGGTGTCATTGGCATAATGACCTTTGGCTGCGGACCTGACTCCCTGATGATGGCTATGGTGCGTCGGTATGCCAGTAGGCTAAAGACTGCTCCTTTTACCAGCCTTACCCTTGAAGAACATACCGCCGATGGTGGTATGCTTACCCGGTTGGAGGCTTTTCTTGATATGATATATCGGCGGAGAAGGAGGCAGGCAGAAGTATGCGTGTAAGCATACCCCATATGGGTAATCTATATATACCCCTTAAAGCCCTGTTTCAGCGGCTTGGTGTTGATTATATAGTGCCGCCGTTCAACAATCGGCGTACCCTATCGCTGGGTGTCAGGTACTCACCGGAGGGGCTGTGCATTCCATTTAAGTTAACTCTGGGTAATCTTATTGAGGCTGCTGAGCTGGGGGCGGATACCCTGATTATGCCCGGTGGTTTCGGTATCTGCCGTTTGGGCAGCTATGCCGCCACACAGGAACAGATTCTCCACGACCTGGGTTATGATGCCCAAGTGCTCCAGATAGGGCTTTCCGAGCGTAAGCTATTGGGCTTCCTGGAACTGTTTAAGCGCTTGTCCAATAATGCTCCCTGGACTAAGATTATATCTGCATTCCGTTTTGGTCTGGCTAAACTGAATGCCCTGGATAGAATAGAACGGCTGGTGCAAAAAGTACGCCCGATAGAAAGGGCACGGGGGATAGCCAATAAGCTATATGTCAAAGCGATTAAGGCTATTGACGATGCTGATAGTTATGATGCCCTGAAACGGGTTCAGGTAGATTATATTGACCAGCTTAACGAAGTTGCCAGAGACAACGGGGTAAAACCACTAATTGTTGGTATTACCGGTGAGTTTTATGTTCTGCTGGAACCGTTCTCCAATCTGGATGTGGAGAGTGAGCTGGGTAAGCTTGGTGTAGAGGTAAGACGGGCTACTTTCATATCAGAGTGGACTAAATTCACCATGTTTCTTAATCCACTGGGTTTTGACGCGAAGGACAGAATTCATAAAGCAGCTTTACCTTATCTCAAGCGGGATGTGGGTGGTGATGGCTGGGAGTCGGTGGGGGAAAAGGTGTTCCATGCCAAAGAATATGACGGTTTAATCCATTTAGCCCCCTTTACCTGTATGCCGGAAATAGTAGCTCAAAATATCATGTCGTCAACCAGGGAGAATATCCCGGTGTTAACTATACTCTGTGATGAGCAGATAGCCAAGCCGGGTATGTTAACCAGGTTAGAAGCTTTTGTTGACCTGCTGGAACGAAGACGGCGAGCCTCGATTTAAGGAGAGTCTGATGAGGGTGTATTTAGGTATTGATGTTGGCTCAGTAACGACCAAGTTTGCTATGCTTGACGAGAACAAAGAGCTGGTTACCAGTGTTTACCTGTTGACACAGGGGAAGCCTATTGATATGGTGCAGCAGGGACTGCGCCAGATTAAACAACAACTGCCCCAGGATGTTGATGTTTGTGGTGTGGCTACCACGGGCAGTGCCCGCTATCTGGCGGGGGTTATCGTTGGTGCTGATTTAGTCAAGAATGAGATTACCAGCCATGCGGTAGCTACCTTAAGCTGTATTCCTCAGGTGCAGACCATCATTGAAATTGGCGGGCAGGATAGCAAGATTATCATTATCCGGGATGGGGTGGTAATTGACTTTGGTATGAATACGGTATGCGCTGCCGGCACCGGTAGCTTCCTTGACCACCAGGCTATACGCCTTGATATGAGCATAGAGGAGTTTGCTCGGCGAGCCTTGGATAGTAAGACCCCGGTACGCATTGCCGGAAGGTGCACCGTTTTTGCCGAATCGGATATGATACACAAACAGCAAATGGGACACCAAACTGAGGATATTCTCTACGGTCTGTGTCAGGCGTTGGTGCGCAACTACCTTAACAATGTTGGTCTGGGGAAGGATATTCAGCCCCCGATAGTATTTCAGGGTGGGGTTGCCTTTAATCAGGCTATAGTCAGGGCATTCCAGGAGGAGCTTAACACTGATATAACTGTTCCGCCTCATCATGAACTTATGGGAGCCATAGGCGCTGCCTTGCTGGTGCAGGAAGAAATGGTGATTAGCCATAACGGGAGCAAGTTCAAAGGATTCGGTGTAAGTGACATAAAGTATCATACCTCCTCATTTGAGTGCAAAGCCTGCCCAAACTACTGTGAGATAGCCCAGCTTTCCACCAATGGTAGGGTTTTGGCCCGGTGGGGAGGTCGCTGTGATATGTGGGAGAGAAGTCCAAGCATCTAAAAATATTAACCTGGAAGTAGCTGATAATTGCTACCGATGTTGAGATAGAAATTAAATCCTGATTATGGGAGGTCGTTTACCTAGGGTAAAGGAGAATTAAAGAGAGGCGAAGCCTCTCTTGCAAAACCAATTCCCCCTCCCTTTATAAGGGAGGGGGATAAAGGGGGTGGGTTAATAAATAATCTCTCTTATGAGCTAATTATTATTGGTGGCGGTCCGGCAGGGCTTACCGCTGGACTTTATGCTTCCAGAGCTAGACTTAGCTGCCTGCTTATAGAAAAGGGGTTGGTGGGCGGTCAGATAGGGTATGCGGAACAGGTGGACAACTACCCTGGTTTTCCCCAGGGCGTCGGCGGTATTGAGCTGGGTCGATTAATACATCAGCAGGCAACCAAGTATGGGTTGACGACCTTAGTCGCTGAGGCTGTCGGTATTGAGCTTCGGGAAGAGCAAAGGGTAGTAAAGACTACCCAGGGCGACTTTATCGCTAAAGCAGTAATTATAGCCGGTGGCTCGGAGCGTAATAAATTGGGCGTACCCGGTGAGAAAGAGTTTATTGGTAAAGGGGTCTCCTACTGTGCTACCTGTGATGCTCCTTTTTTCAACCAGAAGACGGTAGCCGTAATCGGTGGCGGCGATGCTGCTATTACTGAGGCTCTCCACCTTGCCAAGTTTGCCACTAAGGTTACCGTGATACACCGCCGCAATCAACTCCGTGCCAGCCGTATCCTCCAGGAGAAAGCCTTCTCCGAAGCCAGGATGGAATTCCTGTGGAGCACCGTGGTTGAGGAAATTGATGGTGAAAATTCAGTGAACAGAATCAGGCTTCGTCAGATAGAAAACGGTAAAAAATCTACTCTGGATGTATCCGGGGTCTTTGTGTCTGTTGGCAGTAAGCCCAGCACGGGCTATCTCAAGGGTCTGTTACCCCTGGATGATTCTGGTCACATTGTCACTAATGACAGAATGGAGACCGAGGTAGCCGGTATTTTTGCTGCTGGCGATATACGGCATAACTCTGCCCGGCAGGCAATAACCGCTGCTGGTGATGGAGCTACCGCCGCTATCTATGCCGAGAAGTTTATTGCCCGGTAGGATGAGGTAGTCTAATAACCTATCCCCCTGACCCCTTTCCCTTAATAAGGGGAGGGGGGAAAGGAGCGGAGCCTGTAGTAAAATTCAAAATTCTAAGCACGAAACCCTAAACAAATCCAAAGCACTAATTGCCAAAACCCAAAACTTCAGGTTTAGGATTCAGGACTTAGGAGTTAGAATCTATCTTGAGAAAGCGGGGTATCTAAGAGGGGCGCTAGCCCCTCTCTTAAAACTATTTCCCCCTCCCTAGTAAGGGAGGGGGATTAAGGGGGTAGGTTGCTAACCAATATCTAGGGGGTAAAGCCTGTAGAGTGAAAGCCAAAATTCTAAGCACGAAACCCTAAACAGATTCAAAATACTAGTTGCCAAAACTCAAGAAGCCAAATCCTTAGGATTTAGAAGTTAGGATTTAGAATTTACTTTTAGCAGGGAGTTAGATTGCTTGAAAATGTTTAGGACAAGGCTTTTACTCCATCATCGGGTGAAGTATAATTAAAAGAAGGAAAGATTATGCAGGTAGTTTTTTTGCAGGATGTGCCCAATGTGGCTAAAGCTGGTGAGGTAAAAGAGATAGCTGACGGCTATGGCAGAAACTTTCTTATACCCCGAAAGTTAGCCTTACTAGTCGACTCTGCGGCTATGGCTATGGCAGAGAAACAGCTCAAGGTGGAAGCTCAGCGCCAGGTAGAGGCTGATGCCGAAGTAATGAAGCTGGCTCACCGGCTGGAAGGGAGAGAGGTTATCCTGAAAGCCCGAGTGGGAGCCAAAGACCAGTTATACGGTTCCATTACCAGCGCTGATATTGCTTCCGAGCTGCAAAATGGTGCCCGATTAGTCGTTGACAAAAGAAAGATAGAGTTAGCTGAGCCCATCCGTCAACTGGGTAGCTATGAAGTAGCTATTAAATTAGCCAAAGATGTAATACCTAAGGTAAGAGTTACAGTTACTGCTGAGGAGAAGGACTAGATTGAATGGCGCGAAATTACCCCCACATGATATTGATGCTGAAGAAGCTGTAATCGGCTCGCTACTGATAGATGGTGCCGCAATTTACAAAATTGCTCCTTTCCTTCAGCAATCAGATTTCTACCATGAGCCAAATCGCTGGCTGTACGGAGCCTGTTCATTGCTCCACCAGCGTAATGAAGCAATAAACCAGATTACCGTAGCTCAGGAACTGGACCGGCAGGGGAAGCTGGAGACGTGTGGTGGTGCTGCCTATTTATCGCACCTGATATCCATATGTCCTACCCCCTTGGATGTTGAGCACTATGCTCGCATTGTCTATCGTTTATCCGTGATGCGCCGCCTGATTAGTGCTGCCGACCAGATTGCAGCGATTGGTTATGAAGCGGGTCCAGATGTTGATGCCAGTCTTAGTCGGGCCGAGGATGTTTTATTCAGGTTGGGTCATGAGCAGAGTCCTCGTGACTTTATTCATATTCGCCAGGTACTGGACAAGTATTTTGAAGCTGCTGCTGCTCTGACTACCGAGGTTGCTGGCTATCCAGAGGCGATTCCTTATGTGTTGTCCGGTTACAACAAGCTGGACGAGTTCTTGGGTGGGCTTCAGCCTGCTGACCTGATTATTGTTGCCGGCAGACCCAGCTTGGGCAAAACAAGCTTTGCCCTCAGCTTGGCCAGAAACGCAGCTCGGGAGCAGGGGGCTTGTGTTGCCTTGTTCAGTCTGGAGATGGCGCGGGACTCACTGGTGTTACGTCTGCTTTCTGGTGAATCGGGGGTTGATTCCAGGCGTCTCCGCCTTGGGCTTCACAACGAAGATGAGGAAAAACGGATTATGGATGCTATCGGTGTCCTTTCCGAGACACCAATCTATATTGATGACTCTCCCCTGCTCCGGATGGTGGAGATGCGAAGCAAGGCTCGCCGACTCTACCATGAGCGTGGTATTGACCTCGTCGTTGTTGATTACTTGCAACTGATGCAGGGTGATGGACGGACGGAGAACAGGGTTCAGGAGATTAGCTATATCTCTCGTTCCCTTAAGGCGTTGGCTCGTGAGCTTAGTGTGCCGGTGTTGGCAGTATCACAGCTCAGTCGAGCCGTAGAATGGCGGGCTTCACATAAACCCCAGCTTTCTGACCTGAGGGAAAGTGGCAGTATTGAGCAGGATGCCGATGTGGTCATGTTTATCTGCCGGGATGAAGTCTACTACACCAGAGAAGAATGGCAAACCCAGCACCCGGATAGGGATTATCCTGAGGGTATTGCCAACATTGTCATCGCCAAGCACCGTAATGGTCCTACCGGGCAAATTGACCTGCACTTTTCCCCCAAAACAGCCAGGTTTGATGATATTTCTAGTGGGGAGCCAAGTTTGCTATGAAGCAGTTTGCCGGCTTTCCCACCAAAATGCAATTCACCCCTTTGCCTAACCCCTTTTTCAGCCTGCTATTACCTCAAATTGACGATATTACCGAGTTAAAGACAACCCTCTTTATTTTGGGGACAATCTATCGGAAGCGGGGTTATCCCCGTTTCGTTACTTATGGGGAGCTTGTGAACAATAAGAGCTTGATGAGCAGTTTGAAGGGAGAAGGCAAAACGCTTGATAAACTGCTGCATCAGGCTCTGGAAATGGCTACCAGACGGGGGACTATCCTGCACATAGTATTAGATAAGGATGGGATGTCTGAAGATGTCTACTTCCTGAATACAGAACAGGATAGACAGATTATAACTAAAATTCAAAACGGTGAGTTCAGTATGGCTGGGCTGAAAATGGGAAAGCAGACCCGTATTGAGACCGGGGAACGACCTGATATTTTCACCCTTTACGAACAGAATATTGGTATGCTAACCCCGATGATTGCTGATGAACTGCGTGAGGCGGAGAAGCTCTACCCGGTAGACTGGATTCAGGATGCCATTAAAGAGGCAGTTTCCCTTAACAAGCGAAGCTGGAAGTATATTGCTGCTATTCTAGAAAACTGGTCATCACAGGGGAAAGATAGTGGAGCATATAGGCGATATTCTGCGGAAAAGACAGGCCCGGAAAAATACTTCACGGGCAAATACGGACACATGGTCAAACGCTGAGGCGAAGGAAACACCAGCCTCAATTTGTCCCATCTGTAAAGGGGTGGGCTATGTTTACCTTGATGTTCCTGTAGGGCATCCTGATTTTGGTAAGGTAGTGCCCTGCCGTTGTCGGTTGAAGGAATTGGAGAAGGAGCGCCAAGCTCACTTATTGCGGTATAGCAATCTGGGGGCACTGACCCGCTTCACCTTTGATAATCTGGTTCCCCAGGGAAGAAGCGGCGACCCCCTTAATCAGGAACAATTCAACCGGGCCTATGAAGCGGCCAAGGCATTTGCTGTTGACCCCAGGGGGTGGCTGGTCTTGGCCGGTCCCAGTGGTTGCGGTAAGACACACCTGGCAGCAGCTATTGCCAACGAGCGTATTAGCCAGGGTTACCCTGTTTTCTTCATCTCTACTTCTGACCTCCTTGACCACCTCCGCTCCACCTTCAGTCCCGATAGCGAGATGCCTTATGATGAGTTCTTTGACCAGGTGCGTAATGCCCCGCTACTGGTGCTGGACGATTTAGGTGCTCAGACCAGCTCGCCCTGGGCTAAGGAGAAGCTGGACCAGCTGCTGGTTCACCGCTTTAATAGCGAACTGCCTACCGTGATTATTGCTACTGTTCCCATTGAACAGATGGAGGATAGAATACGTACCCGCTTAACTGACCCCAACTTATGCCATATTTATGTCGTTGAGGGGAGGCATCCCTCATCACTGGACTATGTGGGTGGTCTGGAGTTGGAACTGCTGAGAACGATGACCTTTGACAATTTTGACTGGAAACGGGTTAACCTGTTACCGGAACAACGGCAGAATCTGGAGCAGGTGTTTCGTCTGGCTCTTGATTTCGCCAAATCACCCGAAGGCTGGCTGGTATTGCTTGGAGTTACCGGCTGTGGTAAGACTCATCTTGCCGCGGCTATTGCCAACTATTGCCTTCAGGCTGGCAAGCCAGCTTTGTTTGTGGTGGTGCCCGATTTTCTTGACCACCTCCGCTCCACATTCATTCCTGAGAGCAGGGTTTCCTATGACCAGCTTTTTGAGAGCGTGAAGAGAGCCCCGTTGCTTATCCTTGATGACTTTGGTGAGCAATCAACCACAACCTGGGCACAGGAAAAGCTTTATCAGGTTATCAACTATCGTTATAACGCTCGACTGGCTACTGTAGTTACCACCCGTTGCTCTCTGGATGAAATTGATGACCCGATTAGTTCTCGGTTCGTCGACCCCAAACTCAGTCTGGTGTTTCCAATTATTGCTCCTGACTACCGAAGTTCTCGTCCGCCAAAGCAGAAAGTCAGGACAAACCGCCGCAGCAAAAGAGAGTACTAGGTCTGGAGATGGGTCATTTAGCAACCTATCCCCCTGACCCCCTTCCAAGAATAAATCCCAAACAAATTCAAAACACTAATTCCCAAAACTTTAGATTCACGATTTACTTCTGGGAAAAAGTTTACCAACCCCTCATCCTTTATCCCTCTCCCCTTATGAAGGGGAGAGGGAAGAGCCTTTAGAGAGGGGGCAAAGCCCCCTCTCTTACCTGCACCCCCCCAGAAAGAGAAATACTGAAGGAGAATCAAAGAGAGGCGTTGCCTCTCTTATATAATCAATTCCCCCTCCCTGGTAAGGGAGGGGGATAAAGGGGGTAGGTTGCTAGCAAATATCTAAGGGGAATGTAGCCTGTGAAATCCTAAATCCCAAGCACCAAGCCCTAAACAAATTCAAAGCACTAATTCCCAAAGCTCCAAAAATCAAATTCTCAAACTTTGAATTCGGGGCTTAGAAGTTAGAATCTATTTTGAGAAAATGGAGTGTCAAAGAGGGGCATTAGCCCCTCTTTCAACATCTCTCTTCCCTCCTTTAATGATGGGAGCTTATTTAATAAAGGGGGGTGAGGTTAATAGATAGTCTCTAGACCGCAACTTGTATATCTGGAAATTTTCTAGTAAAATTTAGTGAGATTTTACATATAGAAAGGCACTGGACATGATAAACCTTCCCGTTCTGGTATTGAATCAGAGCTATGAGCCTCTTAATCTATGCCGGGTGCGGCGGGCGGTGGTATTAGTCTATCGGGGTAAGGCGGAGATGGTGGAAAATGGCTCAGGGTTTATTCGTTCAGCCGATAGTATTTTTCCTCTGCCATCGGTAATTCGGCTAGCTTATATGATTAAGCGCCCCCGGCCTAACCAGAAGAAGCTAACTCGTCTTGAGGTTTTCAGCCGTGACCACTTTGCCTGCCAGTATTGCGGGAAGGAAAGCCGTCAGCTTACCTTAGACCATGTTATTCCACGACACCAGTGTGGTAAACACACCTGGGAAAATGTGGTTAGTGCCTGTATTCCTTGTAATCGCCGTAAGGCGGGCAGAACCCCGGAGCAGGCCGGGATGAGGTTAATTCACCAGCCCTATATCCCGCACAGCAACATCCCCTTTTATATCCCTTACCACCTCCAGCTTAGGAGTGAGTGGCAAAAATACCTTCCCCAATGAGCCTGACCGTGAGCTATGGCAACTCAGTCCGTTTTTTCCTGCTTACCCGGTTCCGTATCTTGAATGGTAATCTCACTGAGGGGAAATTCTGTAATCGCTCCGCTCTCCAGCTCAACTGATACCGTTTCTTTTAGCGGGTTACCCCCGATTACACTGGCTACTCCCATTGGAGTAGATACTTGCTGTCCCTCCTTGGGAAACTTATCCTTCATAACCTGGTATTGCTCGCTCTCGTAGCCCAGGCAACACAGCAAACGACCGCAAAGCCCTGAAATCTTCATCGGGTTAAGGGGTAGATTTTGCTCTTTGGCCATTCTAATGGAAACCGGGGTAAACTCAGATAGGAAGCTACCGCAGCATAGGGGGCGGCCACACCGGCCGAAGCCGCCAACCAGCTTGGCTTCATCCCGGGGACCGATTTGTCGTAGCTCCACCTTTGTTTTAAAACAGTTGGTTAACTTGCGAACCAGTTCACGGAAATCAACTCTCTCCTCAGCGCTGAAGAGGAAGGTAAGGCGGCTCTCATCAAGATTGTATTCAGCAGATAGTAATTTCATAGGCAGGTTTAATTGGGTAATCAGCTTACCACACTCGGTTAGAGCTTCCTCCTCTTTGCTGGCGGCTTCTTGAGTGCGTTTAATATCTTCCTCTCCTGCCTTACGCAATACCGGCTTTAAGGGCGCCGTTATTTCATTAACCAATACCTGCTTGGGGGAGATGACCACGTAGCCCAGTTCCTGACCATGGGTTGTCTCAACCACTACCTGGTCGTTTACTTCTAGGTCAATGCCAGCGGCATCAAAGTAATATACTCTGCCCGCCTTTTTGAATCTTACGCCAACAATCTCAGCCATGGTTTCTCCTCGGTATATCCAGCATTAATACCTCCAGTGCCAGTCTTGGATTGGCATTCTGTCTGAGCTCTTTCTCAGTTGCCTGAATACTGTTAATAGAAGTCTTTACTTGAGCCAGACTGTAATCTCCAGCCATGTTGACCAGAGTTGTTTTGAAGTCAATATTGGTAATAGCATCACCGCAGCCTGTCTTAACTAACATAAGGTCACGCCACCAGTCAAGCCATAAATTCAGTATCTCCTGGACTGCCTCGCGGTTTTGACTGAACTGGTTTGCCAGTTGAGTAGCGTAAGCAAAGCGCTCGTCGTAATTGGCGCCAAGAATAGCGAGCAGCCTGTCTATCTTTTCAGTTCGCTGTTGGAGCAGACTGGCATCAAGGGCTGCCGATACCGCCCATCCCAGACGCCCGTGACAAAGCCTGGTCAGGAGCTTGGCCTGCTCCGGCTCAATATTCCAGCGAGTAGTAAGAGCAGCCTCCGCCTCACTAGCCGCCAGTGGAGATAGCTCCAATCGCTGGCAGCGGGAAATCACAGTAGAGAGCAGGAGTCTTTCCTCTACGGTCAGCAGTATAAAGATGACCCTGTCTTCCGGCTCCTCCAGGGTCTTGAGCAGGCAGTTAGCCGCTTCATTTGACAGGAGCTCAGCCCCGTCAATAATAAACACCTTATATTTGCCCTCAAAGGGGGGCAAGCTGGCCGAGTGCTGCATCTGCCTGATCTGGTCAATACCAATTTCAGTTCGGCTTTTAGCCTCGGTTGAATTCCCGTTAGAGGTCAAGCTGATAATCTGGACATCAGCATGCTTCCCTGAAGCTATTTTTTGACAGCTGGGGCATTCACCGCACGGGGGCTTACCAGCTTCACAATTCAGGGCTTGAGCCAGATTGAGAGCCAGGGTCATCTTACCGGTGTGAGGCGGACCAATCAGAAGATAGGCATGAGCTAGAGTCTGTCTCTCTAAGCTGTGCTGCAATAAGGAAACTACTTTGTTCTGCCCAACTACCTGCCACATCCTGAGCTCTCCCGTTTGCATCTAGGTTAAATCACACCTGGTTAAATCTTCGTAGGTCTCACGGCGTCGAATAAGACGTGCCTTGCCTTCCTTAACCAGCACAATCGGAGGTTTGAGTGAGGCGTTATAGTTACTTGCCATTGATAAGCAGTAAGCGCCACAATCGGCTATGGCTATAATATCACCGGCGGAAACCGGGGGCAAGGCAACGTCTCTGATTAGTACATCACCTGATTCGCAGAACTTGCCGGCGATGGTAACCTCACCTGCTTCCTTTTCCTTCATCTTATTGGCTACCACTGCATCGTGCTTGGCTCCGTAGAGGGCAGGGCGGATGTTATCTGCCATACCGCCATCTACTGAGACATAGCGTCTGACACCGGGAATATCTTTAGTGGCACCTACCTGATATAGTGCCATTCCGGCTCGCCCTACTGTTGACCTTCCCGGCTCAATAACAAGGTGGGGGAGTGCCAGCTTTAGCTCTTGGCACTGTTGAATAATCTTAGGCGCTATTACCTCGGCGTAGGCAGAAATAGGCGGGGCTGGAGAATCAGGGGTATACTGAATGGCGAACCCCCCGCCAATGTTCAGCTCTTTGAGTTCAAAATTGTGCTTCCGCTTCATTTCAGCGGCAAAGTTAAGTATAACCTCAATAGCCTGTTGATACGGTTCAATCTCAAAAATGAGGGAGCCTATGTGGAAGTGCAGCCCAACAAGGTTAAGGTTAGGTGCTGACAGGGCGGTAGTCACTGCTTCTTCCCCGCTGGATAGAGGGAAGCCAAACTTACTGTCAAGGTTGCCGGTGGTAATATACTTGTGGGTATGAGGGTCTACACCGGGGGACAGACGCAGTAGTATATCAGCTTTGCAGTGTTGCCCGGTGGCTATTTCGCTTAACTGGTGAAGCTCGTGAAAATTATCGACCACAATGCGACCAATGTGCCACTTCAAAGCCAGCTTGAGTTCCTCGGCTGATTTATTATTGCCGTGAAAATAGACCTTATCCAGTGGGAAACCGACTGATTGAGCAATACTTAGCTCTCCGGCAGAGACAACATCCAGTCCCAGCCCCTCCTCTTTGAATATGGTAGCCAGAGCCTTATTTATAAACGCCTTACAGGCATAAATAACGGTGGTATCAGCATAACGGTGTCCAAATTCCTCTTTGAACTCGGCGCATTTGCTGCGCAGGCTGTGTTCGTCAAAGAGATATAAGGGCGTACCGAACTCAGCGGCTAGCTCAACAGTATCACAACCGCCAACGGTGAGATGCCCCTTATTATTTACCTCAGCAGTTAACGGAAATAGACAGAGTTTAGATGCCATTTGTCTAATGTTACCAGTGCCTGTCAATGAAGTCAATTTATGGCTTATTATTAACCTCACCCCCTTTATCCCCCTCTCCTTGAAAGGAGAGGGGGAGGGGTATTAGAAAGAGGGGCTTCCCCCTCTTAGTTCTCCTTTGAATTGACCCCTGATTAGGAATATTATTACAATATGGTTTTCACATCTGATTTAAGGAGGAGAATATATTGTATCACAAGACGACGCTGAATAACGGATTGCGGGTGATCACCAGCACTATGCCTCATACCCGCTCGGTGTGTGTTATTTTCCTTATTGGTGTCGGTTCCCGCTATGAGACTGATTCTGAGGCGGGTGTCTCCCATTTTATTGAGCACCTGTTATTTAAGGGCACTCATCAGCGTCCCAGTGCCAGGGAAATCGCGGAGACAATAGAAGGGGTAGGAGGAATCCTTAACGCAGCCACCGATAGGGAGTTAACCTTATACTGGTGCAAGGTGGTGCAACCTCATTTTTCACTAGCCCTGAATTTGTTGACCGATATGCTGCTAAATTCCAGATTTGACGCCGAGGATATGGAACTGGAACGCCGGGTTATCATTGATGAGATTAATACCAGCCGGGACTCACCGCCACAGCGGGTTAATATGCTTATAGATGAGCTTCTGTGGCCTGACCATCCTCTGGGGCGCGATGTAGCCGGTAATACGGAATCAGTGGCTGCTATTACCAGAGGGACTATGCTTGACTATATGCAGAGTCACTATCTACCCGATAACACCGTGGTGGCTATTGCCGGTAATATTCAGCATCAGGAAGCAGTGAATGCGGTCAGCCAAGCTCTGGGTAAGTGGGTTAACCAGAAGCCTCATCCCGGATATTTGCCTCATAAGGAGCACCTGGCACGACGGCTGCACATTGAGACCAAGGATACCGAGCAAGTCCACCTCTGTCTGGCACTACCCGGCTTGTCTCTCCTCCACCCCCAGCGCTTTGTCCTTGACCTGCTTAATGTTATCCTGGGTGAGGGGATGAGCAGTCGTCTGTTTGTTGAGATTCGAGATAAGCTGGGGCTTGCCTATAGTATCCACAGCTATGTTGAGCACCTTCTTGACTCAGGCTCAATCACTATCTATGCCGGGGTGCAGCCCAAAAATCTTGAGGTAGTTACTAAGGCTATACTGGAGCAACTTTCCCGGCTTAAGGAGACAATCCCTGAGGCTGAGTTAGGCAAAGCAAAGGAGCTGACCAAGGGGCGGCTGCTACTGCGGATGGAAGATAGCCGCAGTGTTGCCGGCTGGCTCGGAGGGCAGGAAATCCTCACCGGGCGCATTCTCAGCCTTGACCAGGTGGTATCCATTATTGATGCCATCACCACTGAGCAGTTGGGGCAGTTAGCCCAAGAGTTGTTACTGGGCAGCCAGCTCCGCCTGGCGGTAGTTGGTCCTGTTGCCAGCGATAAGCCTCTAGATGAGCTCCTGAAGCTGTAAAAAATAGCCGTAGCCTGCAGGCTACGGCTATTTTCTTACTCAATATGTCAGGGTTTGATTAGTACATTCCCTCCATGCCGCCGGGTGGCATTGCCGGTGTTCTTTCTTTCTCCGGAATATCGGTAATCAGTGACTCGGTGACCAGGACCATAGATGCAATGCTAGCTGCATTTTCCAGAGCTGACCTTACCACTTTCATCGGGTCAATGATACCCTTTTTCACCATATCACCAAATTCGTCAGCTTCGGCATCGTAACCGACTCCGGCAGGGCTCTTCTTAATAGCATCCACTATTACCGCCCCGTCCTTACCAGCATTTATGGCAATCCAGCGAGGTGGTTCTTCCATAGCTTTCCTGATGCTATTAACCCCGGTTGCCTCGTCGCCACTGACCTCCAGTTTGTCCAGAATGGGGAGGACATTGAGCAGGGCAACGCCACCACCAGGCAGGATGCCTTCCTCCACTGCCGCCCGTGTTGCTGATAGTGCATCCTCAACGCGGTGCTTCCTCTCCTTGAGTTCAACTTCGGTGGCGGCACCTACCTTGATTACAGCAACGCCACCGGCTAACTTCGCCTGCCTTTCCTGGAGTTTCTCCCGGTCAAAGTCAGAGGTAGTTTCCTCTATCTGAACCTTAATCTGCTTGATTCTCCCCTTAATTGCTTCATCCGAGCCCTTACCTTCAATAATGGTGGTGTTATCCTTATCACAGGTCACTCGACGAGCCCGACCTAAATCCTCTATAGTACCTGACTCCAGCTTTCGTCCCACATCTTCAGAAATCACCTTACCGCCAGTAAGAATAGCCATATCTTCCAGCATTGCCTTACGCCGGTCGCCGAAACCGGGAGCCTTAATTGCCAGCACATTTAGCGTGCCCCGTAGCTTATTGACCACCAGAGTCGCCAGGGCTTCACCCTCTATATCCTCAGCCACAATAAGCAGGTTCTTTGACACCTGCAGTACCTTCTCCAGAATGGGCAGGAGGTCCTTTACCGCTGAGATTTTCTTGTCGTAGATGAGAATGTAGGGGTCTTCCAATGCCGCCTCCATACGCTCGGCGTTGGTGATGAAGTAGGGGCTGATATAACCACGGTCAAACTGCATTCCCTCCACATACTCTGTCTCATACCTTACCCCTTTGGATTCCTCAACAGTAATGACTCCATCCTTGCCTACCTTCTCCATAACCTCGGCAATAAGATTGCCGATCTCCTTGTCTTTGGCAGTGATGGTGCCTACCTGAGCAATCTGCTCCTTACCCTTTACCTCGGTAGATACCCGCTTGAGCTCGTCAACAATAGCCCGGGTCGCTTTCTCAATACCTCTTTTCAGTGCCATGGCATCAGCCCCGGCGGCGACATTCTTGAAGCCTTCACTGATAATAGCGTGAGCCAGGATGGTAGAGGTAGTGGTGCCATCACCGCAGGCATCATTGGTCTTGGATGCTGCTTCCTTAACTAATTGAGCTCCCATGTTCTCAAAGGGGTCGGGAAGATCAATATCCTTGGCGATGGTGACCCCGTCATCAATTACATTGGGTGCCCCATATTTTCTGTCCAAGGCAACGCAGCGCCCCTTGGGTCCCAGGGTTACCTTGACGGCATTAGCCAGGGTATCGACTCCTTTTTTTAGAGAATGTCTCGCATCCTCACCAAATATAATCTGTTTAGCCATTTTTGCCTCCTTAAAACTAGTTCCACTTATTACTTGGTTTTCTTAGCCAGAATATCACTCTCACGTAAGATTATTAGTTCTTCATCGTCAATCGTAATCTCGGTGCCTCCATATTTAGAGTAGATTATCCGGTCGCCCACCTTGACATCCATGGCTATCCGTTTACCATCCTCGGATAACCTGCCTGGGCCAACAGCAATAACCTTACCCTCTTGGGGTTTTTCCTTAACAGTATCGGGCAGAACAATCCCCCCCTTGGTCACCTCTTCTCTCTCAATCGGTTTGACCACTACCCGGTCAGCCAGTGGTTGAAGTTTAGCCGCCATTCTAAAACCTCCTTGCTCAATTTATTAGCAGTCCCAGGGGGAGACTGCTAATCACTATAATAGTATAGATGAACATTTGTCGCAAGTCAACAAATATAATTTGCAGTTATTGGCGTCAGTTAAGAGGCATTTATAGTTTTTTTCAGCCATTTATCCCCTATCAAATGCTCTCTGTTTCAATTCTTGCCTTTAATCTTCCACCTCTTGGGAGAGATTTGATTGGGTCGGACAGTGTTTATTGAAACCTCACCCCCTTCTAAGAATAAATCCTAAATTCTAATTTCTAAATACTAAACCCTGAATTCAAAGCATGAGGATTTGGTTTTGTGTTTGGTAATTAGTGCTTTGAACTTGTTTAGAGTTTCGTGCTTAGAATTTGGGGTTTTACTTACTCCCCCTTCCCTTATTAGGGAGGGGGAATTTAATTGTAAGAGAGGCAACGCCTCTCTTTGACTCTCCTTCAGTATTTCTCTTTCTGAGGGAGTGCAGGTAAGAGAGGGGGCTTTGCCCCCTCTTTAAAGTCTCTTCCCTCTCCTTTTTAATGAGAAGAGGATAGGTTGCTAAATAATCTCTTGGATTTGACAATTTACACTAAATCGTGTAAAACTTAGCTATGAGTAGCCGGAACCAGGAGAAACGAAGGCAGTGGAATAGCCACCGTATCCGGGCCCTGAGACGGAGTTTAGGTCTGACGCAGCGTGAGCTGGCAGAGAGAATGGGTACACGGCAGCAGACAGTAAGTGAATGGGAGGTGGGCATGTACCAGCCCCGTGGTGCTTCGGTAACACTCCTCTCTATTATTGCTGAGCGGGCCAAATTCAAGTATGAGGCTATCCCTGAGAAAGGAGCGAAACAGCCCTAATATAATAACAGGGTATAGTTGGGACTTTATGATGGTTTGGGACAAACCATTTTTATTAGGTCATTGATACACGGTAACGTGTTAACAGAGTTAAGGAGAAGCGAAGCCTCTCTTAATAAGAACCTGAAGGGTGTAAGGTGAGATGAGTAATCTCTCGGAGGGCCAAGTAATTAAAATCTGGCAGCACCTGTTACTGAGTAGAAGTGAATTGACCGGCGAGCAGGGTGAGTTGATAAAGGTAATCTACCCGGGGAGGACTAATGATGACCGAGGGGCTGATTTCCGGGATGCAGTTGTCGTTATCAACCAAGAGCTAGCGAAAGGTGATGTAGAAGTTCATGTCAGTTCTAGTGATTGGCGAAGCCATCAGCACCACCACGACCCGGTCTATAACCGGGTAATTCTCCATGTGGTAATGTGGCATGATGCCAAGTCGGTTTCCAGCTTATACAGTGGGAAGACTATTCCCATCGTTGCCTTGGAGAAATATGTAAGGACTTTGGGCAACCAGTGGCTGAATAGGTTATGTCCTCCAGCCACCTTAAATATGCCTTGTGTCAACAAGACGAGATGCCTCACTGAAGGCACTTTAGCTGAGTTTTTAGATAGTGCTGGAGAGGCGAGGTTCTTGACCAAGGCAGCTATATTTCAAGCTGATTTGGCTCATATGGAGGCAAGCCAGGCTCTTTATCGGGGAATAATGGGTGCCCTGGGTTACGCCAAGAATAAGAGCCCTTTCTTAGAGCTAGCCAGCAAGGTGCCGCTTCACATGCTGGATACTGTAGCTCGGGATGAAATATCAGGGGACGATTGTCTGGCTCGGCAACAGGCGCTGCTGTTGGGGACGGCGGGATTACTTCCTTCCCAACAGCAGGGTAGATTCCAGGGGAATGGTTTACATAATAATTCGGCGGATAAATTAGAGAAGCTGTGGGCTTCTTGGCATCGCACTGAAGTAATGTCTCACAATGCCTGGCACCTATTTAAGGTCAGACCAAGTAACTCACCGGTTCGCCGGATAGTGGCGATGAGTTACCTCATCCTCCGCTATAGAGAGATGGGGATACTGGAGGGAATAATCAGTTTGGCAAAAGAAGCAGTGGTGGATAAAGGCTGCCGCAGATTAGAAGAGGGGCTAGCGGTTACCACTGGTGGTTATTGGGCAAGCCACTTTGATTTTGGTTTGAGCGCTGGGATAAGAAGCCCAGCTCTCCTCGGTACCGGGCGAGCCACTGATATTGTGGTTAATGTCATCCTGCCGTTCACCTTTGGCTGGGCGAAGGTGAGTTCGCAATTAGAACTGGAGAGGAAGGTTTTTGACCTTTATCGTGGGTACCCCAGGCTAGCAGTGAATAGCATAGAAAGACATCTGAGACAACAACTTGCGTTAACCAGTAACCTGATTAACTCGGCCCGACGGCAGCAGGGGCTAATCCATATCTATAATACCCTGTGCAGCCAGGGTAAATGTGACTGTTGTCCCTTGGGGAAAACGGTTAAGCCAGCCTCAAGCTAGCTGTCACGTCAAAGTCCAGGCTGCTGGTTTTGCCTGCCTGAAACCGGTAATAGCCGCAGGCAGCAATCATAGCCGCATTATCGGTGCATAGCACTGGTTCAGGGACCAGAACCGGGATGGGAGAATCGGCGATTAACCGCTGTCGCAGCAGTTTATTTGAGGCTACCCCACCGGACAGCAAAATCTGCCGTGCCCGGTAGTCTTTGGCTACGGCTACCGTCTTGGTAACCAGGACGTCAACCACTGCTTCCTGAAAGCTGGCAGCGGCATCAGCCGGAGATGGAACTTTGCCCCCTTCTACCAATCGTAACAGGGCGGTCTTGACACCGCTAAAGCTGAAATCATTGCTGCCTTTAAGCCAGGAGCGAGGTAGCTTGATTGAAGTGGTGCCATTTCTGGCTGCCTGCTCAATAGCGGGACCACCGGGGTAGCCCAGATTCAATATCCTGGCGGCTTTATCAAAGGCTTCCCCGGCGGCATCATCCCGTGTCCGTCCCAATATTACATAATCCCCGTGCCCTTTCATCAGCACTAAGTCGCTGTGCCCTCCGGAAACAATAAGACACACCACGGGGAAACTAATATCGTGGTTATTCAGCCAGTTAGCGTAGATATGACCCTCAAGGTGATTAATTGCGGTAATGGGCATTCTGCGGGCTAAAGCAATCCCTTTAGCCACATTTACTCCTACCAGTAGTGAGCCAGCCAGACCCGGTCCGTTGGTAACCGCAATGCCATCTAGGTCGTCCCAGGTAACCTTAGCCTCAGCCATTGCCTGCCTGATAATGGGAATGATAGCCAGAATGTGCTGTCTTGAGGCTACCTCAGGAACAATGCCGCCATAACGGGCATGAATTTCCACCTGCGAGGCAATCTGGTTGGACAGAATCCTAGCCCCATCCTCCACCACTGCAGCGGCGGTTTCGTCGCAGGAGGTCTCAACACCCAGAATTTTCATGCAAACCTGCCATCGTCCTTGGCTTTAGGCAGCTTATTCACTGCTTCTTCCAGCCAGCCTATTTTGTCCACCGGTGGTGTGTCAAACTGGGGAACATAGGGCTTAATATCTAGAAGAGGTGTGCCATCTACGATATCCATTCCTTTAATGTAAAGTCTGTTTCCCTCAACTCTGACGAGACGAACTACAGACATGCCAATCGGATTGGGGCGGCTGGGTGCCCGGGTGGCAAACACTCCGCGACTCTGCTCATCCATATATGGTTTAACTGTCAGGGAATATCCTTTGGACAGATGAAACTGGTAGAGCAAGGTAATGTGGGAGAACCCCTCAATGTCTTTCAGTCCCGCTGCATATTCTGAGGCTATTTCCACGGTGCCTTCAATATCTCGAGCACCTGCCGGCTGTATTGGCGTTCCGTTGGGTTGTTTAAACGGAGAGTGGATGATGCCTATTGGTTTATATCTTATCTCGGTCATTTAATATCTCTTTATTCTTATCTGGAATTATAGCATACATAGTAGAGGACTAAACAATTGTATGATAGGCTACTAATCTCACCCCCTTAGATATTAGATATTTGTTAGCAACCTACCCCCTTTATCCCCCTCCCTTACTAGGGAGGGGGATATAATTGTAAGAGAGGCTAAGCCTCTCTTTGACTTTCCTTACTAACATTGAGAGTCAGGGAGTTTAAGAGGGCACTGCACTCCCATTTACTTACCCTCCCCCTGCTTCAATAGTGTTGTTGGTCTACGATTAGGTCAGTAGGTAACTGTTCAGGGATAATGTCAGTCAATGAAAGGACTGACATTGACTACAAAAGAACAGAACAGATTGCATACACTAAACGGGGTATTGGAAAGGCATTGGCCTATGCGAGAGGCGGCCAAAGTGAT
>Ga0307379_10000620_pt1 | contig 58937 bp, 51 predicted proteins | sample UN2MG_FD_202237 | JGI IMG/M metagenome (GOLD analysis project Ga0307379, IMG submission 202237) | Soil microbial communities from Risofladan, Vaasa, Finland - UN-2 | ecosystem: Environmental > Terrestrial > Soil > Coastal area > Acid sulfate soil | place: Finland: Risofladan, Vaasa | collected... | reverse complement strand
TGATCTCCAAGCTATCCGCCTTAGTAGTGGTCGAGATGGCGGCCGGGGGGAGGCCATGATGCTCGGCCTGATAGAGGGCGATGAATGTGGCGGATTTGGCTTTTCGGCGGACGATGAGCATGGGAATTGGGGGCGACTCGAACTTGTCGTTCTTGGGGAAGTCGCAGGTGGTGATCTCCGTGCCCGGCGAACCGAGCATAGTGAGGCGGAAGCGCAAATCTCCCTGATGCCAGTCCGCGTGCCAGTCGCGGTCCAGGCTTGCCGACCGGGGATTCCTCAGCCAGGTCCAGGGAACTTCATCGGGCAAGGTGGTTGGCGTGAAGCCGCCGTAGATGCGAGTCTTGCCCTCATCATCAATCGCGTGGAAAAGCCAGTCGTAGGTATGCTCCTCGTCCGAAGCTGCCTGGAAAACATCGAGGACATAGTCATCGGTGACGACGACGGTCCGTTGGAGTTGGACGCCGGGATAGACAAGGCCCTTGAGGTCGGCAATGGTGGCGGTCTTGGCCCTTGGTGTGCGCTCGAAGCCCAGGAGCGAGAGGTTTTCGCCGATGCCGGCATGGTTCTTACCATCAACCATCAACGTGTTGTGGCAGAGGGTCGAGCGATTAAGCTCCCTCTGAACCTGCGATGAGAAAGCATGCGGAACGGACGCACGTGCCTCCGGGTCGGGAGCGAGAACCTTGCCCCGGCCGAAAAGGATTAGGTTCATCTTGTCCCGATGCGAGTGGACGCTGTCAAGGTAGTAGTTCAGGAACGCCGCCCACGAATCGCCGCCCCAGTAATCTGTGCCCTCGACACTTCGCAGGATCGCATAACCGTGCTCTTCAAACACTCGGCTCTTGGCCCGGGGGCAGTAATCAGTGATCAGTGATAAGTGATCAGTGGGGAAAGAGGGATAGAAGAGGGCTTGCCAGGTGGGCTTCATGCCCTCGGTGAGCCAGGCGTATTCCGGCTTGTGGTAGACGTTCCACGCGGTCTCGTAGAACGGCGAGCCCTTGAGCCTGGATGTGCCGCCGTAGCAATCGCCGGTGGTCGGGATGCTCGTGTCGGGAAAGAGCACCTGGATCATGCCGGAGAAACCGTCCTCCAGCGTGCGGCCGTTCGCGAACTTGTGGGTGTAAAGATCGAGCGGATACCCTGCATTGCGAAACATCTGCGCTGTGTTCATCAGCCCGCTCAGCGCGACATAATGGTAGTTCAGACTGCTCTCGAACCACAGGCCGTCGTCGAGCAAGCCGACGTCCAGCAGCTCCCGGAATCCGTCCCGGCTCTCGATGGCCCGAGTGACCCATTCGTCCTTACCATAGAAAAGGCCATAAGCCGCCATCATTGACTTATGCCACGCATAGTGATTGTTGTGCCTGCCGCCTGTCCCCGTCTCGATCCACCACTCGTCGCTCTTCGCGACGGCACGGACCATGCGGTCGAAGAAGTCGTCCACTTTCGCTCGCTCTTCGAGAGTGAAGCGATCGTAGACCATGTCATAGGCTTGGAGGAGATTGATGCCCCAGATGGAGTAGTTCATGCCGACGTCCGGCGACTCGCACACGAAATCATAGGAAGTATAGTGAAGTAGGACTCGCCTTGCCCGTTCGGCGTAGATGTCGCCGCCGCCGAGCTGGTAGACCAGCGCCGATCTCCATACCAGGTCGGTGGGTGGCCGAGGCACGTAGTATGTATGCTGCATCTCCTCCGGGTATATGTCGTGATAGGGCTTCTTTTTCGCCTCCTGCCACCAGGCGGTCTCGAATTTCGGGAGCTGCATGGCCTCGAGTTTGTCGGCATCGAGTTGGAGGCGATGGCAGGTTTCAGACGCCCAGGCATGGGCGGCCATGTTGTCTTTGGCCGCCTGAATCATCTGCTGGTTTACTAAAAGGCACGGATGTGGTAGCATAATGGCCGAGTTTCCCTTTGAAAGGCTGACCTCTTGAGGTTAATAGTCCAACTTTGTGCCGGCGTTTTCCTCCTGGCAGGCTTGTGTCCGGCTCAGCAGGCAGACGAATGCCTTCCATGCCACAGCGTTCGGGATCTTTCGGTTCAGGCGTCCAATGGGCAGGTGGTCAATATGTACGTTGACCCCGGCCGATTCCAGCACTCGGTCCATGGCAAGCTCTTGTGCGACCGATGTCATGTGAATATGGCCACCGAGTCTCGCGCCAAAACTCCGCTGCCGACCTCGGTAAGTCCCTATACCATGAAATACCGGCCGGGAACTCGTCCCGCTGCCGGTTCATGTGTGGTCTGCCATCCCAAGCAATTTGAGGAGTATCGGGGAAGCGTTCATGCCCAGGCGCTTCGAAGCGACAGACCGGGCGCCCCAGTCTGCTCCGACTGCCATGGCAATCACTATATGCTCAAGACGGCGGATTTGGAGTCACAGATCAATCCGACCAACGTACCGCATACGTGCGCATCCTGCCATGCGGTGGGATTGCTCATGAGCAAGTATGACATACCGACGAACACATATCAGACGTTCCAGCAGAGCGTTCACGGCCGAAAACTCCTGTTGGGCGAAAAAGGGGTCGCCGTGTGCACGAGCTGCCACGGGGTCCATGATATCAAATCGCCGAACGACCCGGCTTCGCGTCTTTACCCAACCCACAGGGCGGATACGTGCCGCAAATGCCACAAGGGCGCATCGGCCGAGTTCGCGCTCACCTTCAAGCATATCGCGCCATCGCCGACTGAGGAGCCGTTGATCTACTATATCCGGCTCGCTTACAGGATAGCGATCGGAATGTTCATCGCGGTCATGGGTGGATACATATTGCTTGACTTGCTTAGACGAGCTATCGAGTGGATCCGCAGGCGGAGGGAGGAATGCGGAAATGGAAGAGCGTAGAAGAGGATGCTTCCGCCGATGGGATATGCATCAGCGCATTCAGCATATATGCTTACTGACCGCGTTCATAATTCTGGTTGCGACGGGATTCCCCATGCGATATGCCGCCGCCCCGTCGGCTCAGGCGTTCACCCTGTTCGTAGGAGGGGCGTATGTGATCTCGATTATCCACCGGTTTGCGGGAAGTCTGCTCATTCTAACGTCGTTCTACCATATCGGCTACGTGGGCTATCACTTTGCGAAAGGTCAGCGATGGACCGAGATGATGCCCGCCTGGAAGGATGTCGTGGATTTCCTCCAAATGTGGCGCTATAACCTGGGCCTGACGAAGGAGAAGCCGAAATACGGTCGGTACTCATTCACCGAGAAGTTCGAGTATTGGGGGATGGTTTGGGGGAGCGTCGTGATGGTAGTCACCGGCCTGCTACTCTGGAATCCGGTGCGGACCATATGGTATCTCAAGATTCCGATCCTGCTCGCCCTCTCCAGGGTGATACACAGTTACGAGGCCCTGCTGGCCGTGACGGCGATACTAGTCTGGCATCTCTACAACGCTCACCTGAGGCCGGACGTGTTCCCGATGAGTCCGGTTTGGCTGACCGGGCTAATGACCGAAGAGGATATGAAGGAGCACCACGGCCTCGAGTACGAGCGCCTGGTGAGAGAACATGAGGATAAGTGTGAAACTCCTGGCTAGCCTGCTAGTCATAATTGCTCTTGGAGGCTGCGCCAGGCATACCAAGCCGGTTCAGCCGATAACCCGCCAAGCGCCTCTGAGGTCTGAGGCGGCTATCACTTCGCTCAGGTCAACCGAAGGGCTGGTTTGCTTCAAGTGCCACAATGCCCTCACGGTTGATACCGGCAGAAAGCCCACGATCGCGTTTTCGCATGAGAAGCATGCGAACCGGGGAACTCACTGCAACCAGTGCCACAGCGACCTTGGGCACGGCAAGAACAGCCAAGTTCACGCTCCCGGAATAATGCCCGGGCATCCGCAGTGCTTCGCATGCCACGATGGGAAGAAGGCATCCAACAAATGCGGGTATTGCCATCTTCAGCGAGGTGAGCCCAATCCGCACCCGGCGGATTGGCTGGGCGTCCATGGCATGCCGGCGCTGAAGAACAGGGCAAGCTGCCTGGAATGCCATGATGACTTATCCTGCGTGCAGTGCCATACGCTCACCATGCCTCATCCGTCGAACTGGGTGGCCGTCCACGGCCGGCAGCTTAGTCAGGGTGATTGCGCCAGATGTCATCCGCAGCAGTACTGCAATCAGTGCCATCAGAGAACGAGGCCGTCGTCGCATGGGACGAAGGGCTTCACGCAAACGCACGGGAAGCTTGCCGTATTTGGGAGTGACTGCTCTGTTTGCCACTCGAACCAGTTCTGCCTCAACTGCCATAAGCTGCCGATGCCGCATCCCGGGAACTGGACCTCCGCGCATGCCGCACCAGGTCAGACGCAGACTCAGACATGTGTGCGATGCCACAAGCTGGATGAGTGCCAAACCTGCCATGGGAACAATAAGATCATGGGGCATCCGACGGACTTCCTGATGGCTCACATGGCGGAGGCGAAGAAGCCGAACCCCGATTGCCGGGTCTGCCACGCGCAGTCATTCTGCGCCAAGTGCCATCCGAATGGGATAGACGGGAACGTGTTCCCGAAGTGATTGGGGGATTGGCATTACCGATTGGCTGACTGCAAATACTCCGCCGGGAGCGTGACCCTCGGGTTGAAATCCGAGCTATTGGCATAGCGGATCAGTTGGTCGAGGAGATACTCGGCGGCGGGATCATTCGTACTCAGGTTCATGCTGCTTACCAGCAATCGCCCCTTACCCACATTAGCCTCGAAGAGATACGCCTTGTTCCGCAGGGTGGTATGAACGTCCAGGCAGCGGACGATGGGCTCGATCTTGACCGGCAGGTCGTCGAGGAGGACCGCCTTCGAGCCGTTCAGCAGGTTCACGAACTGGAGGTCGCACCAGCCCTCATGCGGGAATCCCTTCATGGCCGGATGATCGGCGATGTCCGTGCCCACGTTGCTGTCACCCTGCGGATCGCCGAGCCACCAGCAAGGCTTGAACACCGACGGCACGGTTGGGAAGACGCCGTCCGCCGATAGGAGGATCACCCGCCCGCCCCGGTTGAGGTGATCCAGCGCGTCATTGTTCCACTTGCGAACTACCAGCAGCCCCTCGGGGGAAACCGTCTTCACTTGCGGGAATACCCAGAAATCCCATGAGTTCGAAAACAAACCGTCCAGCCTGGCAGTTAGAGTCAGCTTCTCAGGCGCTTTGAGGAACGGCATGTGAAGGTCAAAGCCGACAAGCTTCGTGTTGCCACCCGACGGCACGTTCAGTCCCGTTCTGATGCCGGTGCGATACACCTTCTTACCCCTTAGCTTCCAGGCGAGAGTGGCATTCTTCGATGGCTTATCCTCATATCGGGATGCGACAAGGCTGATGGGTACTGACTCACCCGAACGTAGATTGCGCCTGGGGCAGTCTATCAGCAGCACGGTCGGGGAGTTGAATCGGCGGAAGTCCTCGGCCTTGAGGCCCTTCTGATCGTAGAAGAAGTCGAGCACGCCGTTCGAGCCGGTCCAGTAATCCTGGAGCAGCCACTGGTCATAGCCCTTGATGCCGTCGGACATCCGTGCCGCCTCGATGTTGGTCTTCAGCACCGCCGCCTGGAGCCTCTGGGAATTGTCTACCCATCGGCCGAGGTGGTCCCCGACGCCCTTCTCCTTAACCAGGTCCTGGTACTTCACCAGCCAGAACGGGATGATTCCCCCTTGGAACTTCGGAAGCTGAGCGAGAGACGGCAGAGTGCCGAAATTGGCCATCTCATGGACCACGACCGGCTTGTCGGGCTTCCGGCCCAATTCATACTTGCCGTCGTTGAAGCCAAACTTGCCACCCTCGTCGAACTGAGGTGTCAGGAAGTCGAGCGTGCCCCGGGACTTGCCTTCGGGGATAGGAATTCCATCGCTGTCGATGACCAGACGCGTGGAATCCACCTTCTTGGCGGCGTCGTACATCTCCGGCGCGAGGTCGAACCCGCCCCATTCTTCGTTCGACATGCTCCAGGTGATGATCGAGGGGTGATTGCGGTTGGCCTTGATGATGTCGCGCCACTGATCGAGGTACAGGCGCTTGCCCTCGGGAGTCGCCGCCTGGTAGAAACTGGCGTATGCGATGGGAAACTCGGGCTGAAGCATGATCCCAAGCTCATCGGCGACATCGAAGTACTCCGCGAGCGGAAACCAGCTATGATGGCGGACGTAGTTGAATCCATAATCCCGAGCGATCTTGAACCGGCGGTAGTACTCCGCCTTGTCCGCAGGCGGGCAGACGGTATTCGGGTAGATGCAGTCGTCGCCATATCCCCGCAGGAAGATCGGCTTGCCGTTGAGGAGGAATTGTCCGTCCTTGACGGCGATCTCGCGCATGCCGAAGCGGACCTTCACTTCGTCAATCTGCCGATTGCCCAAGATCAGCCTGACCTTCGCCGTGTAGAGATAAGGGCTGCTCGGAGACCAGGTTTTCAGGTCCTTGATTCGGGCAGTCAGTCCTGATGCCACTATGCGGCTGTTAGCATCGAAGACGTCCGCTACCGCCCTCGCCCCGGGCTTGCCGCCGATCTCGACCTTGATTTCGGCGGTCTGGGAGGCAAGATGAGGGATGACGTACACATCCTCGATCCACGTGTGGTCGGTCGCCTCCAGGACGATCTCCCGATAGATCCCGCCCCAGGTGACGTTCATCGCATCAATGATGTCGAAGCAGCCGATGAGGGGGTCAATGTCCTTGCGCTGGCGGCCGTCCACACGCACGGCGATGACGGCCTTCTGCCCCGGTTTGACGGCGCTGGAGATATCATACTTGAACGGCGTCAGGTAGCCGATGTGCTCGCCCAGATGCCGGCCGTTCACCCATACATCCGCATAGCGATGGACTCCGCCGAACTTGAGCCAAGTGACCTTTCCCTGCCAGTTCGATGGGATGGTGACAGTCTTCCGATACCAGGCCAGGCCGGGGTAGCCGCTGAAGAGCTTATCGGTGGGCTCGCCGACTCCCTGGGCGTTCCACGCGCCGGGGACGACGATCTTCCGGTCGAAGGGCACTTTGGCGTTGAACCAAAGTTGCGAGACCCCCACCTCCTTCGGGTCGGTCTTGAAGTCCCACTGGCCTGAAAGGTTGATCGTTTCGCGGCCGAACGCGGGGACCGCCAGGAGCAGCATCAGTATCAGAAAGCGCCTCATCGAACCATCCGTGCCATCGCGATGAAGTTTCTTGCCCCGTGCTCGCCGAATGTGCCGGAGGTGGAGCCGCCGAGCATGAAACCCCGATCTCCCGCTGAATCGAGTCGCTCGCGAGCGATTGCCAAAACCTCGTCAGTCGGCAGCTTGTTGATGATCTCCATATCGTCAATGTTGCCGTGGAAGCAGACCCGGTTGCCCAGCCTTTTTCTGGCTTCTCGGAGATCGCAGTCGCCCCAGGGAGGCGCTTCCAGGGGGTCGAGGGAGTCCATCCCGATCTCGGCGAAGTACTCCAGATATCGCATGACCGGCCCGTGATTGTGATAGTGGACGGTCGCCCCGTACTTATGGATGATGCGGACAAGCTCGCGGTCATAGGGAACGCACAGGCGCTTGAAGGCCTCCGGGCCGAGTTGGACGCTGGCATACTCGCCGCCGACGATCCGAAAGCCGTCAACTCCCTCACGGCAGATGCGCTCGATATATGCCGCGATCCGCTCCGTTATAACGGCAGTCAGCTTCTCGACCAGGTCGGGGGCATCCGCCCATGCGAGGCAAAACCCCTCGGGCGAGAACCAGGACGCCGGAACGGCGACGCCGTTCACGATGCCGATGAGCACGAGACCCTCGTCGCCGATGCGATCCTGCCAGGCCCTGTAGTTGGTGAGGTCGAAGTCCGGCGCCTCATAGGGGATGGAGAGCAGCTTCTCGACATCTGAGGGATCCTTGAAATAGTACTCGATGGTCGCGCCGGTGATCTCCGTCCGGCGAAACCGGCTGACGAGATCGCCTTTGGGCGTATGGACGGTCGTGATGGTGGTATCGCCCTGGTGCTCGGACTCGATCTGAGCGCTCTTGCCGAGGATGGGATCGCCGCCCGAGCCCGTATCATGGATGAGATCGGTTTCCCGAAGTAGCTCCTGACCAAGCGGGCTGTCCGGGTCAACCTTGCCGAAGTGCCAGGGCGACACCGGCACCCGGTCGGTCTTCTCGAACCTCAAAGTCGCAAGGATGCGCTCTCGTGATGTCATTGTGCCCTCCGAAGCATCTCATCTGGTCAGGCTGGTGACATCCTCAGATGAGAACGAGTAGTCTCCGATGTTTACCTGCCAGATCGCCCTCGACCGCCCTGCGCCTTCCGGTTTCACGCTGAAGTGCACGGCAATCCTTGAGCCTTCGTCTACGTCGAGGCAAGCTCCGATCGGAAAGACCCAGCGCCCCCAGTGCGTCCATTGATCTGACGGCCTATTGGACAGAACGTTGTCTTTACTCAGGTGCGCCTCGAACCAGGCCGCCAGCGCGTTGCAGCGCGCCTGCTTCGTGCACGTAAAGTCCAACTTCGCCTCGAAGATTCCCGCCGCTTGCTCGAATGTGACGGCTGTGCAGTCAATCTCCCACATCTGCTGCGGATCGGCCAGTAGATGCTCGGCCTTGACGTTGTTGCGGCAACACAGCAAATGCCCCGAGGTCTTCTCGGCGATTGCAGCCAGGTCTACCCCGTAAGGTTCTTGCGTCCAGAACTGGATATCCTTCTCCAACTCCGCATCGTATGCGGGCGCTATCCATGAAGAAACAGTGCTCGGTATCATGATCCCGCCCGGCTTGAGCCAGCGATCCCTGGCCCTGACGATCACGGGCAGGAGGTTCTCGTCGATCCCGTAGCCGCCGAGCCATTCGCTTACGATCACGTCAACCTGCTCAGGCAGCTCAACACTCTCCATGTCTTCTTTGATCACCCGTATGCGGTCGCTCAGCCTGTTGTCCGAAACGATTCGCTCGGCAAGCTCGGCGGTCTGGGTTCTTTCAACCGCATATACTATTCGAGCTCCGGATTGTGCAGCAAAAACGCTAAGCAGACTGGTGCCGGCGCCAACATCCAGGACCGCCGAGTCAGGCGTAACAAGTTCTGCCAGCGCACGTCGGAATGCGGCACACCGGATGCCGTCATGCAGCATCAGTTTGTGCACGTGAAGGTCAGAGTAGTCTATCTCAAGGGGCATCTTGCGCATCCTCGGATTGCGACTCGATGATAGCGAAGGCCATTTCCAGAGTCTTGATGTTGTCTTCGATGGAGCAGGCAGGTGTGCGGTCTTCCCTGATGGCGGATGTGAATTCATTGAGCACGTCAATGCGGGTGTTCTGGGTATTGCTGCTTGGGCCGGGGATTTCAACCTTCTCGTGGCCGGTGATGGTGCAAGACTTAAAGCCGTCGGTGAAGAAAGTCGCCTTCTCGAACTCCAGGTCCCAGTGGCCATACCAGTCGGTCTCATTCCGACGGGCCGCCCAGCCGGCGAAGTAGTTGACCCTGACATCTTCAGGGAAGGTTAAGACAGCGGAGACACAGGCGTCGGACTTCGACCAGCTCCATGGCGGATTCCAGGTTCGGGCGCGGATGCTCTCGGGCTCGCCGAATGCGAAGCGCATGGTATCCAGATGGTGGATGCACATGGAGAGGATGAAGCCGTTCTCCATGTCGGCGGCATGGATGCCCGGCGCATTGACCGCCATGTGGTACAGGATGTTGGCATACCCGAGCTTACCCAGTAACCCCGACTGAACGGCATCCCGCATCTGCACCGACGCGGCGAAGAATCGGTAGTTCTGCGCAACCATGAACTTGAGCTGAGTCCCCTTATGCCGGTCTAGCATCAGGCGCGCATCCTCCAGGGAATCGGTCAGAGGTTTCTCGGCAACGACGTGGAGGCCGGCATCCAAGGCGGTTGTCACGTCGGCGAGACGGCCGCACATGGGCGGGGTGATGATGACGGCGGCATCCGCCGAGACCCTCTCAACGGCTTCTTTCAGAGTGGGGAAACAGAGTTTCGGATCAGCGGCGAGATTGGCGACGGCATTTTCGAGTGCACCAGGATTGACGTCAACCCACCCGGCGATCTCCCAATCGGGCGAATCCCTGATGACCTGCGCCCAGCTCGAGCCCCATCCTCCGAGTCCGACAATGATTGCTTTCACGGCTTATGTTAGCTGCGGGACGGTATCAGGAGCGGTTTCCCTTCGAACGATGTCGGCTCCGAGGGAGGTAAACTTGGAGATTATGTCCTCATATCCCCGGTCAATGTGCTCGACGCCGGAAATCTCGGTATATCCGTCGGCCTCGAGGCCGGCGATGATCAGGGCCGCGCCTGCTCGGAGATCGGTCGCCGTAACCTCCGCTCCGGTCAGCCGGGGAACACCCTTGATGATGGCGGTCCGGCCTTCCAGGATGATGTCCGCGCCCATTCGCTGGAGCTCGGATGCGTACCTGAACCGGCGCTCATAGATGTTCTCGGTGATGACGGAGGTGCCGTCTGAGACCGCAAGCAGTGACGCGAAGGGCTGCTGGATGTCCGTGGGGAAGCCCGGGTACGGCATAGTCTTGATGTCCGTGGCTCGGTGATTCCCGCTGGATCTGACTCGGACCTGATTGCCTTCAGGTATGACCTTCACGCCCGCGTCCTGGAGTTTCTGGAAAACGGAACTGCAGTGTTCGGGTACCATGCCGGTGATGGTCACATCGCCGCTGGTGATGGCGGCCGCTATTGCGAACGTTCCTGCTTCGATCCTATCGGGGATCATTGGGTATTCTACGCCTCTAAGCTCGTCCACGCCCTGAATCTCGATCGTGCTCGTGCCGAGTCCGCTGATCTTCGCGCCCATTGCAATCAGAAAATGGACGAGGTCTGTGACTTCGGGTTCAAGAGCGGCGTTCTCGATGCGGGTCGTGCCGTCTGCGAGGGCGGCGACCGTCATCAGATGCTGGGTAGCGCCTGCACTGGGCAGGTCCAGATAAACGACCGAGCCCTTGAGTCTATCGGCTTCAGCCTCGACATAGCCATGCTCGATCATTATCCTGGCGCCAAGGGCCTGGAGACCTTTCACGTGCAGATCAACGGGCCGGGCGCCGATATCGCATCCGCCGGGCAGGGGGACTCTGGCATGGCCGAGCCTGGCAAGGATGGGGCCGGTCACGCAGAAGGAAGCCCTCATCTTCTTTACGAGATCGTACGGAGCCTCGGCGCATTGGAGATCGGTGGCGTCTATCTCGACTACGTTACCGTTGGTAAACTGTGCCCTCACCCCGAGCTGCTGGAACATCTCGATCATAGTGAGGATATCGCCGATGTGGGGGACGTTCGTGAGGACGGTGGGTCCCTTGGCGAGAAGCGCTCCCGCCATGATGGCCAGCGTACCGTTCTTACTGCCGCTGACCCCGACTTCTCCTGAGAGTCTCTTGCCGCCGGTCACGCAGATCTTTTCCAAATTATGCACTCCTCCCGGTCCTTGGGTAGTATACCCATTTCAAGGTCGATATCTTGAAACCAGGTTAGGCAATAAAGTCCCGGCTTCCTTTAAGAGCTTCTTTCCAACAAAAGTATACAGCAGCCGGGAACCCTATGTCAAGCCGAGGGTTGCCTGGCAAGAGGTCGGATAGTCTCTCATCCTTTCGGCTTTGCTCCATGACCAGGGGCATCGCTGTTGGGCCTCAGGAATGGGCCTTCAAAGGTGTAGCCGCCGGGAAACGGCTCTTCGGTCGCGAGCAGATGGGAATCCAGGTCCAACCACGCAAACGCTCCTGTCCCGGCCGCCAGGCTCACCGATGTCGCCGCACCAATCCCGGTTTCGATCATACTCCCCAGCATGAGCCGCTTGCCCGCCGCCCTGCAGATGGAGATGATATCCAGAGCGCCCGATATCCCCGCCTTCATCAACTTGATGTTTACGCCGTCTATGGCATCGATTCGAATCAGCCTGATCGCGTCCGCCGGGCAGACGACGGCTTCGTCCGCGAGCACGGGCACGCTCGTATTCCGAGTCACGTATTCCAGACCCTCGACGTCATCGCGATCAACCGGCTGCTCCAGGAGATCAACCTTCACGCCCGCGCGCACGAGCCCTGAGACAAACGAGACTGCCGCTTCGGGTGCGAACCCCTGATTGGCATCGAGCATAATACTCGCATCCGGCGCGCCTTCACTGACGGCGATGACTCGGGCTAGATCTTCCTCCATGTTTGCCCCGCCGACTTTGATCTTAAGGTAATTGAAGCCCTTGGCGGCGGCATCCTCTGCCAGCTCGCGGGCGGTGCTCGGCTCGACGATCGGGATGGTCAGGTCGGTCTCGACTTGCGACAGCGATCCGCCGAAGAAGTAGGACATCGGCATGCCGTAGGTCTTGCAGAAGCCGTCCAGGACGGCAGTTTCCATGGCTGCACGCGCCGATGCATGATTCGCCAGCATCTCCCCGAACGCGGCCCACAGCGGCCGATAGCGCGAGACGTCGGCGTCCTGGACCACCGGCCGGCATGACTCGATTGCCACGAGCACCGACTCGACATCCTCGCCGGTGACGTACTTCACCGGAGTCGCCGCTCCGAGGCCGACCTTACCATTCGACAAGCCAAGCTCTACGATCACTGCGGGCGAAACGGTCTTCCGGCCCTTCGCCGTCTCGAAAGGATCCTTCAGCGGCAAATCAACATTATACGCTTTAATAGACTCAATTTTAGGCATATTCGTTCCCTCGGCGATCATTATAGCAGGTCTTGGAAGCCCGAGGGAATGGTTGATATGGAAGGTTGGGAGGGGGGCATTGTGGAACTGGGGGTATCGGAGGTACTCATGAAGCAGTTTAGAATCATCCTGGTGCTGGCGCTCGTTTTGGGAATGGCCGGAATGGCGGCGTCTGATCTCGGTCAGACGATCGAGCAGGCGTTCAGCAACCCCGGGTTCGCTCACGGCATCCAGGGTATCATTGTGGAGTCGCTCAAGGACGGGCGAGTCTTGTATGAGAAGAACAGCAATCTCGTGTTCATGCCCGCCTCGAACATGAAGCTGATCGTCTCATCGGCGTCCCTCGATCTCCTTGGGAAGGACTATGTCATCCCCACGAGCCTCTACCTCACGGGCGAGGTATCGGACGGCACATTGAAGGGCGACGTCATACTTGCCGGCCAGGGCGACCCGACGCTCAAAGATGAGAACCTGGAGGAGATGGCCGCCAAGCTCAAGAGCATGGGGATCAAGAGGATCGAGGGCAACATAATCGCGGACGATACCTACTTCGATTCCGTTCGCCTGGGAAGCGGGTGGTCGTGGGACTACCAATCGGACTACTATGCGGCGCAGATCAGCGCCATCAACCTGAATCAGAACGTTGTAGGAGTGTACGTCCGACCGGGCAAGAAAGTCGGCAAGCCGGCCGTAATCGAACTCCTTCCCCAGACCCGATATATGAAGATAGAGAATGAGTGCAAGACCTCGGAGACCGGGGCTACGAAGGGCATCTTCATGAACCGGATCATGGGTACGAATACCATCCGAATCGGCGGAAACGTGGCCCTCGACTACAAGCCAACCGGGCCGGAGGATGGCGTCACCGTTGACGACCCGGCGCTGTTCGCATGCACGGTCTTCTCGGAGATACTGAAGCGAGACGGCATCAGGCTCAGGGGCAAGGTGCTTCACGGGACAGCGCCCACAGACGCGAAACCCATGTTCGTCCATAACTCTCCGCCGATGTCGCAGATCCTCAAGCTCCTCAACAAACCGAGCGATAATCTGATTGCCGAGTGCCTGCTGAAGCAGCTCGGCGCGAGGCTGAACGGCAAGGGCAGCGCCGATTCAGGCGGGAAAGTGGAAATGGGCTATCTGGAGAAGATCGGCGCGGATACGACCGGCATCAATATCAGCGACGGCTCGGGACTTTCCAGGTATAATGTGGTTTCGCCGGGGAACCTGCTTGCGGTGCTGAAGTACATGCACGGGCACAAGGATTCCCAGGTGTTCTTCGAATCCCTGCCGATAGCAGGCGTGGACGGCACGCTTAAAGGGCGCTTGAAGGACACTGCGGCGGAGGGAAACGTCCATGCCAAGACCGGCTACATCGGCATGGTGAGGGCGCTATCCGGCTACGTGACCACCGAGTCGGGCGAGCCGCTGGTGTTTTCGATTCTCATGAATAACCATCTCTGCCCGCGGAGTGAGGCGGATGCGGCGATTGATACTATTGTCATTGCCCTGGCAAACATAACAACGAATTAACGAATGGCAGAACGAATAAACGAATTGGGATACGGCCAGGGAGAGAGTTGCGTATTATAAGCGTATGAAACGGTCTCATGAGTTAGTGGTGCTGATGGTAATCCTGCTGGTCGGCGGGGTGATCAGGGGGCTGTACCTGTCCGAGATGACCCATGCTCCGGATTTCACCTACCCTGGAGTGGACGCGGCCTACCATGATTATTGGGCGCGAAGCCTGGTAACCGGCGACTGGTCGAGGTACGCGCCTTTCCCCGACCCGCATATTCAAAGCATGCCGTTCTTTCGACCCCCCGGGTACCCATACTTCCTTGCTCTGATCTATATGCTCACGCATGGGAGTTACGTGGCGGCGAGAATCGTTCAGATGGCACTCGGGCTGCTCAACTGCTTCCTTGGCTACAAACTCGCCCGGCGATGGTTCGGCTCGGCGGCAGGGTTGATAGCCGCGGCTTTGATGTCCGCCTACTGGGTGTTCATCTACTACGAGGGTGAATTCCTGGAGCCGGTGCTGCTCATCGGACTAGGGTTGGCTCTGGTACACCAGTTGAGCCTGTTGACCGAGAAGGTGACCCTGCCTCGGTCGCTGATCGCCGGGGTGCTGATGGGGCTGTTCGCGCTTTGCCGGCCGAATATTCTGCTATTCGGGGCTGCCGCCCTGATATGGCTGTGGTGGATAGCGAAGGACCGCCGTCTGGCGCTGAGAAGCTCGGTCGCCCTCATACTCGGCACAGCCGTCACGATTGCGCCGGCAACCATCAGGAACTACGTCGTGGCCCATGACTTCGTCCCTATCTCTTCCAACATGGGGATCAACCTGTTCATCGGCAACAACGAATCCGCCAACGGCCTTTGCGCATTTGAGATCGCCGATCTTGGCGGCGCCGGTACCTGCTACGACTACCCTGCTCTCGTTGACAACATTGGGAAGAAACTCGGAGGGCCGGTGAAGTACTCGGAAGCTTCGAGCTACCTTGCCCATAGAGCGACGGAATACATCAAGACTCATCCGATGGAGACCCTGGGCCTCATGGTGCGCAAGGCCGAGTACTTCTGGAGCCCGATAGAGGTCGGCCACAATGAGGAAGACGAGATGGAGCGCATCAATTCCCGAGTGCTCCGATGGGTTCCAGGCCGGTTTGCGCTGATACTGGGATTCGGGCTGATAGGGGCAGCCCTGCTGTCTGCCAATACTCGCCGAAACAAGGATGCGTCGGTTCAGCGGCAGAGGGCGGTTTTGGTCCTAATTGGTCTCTTCATCATCGCCTATTCCGTCTCATTCCTGCCGTTTTTCTCGGCGGGGCAATATCGCATTCCCATCGTCCCGTTCCTAATGCTTTTCGCGGCATACGGCATCAGCCGCATCGGGCAACTGGCGATGAGCCGGAACTACATCCCCGCCGCATGCTGGCTTATTGCGGGCGCCGGAGCTTTCGGGCTGGCGTCCATGAACCTCACGGGCTACCAACCGGATGCGTCCAAATGGCACTATGATCGGGCCGTGTCCTTCGATCAACTAGGCAAGCCGGCTCTGGCCATCGAGGAATACGAGGAAGCGATTCGTGTGAAGCCACGATTGTTCCAGGCCCACTGCAATCTCGGACTGCTCCTGGTTGACGCGGGGAGGACCGACGAGGCCATGCGCCATTTCCGGGAAGCGCTGGCGATCCATCCCAAGGATGAGTGGTCGTATTACGGCATGGGCCTCGTTTACGAGCGGCAAGGCAAGCTGAAGGACGCCTCGGCGCAATTCAAAAAGGCAATCAGCCTGTTTCCATACCACTTCATGGCGCACCATGAAGTGGGGCTGCTGGCTCTGGCGCAAGGGGATATCTCGGCGGCGATAAGTCATTTCCAGGCGGCGCTGCAAATCGAGCCCCAGTTTAACCCTTCGCGCGTTGCCCTCGCGACGTTGCGCTATAATCTTGGAGTGGCACTGGACAAGCAAAACAAGCATGATGAGGCGATCCGGCAGTACAGAGAGGCCGTGCACATCCAGCCGGAATACGCAAAGGCACATAAGAACCTGGCGGTCGCATTGTACTTCAAAGGTGACTACGCTGGTGCATGGGCGGAAATCAAGCTCAACCGGAAGTACGGAGGGACTCCCCATCCGGAGTTCGTGAAGGCGCTGGAGGAGAAGATGGCGGAACCATAATGCGTAATGCGTGATGCGTAGGTTACGGATTACGGATTAAGAATTAGTACGTCACTTCACCGACCCTGCCACGCGGCGGATGTCGTCCATCGAGATGCGGCTGATGATGGTGAGGTTCAGGTCATCTTTCCGCCAGGAGTAGATACCCCGACCGGGTTGGACCGGACCCTCGTGAAGCCTCTTGAGGAACCTGGGATTCAGCGTCTCGCCCTTGGCCTGGAACAGGGATAGGGTGTTCACTCCGTCCGTATACCGGATGCTCACGATCTTGCCGTCTCGGAACGGGATGATTGCTGCACCTGCAAGTTTGAACCCTGACGGTAGATATGAGGGTTCGAGGATTTGGAATCCCGCCATCCGCCTGACCTTTTCCAGCGGCATGGTGCGGATCGGGCCTTCTTCTCTTTCGACACGATATCCCTCAGGCGTCTCAACGTGGAACTTCCCGTCCGGTATGTTCTTGACGAATTCGATCTTCGTGTAGTAAGACAAGGAGGCCACAGTGCCTTCGGGCGTGATATCCTCAGTGCGAAGCTTGACCCATTTCTCGGTATCCACCCAAAGCTTTCGCTTGCCCTGATGGTGATGCCTTGGGTGCAGCTCGATGACGTAGGCATTCCGACCGGCGATCTTGTCCTTGCCGACCAGATCAACCTCGATCTCGCCCTTCTGAAGGGCTTTTGCGGAGTGCTCGGCCCATTCCCTCATGCCGGCAATCCGGGACGGCCTCTTGACCATCAGCTTGTCTTTGGGAATCAGGTGGGCAAGCACCTTGCCGTCATCCGCCCTGATCTCGCCTTTGAGAAGATCAGGCTGCGTATACTCCACTCGCGAGCCCTTGAAGCCCGATCTGTAGACGGTCTGCTCGGACGTGACGGCAGGTTCTCGGGCAAGGGTGGTGACCTCATGGGCGATATAGGCCACGCTGCCTTCCGCCTTCAGCATGTTGGCCAGGATGGTTCGGCCGTCAATGGCGTGAGCCTGGGCGGCTGCCAAGACCAGTATAAGACTGATCAGACGGATAGGCCTCATAGTTCGCTGCCTAGATCCCGGACCCGTTCTCTCAATGCCACTGCCGACTCATCGGCGAGCGGATTCGTCCCAGCGAAGGTCGCATGCTGATTCTGGCAGGCATGGATATAGGCCCAATCCATCTCCGATGCCGGCTGGCGCTGACTGATCATGAAGATGGAGACCGCAATCACGAAGCACACGAGCAGTCCCGCAATCGCCGGCCTGACCGCGAGTCGGTGTCCCGGCGGCAGGAACAATGCCCGCAACACAGCGCTCAGCCGCTCCATGATGCCCGGTTTGTGCTCCTGACGCGCGGCCATACGAGCCTTCAGCCGCTCCTCGAACCCGACCGGCGCCGTGGCTCTATCCATCGAGCGCATCATGACCGACGTGCTCTCCAGCTCTTTCACCAGAGAGGCGCACTTCGGACACACGCTGAGATGTATCTCGGCACTCCCGGCAAGATCCCTGCCGAGCATGCGATTCACATAGTCACCCATTGTGCTCCTGAATTCTTTGCAGTTCATGGCCAACCTCCTCGGGAGGTAATCCGTAATGCGTAATCCGTAATCCGTAATCCGTAAGGGAGTTTTTCCTACGCATTACGCATTACTCGTTACGCCTCCACATATCCCTTCAGCAGTCCCCTCAACTTCATTCTCGCGTTGAAGATCCTCGATTTCACGGTGCCGATGGGGCATCCCATGGCGTCGGCGATCTCCTCGTATGACAGGCCTTCTATGTCAAATAAGATTATGGCAGATCGGAGCTTCTCCGGCAGCTTCAGGAGCGCCTTTTTGACCTCCGCCTGCAATTCCGAGCGCTCGAAGCAGCGCCTCGGATCGCTCGAGTGATCCGGAATATCGATCGGACGGACCGAGTCATTCTGCTGGCGCTCCAGTGGGACCATCCACTGCTTCTCGAGCCCCGCCCTGCGATACCGGTCCACGCACAGGTTCGACGCGATCTTATACAGCCATGTGCGCAGATTAGCCTCTCGCCGAAACGTCTTTATGGCGGCGAACGCGCGCACGAAGACTTCCTGAGCTAGATCCTCAGCGTCCTCGCGATTCGACACCATCCGCCAGACGTAGTTATAAATGCCGTCCTTGTATCGAGTTACGATCTCGTCGAAGGCTTCGCAGTCATCCTCTTGGCATCTCATCACCAGGACGGCGTCTGCATTCAGCAAACAGGCCACTCTCCTCTGTGCTGCATGCACACCCACAGACTTGTAGACGTGCCATCAGCCGGAATGTTCACGTGGTTGATTGGGGGCTTCTATTCATATTCGCCGAAAAGGGACTTGAACCTCTCGGCCTGCTGGAGCTCGATTGCGGAGAATGCGAAGTCGAATGCCAGAAGCCAGAGCATGACGATTGCATCCTCTCGGGGCAGCTCCAGTACTCTGACAAAGAAATCCTTCAGGACTTCCTCGAAGGAAGCCGCTTTTTCCTCTAAGACTATCCGGCCCTTGAGCTGCGGGCCAAGCGCTCCGATCCTATTATCAAGAAACTCCCGGACGTTCCCGGGGGTCGCGTGCTCCAGGTGCTTGCCGAACTCGGCATAGATCGCCTTCTTGAATTCTTCCAAATTCACGTCTATCCCCGGGGGTTAACTAAGCCTTTCCAGGCGAACCTTCTTAAGCAGATCCTGCACCTGGTGGTGACTGCAAATCTCAGTGCCGTCAGTCATGGCGGTCGCCGCTCCGGCCGCGGCGCCCAGCTTCAACGCCTCGCCCAGGGAACCTCCCTTGCTCAGAATATGCGCGATCCCGGCAACCATCGAGTCACCCGAGCCGATGGTGCTCACCGGCGTCACCTTCGGAGGCACGGCCTGCCAGACTTCGCCCGCTGAACACGCGACTGCCCCATCGGCGCCCATTGAGATCACTACTAGTTTGACGCCGTTTCGTGCCAGGATGTTCGCCGCACGCACGGCTTCGCCCACATTCTTCACCCTCAGGCTCACCAGCCGCTCGGCTTCCTCGCGGTTCGGCTTGATCATGTAGGGCATGGATTTCATACCCAGGCGCATGGGTTCGCCATCGCTGTCGAGGATGGCTTTCGAGTCGGATTCCTGGGCAGCGTTCACGAGAAGCTTGTAGATGTCTTTCGGCACTCCGGGAGGGAGACTTCCGCCGAAGATAACGAACGAGGATTCCCGGGCGACCTTGCGGACCTTGTCGAAGAGCTTATCGAAGTCGTCTTCGGCGATGTTCGGACCGGGCTCGTTCAGCATGGTAGGCGGGCTGCCGGTCAGCTCCTGGATGCACACGTTGGTGCGGGTATCCGCCTTGACGTGTACGAAGTCGGTCGGGATGCCCTCGTTCTCCAAGACATGCTCGATGAAACTGCCGATCTTCCCGCCGACGAACCCGAGGGCGATGGTCTCGCTGCCTAGCTCCTTCAGCACGCGCGAGGCATTGATCCCCTTCCCTCCGGCGTCAACCTCCACCCTCAGGATGCGGTTGGTATCGTTCGGATGGAGTCGGTCAACGTATATGCTCTTGTCCAATGCCGGATTGAGAGTAACTGTGGCAATCATGGCGTAGATTAGTATACCACAGTGGGGGATGAGGGAGGCAATACACCGTAATTCAATTGGCTTCACGAGTTTGGGTTGACACTCAGTATGGAGGGTCATACAATGGCAGCGGGAGGTTGTAAACTATGAGTGCGATAGGCTTCATGTGTGAGCATACGGCTGAATATGCTCTCGTGCCACGGCTCGTTTCCATATTGTCAGAGGAATCCGCACGCATTATCCCCTTTTACTTCTGGGCATCAAGAGAAGGCAACTCGGTCTCTCTCGCATCAATCCGTGACCTTCCAATCCGCTTAATATCTGTCTACGCTCGCCGACCCAAGGTAATAAACGCTGGCACGAGAGAGGTCTCGGTAAAGTTCAACGCAGAGTTATTTGACTACGCCAGCTTGGCCGTCCCGTTAGGCATTCCGGTGTTTGCCGGTTTGCCTTTGGCATCATCCATAATCGATATGACTCCTGATGTTCCTTGCGTGTGGTTTGATCTTAACCCTTGCCCCAACGGCACTTCCGATATTGAGGCAGTGATCTCAGTTGACCATTTGCCAGGCGATCTTATTGAGATTGCCCCTTGTGTCATCGGGCCGTTGGATGCAGACACGCTTATTAGTACCATAGTGGATAAGAGTCGTCGCATGATATGGGGCGAGGCAATCAATACACTGAGGATCATCCGCCGTGAAAGCGGCTTGGGACACGGTTACTTTCGCTGGTTTGGCGGGTACAAGCCATTTTACCTGTTGCTGTGTGATCAACAGTGAGGCCGCCTGGTATAGTAGTCACCGCCGAAGGCCATGTTCACTGCAATGCGCGTCGGAATACCACACGGCACGATGTCGTGAGTATGCAATCATCACTCGCTCCACTCCCAGTGCGTATATACTATAGGGTAGCCTGGCTTGTCCAACTTAATCAGGACCCAGCCCCTCTCTTCGATCGACCAATGCTTTCTCGCCGCTATGAACTTGTGGGCTGAATCGGGATTCCACCATTCGACCCTGGGAGGGAAATCCATGCGATCTATCCCCAGGTTGGAGGTATCAGAAAGCTCCCACCATCCCTTCTTGAGCTGGGAAACCAGCCCGGAGACATCGGGATCGCCGTATTCGATAACAGCAGTGCGCGTTCGAATAGACGCTGAATCATATGCACTCCCGTGGAGTAGCCTGGCGGACGGCGGGAGCTTGAAGCCGAAGGCAGCTTTTTTAAGACTGGGGATGCTGTAACGCGGCTCGTAGGCACGGTTCAGCGCCCACACGCCGACGATAACTATGACAGCAACTAAGCCCAGAATCTTGAGCCATTTCATGGCGGAAATGGTTAATGGTTAAATGGTTAATGGTTAAATGGTCGGATCCACCATGAACCATCAACCATCAACCATGCCTTTCATTTTCCGAGCGCTGCTCGGACTGCGTCAAGCTGCCCGGCGGAGCCGAGAAGCTCATTGCGGCTGGCGATGAATTTGGCGTACTCCTCCATGAAGACCTTGCCGATCGGTCGGAAGTCGAATACGGACGGCTGATCGCGGAAGAACTCGCGGTAGACCCTAGTCCAGACCAAGCGGCCGTCGGTGTCAATATTGATCTTGCAGACGCCGAGCTTGGCGGCGGGGAGATACTGATTCGGGTCAACGCCCTTTGCGCCCTTCAACTGGCCGCCCGCGGCATTGATCCGCTCGACCTCATCTTGCGGGACTGAGGATGAGCCGTGTAGCACCAGCGGGAATCCCGGGACCAGTTCCTGAATGCCTTTGACGATCTCGAAGTGCAATCCCTGGGAGCCGGAGAACTTGAATGCGCCGTGGCTTGTCCCTATCGCGCATGCCAGGCTGTCGCAGCTCGAACGCTTGATGAATTCCGCGGCCTGCTTAGGATCGGTGAGGTGAGCCTGATCTTCGGAGACGCTGACGTGCTCCTCGACGCCGCCAAGCTGGCCGAGCTCCGCCTCGACACTGATCCCCTTCGCGTGGGCCTTGTCAGCGACTCTCCTGGTGATGGCGATGTTCTCGTCGAAGGGCTCGTGGCTGGCATCAATCATGACCGACGAGTAGAATCCCGAGTCAATGCAATCGTAGCAGGTCGCCTCATCGCCGTGGTCCAGATGGACGGCGAAGATCGCATCCGGGAAGATCTCGTCGGCGGCACGGATCATGCCTTCCAGCATGAGCTTGTTCGTGTACGAGCGCGCTCCCTTGGAAATCTGGATGATGAACGGGGCCTTGGAATCCAGGCATCCGCGAAACAGGCCCATGGTCTGCTCGGCATTGTTGATATTATACGCGCCGAGGGCATACTTGCCGTAAGCCTGCTGAAACAGTTCCTTGGTGGTGACTATCATTCACGCCTCTCCTTGCTGTGTTGTGCTGCAAACAGGGAATAGTATATCGCCAATGAGGGTGACAAGTCAAAAATATGTTATAATCCCGGCATAGTAAGCCCATCAGGAGACTCCGATGATCATCGTTATGCAAACCAGCGCCACAACGGAACAGATTCGAGGTGTGGAGGAAGAGATCCAGAACCTGGGGCTGAGGCCGTTTATCAACCCCGGCGTCGAGAGAAAGGTCATCGCAGTCCTGGGCGCCCTCGACGCGAAGAAGGCCGATCTGGTCGAGCACTTCTATTCGTTTCCCGGCGTGGAGAGGGTTGATCTGATCTCTCATCTGTGGAAGCTGGCCTCGCGAGAATACCATCCATCGGATACCGTACTGGACGTTGCGGGCATCAAGATAGGCGGCAACCAGGTAGTCGTCGCTGCCGGGCCGTGCAGTGTCGAGTCGGAGGCTCAGATGGTGGAGATAGCCAAGCAGGTCAAGCAGGCGGGGGCTCACATGCTGAGAGGCGGCGCATTCAAGCCTCGGACTTCGCCCTATGCCTTTCAGGGACTCGGGGAGGAGGGCCTCAGAATCCTCGCGAAGGCTCGCGAAGAGACGGGCCTGCCGGTCGTGACCGAGGTCATGGACCCGCACGAGGTCGAGCTGGTTGCCAGATATGCCGACGTCCTCCAGATCGGCACTCGCAACATGCAAAACTACCCGCTCCTGAAGAGCGTCGGCGCTATCCGCCATACGGTTCTCCTGAAGCGAGGGCTGGGATGCAAGCTCCGCGACCTCCTCATGTCCGCCGAGTACATCATCGCCGAGGGCAATCACAATGTCATCCTCTGCGAGCGAGGGATTACCACCTTCGAGGACTCGACCCGCAATACGACGGACATCAACGCCGTGCCGGTGCTGAAGGCGTGGACTCACCTGCCGGTGATCGTTGATCCCAGTCATGCGACCGGCGACTGGAAGTACGTCGGGGCGATCTCGAAAGCGGCGGTTGCGGCGGGTTCGGACGGCCTCCTGGTGGAGGTCCATAACGATCCCCAGCACGCCCTAAGCGATGGGCCTCAGTCACTGCGCCCTGACTCGTTCCATGAGCTTATGGGGCAGATACGGCGAGTGGCAGAGGCGATTGATAGGACGCTTTGACGTGGCAAGAGTCACCCTGGTCAACCCGAATCGCATGAAGCCCGGGGTCGGACCGATTGCCCTGGATTACCTCGCGGATGCACTGGATGTCGCGGGCCACGAGGTCGGCATCCTCGATCTCTGCTTCTCGGATGATTGGGAGGCGGATGTGGACGCCTACTTCCACTCGAATGAGGCCGACCTCGTGGGGATGACGATCCGGAACACGGACGACTGCTACTTCGCCAGCCGCGACTTCTTCGTGCCGTTCTACAAGCAGGTCATTGACCGAATCCGTGCGAACACCGATGCCAAGATCGTCCTGGGAGGCGCGGGATTGTCGGTCGCGGCGAAGGCGATTCAGGAGTTCACCGGGGCGGATTATGCCATCGTCGGTCCTGGGGAGAATGCCTTGGCCCGGCTCGCGTCTGACATATCCGACCCGTCCGACTTGTCCGACCCGCAGAATCTGCCTCGCAGTCGCAAGTGGATAGACAATCGCCGCTACTTCGCAGAGGGCGGCCAGGCCGGGATCGAGACCAAGCGAGGGTGCGACAAGAAGTGCATCTACTGCGCCGATCCGGTCGGCAAAGGAACGGTCTGCCGATTGAGGTCGCCGTCACTCGTGGTGGACGAATTCAAGGCGCTCGTGGATCAGGGGATTGACTGCTTCCACCTGTGCGACGCGGAGTTCAACATCCCCCTCAGCCATGCCGAGGCGGTCTGCCGGGAGTTGATTGCCTCAGGTCTGTCAGAGAGCATTCGCTGGTATACCTATGCGAGCCCCGCCCCATTCACCGACGAGCTTGCAGGTCTGATGAAGAGTGCCGGGTGCGCGGGCATTGACTTCGGCGCCGACAGCAGCGATGATGGGGTTCTTCGCTCGCTTGGCAGGGATTTCACCGGCGAGGACGTCCGCCGCACCGCCGAAATCTGCCACCGGCATGGGATCACTTTCATGTACGACCTGCTCATCGGAGGGCCGGGCGAGACGATGGAATCGGTCAATCGGACTATCAGCCTCATGAAGGAGATTCAGCCGGACAGGGTAGGCATCTCGGTCGGGGTGCGCATATACGGCGGCACGGCCATCGGGCGGATGGTGACCAAGCAGGGGATTTCAAAGTCGAACAAGAACCTCCACGGCATCATCGAGGGCAATGAGAGCTTCCTCTCGCCGATCTACTACCTCAGCGAGAGCGTCGGCCTGGATGTCATTAGCCACATTGATCGGCTGATTGCCGGCGACTCGAGGTTTCTCCATGCCTCGATGGAGCAGATTGACGCGAACTACAACTACAACGATAACAGCGTTCTCGTGCAGGCGATCAAGGCCGGCTACCGAGGCGCATTCTGGGACATCCTCCGCAAGGTGCATGAAGGGACACGACCTTAGAACTTAGACTTTGGACTTTAGACCTCCCCCTAAAGTCTAAGGTCTGTAGTGTGAAGTCTTTTTGAAAAACCCGGTAATCTTGCGGGTAAGTAAAACCAACAGGTCAACCGGATAATATAGTTGCGCGTGTCCCAAATTTACCTCCTTTGCAACGAGCCATCCCGGGCAACTGGGATGGCTCTTTAGGTTGTTAAAGCATAGGGCCGATAGGACTGATAGGAAATACGGTCTTCGAGTTTCGCTGAACGGTCGGTCGGGTAAGATTGGCTTGCTTCTATTGGGGGAGGACATGCGGGAAGACAGCTTTTCCATCATCATCGCCTGCCGGCACCGCGCTGACTTGCTCCACGAGACTCTGGAAGCCCTGGGGGATCTCGATTATGCCGGCGAGAACGAGATCATCGTCCTGGACGACCAGAGCCAGGGTGGACGGGAAGAAGCCGCGTCCGCCGCCGCATACCGAGGTCTCCACGTTCGGTACTTTAGGCTTCCAGGAATCAGCAGGCCGGCCGCATGGAATCTTGCCGTTCGCGAGGCAAGCCTGAATTATCTCGCTTTTCTCGACGACGATTGCATGCCTCCGGCGGGCTGGCTGTCTGCCTTCGAATCCTCCTTCACCGAGTGGACCGCGGGAATCATCGGCGGCCCGGATAGAGTTCCTCCGAAGGCATCGGCCTTCGAGAAGTCGCTGGAATACGTGCTGAACTCCTTCATCGGGACCATGGGCGTCCGAACGGGCAAGAGCCTGGTAAGCTCCTACTACCCGAGAACCTGGAACATGGCCGCTCGGAAGGAGTCGGTCCGATTCGCGGGCGGGTTCAATGAAGACGCGCCGGACGCGCCGGAGATCAGCATGATCGCCCGCCTGGAGAAGATCGGCTATAAAGCGCGCTTCGAGCCCAAGGCGTGGGTGTGGCATCATCGAAGGACCAACTTGTTCAAGTTCATCCTGCGGGACTTGCGGCTTGGCGCTGTGAGAGGGCGCGGTATGTCGCCTCCCGGCCTCAGTCGGGTGTATGTCGCCGTGCTATTGCTGCTGGCCATATTCGCGGGAGTGGCGATCAAATCAGGGATCGCATTCACCGGCCAAATGCTGATATGGCCTGCAGGCATGTATGCCGCCGTGCTGGTCGTGGCCGGCCTCCATGCCGGCATGCTCGCCAGATCGCCGATCACCATGGTTTCCGTCCCATTCATGCTGGGACTGCACCATGCGGCTCATTTCGCAGGATTTATCTCAGGAAAACTGGCTAGGAGATCTCACCAAAAATGAGCATGAAGAGCACCGCCAAGATCAGAGGCTTTGCACGAGCACTCGTCACCCGAACCCTCGAATACGAGTTCGAGCGCATGCCTTATCGCCTGGAGAACATCTCCAATACCAAGCTGCTGGCCCTCTTCCGTCAGGAGTTCAACTGCGCGCGCAGGGTGTCAAAGGAGCCCTGGTATCCGGTTCAGCTTCAAATCGAGCCCTCAGCCGCATGCACCCTGCACTGCAATCTGTGCCCGGCGGGATCGGGCGCTGGGGGAATCATGCCGTTCAGCACTTTTCGGGCGCTCATTGATGAGGTGGGCGATCATGCGATAACAGCTGTCTTCTGGCTATGGGGCGAGCCGTTCGTCAATCCCAAGTTTCCGGACATGATCGCTTACGCTCACAGCAAGAACATGGGCACGGTCACCAGCACGAACGGCCAGCATATTCAGACGAAAGAAGAGGCTGAGAGGCTCGTGGCATCGGGGCTGGATAACATATTCGTTGCCGTGGATGGGGCTACTCAGGAGTCATACGGCCGATACCGGATCGGCGGGGAGCTGCAGAAGGTCATCCGATGCACAGACCTCATCAGGCAAGCGAAGGAATCCCTGGGAAGTAGTACGCCAAGAGTGAATGTGCGGACCGTCGTCACGAAGGCGAATGAGCACGAGCTGTCGGACATCGAGAGGATGGCTCGGCAGCACGGCGCAGACGTCGTCTCTCGAAAGACCGCGGCTGTGCTCGATTATGCGAGGACCGATAGGGAGGATCAGTTCGCGCCGGATACTGTGTTCTATCGCCGGTATGAGTATCGGGATGGACGGCGGGTCCGCAAGACGGCGAGGAACTACCGATGCCGCAGGATCTTCAAGCGCGTTACTGCCCGATGGGACGGCACCGTCATCCCATGCGAATTCGATCACAACGGAATCTCCGCCCTTGGCAAGTACCCCGAAGACGGCTCCTTCATGGATATCTGGAAGGGGGACAAGGCAAGGGCGTTTCGGCGGCAGTTCCTTATCAACCGAATGGTCAATCCATTCTGCATGGACTGCCCTCTTCGGGACAGGCTCCAAAGCGAGTGTACCATCGAGGTTCTGAGGCTCAGGGGGCAGGAAAGCACATGAGCGCGGATTTGCCGGCCGTATCAGTGATAGTGCCTTTCAAGAAATCCGAGAGCTGTGTCCTGGATTGCCTTCAGTCTATCTTCGAGATGACCTACCCACCGGAGAAACTGGAAGTCATCGCGGTGGATGACTCGCTGGACGACGACATCGCGAACCAGGTGCTGGAGCGATTTCCACTCATCAGGCTTCTTCGCAACCCCGTGGCCGTGGGGTGCGATGGATCGAAGCAGGCCGGGATTGATCTGGCCGGGGGCGACATTGTGGCCCTCACGGATGCCGACTGCCTGGTCTGTTCGGAGTGGGCTCGCCTGGCAGCTAAGAACCTGGAGAGCGGGGCCGATGCGGTCGCCGGGCCGGTAAGGCATCCCAAGACCTTCCTCAGGGAGCTTGTGGGGATTGCCGATTTTCAGGACTATCAGGGGACTGATCATGCGCAGACGAACGCCTTCGCCGGGTGCAACTTCGCCGCCCGCCGCGGGATCCTGTGCAGTTACGGCTATGATCGGCGCACGGGCATGCGGTTCGGCTCAGACCGACTTGCCTCCTGGCAATTGCACGTCAGAGGGCACAGGATCATCTACGACCCCGGGATGATCGTGGAGCACCGGCCGGCAATCGGCATCAGGAGCATTCTGGAGAGGCGGCTGAGGTACGGCCGGAAGGCCTTTGCCCTGCGGGTTCACGACCCCACCCTGCCCGGCGCGGTGATCACCAGGATGGGTCCACTGGCAGCCCCGGCGTATGTGGGCTACAAGACGGTCAAGGACTTCTGCTCCCTCATCCGCGCAATCAGGCTGGGCATCATCAATCCCTGGCATGCCCCGCTCCTCGCCCCGGCCCTGGTGCTCTTTCGGATGATGGACGCGGTGGGGATAGTCAAGGGGCAGATGGCATCGAAGACGTCCGCTACCGAGACCGCTTGGGAATCTCCCGCCTCCGGACGGGATCCCGCAGGAATGTGGGAGAATCCCCAGTCTACGATGACAGACAAGCCAGTTGAAGCGAGCTACAAATAGGGGCGGGAGTTTCCCCCCGCCCCTTGCTTTTTCTTCCCTCTAGCCACTATCCTCTAGCCACTAGATCAGTACATCTCCTCGCCGCCATACCCGCCGCCGCCCGGAGGTCCCGCCGGCGCCTTTTTCTCAGGCTTCTCGGCAACCAGACATCGAAGACGGCTTACCGAAGTCAAAATGGAATCTCCCATCGCCACCGACATAGCCCTCGATTCCTTGGATTTGCTTATATTCCGGTAACCTGGCCAGACAGTTACGGGCGATGTACTTGGCAATCGGATTGTACAGCCTATCCTGGTCGTTGCTATAGCTGTAACTCCGGCTTAACGCATGAACCAATAGCGGTTCATATCGCCTGATCTCCGAGACTGCTATCGGTTGATATATGTCCGTCAAGGTCAGCCAGTAATAGAAGGTTGTGCCTGAATGCCTTTTCTTTCCTCCGGGCTTGTTATCTATCTCATCCCGTATGTTCTCCACCAGCATGCTCACCCATTCCACTTCATTCGGGAAGGCGGTCGCCAGGAACCGCAAAGCTACGATGGATGTTTCGAAGCATTCGCCTTTCGCACAGAATTTACCGAAGCAGGTTGTGGCCAGCCGTTCTTTGGTTCTCATTAGCATATTGCTGATAGTCTCACCATCTGATCGCCAAAAAGCCAGTAAGCGCAGTATCTCCAGCTCATAGTGATTTGCTGAAAAGATATGGGTCTTCGGCATTACCCCATTGATTGTAATGAGCTTCTTTCCGCCATTGTACGGCGGGATGAAGTACAAGGGGTACATTATGCGCCCGTCATCAGGCGCTCTCACGCCTCTGTGGAAGCGTTCAACTTCGCCCTTGCTGCTAGCTGTGGACAATAACCGGCTGACTATCTCGCTCTTCTCTTCATCCGAGAACGACCTGCCTTTGATGAGCTCCCAGTTCGTTTTGCATAGCAACTCGTAAGGGTTCATTGCTCCGTATCCTTTCCTCTCTGAGAACGCGACAGTATCTGCTCGCAGACCCTCAGGGCCTCGCGTTCATGCGCAACTACACTGTGAAGCGCATCCACCTGAGCCCGGCGCACCGCCGGTGTCCAGTCTAGCGGACCAAGCCCCTCATCCTTCGGCACATACTGCTCGCACTCACGAAGCACCGCGACTACCTGCCCGTATATGCCGGCAAGTTGCATGAGTGAGCTTTGAAGGTCCGGGCCTAGCAGCTCGGAGTGGGTTGCCAGGTAACGCGCGGCTGCCTCCCGTGCATCGAGCAAGGAATCGAATACGAACCGGTTGATGCTCGCGTGTTTGCAGAAACCGTCGGCATCCCCGGCATCGAAGCGTGACTCGTCGAGTAGATCGGCGATCCAGGTCTCCAGCCCCTCAAGGCCTCGTTTGTAGGAGCAGCCACCCGACGAAACAAAGCCTTCGCCACGGGCATACGTGACCGCGATGCGCAAAGAGGCCAACAGGCTCGCGTGCCGTGTAGGTGCGGGTTTGCGCTCGCCTATTATGTAGTTGAGCCAAGGCAGGCGCTCGGTCCTCATGTAGTCGTCGCCCGGATCGTCGAAGTAGGTTCTGCAGAGAAGAGTCTTTCCCTCATCAGCGTAACCGGCTATGACCCCCCATTCGGCCGCTTGGACGAGGTCTATGCCCAGCGCGGGGCGGCCTTCGTCAATGCTCTTTATGAAGGCGGCCCTCATTTCCTTGTCCCCCTCGGCCCAGCCGGCTTCATATCCGAGGGCATCCATCGCCGCCTGCCCGTGGTCGTAGCCAAGCATTCCATCAACGCTGCTCCAGTCCCAATTCGGATGAGCAAAGCAGAAACGGAATGCAGCGCCGCTAAGGCCCATGAGGTCGGTGTAGTTGACACGCTCTCCTATGCGATTGAGTGCCCTGAGCAGCGCGCCGATGAACGTGCATGCGCCGGGGCTGGACCAACTCAGTTTGGGGATCCCATCTATCCAGACTTCTCCGTCGAGCCGATGGACGACGACCTCATCACCCGTGAAGGCGATCTGTTCAACATGGTGCTTGAGGGAGTTCCAACTGCTGAAGCCGTAGTCCAGCGCGAGGGCGAACTGGACCTCGTTGAGCTGCACTTGGGCTGTCAGGATTTGTGCGTCAGATGACTGATTGAAACGGCGCAGTTGACGGAGGATTGGGCATGCGTCGGCATCGCCCTGTTGATGAGCTTTGAGCAGGTTCTTTGCCCGGCGCTTGAGGTGGCCCATATTGGGCCGCAGCGGCAGTTCTGTGGTCATGATGACCTCCTTTCAAATGTCGCCTGTGGTCTGCAACCTCAGGCTGAAAGAAGGTGCTGATAATCCACACTGAAGGTGAACTGAGCTCTTCCCGCAGACCAGGTGGCGTCCTTCAACGCCTCCTGAATGGTATCATAACCCCTGCATACTTGTCAACCTGCTACCCGGTTTACATGATCAAAAAGGGGCGGGAGATGAATCTCCCGCCCCTTGCTTTCTCTTTCCTCTAGCAACTATCCTCTAGCCGCTAGATCAGTACATGTCCTCGCCGCCATACCCGCCGCCGCCCGGGCTTCTCGGCGACCAGGCCCTCGGTCGTGAGGATCATCGAGGCGATGCTCGCCGCGTTCTCCAGCGCCGACCGAGTGACCTTCACCGGGTCAACGATTCCGGCCTTCGCCAGGTCCACATACTGCTCGGTCAACGCATCCAGGCCCTGGCCCTTCGGAAGGTTCTTAACCTTCTCGACGACGACCGAGCCCTCGAGGCCCGCGTTCTCGGCGATCTGGCGAAGAGGCTCTTCGAGCGCTCGGCGCACGATTGCCACGCCGACCTTCTCATCCGGGCTATCGCCAAGGTCCGCCAGCGAGGGGATGATGTTGATCAGCGTCGCGCCTCCGCCGGGAACGATGCCTTCCTCGACGGCGGCTCGAGTCGCGGAGAGGGCATCCTCGAAGCGGTGCTTCTTCTCCTTCAACTCCGTCTCGGTGGCCGCGCCGACTTTGATCACGGCGACTCCGCCCGCCAACTTCGCGAGCCGCTCCTGGAGCTTCTCCTTGTCGTAGGACGAGTCCGTCGTTTCGATCTGGCGGCGAATCTGCTCGATCCGGCCCTTGACCGCGTCGGCGCTGCCTGCGCCCTCGACTATGGTCGTCTCTTCCTTGGTGATGATGACCTTCTTCGCCTGACCCATCATGGTCGTGTCAACGTTCTCGAGCTTGATGCCGAGGTCTTCGGAGATGAACTTACCGCCGGTGAGGGTGGCGATGTCTTCCATCATGGACTTCCGCCGATCGCCGAATCCCGGCGCCTTCGCCGCGACTGCCAGGAGCGTTCCGCGGATCTTGTTGACAACCAGGGTGGCGAGCGCGTCGCCGTCAACGTCCTCGGCGATAATCAGGAAGGGCCTCCGCGAGGTGGCAACCTTCTCCAGCACGGGAATGAGGTCCGCCGCGGCGCTGATTTTCTTCTCATGGATGAGGATGATCGGATCCTCCAGGATTGCTTCCATCCTCTCGGCGTCCGTCACCATGTAGGGCGAAATGTAGCCCTTGTCGAACTGCATGCCCTCGACCACTTCGAGGGTTGTGCCGGTGCCCTTGGACTCCTCGACCGTGATGACGCCGTCTTTGCCGACTTTCTCCATGGCCTCGGCGATTATGCCGCCGATCTCCTTGTCATTACCGGCAATGGAGGCGACGTCCGCGACCGACTCCTTGTCGGTCACGGGGGTGCTGAGGTTCTTGATCTCCTCGACCGACTTTGCGACCGCGAGCTCGATCCCCTTCTTGACGATCATGGGGTTCCCGCCGGCTGCCACATAGCGCAGGCCCTCCCGAACGATGGCCTGGGCCAATACGGTAGCAGTGGTCGTACCGTCGCCGGCAACATCATTGGTCTTGGAGGCTACTTCGCGGACTAGTTGAGCGCCCATATTCTCATACGGGTCTTCGAGTTCGATTTCTTTGGCGACCGTGACGCCGTCCTTAGTGATGGTGGGCGCGCCCCACTTCTTGTCCAGCACGACGTTGCGGCCCTTGGGGCCGAGGGTCACCCTCACGGCATCGGCGACTGCGTTCGTTCCGCGCTCCAGCGCTCGCCGCGCCTCTTCATCATACGCGATCATCTTTGCAGGCATTAGATCCTCCTTCGTAGGATAAATTCGAAATTCGAATATCGAAATTCGAAACAAATTCGAAACTCCAAATTCCAAATGCTCGAAACGCTAGCTCCCTAGTTTGGGGTTTGCCTTTTTGGTCATTTGGCATTGTTTCGTGCTTCGGATTTCGAATTTCGAGTTTTCCGAGCTAGGCTCGGATTGCATAAATAGACTCTTCGTCGAGGATGATGTATTCCTCGCCCTCTACGGTCACTTCCGTGCCGCCGTACTTCGAATAGATAACCGTGTCGCCTTCTTTGACGGACATCGTCTTCCGCTCGCCGTTCTCCAGCACCTTGCCGGGTCCCACGGCTATCACAGTACCCTCCTGGGGTTTCTCCTTGGCCGTATCCGGAAGTATGATGCCGCCGGAGGTCTTCTCCTCCTCGGCTTTGGCCTTAACGATAACCTTATCCCCAATCGGTTTTAGCATTGATCCAATCACCCCCTGAAGTGTTAATGATGAGATTAGCACTCAGGGTCTCCGAGTGCTAATCTGCGCATTATAGTATATGCTGGGCCGAGACTTTGTCAACCCCCGGCCCGTAATGATCAATACATGGCGCATGAAAGAGGGCATAGGACAATGAACTATGCTATAATATCCTCTACAGAATCTCTCTCCGGAGTTACAGCATGAGATCAAAGCCAAGAATCCTGATACTGGCGCTGGTATTGGTGCTGCTGGCGACCGCAGCCGCCTACGCTAAGAGCGATGACGTAAAGGAACTGATACAGAACGCTCCTCAGGCTTCACAATACCCGAACTCGGGTTTTGTGAACCTGATTGACGAAGCCAAGCAAGTCATCAAACCCGACGGCAGTTGGGTCACCACTACTCGGACGACGGCCAAGATATTCAACGAGCGAGGCCGCAAGATCGCGAACGTCCACCTGCCCTATAACTCGGCGTTCGAGAAGATCAAGATCCTTCGGGCCAGGACCATCAAGCCGGATGGCACGGTCGTGGACGTGAAATCAAGCGACATTCGGGATATCAGCCCCTACTCGGGCTATGCCATGTATTCGTCGGTCAAGATGAAGGTGATGATCATGCCGGCGATAGAGGACGACTGTATTGTTGATTACGAATGGCAGGTCAGCGGCAAGAAGAGCATCATGCCGCCGGACTTCTGGATGGGCTGGTATTACCAGAGCCAGGAACCCACGGTGCTCTCCAGGTTCACGCTGGAAATCCCGACGACCAGCAGATTCCGGAATACCTCGTATAACACCAAGCTCGTCCCTACGCAGACCGTTTCCAAGGATGGGAAGACCGCCACCATCGTTTGGGAAGGCAGGAATTTCGGCGAGATCAACCCCGAGCCATACATGCCGCCGATAGCCGAGATCTGTCCGTGGTTCGAGCTATCGTCGGTGAATGATTGGAAGGACGTGGCGGCCTGGTATTGGAAACTTGTTCAGCCCCAACTGAAGGTCACCCCGGAGATTCGGCAGGCGGTGACGGAGTTGACCAAAGACAAGCCGACCCAGATGGACAAGGCCAAAGCGATTTTCTACTGGGTGGAGGACAAGATCCGCTATGTGGGCCTGGAGTTCGGGGCGGGGGCCTATGAGCCTCATAGCGCAAAGGCCGTATTCGACAATCGGTATGGCGACTGCAAGGATCAGGCAACTCTGCTGGTGACCATGCTGTCGGTGGCGGGAATCAAGGCATACCCGGTGCTCGTGCCCGTTGGATTCCGCGGCGAGACCGGCAAGCGGCTTCCGTCGCCGGGGATGTTCGACCATGCAATCGCGATGGCGGAGATTGACGGCAAGCAGGTTTGGATGGACACGACCGCCGAAGTCTGCCCCTTCGATCAATTGCCCGAGGCCGATCGGGGCCTGCAGGTTCTGGTTATCAAGCCGACTGGAGGCGAGTTCGTGCAGACCCCGGAGTACACCGTTGACGAAAACAAGACAGTGCAGACGGTGGACATCAAGCTCAATGCCGACGGCGGGATCACGTCATCGGTGAGCTGGTACTCCACGGGCAATGAGGACCTCTCTGCGCGGGCAACCTACAAGTATGCGAAGCCGACCGAGATCAAGGAGGGCTTCGAATCTACGGTGGCGTCGGTCTGTCCGGATGCCATGCTGGGCAACTACTCCGTGGGCGATCCCTTCAAGCGCGATGCGCCTCTTCAGATATCGTATGACTTCCAGGCGAACGGATGGGCGAATCGGACGAAGAAGTTCCTCATCTTCCGGCCGAGCTTGTATCAGAGTGTGTTGAGCCAGACCCCGTTCTCCAAATCCGACCGCAAGTTCGACATGGTGTTCGTCAGCACCTCGACAAACGAATCGCAGACGACGATCAGCCTTCCCGACGGCTTCACGGTGGAGGAGATTCCACCGGATGTGTCCCTGAAGGGTGACTTCGCGACCTACGACCGAACCTACACCTTGGACGGATGCACGTTGAAGATTGCCGAGAAGCTCGTCCGCAAGGAGGCGAGGATTCCGCTCGCCCGATATGCGGAGGCGAAGAAGTTCTACCAGGAAGCGATCCAGGCCCAGAAGCAGCAGGTGGTGATGCGGATCGCGGAGGGTTAGGCCTTCCGCTCGATGATGAATCGGGCGAGGGCGCGGAGGGGGTCGGCCTTCTCGTCGAAGTCGGCGAGTGCGGCGAGGGCCTCGTCCACCGTCTGCCTTGCAAGCTCCTTTGACTTCTCCAGACCATAGAGGCTCGGATAAGTGGCTTTTCCTTCCTCGCCGACATCCAGGATGTCATCGGCGATCTGGAACGCCAGCCCGATCTTCTCTCCATAGAAGTCGAGCGCCTGAAGCTGCTGTGGAGTCCCGCCTCCGAGAAGTCCTCCGCAATAGACCGATGCCTGGATGAGCGCGCCTGTCTTGTTTCGGTGGATGAACTCCAGCGTCTCCGGCTCGACTTCCTTCCCCTCGGAGATGATGTCCGCCACCTGACCCGCGATCATTCCGCCGACTCCCGCAGCCGACGCAATCCTTGCCGTCGCCTTGACCAGCAATTCAGGCGGAACCTCGGTCTTAACAAGGGTCTCGAATGCCAGGGTCAGGAGCGCATCACCCGCAAGGATGGCGATCGCCTCGCCGAAGACCTTGTGGCTGGTGGGCTTGCCCCGGCGGAAGTCGTCATTGTCCAGGGCGGGGAGGTCATCGTGGATGAGGGAGAACGAGTGGATGAACTCGATGGCGCATGCCGCCGGCAGGATGCTCTCTGCTTCGCCTCCGACCGCCTCGCACGCCGCAAGCATCAGCACCGGGCGAATGCGCTTGCCGCCATTCAGGACGCTGTATCTCATCGCCCGGTAGATGACCTCCGGGTATCGGTCCTCCGGCGGGAGGTACTCCGCAAGGGCTGAGTCAATGAGGTAGGATTTCTTGGCTAGGTAGGGAGATAGAGACACTATCAGATACCTTCCACTGATACTTGCTGTTGTTGTTCAGCGGCACGAGTTTGTATTGGACTCCAGAAACCATTTTGCCATGCTCGGTGGGCGATAACAAGAAAAAGAATCCATGGAATACGCCGCCGTGCAGCTTGTCGTTCGGCGCATCGCACCAAAGACTTCCAGACAAGCCGGCGATCACATCAGGATGCCCAGCCGCTCGCAAGACAAAAGACTTGGACGCATGCTTCATGAATAAGCTAAGCTGGCGCCAATCCTGGGTCTTTATCCATTTGTCGATACCTGCCAGGAGAGTGCGCTCGTTCATCATTTGAAAATCGCCATTGGAGCCCGCCATTTCCGGAGAATCGCGCCAATAGAGCCTGTCAATGGTGACCGTTTGTAGCTCAGGGATTTCCGGGTTCTCCACATGGCTATATTTGCCAAACTGGTCCTTCACACTCACCAGCATGTAAGGGTTTGTCGAACTCAGACTTGGAAACAAGTATGCAATCCTTGCGAATCTTTTACCCCAGGTCTGGGGCAGCGGCATGTCGCTTAAGTCATAGCATGTGTACACATGAGTCATCAATCCGAGGGCATTCATGTCGAGGGTATTCTGGCCGAGATTGGAGTAGCTCAGCCTAACCCAGTGGTGATTGATGTATACCTCGTTGAACATATGATCCATGAAGCCGCCTCTGTCCTTAAGCGCTTGCTCGATGGCCGTTCGTGTCTTGTTGTGGTGCACTTGGCCGGAAAGCTTCGCAAGCTGTTTGTCGTCATTCGGGTCTGCCGGCGGTATGCATATGATGATGCGTGTAGGGATACCCAATGCTCTCATTACGGTTGCCATCAATACGGCCGTCGAAGTACACTGCCCATGCACCTTATTGTAGAACATCTCCTTGCCAAGTATTTCCTGGCTGAACATCTGTTGATCCGTGAGTTTGGGATCCGGCTTGCCGGCATCGAATGCTTCTCTTAGCGTGGGATATACCTTCGGCTTGCCGTTCGGAAAGTACACGTAGAAAGTCGTGAAGCTGTCATTGTATTTGAAGGCCCCCATCACCCACTGAGACACCCGCTCCACTAACGCCTTGTCGGTGAGGCTATCCGGGTCAATACCGGACTTTTTCAGCTCAGCAATCAGGTCGCTTTGCATCTTCTCATCCCAGTTTGCGGCAGGCCGTGGCTTCAAGTACTCCGTCATCCCGGCGTAATCTTTCTTCCAATTTGGATTCTCGCCTATGGCTTCTGAGTTCTTGTTAAGAGGGTAATAGGTGATCTCTACAGTGCAGAGGTCGCCATCTTTGCGTATGAGGCGAGCATCCTGATAATCGTCGTTCATATCGGTAAGACGAACAGGTGGAAGAAGCCGCATCACTGACGTGATTGTGTAGGTAAACTGCTTTCTCTGATTCCAATCACCATCTGACAACTTAGCCGTGGCACTGTATTTCTTGGATGGGTCGGTGAAGTACTTATAATGCTCCTGATAGTCCGAGAGGCCATCGCCATCCGAATCCAGGTTATCCCTGAATACTGGCCCTTTCGGAGCACAGTGACAGGTCACTGATGAAAACACACTTACTGCTAGTAGCGGTAGGAGAACAACCAGTGAATGGATCTTCATAGATGGCCTCTTTCTTTTATCCGGTCAGCACCGGCCGAATGCGCTTCCCGCCATTCAGGACGCTGTATCTCATCGCCCGGTAGATGACCTCCGGGTATTGGTCCTCCGGCGGGAGAATGGCTTCCAAAGCCTCGTCGATCAGCCGGCGTTGTTTGGACAGGTAGGGCTGTAAGTCCATAGATATCCCAAGCAGCCAGTCGGTTGGGCTACCCAATCCCTTCCGCTCTCTTCGCTGCTTTCATCGTATTCTTGAGAAGCATGGCGATGGTCATGGGGCCGACGCCGCCAGGGACGGGGGTTATCCACGATGCCTTCTCGAGCGCTTGCTCAAACTGCACATCGCCGACATCCTTGTCCCGGCCCTCGACTTTGTTGTAGCCGGCATCAATGACGACCGCCCCGTCCTTAATCATGTCGCCGGTGATCATCTCGGCCTTGCCGACTGCGGCCACCAGGATGTCTCCCTGGCGAATGATGGACGGCAGGTCCCTGGTGCGGGTGTGGCAGACCGTGATTGTTGCATGGCGATTGAGCAGATAGAGCGCGACCGGCTTCCCGAGGATTATGCTGCGCCCGACGATGACGGCGTGCTTGCCCTCGATTGGTATGCCGTAGCGATCCAGAAGCTCAATGATCCCGGCGGGAGTCGCCGCGATGAAGAGCGGATTGCCGGTGACCAGGCTGCCCAGGCTCTCGCGGCTGATGCCGTCAACGTCCTTCTCGCGGGCGACTGTCGCCAGTATCTCCAGCTCGTCGAGGTGCTTGGGAACAGGGTGCTGGACCATGATGCCGTGGACGAGTGGATCGGCGTTCAACTCCCGGATGATCTCGACGATCTGCTCCTGGCTCGAATTCTCGGGAAGCTCGTGGACGGTAGAGATCATTCCGGCGGCCAGGCATGCCTTCTTTTTCATGTTCACATAGACCTTGGATGCGGGATCTTCGCCGACTATCATCACCGCCAAATGCGGCGTCACTGCCGTCCGGGCGATGAATTCCTGGACCTCCGTCTTGATCTCCTCTCTGATCTGCCTGGCGGTCGCAGTGCCGTCAAGTATCTGTGCGGGCATGGGTGCGTTCTCCGTTCTTAGGTGCTTAGTGCCTAGTGCCTAGTGCTTAGTGCCTAGTGCTTGGTCCCTAAGCTTGTTTGGCGTCTACAGCTTCCTTTTCCTCGGTGATCTCGCGGGCGAGGGTGCCGAGTACTCCGTTTATAAACTTGCCCGAGTCCTCGGTGCTAAACTTCTTCGCCAACTCGACCGCCTCATTGATCGAGACGCTTGGCGGGATGTGGTCTTGGTAGAGTATCTCGAACATCGCCATGCGAAGGATATTGCGATCAACCGATGGCTGGCGCTGAGGATCCCAGCCGATCGAGAGGCTCTTCAGCTTCTCGTCAATGACGCGCATGTGCTCGAGCGTTCCCTTGACCAGGGCGGTGGCGAATTCCTGAGCAGTCTCATCCAGGCCGGTGTTCTCCATCGCCGTTTGCAGAGCCTCATCCGGCGGAATCCTGGCGACATCTATCTGATACAGCACGTTCAGGGCAATCTCGCGCGCAGCCCTTCGACCCTTGGTACCCATATTCGTAACGAGTAAGGAGTAATGCGTAAGGTCCAGATCGCCTTGTCGCCCCCTCGCCCCATCCCCCCATCTCACTCTGCGCCGTTGTTCATTCGCTTTGTAACGAAGCTGGTCGAAAGCTCGCCTTTCCGATAGTAGGGATTAGCCATGATCTTCAGGTGGAACGGCACATTGGTCTTCAGGCCTTCCACCTGGAATTCGGACAAGCAGCGAGTCATGCGGCAGATCGCCTCATTGCGGTCCGACCCCCACACGATCAGCTTTCCAAGGAGCGAGTCATAATACGGCGGAACGACATAGCCCGGGTACATGTGAGTATCTACCCGCACGCCATATCCGCCTGGTAGCACCAGGCTCTCGATCCTGCCCGAGCTCGGCGTGAATCCCTTTTCCGGGTCTTCGGCGGTGATTCGGCACTCGATAGAATGCCCCCTAATGGGGATGTCCTTCTGCGTATACCCCAACTTCTCCCCGGCGGCGATCCGTATCTGCTCCTTCACGATATCTATACCCGTGATCGCTTCGGTGACCGGATGCTCCACCTGCACGCGGGTGTTCATCTCCATGAAGTAGAAGTTACCGTGGGCATCGAGCAGGAATTCGACCGTGCCAGCATTGACGTATCCCGCCGCCTTCGCCGCTCGAATCGCCGACTCACCGATCTTCGTCCTCTGGCCCGGGTTAAGTGCTGCAGAGGGCGCCTCCTCCAGCATCTTCTGATGCCGGCCGTTCTGGATGGAGCACTCGCGCTCGCCGAGGTGAACGGTTCGCCCATGCTCGTCCGCGAGTACCTGGACCTCGATGTGCCTTGGTTCTTCGATGAACTTCTCCATATAGAGGTCGGGATTCCCGAACGCCGATTCGGCCTCGGCCTGGGCGACTTTCAGGACCTTCCCAAGTTCCTCCTCGTTCTGGACATGGCGGATGCCTCGACCGCCGCCGCCCGACGCGGCCTTCACAAGCACGGGATAGCCGATCTTGGAGGCCATCCGATACGCATCCTGCTCGTTTTGGAGGATGCCCTTCGTGCCGGGGATAACGGGCACTCCGGCGGATTGCATGATCTCCCGGGCCCTGGCCTTGTCGCCCATCCTCTCGATGGAGGAAGCCTTAGGGCCGATGAACTTGATCTTGCATGCCTCGCATGCTTCGGCGAAGCTGGGAACTTCAGAAAAATAGCCGTAGCCCGGATGAATGGCATCCGCCCCGGTGATGACTGCCGCGCTGATGATATTGGGCGCGTTCAGGTAGCTGTCTTTGTTGGCCGGAGGGCCGATGCAAACCGCCTCATCGGCAAGTTTGACGTGCAAAGAATCCGCGTCGGCCTGGGAGTATACGGCGACTGTGGCGATCTTCATCTCCCTGCAGGCGCGGATGATGCGTACCGCTATCTCGCCGCGGTTGGCTATCAGGATTTTCTTGAACATCTAGTTCTCCACAAACTGATCATGCAAATTCCAGGCGGCTCCTATGCCGCATACTCGTAGAGCGGCACTCTGCTTGCTGGGCGGGTGGCTGTCCGCAGTAGTACCTCGATCCTACGGATTGTCTCCGGCTTCAGCAGAACATCCCCACAAACTGAGCATACCTCTGCCGGGACATGATCAACAACAACAACGTGGCCATGATAGCGCACGGTATGCACAATGGTTCGCTCTTCATATTCTCCAGGACATCCCTCAATGCTGCATTTCATAGCTATCGCCTCCTTTGGGTCGGCGTTATCCACTTCGGCGGTTTCGGCACATAAACGGTGATGATAATCAGCAACGGCTGCGCAGTCGTACACACGACATGGATAGACCGACCACCATGGGTAAGACCATTAAGCAAACAACACGGGCCTCGTCGGTGCTCAGCGTAGTTCAAGACCTGGCTGGCGTCAATCGCTTCCAATACATCGTCAAGAGAGATGTCTTCCTCCACCATTTCCTGGTGAGCATGCTGGGTAAAGCGAATACCCTCTGCTCTAGCTTGAGCACGTATCCGTTCCAGAATGTCTGCTGCATCCCTGTGCTCGACTTCTCTCATCCCATGAACAAAGTCTCCCTAGTAATTCTCATGCCCAGGGGTCGTGCACCAGACTCGCCCCGTGGCCGGATCGTAACTCAAGGGCTTGCCGGAAACCGAGCAATTGAACATTGACGAACTCAGGCCGCGAAGATCCTGTATGGCGGCGGGCGGCCTCTCGTTGTCCTGCTTGTACATATCTATGGCCATTCTGATCTGATGAAGGTTATTCGCGCAGTCAACGCCCTTGCTGCGCTCGATGGGAGTTGCCGGCCCTCCACTGCCCGCCTTTCTGCCCAATCCCAGGTAGGAATTGCTGATCCAGAGACCGGCGACCACTATTATCGCAACAACGACCAGTATCTCGATGATGGTGAAGATCTGGCCGCGATCGTTTCTTAACATCCGACTACCTCACGATGCGTAAAGCTAATGCGTAATCCGTAAGGCGTAATCCGTAAGGCGTAAGGGGTGCAGGGTTACGCATTACTCATTACTCGTTAGCCTGAACAGGTTCTGCCCGTATTCCACAGGCATGCCATCCTCGACAAGCACTTCCGCGATAATGCCATCCCGGTCGGCGATGACATCATTCATCAGTTTCATTGATTCGATAACGCCGACGACCTGCCCGGCCCTGACCGAATTCCCACGAGCGCCGACACTGTCAATGCTGTGGAATATCCCCACCATAGGTGCAGTAAGAAAATCTGCCGCCGGCTCGGGCCTGTTTGCGGTCTCCGGCTCGGTCGCCTTCGGAGTCTCACTAACCGGCTGCTTCTTCACTGCAGCCGGGGACAGCGGCTTCTTCAGCCGAACCGTCGTGCCGTCGGCGGAAACCGTCAGCTCGGAAATCCTTGCCTCTTTCAGCATGCTTACCAGATTCTCTATTTCCTCTAAGTTCATCCTAAACCTGCAAATCGAAGATAAAATACTCCAACCCCCTGAGAAGATACGTCACCAGTATCATTCCCAAGCATATCAGGAACAACCACTCCACGGTGTTCGTGGCGGCGGTCGTTGCGCCAAACTTGATGGCCGGCGCTTCCACCGGCCCTGTGCCGAATGAGATCCGGCCCGCAAACTTATCGGTCAGTTGCAGAGCACTGTGAAGCAGAGCCTTCATGGGTTTGAAGTACATCCACATGATGGTCACAGCCGCGGGGAGAGAGAGCGGACTGAGTATCCTGTATTTCAGCTTCTGGTGCTCCACATATATGAAACACTCCCGGCATCTCCTGCGCTTCTGAGCGGCAGTCAGCTTCTTCTTGCTTTCCGGCGCCAGGAGGTACCTCTGGTCGAAACCATCGATTTTGCTGGTTGCACTCCTTTTCATCACGCGGAGGATCATTTCCTCGTCGCAGTAGCAGCCACTTTTCAATCGCCAGCAGGATTTCTTCTTTTCGTAGGCGGTGCAGAACTTGCGGAGGTAGTCACGGCAATAGGGCATCTGCCAGCAGAAGAAGTAGAATCGGGCTTTCGGAAGCTCTTGATCCCCACTGACGACCGCCGCTCCCCTCGTCGCCTTACGATGCATGCCGCGCATCTTGTACCAGAAGTCGATCGCAATGAGCGGCCCCGCCAGCAGGAGGGCGAGCATGCCTACCTGGCTATACTGCGAAACCACGTATGCGGGGAGGGTGGCTGCCTGGAAAGAGACTCCCTGGAGCGAAGTGCCAACCAGCATGGGAATGCCCCAGTGCAACACGGCGCCCCCGATGAGCAGCGCGTAACCGGTGATCTCGTCCATGTAGTAGCGGATTGCCGCGCTGGCCAGCCCTACCATTCCGCTGATGGCAAGGATCCTGCAGGCGAGATGGATGTTCTGCAGTATCCTGTATCGTTCGGCGGCAGCGAGGGTGACGGCATCGGCCAGGGACCCGGTGAGGAGCCCCCACATAAGGTAGACGGATATGAGTATGAACGCTCCTCCGCCTAACTCCAGGCCAAGCGTGGTCAGCTTGTCCAGTGTGTCCCAGAACAAGCCTCTGGATCGTCTGCCACGTAGCATATGAAACCCTCCTTCCGAGAACTATGACTCGGGAAAGCGGGAAAAGTTACTTGATCCTCTCCAGGTATGCGTCGGTGCGAGTGTCAACTTTGATCTTGTCACCGACGTTCAGAAAGAAGGGAACCTGGACGACCGCTCCGGTCTCCAGGGTAGCAGGCTTCGATCCGCCGGAGGCGGTATTTCCGCGCTCGCCCGGGTCAGTGTCGGTGATCTCCAACTCGACGGTGAAAGGAAGCTCTGCGCCGATGATCTTGCCGTCATGCATCAGGACCTGGATCTCCTGATTCTCCTTCAGGTACTTCACGGTGCTGCCGAAAGCCGACTTGTCTACGGAGATCTGGTCATAGGTCTCCATGTCCATGAGGAAGTACTCGCCGTCCTGATTGTAGAGGTACTGCATGTTCTTGTGCTCGAGTATGGCCTGATCCATCTTCTCGCCCGCCCGCCAGGTCTTATCAATCACAGCGCCTGTTCGCAGGTTCTTCAGCTTGCTACGGACAAATGCGCCGCCCTTGCCCGGCTTCACATGCTGGAAATCTATGATCGTGAAGATATCGCCATCCAGGATGATGGACAATCCGTTTCTGAAATCGCTCGTATCCATAAGAAGAAGACCGACCTCCCCATGTCTGATGCAATTGTAGTAGATTATATCACATAAATTGGGATTGCGGCAATAAACCGCTGTTCCTCGACCAACCAACAATTCCCCTTGACATCGCATGCGGCCCTGCCTATAATAACAATGTGCGATTAGTATGATATTTCATACATAGCGGAAAGGGGTGACACTTCCTATGAATCCCTTAAAAATGGAAGATGGCTTTGTCGGCACTGTCACTGTCGGCGAGCGGGGACAGGTCGTTATCCCGGCAGAGGCCCGCAAGAAAATGGAGATCCATACGGGCGACACATTGCTCGTCATGGGCCATCCCAGTCGGGAAGGCCTCGTGTTCTTCAAGCTCGATGCCGTCCGCGAGTTCCTGGACCACCTCACGGCAGGTCTCAGCATGGCGGAGGCGATCGAAGCCCAGTCGAAGGAAGTTGAGGTTTCCGAGAAATGAGGCAGAAGTTCTACCTGACGGTCGCCGTGCTTGCGCTCACGGCAGGAGTCGGCCGGGCACAGAGCCTCACTCTGGCCGATTGCATAAACGCCTCTCTGCAAAACAATCCGACGATGAGGATTGCCAGGGAGAACATAGACAAGTCCAAGGCGAGCATAGATGAGGCGACCGCCCTCGGCATGCCAAAGCTGAACATCCAGGGTGTGTATACGAGGGTTGACAAGGTGCCTGTGGCCGACTTCAATGGGAACAGCATCGAGCTGGGAACTCAGGACAGCAAGGCTGCCGATCTGATACTGACCCAGCCGATTGACGTGTTCTCCATCGTCAAGACCGGGCGGCGCGTGGCGAAGCTCAGCGCATCCAGCGCCCAGTATGACCTGGACCAGGCGACGAATGATGTGACACTGGGCACCAAGATCGCATTCTTTAACGTCCTGAGAGAGCAGAAAAAGCTTTTCGTCGCACAGGGTGCTGTACAGGTATTGGATGCACATCTAAAAGACGCACAACTCCACTACGCTGCCGGCACTATTGCCAGATTCGATGTCCTTCGTGCAGAGACCGAGCTTGCAAATTCCCAGCAGGAATCGATCAAAGCCCAAAACAGTGTCGAACTGGCAAAGTCTGCGCTAAACAACGTCATGGGTCAGCCGGTTGCCACGTTGATTGACCTTGTCGAGCCGGAGAGCGCAGGCTTTTTGGCATTCGAGCTGCCGGCCTGTACCGATGCTGCCTGCCGTTGGAGGCCGGAGGTCCTGAAAGCGAATACTCAGGTCCAAATGGCCGACCATTCCAGGAAGCTGGCCAGTCTGGTCGGCAAGCCCAGGTTTAATCTGCAGTGGGACTATAACCGCAATTTCAATTCGACGATCTTCAACCCGCGGGATCACGGGTGGACGGCCTATCTCACGACGAGCATATCCGTGTTCGACGGCGGGGCGACCAGGGCCGCAGTGGATAAGGCGTCCTCGGATGCGGACAACGCCCGGTCCATGCAGCAACAGGTGATCCAGGGAGTGATGTTGGACACGCAACAGGCGTATCTAAACTTGAACGAGAGCCGGGACCGGATCCAGGTCGCCGAAAAGGGATTGGAGCAGGCGAAGGAAGCAATGAGGCTTGCGCAGGTACGATATCAGGGCGGAGTCTCCACCCAGTTGGAGGTCCTGGACGCTCAGGCGGCGCTCACTTTGGCTGAGACCAATCACGTGAATGCGACCTATGACTACCAGACCGCCCTTGCCAAGCTGGAGAGAGCCGTCGGCGGCAAGGAGCAGTTCGCCAAATTGCTGGCACGCCAGCAGCAGACTGCCCAGGGACAATAGCCCTTACGCATTACGCATTACGGATTACGCCTTACGAACCATGTCTGAACTCGTTCTAGAAACAATCGGTCTAACCAAGGACTTCCGCCGCCGGCGAGCGGTTGACAGCCTCAGCCTGCGGGTTTATGAAGGAGATGTCTACGGCTTCCTCGGCCCGAACGGCGCGGGTAAGAGCACGACTATCCGCATGCTCACGGGCCTCGTTCGGCCGAAGTCGGGCACCGCGCGCTTGCTGGGATGGGACGTGCTCCACCAGCGAGTCCAAAGCCTGTCAAAGGTCGGGGCGCTGGTCGAGATGCCGAGCTTCTACAAGTATCTGTCGGCCAGGGACAACCTGCGGATTTTCAGTCGTCTATCCGGCGGATGCCCGGACAAACGTATTGACCAGATCCTCGACACTGTCGGCCTGCTGGATCGGGCGAACGATAAGACAAAGACATATTCACACGGCATGCTCCAGAGGCTTGGGATCGCCCAGGCGCTCCTGCCGAACCCGAGGCTGGTGATCCTCGATGAGCCGACCTCCGGCCTGGACCCTCAGGGCATGAAGGACGTCCGCGAGTTGGTCCTTCGCCTGGCGAGGGAGGAGAAGATCACAGTCTTCCTCTCCAGCCACCTCCTCCACGAGGTCGAGCAGGTATGCAATCGGGTGGGCGTCATCCATCGAGGGCGGCTGCTCACCGAGGGGAGCGTGGAAGAGCTTGTCCGCCATGAGGTGGACCTTATGGAGTTCAAGGTTTCGGATGCCGATCAGGCAGAGGAAGTGCTCGCCGGCTTGGATTGGGTTCAAGTCATGAGTTCGGAAGATTGCCGAATGACTATCAGCGCCCCATCAGGCCGGGTATGCGAGGCCAACAAGGCGCTCGTGCAGGCAGGCATTGATGTCTCAGCCATCATCCCAAAGACAATGAACCTGGAAGACCTTTTCCTGAAGCTGATCGAGGAGGGCGAGAGTGCTGATTAGCCTGCGGCTCGAACTCCTCAAGGTCATGCGGAAATCGAGGACATACATCGGCCCGGCGGCGCTGAGTCTGCTGATAATCGCCATGCTGGTGGGGATGAAGCACGGCCACGAGTTCCAATACATGAGGCGCCGTCTGGAGCAGGATTTCATTGTCGCCGGATCGTTCGTGAATGCGGCGTTCCTGGTGCGCTTCCTCCTGGAGGGGATTACGTACACATTCCTGCCGCTGTTCGCGTGCATGGTATGCGGCGATCTGATCGCCTCCGAGGCGGCTGATGGAACGCTGAGGACGCTGCTTTGCCGGCCGGTGACTCGCATGAGAGTCGCAATATCCAAGTATGCGGTCGCGATCATGTACGTCCTCGGGCTGACTTTCGGTATCGGATTGCTTGCATACATGGCAGGTTGGGCGTATCTCGGCAGGGGAAGCCTGGTGGTGCTTAGTAAGGGCGTGTGGATCTACCCGGAGCACGAGGCGATCCTGAGGCTGCTGAAGGCCTATTCCCTGGTTGCCTGCGGGATGGTCTCTCTGGGGAGCATCGCCTTCGCGATCTCCACGTTCCTGAGCAACTCGAATGGCGCGATAGCAGCGGCGATGGGACTGCTCTATGGCTCGGCGGTGATCGGGGAGATCGAATACTTTGCCAAGATCAAGCCCTATCTTCTCACGACGCAAATGGAGATGTGGCGTGACTTTTTCACCGGCGTGCCGGATGCCCACGCACTCACGAAGGCGGTTGCGATAATGGCGGCGTATTCGGTTGGGGCGCTGGTGATCGGACTGGTCATTTTTCACAGAAGGGACGTGCTTTCGTGAGAGTGTGGGCGTATGGGAGTATGGGAGTGTGGGAGTCACTTAGCCAATGATCGCTAAGCATTTCCGGGAGTTGAGGGTTTACCAGAAGGCCTTTGAGTGCTCCACTCAGGTGTTCGAGCTCTCTAAGGAATGGCCGAAGGAGGAGATGTACTCGCTAACCAGCCAGATCCGGCGTTCGTCTCGTTCAGTCTGCGCGAACATTGCCGAGGCTTGGCGGAAGCGGAGGTACGTCCCGCATTTCATAAGCAAGTTAACCGACGCGGACGCTGAGGCGGCGGAAACCCAGACGTGGCTGGATACTGCATTGAGCAACGGTTATCTCGGCTCGGACGACTTTAAGCGGCTGGACCGAGAGTATGAGGATATCAGCGGAGGTTTGGTAAAGATGATGTCCGAGGCTGAAAGCTGGTGTGGTCCGGCAAACGCCGTGAAGGAAGAAACGGTGGACTATGAAACCAACGCGTGAGTACAGATACTCCCATACCCCCACACTCCCACACTCCCATACAATATGGTTAGTAGTGCTCATGCTCGGTGCCAGTGCCGCATGGGGAGGGATGTCCCCGAAGGACATCCTGAAAAAGGCCGGGGAGCACTACGAGGTCATCAAGGACTACACTGCCGATGCGAAGGTGACCGTCGAATCGCCCTCGATGCACGTGCCTGAAATGAGCATCAAGATTTACTATAAGAAGCCGGACAAACTTCACGTGGACAGCAAGGATGGGTTCGCGGTCCTGCCGAAACAGGGCGCGGTCGTGGGCAATCCGATCAAGTACCTGCTGACGTCCTCCGAGCTCGCGGTTGACGGGTCTGAGAAAGTGCTTGGTGACGACTGCTACGTGATCAAGGGCACGTTTCAGCGGGAAGGCCGCGAGGTGCAGTCAACCGTCTGGGTGGATAAGGAGAACTTCCTGGTCCGGCAACTGGCGACTAACCCGGAGTGGGGGCCGTCAGTGAGGGTGAGGCTCTGGTATACCAGGGTCGGCCTGAAGTACTGGCTGCCTTCCATGACTTCGGCCAGGGTCTCGATTCCGCCCCTGCCGGGTGAGAGTCCGGACACCAAGAGCGGAGGGCCCGAGCAGACGACGGTGACAATAAAGTTTGAGAAGTACAAAGTCAATAGCGGGTTGAGCGATAAGATATTCAAGTGATTTCAAATTGCAGATTGAAGGGAAGCTGAGGGGGACTGATTTGAAAAAGAAAGCCATTTACATCATAGGGGCGCTGATCATATTGCTGCTGATCGGCTGGGGAGTCGGCAAGAAGCTCAAGCCGAAGCCTAAGCCGCCGGCTGATATGGGCATCTCGATTCGGGTGGGTTATGCTCATACAGGGAGCATGGCCTCGGTCATCGAGGTATCCGGCGACATCAAGGCCCTGAAGACCGCCTTGCTTTCGGCCAAGATGCAGGGGCGCGTGACGGCGGTTCCATACCGTGAGGGCGATTCGGTGGGCGCGGGGGCAGTCGTTGTGAGGCAGGATACCTCGGACCTGGAGGCGGGAGTCAGGCAGGCCGAGGCAGGCTTGCTGGCGGCGAAGGCTCGGCTCTCCCAAGCGACGACCTCCGAAGGGGTCACCGACACCCAGACCGAGGCCTCGATCGCCCAGGCTCAGGCCGCCCTGGATACCGCCAAGGCCAATCTCAAAATGGTCAAATCCGGCGCTCGAACCCAGGAGCGAGCCCAGGCCGAGAATGCCGTCGCATCCGCCGAGGCGAACTTCAAGAACGCCGAGATCAACCTGAAGCGCATGAGAGACTTGTACTCCCAGGGCGCGCTTTCCAAGCAGCAGATGGACCTGGTGCAGATGCAGTATGACATCGCATCCTCCCAACTCGACAGCGCGAAGCAGCAGTTCAGCCTGGTGAAGGAAGGCGCTCGCCCAGAGGAGATCGAGGCCGCACAGAAGGCGGTCGCCCAGGCGGAGGAGGGCCTCAGGATTGCGAAGTCTAATCGCTCGCAGAAGGCTCTGCGCCAGGAAGATGTCAAGGCAGCGAAGGCAGGGGTCGCCCAGGCCGAAGCCGCCCTCGCATACGCCAACCAGCAGCTTGCCAATGCTTATGTGCGGACCCCCATCGCCGGCACGATCTCAAAGAGAGCGACCGAGCCCGGTCAGATGGCCAACGCCGGTGTTCCGCTCATAGAGGTCGTCGCCCTCAATACGCTCTATTTCGAGGCCCAGGTATCCGAGATGGACGTGGACAGGGTGAAGGTCGGGCAGCCGGTCGCGGTGACGGTGGATGCTCTTCCGGGACGAAAGTTTCCGGGGACCATTCAGAAGATACTCCCGACGGCCGACGAAAAGAGCAGGCAGTTCACGATCAGGATTGCGGTGGCGAATCGAGCCGGCGATCTGAGGCCGGGAATGTTCGCTCGCGGGAGCATCGAGATAGCCCGCCACCAGAACACCGTCATCGTCCCCAAGGACGCACTCATGACGAACGGCGGCGGCCTGTCGGTCTATCTGGTTGTAGACTCTATGGCGAAGCTCCAACCGGTGACCACCGGGTTCGAAACTCGTGAGGAGGCTGAGGCGATCTCAGGCGTTTCCGATGGCGACGTGCTCGTCACCGTCGGTCAGGATAAGCTTTCAGATGGAGTAAAAGTGCATGTGGCTGACTAACCTAGCGATCAAACGGCCGGTTGTCATATTGATGATATTTCTGGCGCTGGCCGTGCTCGGGATCAAGTCGAGGCGGGGTATGCCTCTCGACCTGAATCCGAAGATAGACATCCCTTATGTCGTCATCTCCACGGTCTACCCGGGCGCCGGGCCTGAGGAGATCGAGACCCTGGTTTCGAAGCCCCTCGAGGACTCCGTCGGGTCGGTCAACGGCATGAAGAACATCACCTCCACGTCCCAGGAAGGCATATCCGTGGTGGTGATCGAGTTCGTACTCGGAACCAACCTGGATACCGCTATGTCGGATGTTCGAGGCAAGGTTGATGCCGCCCGCATGTCTCTGCCGGACGACGTGAAGAGTCCAGTCATCCAGAAGATTGATATCGGCGCTGAACCTATCCTGTACCTGGGCCTATCCAGCAAGCGCCCGGCCCGCGAGCTTCGAGAGTTAGTGGACGACGTGGTCAAGGATCGGCTGGGCAAGCTCAAGGGCGTGGCGGCGGTGAACATTTCCGGCGGCGATATCCGAGAGATCCAGGTAAATGTGGACAAGAGCCGTTTGGAGGCATACGGTCTTTCGATCGCACAAATCTCCCAGGCGCTTACGGCGGGCAACCTGAATCTGCCGAGCGGTCGGATAACCGAGGGCAATCGCGACTATGCCATCCGCACAGTGGGCGAGTTCGCGAGCGTTGATGAAATACGCAACCTGAGGATTAGCGTAGGCGGTGGCAGCAATGGCAATGACCGGGTGCTCACGATTGGCGACATCGCCGAGGTTAAGGACAGCATAGCCGAGCGCACCGACATGACCCGCCTGGAGAAGAAGGACAGCGTCGGCATCACGATCCAGAAGCAGTCGGACGGGAACACCGTCCAGGTTGCCGACGACGTGAAGAAAGAACTCGAGGCCATGAAGTCCGTCCTGCCGGCGGACGTTCAGATCGCCGTCGCCGTAGACCAGTCGGAGCGCGTTCGCGAGGCCATGAGTGACGTAAACACCAGCCTTTGGCTGGGGGCTATGCTGGCGGTACTCATCGTTTTCCTGTTTCTCCATAACGTCCGCGGCACTTTCATCGTGGCGATCGCCATACCAACATCTATTGTCGCCACGTTCATCCCGATCTTCTTCGCCGGGTTCACCATGAACACCATGGTTATGCTGGCTCTGTCGCTGGCGGTCGGAATACTGGTTGACGACTCGATCGTCGTGTTGGAGAACATATACCGTCACCTTGCCAAGGGAGAAGCGCCGGCGGAGGCGGCTCTGAACGGTCGAGCTGAGATCGGCCTGGCGGCCGTCACCATCACGATGGTTGACGTGGTCGTGTTCGTGCCTATCGCGTTCATGGGCGGGATCGTGGGTATGTTCTTCCGGCAGTTCGGCATCACAGTCGCGACTGCGACCCTCTTCTCGCTTTTCGTCTCATTCACCCTGACGCCGATGCTCGCATCGAGATGGTATCGAAAGGGCGAGGCCGTCGAGGCCAAGACAGGCTTCTTCCTGAAGTTCGACGAGTTCTACCACATGCTCGACCGGAAGTATCGGAGTGTCCTGGCATGGGCATTGAGCCACAGGCGGCTTGTGATCACCTCCGGTTTTGGGGCGCTTTTCCTTGTGCTCTTCAGCATGTCCGGCAAAGGCATTGTCCAAATGCTGCTCATGAAACCGCCCTTCGCCGTCATTGCATGTTTCCTGGTCCTTCTGATCACGTCGGCCTTCTTCCTGGGCATCAGACAGGCGGTTGAAGTCGCCGGCAGACGTTGGTACAAAGTGCTCCTGTCGGTACTGGGCCTGCTAATCGGTTCGGTTGTGTTTGTGATGGCTGGAAAAGCGGCGAGCGCCACCGGGCTGAAATGGATACCCATAGCCGACAAGCTGATCGCTGCGGTACTGATCCTGGCCCTCATTGTCAGCGCAAGGCGGTCGCATGGATGGGCACGCAAGTATGAGAATCGCGCGGCCTATGCGATATTCCTTCTGCTGATGTTTGCGCTTCCCGGCCTGATCCCGGGGCTCGGCTTCGAGTTCTTCCCGCAGATGGATCAGGGACAGATCACCGCCACCGTTGAAATGCCGACCGGCACCTCTCTGGCAGCCACGAACGCCATAGTCAGCCAGGTCGAGGACATCGCCCTCAAGATTCCGGAAGCCCAGAATGTCTTTACGAGCGTGGGCTCATCCGGCGGCGGTCACTTATCCTCTGCGGACAGCGGGGCGAACTATGGGTCTGTGACGATCTCTCTGATCCCCAAGGAAAGTGTCATTGATCGAGCCCTTCGCCCTATCCTCCGTGGAAAACGGCGCATCCGAAGGGACACGACCGTAGCTCAGGAGATCAGGGAGAAGGTCGTCAGCATCGCCGGTGGAAGGATCACGGTAAACACCTCCAGCGGCATGGGCGGAGGCTGGGCGGCAATTGATATCGAGTTGACCGGGACTGACACCGCGGAGCTCAACTCCGTGGCCCAGAGGCTCAAAAAGATTGTCGCATCCACGGAAGGCACCCTGAATGCCGATGTTTCCTGGAAAGTCGGCAAGCCAGAGATCAAGGCAACGATTGACCGCGAGCGTGCGGCGCAGATGGGCTTCAGCGCGGGGCAGATCGCTCAAGCTCTTCGCACGTCGGTCGAGGGCAGCACTGATACTCATTACCGCGAGAACGGCAAAGAGTACGATATCCGAGTAAGGTTGAACGAGTTCGATCGCTACAACCTCAGCGACGTGGGCCGGGTAGTGATCGGTGCGGCGGACGGCAGTCCTGTTTTCCTGCAAGACGTTGCGAAGATCACCCCGGATACCGGACCGACAAAGATCGAGCGCAAGAACCGGCAGCGCAAGGTATCGGTAACCGCGGCGCTGCTGCCGGGTCATCCGCTCGGCAATGTGCAGAATACGCTCAATAAGGAGATCGCGGACGTGCCGATGGGCAACGTGGCGCTCAATTGGGGCGGACAGGCCGAGATGATGAAGGAGAGCTTCGGGTACATGCTGGGCGCATTGCTGCTGGCAATTGCGCTGGTCTACATGCTCATGGCGGCGCTGTTCGAATCGCTCTTCAACCCGTTCATTATCATGTTCAGCCTTCCGATGGCAATGATCGGCGCTATCGTCGCGCTGGTCATCACCGGCCAGACCATGAGTCTCGTCGCCATGATCGGTTTCATCATGCTTATGGGCTTGGTGACCAAGAACGCCATCCTGCTGGTTGACTACACGAATACTCTGCGTGCGAAGGGTCTGGAGCGGGATGCGGCGATTCTGGAGGCCGGCCCGACAAGGCTTAGGCCGATCCTGATGACGACCTTCGCGATGATCTTCGCAATGCTCCCCACCGCCCTGAAGCTTGGACGAGGCTCAGAGATGCGCGCCCCGATGGCAATCGCAGTAATCGGCGGCTTGATCGTCTCCTCCGCCCTAACCCTGGTCATAATCCCCACGCTCTATACGATATTCGATGACTGGTTCGGGAAGCGGAAGCGGCATACTGAGGAAGCCACCGAGCTCCGGTGCTAGGTGTTGGGTTGTGGGTGTTAGGGGTCCGAAGTCCCGATGGGCGAGTGTACCAAGGCAACTGGATTTGCATTTAGTGTCACCAGACGCCATCCGCCCGCACGCCTGGCCGCCTGCTTGACAATAGCCCCCAATAGTAGTAACCTCTAAACTGTACTCCTACTCAGCTTCTGCGGAGCGTGCTCCGATGCGACACAGCGAGATAGACGAAAAACTGCGCCAACGTGCCAAACTCCCCGTGGACGACTTTACCGGTCGTGGTCGCGAGCTTGAGCAGTTTGACGCCAAGCTGAAATCGTACAGAGAAAAGCCTGTCTGGTTTCTGGAGGGCGTCGGCGGCGTGGGGAAGAGCGAATTGCTTAAGACCTTCCGCCAGGTAGCCCGGCAACGGTCGCTTCCATGTGCCTATGTGGATTTGAGCGCGGATTCGTGCCTTTCAGAGGCCGGATTGCTCAATGAGATCACCAAGGAGCTTGGAGAGACGGACTTTCCCTCGTTCAGGCAGGTCTACCGCAGGATTGAGAAGCTGGAAAAGGCTGAGAAAACCGCCGCCGATTTCGCCGAGGGAGTTCTTGATGCCGGAAAACTGGTTCCAAAGGGCGGCGCGGTCGCCGGTTACCTCAAGGATAAAGTAACCGGCTCCTTCAGGGGCGCTGATGTCGAAGTCCTCGGAGACAGATCCAATCGGCTTTTTGATGCCTTCACAGGCGACCTTGAAAGGTACGCGCATGAAGAAGGAAGACGAGCCCCAGTCATCCTGATGTTCGATACGTATGAGCAGGCATCGGTTGTGCAGGACGATGTTATTCGCCATCTCGCCCTGTTCTGCGACCGCCGGTGCAAGCGAGTGCTTTTCATAATAGCCGGCCGGGACAAGCCCGAATGGGAAGACTTCGATTCGGCTCTGATAGACGATCAAGGATTGGACAACCTGCCTGAAGCCGAAGAGTATCTTGATAAGAGAGGGATCACCGATCCTGCATTGCGTGAGCGGATTCTGAAGCTTACCAAGTGCTTTCCCTTCTTCCTGCGTATGGCCTGCGACATCGTTGACGCGATGATAGAGACCGGTCAGACTCCCACCATCGAAGAATTCCCCGAAAGAGAGTTCACCAGTAGGCAGGTGGCCGATTTTCTAGTTAAGCGCCTGATCGAGCGCCTTCCGAAGGGGACTGAGCGCTTGGAGTCGGCGATCAAGATTCTCGGAATCCCGCGCTGGTTCGACGAAGCCATATTCGCCGCCCTCCAGGGAGCCAAGGTAACCGATGTCGGCCCGGACTGGCGTGCTCTTGAGAAAACCTGCCTGCTGCTGCCGACAGAGCACTCAGCAAGATACAGGTACCATGACTGTGTTCGGGATGCCATTTTGAGCTGGTGGAAGGGCTTGGAAGAGGAGATCAGCTATCATAAGCTGCTGGCCGAGTACCATGGGAGAAACAAGTCCGAGTTCTGCCATGTAAGAGAGCGTCTCTATCATGAGATGGCTTACCAGCCTGCTTTAGCTATCAGAGGCTTTGTTGAGGTGTGGGACACATGTCTCGCTCTGCGGGAAACCGGGAACCTGGCGCTCCTACTGGGAGACATGCCTGAATACATCATCGACGGTTCGAAACTCGTCGGCTGGGAGAGTGCTGATCTGCACTTCGATTTTGGGTATGCACTCAGCACCTACCCAACCAAGCGACCGTCGGTCTTGCTTGCGGCCATCGGCGAATACGAGCTGGCGCTGGAGTTCTGGGATGAACAAGAGTTTCCTCGCGATTGGGCCAAGACGCAAGGCAACCTGGGGGCCGCCTATCTTGAACTGACGACCGGTGATCGTCCTGGCAATCTACGCAAAGCGATCGCATATTATGAGGCCTGTGTCAGATTCTACACAAAGCAGGCTTTTCCACGGGAATGGGCTATGATGCAGAACAATCTGGGCGAAGCCTGCCGTGAGTTGTCAGCAATAGACAAGACAGTTGATGTTGGAGAAGCGACCGGCAGATTTGAAGCTGCACTAACGATATTCGATGTGAGAACCACCCCCTGGGAGTGGGCGCTAGTCCAGAACAACCTGGGGAACGCGTACTCAGACCTGCCGGCAGGGGATCGAGGAGAGAACCTCAAACAGGCGATCGGGTGTTTCGAGGCCGCCTTGAGAGTCTACACTGAAAAGGACTTCCCGCGGCAGTGGGCGATGACACAGAACAACCTAGGTTCGGCATACTCTCAGCTCAATAGGGTACACCCCGGCAAAAATGGCGAAGAGGCAATCAGGCGCTACCATGCCAGTCTAAGGACCTATAGTAGGGAGGCTTTCCCTCGGGAGTGGGCGACAACCCATAGCAATTTGGGCGTGGCCTACTCTGAGCTAGCTACTGGCAATGAGATAGATAATCTGATGACTGCAGTTTCGCACTATGTATTGGCCCTGGAGACCAGGACGGAAGCGGAATATCCAGAGGACTGGGCCGCTACCTGTTACAGCCTGGGCCGTGCTTTACTGCAGATTCGCAGTCTGGGCGGCCCAAGAGAGAGCGTAGTAACCGCACTCCCACTGATCGATTGTGCCGTGCGTGGTTACCGTATAATAGGAAAACACGCAATGGCCGATCAACTAGAGAGGTTTGCCAAGCGTGTGCAGCACCTACTCGACTCCGAGCACAGCTGAGTACAACCAATTGATATGATCTCACACCCCCGGCTCAGTCAACTTCAAGGGATCCAGAAATTCCTCGATCTCCTGGGGGGTGAAAATTCCCAGGATGATTTCCTTCACCGGCTTGCCGGTCTTCTCGGCTTCGAGGACGACTTCGGCGGCCGCCTGATACCCGATCTTCGGGGTGAGGGCGGTCACCAGCCCCAGGCTGCGCTCGGCAAGCTCCAGGCAGCGAGCCTCGTTCCCGGTGATCCCTCGCACGCACTTCCCCGTGAACGCCGAAATCCCGTTCGCCAGGATCCTCAGCGAATGGAACAGGTTTCGGGCGATGACCGGGGTGTAGACGTTTAGCTCCATCTGGCCCGATCGGGCGGCATGGGCGACCGCTTCGTCATTGCCGATCACCTGGAAGCAGACCATCTCCAGCATCTCGACCATGCTGGGGTTGACCTTCCCCGGCATGATGGATGACCCCGGCTGAACCGCCGGCAGCTCGATCTCATTGAAGCCGGTCTCCGGGCCGGAGAACATCAGCTTCAGGTCGCCGCCGATCTTCAGGAGCGCGACCGCCAAACTCCGCAGCGCGCCCGAGACCTCTAGGAAGTCCCCCGCGCTCTGAGTGATCTCCACCCAATCATCCGGCGGGCGAAGGTCCTCGATGCCGGTGTATTCCTTCAGCGCCTCGATGGCGAAAACCCGGTACTCGACGGTCGAATTGATCCCCGTGCCGATGGCCGTCGCCCCGATATTCAGCTCCTTGAGGCACTCCAGCGCCGCCAGAATCCGCCGCTCGCACTTGGCGACGGTCACGGCATAAGCGCCGAACTCCTGGCCAAGACGAATCGGCACTGCATCCCTGAGGTGCGTGCGCCCGGATTTAAGGATGAGGTTGAACTCCTCGGCCTTCTTCCAGAGGACGTCCTCCAGCTCGGCGACGCTCGACAGCAGCCGTCCGCCGAGGTTCAAGGCCGCGAGCCGCATGGCGGTCGGGATGACGTCGTTCGAGGACTGAGAGAGGTTCACGTGATCGTTCGGGTGGACGTACTCGTAGTCGCCTCTCGGCCGATTGAGCAGTTCGAGTGCCCGATTGGCGATGACCTCGTTCGCATTCATATTGTGCGAAGTGCCCGCCCCGGCCTGGAAGACATCAACGACGAACTGATCGTGCCACTTGCCGTTGACGATCTCATCGGCGGCATCGCGGATCGCTAGGCCCTTCTCCTCGATCAGGCGGTCGGTCCGCATGTTCGCGACTGCTGCGGCTTTCTTGACCATCGCGGTGGCGACTATGAACTCAGGGATCGGCATTTCGCCGCTGATGGGGAAGTTCTCCATCGCCCGCACGGTCGCAATGCCGTAGAGCACATCCGCGGGTACTTCCTTCTCACCCAACCAATCCTTTTCGATCCTCGATGCCATCGTTCGGGGGTCATCCTTTCACGTAGAGCAGATCCCTCACATCTACAACCCCAGGCACGAACCTGGCGACCGATTCCGCCTGGTCCGCCTGGACGAAGGTGCTCACCACCCCGCTCAGAGTCACCACCCCGTTCGAAACGGTGACGGCGATTTGAGATGCCGGGATTATCGGGTTCTTTGCGAATCTGGTGGTCACATCGCTCAGGATCTCGGCGTCGGTTCGCGCCACAGCAGGCTTAACGACGATCTGGTTCTGCACGTCCACTACCCCTGGAACGGTGCTTGCCAGCACTCCTGCCACTTGCTTCGGGTAGCTGCTGGGAAGCGTGCCGGTAAGGGCGACGACGCCGTTCCGGACCGAGATGCTGATCGCATTCCTTTCCTGGCTGCTGAGATTCGCCTTCAATGCCTTCCGAACCGCATCGGCGATCTGGTTATCAGTCTGCTTGACTGCCGGGACGACGGTTATCCGGTCAACGACGCTCGTGACGCCGACCGTGCGCCTGGCCATGTTGATGATGTTCATCTTCTGCGAGAGGCCGGAGGTCGTGCCGGTGAGCGTCACCACGCCATCATTAATGCTTATGGTCACACCAGTGCCCGGCCCGATCCGTTTTTGAAGCTGAGACAAAATCTGGCTGTCCGATTGGGCAAGCAAAGCGCCCGCAAGGAAGATCAGGATCGCACACGAGATTCGCGTTTTCATTCTGATTTATTTTACCCCCATCTTGACGATCACGAAACAAACGAGGGCTAGCACTGCAAGCGATGATCGGCAGGCTGCAAGCGTTTTGCCAAGCAGAATGCGGGGTAAAGGGCATCTGAAGGAGGCCGCCAATGAGACTGACAATCGCTTTGATTATGCTTGCGTTTCTCCTATCGTGCGGCTGGGTTATGGCTCAGGCCATGTTTGCCAACGGACCCTTGCCGCCGGTGCCCATTCCGTTCGATAATCCACAAACCGACGCCAAGATCAGGCTTGGCCGGCAGCTCTATTTCGATGGACGCCTGTCCTCCGACGGTACCATCTCCTGCGCGAGCTGCCATCAGCCGGATAAGGCCTGGGCCGACACAGAGCCGGTCAGCGAGGGCGTGGCGCACCAGAAGGGAAGTCGGAACTCGCCCTCCATCATCGACGCCGCCTACATCATCCCTCAATTCTGGGATGGGCGCGCGATCTACCTGGAAAAGCAGGCGGTCGGCCCGGTGCAAAACCCTATCGAGATGGACCTGACCAAGGAGGAGATCGAGTTCCGGCTGAGCCACGTCCCGGGGTACGTTACGCAGTTCTGGGACGTGTTCGGCTCCGTGCCGAATATTGACCTCATGGCAAAGGCGATTGCTTCGTTCGAGCGGACGGTCATCGTGAACGACACGCCGTATGACAGGTACGTCGCCGGCGACACATCCGCCATGAGCAAGGAAGCGATCGAAGGGTTGAGGGTATTCAATGGCAAGGGTCACTGCACCACCTGTCACAGCGGCCCGGCGTTCAGCGACTCCAAGTTTCATAATCTCGGCGTCGGCTACGAGGACGGCAAGTTCAAGGATGTTGGCCGTTATGGTGTGACCAAGAATCCGTCGGACACGGGCGCTTTCCTCACTCAGAGGCTGAGGGTCGTTCAGCATACCGCACCATACATGCACGACGGCTCCGAGCGCACGCTGGAAGACGTAATCAACCTGTATGACCGGGGCGGCAACCC
>Ga0307379_10000617_pt1 | contig 59073 bp, 127 predicted proteins | sample UN2MG_FD_202237 | JGI IMG/M metagenome (GOLD analysis project Ga0307379, IMG submission 202237) | Soil microbial communities from Risofladan, Vaasa, Finland - UN-2 | ecosystem: Environmental > Terrestrial > Soil > Coastal area > Acid sulfate soil | place: Finland: Risofladan, Vaasa | collected... | reverse complement strand
ATGAAAAGATTCAAATCTCTAGAACATATACTAAGGGCAATGGGGAGTCTGGCCAAAAAGCAATAGGCCGATTAAAGCATGCCGAGCTAAAAGAGCTTCTGACAATTCTTTCAAACATAAAAGAAAATGAAGACTAGATTTCCCTGGGAGGCCTTCTTCTTTCTAACCTTATTGTTTATTTTGGTAGGCATAACAATTGGATATGCTCCAGAAAAGGTATCTTGCGCGGACTGTCAAAAAGCATGTGAAGGACAATGGGAAACTCACAATGCTCATGTGGAATGGGAATGTAAAGAAAGGTGCATTCAATGTCTATAAAAACAACTTGGGGGGCAAAGGTATCAAGTTATCTTGAGGAGCTTTCTAAGAAGCACCCAGCAAGATGGGAGAAAGTTTCGCCTAAATGTGATCCTTATGGGGACGTGGCCTATGGTCTTGCCTTAAGCAATCGGAACTCAGATTGGTTCTCATATTCTGCGAAGGAAACTCCCTGTCCATATCTGACAGAGTTTGCGGATGAACTTTCTGATAAATTTGGTTTGATAATTCATGACCAAAAGACAGGAGAGCTACGCCGCCAGGCCTCTGCATTTCAGATCAGAACCAAAAAGATTGTATACAAGGCTTGACATGCAGCCTATGGATGCATACCTTTGGGGTATGTGCATTAAGCCCAAGCAGGAAGAACCTAAGTGCCCTTGGTGCTTTGAGCGGACAGAGTGGGGCCCTGACGTCTTCGGTGAGAGGATTCCCATACACTGCCAGGACTGCGACATCAGGCTCCAGCATTTGGTTTCCCCACCAAAGTTTAAAGAACTAAACTAAAGAAGGCTAAAAGATGAATCATCGTAAACTTTTAATAGGATCCGTAATAAAATGGTTTAGTAAGGATCGTCCGGGAAAATTTCATATCCTATGTATTGATGGGATTAATTCTGAAACAATTCTCGGCAGAATACTCAAAAGTTCCGAATGGCCGCATAATTATACTGCTTCCGTAATAATGGAAGGAAGGACCTGGTATCTTCTAGCCAATAGCGAGAACGAATGGAATAAATTTGATGGGCCTGATTCAAGCGTAATGGCTCTAAAAAAAATCTCTCGTATGGCTACTCCAGGAAGTCTGCCATTACTATTGTCGAATAAAGGGTAGTAAGATGGCGACAATGCATATTGGCTCTATTATCCGATGGATTAGCCTCCATAGTGGAAAAGAAATTATAGGTGAGGTGGTTTCTATAGGCGAGATGATTTCCCAACACGGCGACGTGGTTGGACTTAAAACCTTAGTAATTCTTTCCATTGGAAATGGAATGATTCCTAAAATAAACTCCAAAGGACATTATAATCTTAATCCAAAATGTTATCTTCTAGCAAATTCTCTAGAAGAATGGGAATTATATGGAAAGCCTTATCGAACTATTGAGGTCTTGAATGCTGTATTTTACAGATTCTATCACACAAAAAGTTTACCACTTCTTCTTAAGAAAGAATAAATAATGGATCATAATCTTTTACCAATAGGTTCTATAATAAAGTGGCATAGCCAGAAAGATCCTAAAAGATCTCATGTCCTCCGTGTTTTGGGAAAGGGATCTTTGAAGCGAAACCTCGAATGTTACGAGTTAACTAACAGAGATCATGTACATAGCCTTACTCCTTTTTTTAGGATGGATAAACCACGATGGTACCTCCTGGCCAATAGTGAGCTAGAGTGGGAAAGAATGGGTCGTCCTTTATCATACATACAGGCCCTAGAGGTTATTTATAAACTCTCGCCCGGCAAACTGCCATTGCTGATGTGATATGAAAAATCAATGAAAGACAAATTTGATCGAGGCCCAATCCATTCGGCCTACATGGCAGAGAATAAGATAAAAATCTTATGTACTGGTTTCAATTCTTGGATTGAAGTTGTTTCTTTGACAAATAAAGGTGTTACACTAAATAGGTGCTCCAAGCCAGATGCTTTGATGGTAAATTTTACTTTAGATATGGACAAGGTTACCTGCCCTGCTTGCTTGGAAATAATATGAGAGCACTTGTTTTATCGGGAGGGGGCTCGAAAGGAGCCTATCAGGTTGGGGTCCTAAGAAGATGGATGCAAGAAGAAGGTCGCGACTATGACATAGTGGTTGGAACTTCTGTCGGAGCAATCAATGCGGCTGGTCTTTGCCAAATAGAATTGGGAAAGCCCGAGGCTGCCTATCTGCATTTGAAAAAGATTTGGGATCGTGTCAACAATGATAAGATCAAAAAGTCTTGGTTTGGTTGGCATTTAGCTAGCCTATGGAGGCCTAGCATATATAATTCGGAGCCCCTTCGCAAATGGATTAAAGATGAATTAGATCCTGAAGCTATTGCATCTTCCGGCAGAAAGCTTAGAGTAGGAGCAGTAAGCGAGACTACAGGGGAGGAATTCATTGCTGATGAAAATACCTCTAATTTAGCGGAGTGGGTATATAGCTCGGCAGCATTTCCATTGGCATTTAAGCCAGGATTAATTGGTGGTGAGGAATGGACAGACTGGGGAATAAGGACAGTGACCCCCATTGGGGCCGCAATTAGAGCTGGAGCCAATGAAATAGATGTTATCACAACATTTAATATAGATCTTAAGCTAGATCGTTGGAAACCCAAATATCGAGCAGTAGCTGCAAGAGGCTTGCGTGACCTTGATATTATGATGGATGAAATTATGCGGGGAGATTTTAGAGCTGTTGGCGATCGAAATTTGATTGCCCAACTTGGCGGCCCTTATAAGGATGTGAAGCTTAATATTCAAATGCCAAGCGTTCCAATAAGCTATGATTCGTTGGACTTTAGTCCAGAAACAGTACGCATGGGACGAGATCTTGGCTTTAAAGATGCCTCGCTAGCGTTCTTGGTGTGATAATCTTAATAAAAAGGAAGACGATATGTGGAAAATATTAGCGATAATAATGTTGGCGGCTGTTTTTTTCTCTGGGATTAGGGCCTGGAGAGACGTCTCTGCTTCTCATCAGGCCTGCGTTCCTTGCGAAGAATGCAATAAATAAAAGGAAGCCTTGAATAAGGCCTTGAAATAAATATGACCGTCTTCCGGCCAAAGCATGTGGGGATCCTGGCAACAGACCAATATAAATTTGCTATGGCGGAGTCCGGACTTCCTCTTCGTGAGGAAACATTCTACTATTCTCATAGAAAAGGCGGTCCGCATCTCATTCCTTATGATGTAAAAGATTACATTAAAAATCTCTTCTCTAATTGGTCATCAAACGATGCTCATAAATTACTAGAAGAATGCAGCGGCCTATTTGCAGGAAGTTGGTTCAACCATTTCCTTAAACTAAATGATCCATATAGTCTTCTAAAGATTAATACCATCGCTAAAGGTACATGGTTTTATGATCGTGACCCAGTTTTTACCATTACTGGACCGTCCTTTTTGGTCTCATGGTTAGAGCCGAGAGTACTTCAAATGAACTATGCCATTCAGGTTGCTACTATGGCAGCCATCGGCAAGCTTCATATTGATTACGCCACATGCGAAAATCAAAAATTAATAGTCGATGATGTCTTAGAGACCGTTATGGAGCTTGGATATACAGTCGACCTTCCTAAGCTAGAGATTAAATCAGAAGAATATCTCTCATCTGTTAAAGAAAGAGTTGCGGCTCTGGCCAGAGCTGTAAATAATGACACCAATAGATTGTTTGAGGTAGGCTTTAGGTCCGCAACATGCATGGAGCAACATCATATAGCTCTAGAAGCTTGCGGGAAATTAGGAACAAGTAATACATATGAATCCTCTTATGGCTCTGCTGGCCGAGCTGTGGGAACCATGGGCCATGAACATGTCCAAAGATTTGGCTCGGATAAGATTGCGTATAATACAATGGCAGATAGATTGCCAGGCAGCATCTTTTGCCTTCTTGATACCTTCGATGCCTTAAGGTCAGGTATTCCAGCAGCCTTCGATCTAATTCAAAGACAACCAGAAAGAAACCATTCTGTAAGATTTGACTCAGGAGATATTAAAAAGCAACTTCTTATTGCTATCGATAAAGCAAAAGAGATGGGTATTAAACCTAAATATTGTTTAGAAGACAGCTGGGATCTTAAAAAGACAATTGAATTCGAAGAGCTAAGAACAAATGCCGGCATCGAGCCAGAGTATTTTACTTATGGATTTGGTGGACATATTGTTAATGTTGGAGAGCTTACTCGCGATAGAGTCTCTGCTGTTTGGAAATTATCTCAGACAGGAGATCGTCCGACCATGAAGTTCGGAAATGCTGGCAAGGAAAGCATCCCAGGAAAGCCCGTCCTATATCATCTCATTAATCCAAATGATAAGAATGAATATTCTCGAAGCATTGTTTGCCAAGAAGATGATAAAAAAATTAATGAGAAGCTTTATGTAAATGCCTTTGATGAAGATGATAAAAGAAGAAGTAATGTAATGCCTCTTGTTCATTACGATATGGTTAATGCTTATAGCAATGAAACCCTAATATTGCGTCACGATCTTATGCAAGGAAAAAATAAATATGAATCAATGTGATTTGCTATCCTTACCAGAATATTTGGGAGATAGATAAGGAATAATATGTCTAGGCAACTTTATGTAGTAGAAATTCTCTTCAAGACGGTGGTCCTGGCTGAAAACGAAGAGGAAGCCGAGGCTATTGCAGAAGAAAATAAACATGAAATGCTTGAGGATGATTTCCCTGCTTTCAGCGCTTCTCCTATGAAGAGCATTCCTAGTACTTGGAACTTAAAGGCATTGCCTTGGCAAGATATGTATGAAGGAGATGAGGATATAACAGTAGACAATTTGATTGCCCTTGGCCATGCTCCAGAATATAAGAAAAAGAAGATGGAAAATAAAATAAAGAAAGCTAAAGAAAGTAAAGATGTGACTCGGGGCCAACTGATCTATATGGTGGCTATTCTTCGTGGAGCACTAAGTGATGGAGAATATTCAGAAGAAAAACAAATCATTATAGATAAGACAAGCTTTGATATTTCTGATGAGGATGTGCCCGCCTATGATGAGGCTAAAGAAAGTGAATGGCTAGAAACAGTTGATGAGGAGGCTATTCGCGCTGGCGAGGAGGCTGACGCAGAGAAGGAGGCGGGGACTCTATTGCCCCTCTAACGAGCTTGACAGACCAGTCCGGGCTGGTTATACTGTATGGAGATGAGGGGCCAGCTCTAATTGCCCTCTTCGTCCCCGCTTGTTAGGTGCTCAGAGCTTTTCTCTTAGCTTAGGATCTTTGATAATTGAATAGCAATAAAGTTTGGCCCCTTGCTGAAATTGGTAGAACAGGGTGGACTTAAAATCCGCTGTCCGAAAGGACGTCCCGGTTCGAGTCCGGGAGGGGCTACCAAAGAGTTGTTTTATAATTCATGCTATTATGTATATAAGGATTTATAATAGTGAAAAATTTTCTAGCTTCACGGGTTCCCATTCTTAATCGATAAGAGTTTTTAGATTTATTAAGCTGCCAACAAATTCCCCAATTTTCTTTAAAATAATCTATAATTAGGTTATTTTCTTCTACACATAAATATGTGTTTAAAGTAACTTCAGCTGCATGGACTTTGCCTTTTCGTTTTTTCAATGATTTTGAGCCATCATCCATATACCAAATAGCAATAGATTCAACAGAAAGGTAATTAAGAAATTGTTGCGTAAGCTTCTTTTTTCCAGAGCTATATAGTTCATTAACTAAAGATTTGGTTAGTGGAATGAGCCTGGGTTCAAGCCGCAGACTAGGATATTTTCCTTCAAAATATCTCATATTTACTTTCACATTTGTGATATCAGTCAATAATTCTCTTTTAAAGAGAGCATAACTTTCTTGTTTCATAGAATGATGAATCATAATGTTGTTTTTATTGCGCCCACCATCTCCAATAAGCATTCCAGCTATAATAGCCCGCTGGTGTTCTATAGTTTTTGTTTTGTATATTCTAGATTTGCCCATCGTTTTTTAAGATAATGGCAACCAAACGCTCGACATACAAGATATGATTAATCCTCAAGAACGTTGGCCATGGATTAAGCACTTCCCAGGCTCTAAAAATGAGGAGGGAATGGAACATCCTGGCTCTTGGAAAGAGCCCACCAAAGAAGTCTTTAAAGATATTCTCTTAAAAATGGACAAGCAGGAGCTTGAAAAGCTTATTGAATCTGCTTGGAATAGCCTTGGTAAGCATGAGCTTTATCAGCGTCAGGGCATTAATTGGAGAAGAAGCGCCAAGATTAAAAATAAGATGTTTGATATCTGGGTTAATCAGGAGGGCTGGGCTCATAGAGATCTTGAGAACAAGTACTTTGCTCCATCGAGGAAGCGTGACAGTGAGGCATTTGAAAAGGCGATGAAAGATCCTGAGACGCTTAAAATGAGGCTCATGGTAATATCAAGAGATAATGCAGAGATTCTTGGAGAGCCCTGGTTTCCTGATAAGGATTAAAAATGATTTGGAATGAAATAGATAGTTCTCTTGTTTGGTTCTTTGATGGTGTTGATTTCGATCAGCCTGTCTATGAGCATGAATCAAAGCTGGCTATAATCTATCATTGCGAGGAGGGAGGATTCAGCGTCATGGTTGACGATGGCTCTGGTGAGTATGATGATGGAGAATGGGCCGAAACGTTGGAGAATGCTAAAAAACAAGCAGAAAATTTGCTTAAGTAATATACGCCAGCGTAGCTCAGTCTGATAGAGCGCCGCTTTTGTAATGCGGATGTCGGGGGTTTGAATCCCTTCGCTGGCTCTAAATAATAAAAAAGTTGTGGGAGCTCTAAATAAATAAACTTCTAACCTCCGATAGGAGAAAAAAAGAAAACAATGAATGGAAATTATATTATAATATGTTTATTTACACTTTCAATAACAAGTTTATTTACTTGGGCATTAACAGATACCTTCTCTTGTAAGGAAGAGATTTTATTTCTTGAAAATAAAGAAAATAAATCAACATGTTCTATTGGAGCAGATCTGATTATACTGGAAGATAACAAAGCTCACTGTATGTGCAAGTAATATGAAAACAATAGTTGTTCCAGATACTGGTGATCTTTTGCTTAATGCTGTAAAAAGGACACCATAAGGAATGAAACATTTCGGAAAATTTGTTATTGGTTTGCCAATAGTTATTTTAATATGCCTTTTGCTTCAGAAGGTTGGTCAATGGGCATTTCCATTTATGGCAAGAGATGGTATCCCTAACATTTGGCCAATTCATATATCTATAGGATTGTCATTTATAGTAATTGTCATCGGTAGTCTTGGAACTTTTGTGGGATTTTCTTATTGGATAGGCTCCAATATAACAAAGCTCTTAAAGAAAGAATAGAATGGTGGAAGAAGAAGTAACTCATGTTGATGTGAAGGCTATTCAAATGCGAGAGCTTAAGGCAGCGGTAAAATCGCTTGTGGAGGCAGAATGCAACCTGCTTGCGGCGCGAGAATTTCAAGAAGATTACTGTGCTGAGTACGAAATTGGGGAGAAAATTAAACAGGTAGAAGATATGGTTGTATCTATTAGGGGTCTTGTCGTGAAGCTCGACCAGGATATTGCCAAGGAAATTAAAAATGAGTCCATATAGGATAAAGCCCCCCGTTATTCCTGTCCCATGGCGTGAGAAACTCTCCGCATGCCTTAAAGAATTACTAAATTCATTTCATTTTTGGACTGAATTTTATTCGATTTATGAGCCAGACGAAGGTGGTAGCACAGAAGATACAGGGCCAAGATGAATAAAGAAGATCTCCAAGAAGCTATCAATTTCATTGATCAGATCTCTAAAATAAAAATGGAAGCTAGGCTTCTTTTAGGATAAGATATGACAAAACAATATCCTGTAGGTTCTATTGTAAAATGGCAATGGGACAAAAAACCTAACACTCATTACAATAATAATAATGATTGTATTCTTCTTATATTAGAACATAAGTATGGTAATATCAAAGCTACAGTACTTTATTCATATGGTGGTCCCAATACAAGAGTTAATTCCTACATAGGAGTAGGAGCAGAACTTTGGTTTGTTTCACGAATGATTTCACGAATGATTGCCTCATCTGAAGCTGAATGGGAGCGTCTTGGCAAACCAACGACCGAGCCTGAAGTGGTCCATCATCTCTATGTTCAGGGAAGGCCTTATGGTGAGCTTCCATTGCTAGAAAGTTATACGCCATCAACATGGTATAAAAAATAGAAAGGAAAGCTTAATATGAGGTGCGTAAAAGGTTATCTAACTTCTAGCGGAAAATTTTTTCTTTGCAGAGATGAATGTCGAATGGCAGATATTTTAGAGCTTGGCTCTAAAATTAGAGATTTGTCTGAAATACTTGTTCGCAAGACCCCTTTGAACGGTGAGGTAGCAGATAGGTTTATCTTGGTTGGGAAACAGATTGAAGAAGCTCAGCATAAGTTGAGGCTCCTGTTGCGGGAGCATAATAGAAAGTATATCAGTGCCTCTTCTGCTTGGCATGGGGAAGCATGATGTATCCTATTGGCTCTATTATTCGGTGGCAATGGAGACTAAATCCATCAAGCAGCGATGGTTATATTTTGTTGGTGTTGCGCCACCAAGGTGATAACTACGTTAGCCGAGTCTTGCATGCTTTCGATGATAGTTTTAAATTAGGAAGCGAGGGGAATTTTGGTAAAAGTCGTGTCTCCCGGCTTATTGCTTCTTCGGAAGCCGAGTGGATTAAATTTGGAAGACCGACGACAGAAGTAGAGGTCATCGATTATCTATATCAAAAAAATTTGAGAAACTCTTCCTTTGACCTTGGAGGTTCAATAATGTCAAAAAAACATTTAAAGTTGCCTCTACTTTTAGGAATAAAGAATGATAAATAGTGTGATAAAAATATTTCATATAGTTGGATATGTTGTTTTATATGCGATTTTATATCTTCTTAGGGCATTGGGGATTGGTGTTCCGGGGCCATTTAAAAGGGGTTTGAAATGATAGATAATATTATTAAAGGTCTTCAGATTCTAAAAGAGATTAACCCGGAGGGTCCTATTACCACCGGGCATAACTGCATTTGGTTCGAGAAGATTACTCCTGAAGAATCAAGAGAAAAGGGATATGAGCTTCAACAATTGGGCTGGCATTATAATGCCCAGCTTAAGTCTTGGTATATCTTTACCATAAAGAAGTCCACCATTAAAAAATAAGGGGAATGATGTCTGAAGATATCTCTGTTAAAGTTGGCAAAATTTATGTTGACTCTATTACATTGGTTCATGAATCAGAATGTGTAATAATATACCGAGCCGATCTAAAAGCAAAATATGCTACAGGATATTGGTACGGAGAGAATATGATTGCGTTAAGTTCTGATGATGATACATTAAAAGATGAGCAATCAGATAATGATACTATCATAACTTTTAATAAGGTTTCCGAGGATTGGCACGGATTTTGTGAGGTAACAAGATATACAGCTAGAATTATCTTCTTTAAGGAGGATAAAGATGAGATGGTTTGGTGGCCTAAATGAATACAAATGACTGGATAGAATGTGATGTTACCGTTGGGTCTCCCAGGTTCGTGAGGTCATCTTCTTATGAACTTAAGGCTTATAAGCAGTGCTTCAGGCGACTCGGTTATAATTACCATAGTATACATCTTACATCAGTGGCAACCCCTCATACAATGAAAGGAAATCCTAATGAGATTAGATTATTCGAAAATGAAGAGCTGATTACTCATAAACATTCTTGGAATATTGGAAAAGAGTTCTTTAAAGAAATTCCAATGGTTCCGGGAAGACTAAATCTACTTCTAGATTTAAGGAAAGAATAAATTGAATACAGATAATTGGGTTGAATGTTCAGTAATAGAGGACCGCGAGGAAATGATATTATTTGTTAAGTATGATCAGCCGGTCCTGCGCGACGGGAGTGATTATGATAGATTTAAAAAAATAAGAAAACAAATCTTTAAAAGTCTTGGTCATCGTAATTCTTGGGAGGTTATTCGTGTGCCATGCCATTTTAAAAATGGTGTAAGAATTGTTAAAGGAAACACTGTTAGCCAAGCTTGGGACGTCGGCGAAGGGCAATACAAAAGGATAACAAGAACGCCTGGGGTTCTTAGGCTTCTCCTAAAAAGGAGTTGACACTCGCTCCGAAGCATGCAATACTCTCTCTAAAGGGAAGTAAAGCATGCGACGACAGTACATTTTGGGGTTCTTTTTTCTTCTTGGATGCTCGGGAAACTCAATAAGGATACAGTCGGATTTCACTCCTGACGAGACAATGCTTATTAAAGCAGCAATCGACGAATGGAATATTGCTACAGACTCATTGATCAATATAACGATTGATGGAACTTTTTCCCAAAAGGATGCTTTCAGCATAAATGATTGGAAGGAAACTAGGAGGAGATTCTTTAAAATAACCTCGAAGGACCCTGGATATGATGAGCTTTGCAGCGACGGGGCATATGAAAAATTTGTAGGCATAGCTAATGAGAGCCGAGGCAATGTGGCTTTGGTCACTGACCGGATTGGAAGCGAGGATGCGTTCTATGATACCGTCCTGCACGAGCTTGGCCATCTCATGGGTCTCTCGCATGCCGATAAGGGCATCATGATGGAGAAGGAGTCCCCTCCCATCCCATGCATCTTCAATGAAGACTTGTTACAATATTGTTCCCTTAATTATTGTGGGCCAAATGCGGGTTCAACATGTTATTTAAAATAAGGATGGAGTGAAATAATAATTATGAATGCTGATGATTGGGTGGAAGCTCATATCACTATGGATAAAAAATGCTTTATTTCCCCACATAGTTATGAGAAAAATTCTAAAAGAAGTCTAATACTTAAAGTCGTGAAACGAACCTGTCATGGTCTTTTTACACTAGAGATTCCTTCGACGCTTGATGTCTATTCCCATCCAAAACAAGAATCTGGACGAGTTTTCGAAGGCTGGACGGTTACCGAGAAAGACTACAGAAGGCTTCCGCGCAAGCCGGGCCACCTCTATCTTCTTTTAGGAGAGAAATGAATACCGATGATTGGGTAGAGGGATCTATTTTCTTTAACTCTGCAAGTGAGGAGAGATACGTTAGTATCCCTGGAGTCAATAAGAGACTTGTTGAAAAAAATATATTTAAAGTAAAAACAACAGATGGACTTGGGGGAGTCATAACATTAAAAATACCTCAAGTTATGGGTCTTCTCTGGTTTAATAAAAGAGATGCAAATGGAAATACATTTCCAGGTTGGTCAGTAAGAAAGACAACCTGTAAAGAAATTTGTCGGAGACCAGGGCATCTTTATCTTTTACTTGGTTAGAAAGGGAATACTCTGTGAAAAAGTTTTTGTCTCAGCTTAAAGATAGCCGTAAAACGTATCATTTTCTTCGTAAGATCGGAACGTCTCGATGGGGAGCGTGCAAGCTTGCTGCCGCTGAGATGTATCTAAAAACGAGATTTCGGCAATGAGTCATTGACATGCATGCCTCACATGTCTATTATAGATGTGAGAGACGGACAGAGACAGAGAGAGACAACAAACAACCTAATTGGAGAAAATATCATGGGATCTATTATTGACGCACTTGACAATGTTGCCGTAGAATTTCACACCAAGCGAGATGCCCTGGCTCGGGCCCAGGCCGAGTTTGATGCGGTTCAACCACATATTGATAATGCTTGCCAGACTTTGTTCGAGTCGGCGATCATTAATCGGGATATGACCAAAATGATGTCCAAGAGGGGCATCAATCTTCCTGAGTGCGGGGACCGAGTGTTCTTTGGCATGAACGGGACGCCACGAGTCAAGCATGGTCTGCGGAAGCTTGTGAAGGAAAAGAAGCTGACCGAGGCTGACCTCAAGCACAATTGGAGCAAGTACATCACCTTTGCCTCTGATCTTGGTGATGACAAGGCTGATGACAATGAGGTTGACCTCGATGCCTTGGTAGAGCAGGCATCCAATGAGGCTCCCGAAGCTGAAGAGAAGGTTGCCTGAGAAAAGCGCAAAAGGGATTGAGAATTATTCTCAATCCCTTTTGCGCGTGGGGGAGATACTCCTTGACCTCTGAGGCTCCGTTGACTATGATACAGGTATCATCCAATTAGCTTTGCTAGCGGAGTTCCGACCCCAAAGGCCATGCCAGCGCTTCCTTCTAAAATTTGCTATATTAATAGCGCTAGCTCTTTCCTTTGTACTTTTAAGCGGGGACGTCTGGGACGTCTATCTAGCCGGGAAATATTCTATGTTAGGAAACACTCCCTCTTAATAATGAAGGTCAGAAATGGCTAGGCTAGACTAATGTAGGTTCGAATCCTACTCTCTGCACCATCTCTGTGGCTATACTTTTCCTTCCTTCTAATAATCGCTGGCCTTGAGCCAGCTAGGTAAAAAAAATAGGGAAAGTAATTTCCATAGACCAATCTGATGTGTGTGGCTATTCTTCTTCTTCCTTCTAATGATCAAAAGTCCCCTTTCGGGGGAATTCCAATACTAGAGGAAGATCTTTCCACCAATCTTTATGGAGAAATTTAATGCTTGAAACAAGCTGCAACAATAAATTGTTGGCGGCTTTTTTTGATTTAAATCTAATGCTTCTTACCAAAGAAAGAAAACATGTCTAAACTAAATACGCAACAAATGCATAATATTCTCTTGAGGCATAATCGTATTTCTATTCCCAAGGGCACTGGCGTCCCCGGTGAGCAGCAGCAGCAGGTTGCAACAGTGCTTATGAACCTGTGCCACTATGGCTATTCTCTGAACGAGCCGGCCACGAGGTCTCTCTTGGCCCTGAATGGCGAGGAGCTTGCCTCTTGGTGGGGCCTGGTCGAGTCTGAGCTGGCCTCGATTACAGGAGATGATAAGAAAATTGGGGACTTCGTTGTATATAAGAACTTTCCAAAAGAAGTCTTAGATAAGAGCGCTGCCGAGTATTGGTATGCCCAAATTCTTATGTACTGGGGATTGCCAAAGGGCCTCTTCGCTCAGGAGGCTGAGCCTCGCGAAGGAATGAGCGAGCAGCCACCTGCTACCGTTCTTCGTAAGGCCAACTATGACACGCTGAACAACATCCTGGACTCTTATGTTTCCTCGGCATCTCGCTGGAAGAGTCAGGAACAGGACGATGCAATCTTTCTTGCTAATACTTATCCTGTAAACTTTGCCAAGTTTGGATTCAAGGAAAACCTTGTAGCCTTGGCAACCCTTCTTATCCAAGAAGGGAAACAGGTAAAGATTTCTACCGCAACAGATGTCCTGCGGCTCGCCGCTGGGCTATCCGATGGGGACATTTCTCTTAGAGAGAAGGTTAAATTTAAGTCTTTTAATAGAAATACAAGGCAATATTTGTTGACGGCTCTTGAGGCCTGCCCAAATCTTGTTGAGGACGTTGCCCGACGATCAAGCGTCTGGAAGAAGTTTCTGCATAACCTTCATCCATGGGATTATAAAATGAGGTGCCCTCTTGTCTGCGAGGTAGCAGATAAGCTATACAATAATCGTTTGGTTACCTTTAATTCTACTGTGGAAAAGTATCTTGAGCAAAAGAATGACAAGGTTCTTGAGCTTTTGAGCACTCGACCGGGAGAATATCGTAGACGATTAGTTCATTTACTTGAGCTTTTTGGGGGAAAGGCAGCGGATATATTTGTATCTGATGATGTCTTGGGCAAGCTTAAGGTATCGCAGCTTGTTTCCATGAGACGTTTTTTGGAAACAGTTAACATTAGAAATTTCCGAGTATTCCCTCCCAAGGGGAATTGGAATCGTCTTCAGATTGCTGAGAGCAAGAAGATTTCGCCCGAGCATGTGAAACATATTTCTTCTGCAATCGGAAAAATCCTAAAGGAAAGAGTTCCCAATATTAAGTTTCTTGATGAAATGACGGAGCTTATCAAGCTTCCATCTAATGATGGGGAGGTGTCTCCGTATGCTCGTGGCACTGTTTTTCCTATCCCCGAGGATGTGAATTTTATCCGTACAGCATCATATTGGGAACAAAAAGGTCAGACGGTTTGGTTCGATAACGGATGGAATCTGTTTGATTCAAATTGGAATTCGAAGGGGACTTGTTGTTGGAATGAGAATAGTAGTGCCGAAGGCTCTGCGGTTTTCTCTGGAGACCCTGTAAATTCTACAGAGATGCGCGGTCGAGGATGTCAGCTTATCGATCTATATTTGCCCAAGCTTAAGGCGCGCGGGGTAAAATATGCTGTCTGGAGCGTTCTTTGCTTCTCTGGTGTTCCTTTCAGCGATGCTACGGATGTGTTCGCGGCCCTGCAATGGGGCGCGGAGGCGCAGACAGGCAAGCTCTTTGAGCCATCGCGATGTCAGCTCGCATTCCCATTGAAGGGAAAGCAGCTCACCAAGTATCTCTGTTACATTGATGTGGACGCCCGCGAGCTTGTGTATATGGATGCCAATCTGAGTGGAGAAGTATCTTCTGCCACCAAGAACGAAGACAAGCTCAAGGAACAAATGCCCGCGTTCGTTGAGTATCTCTACTCTCTTCCAACAGTCTATGATCTCTTTAGCGAGTCCGTAGACGAGGAGGAAGAAGAAGGCCATGTCCTATACTCTGACAAGGATATTTCTTTGAAGGATGATGTTCGGGCCTATGTCTTCCGTCCAGAGAATGAGGAAAACTCATACACGGACATAGATGTTAATGAAATCCTTACTAGATAAAAACCCCAAATGAAACTATTACAAAACAGTTTAAGAAAATACAAATATTATTATATCTGTATTCTCAATGGCGAGGCAGGCTTCCGCTATCCAAATTCCATTCTTGTGGAGGTAGCAGCCACACCATTCGCCGTGCCGTTGCACCGTCTCGCTAATAGCGGTAACATGATGAATTTTGGACGAGTAATTTGGGTTTCTGAAAAAACTAGTTCTCCAAAATATCAGCTTGGAAATGAGGCAATGTTTAGCATGTTAGTTTCAAAGAAGTTTAATTTCCTCGCGCGCGCGCGAGGGCATATAGATGTATGCCGCGCTGAAGGCCTATGGGAAGAAGGATATATGATCAAAAAATATGTCCCAACATCCTCTATAATTTTTAAAAAAGGAAATATTAATGGAACTCGAATGTTACTCGAATGAAGATTTTTTGCCAGAAAAGATTAAGATCTATGATTGGGAACATAAAAAGATAGACGAGTCTGTTTTTTCTTTTTTTGGAGATAGCGAAACAGCCGAGTCTAAGAAGATAAATAAAACCTTTTCTAGAGAGTTTGCTTTGTCTGATGACCTAGGCCCGCAGTACATCAGATTCGTTGCAACCATTATCCCTAAATTGTTGGAAACAAGACAGGTCATTCTGAAGATCAAAGAAAAGACCTTGCAGGTTCATCTTGATAAAAGCCTTGTTCCATGGAAAGAACAAACCCCGAGAGATGCTAAGATAGTATGAGGGTGCCCGGCCGTCTAAACATGCTTCTCTCTTATAGAGAGCTAGAATACTATACCAACGAGGAAGAGGTTTCTATCATTCTTAAGAATGAGGTCCCCTTCGCGGCCATTTTGCCGGGCCTGCTTAAGAAGAAAGGAATGTTTGGCCTGCTTAAGAAGAAAGGAATGTTAGTTTGGATTAAAGAAGATTATATACCAGCCCATCCAACAACATACCTTGGGTCTACGGGGGGCGAGTGGGGCGGCTGGTCTCGTTCGATTATTCCCATAAGCAAAGAAAAGGCTCATTCTATGATGAAGGGCAAGAACATAACCGATAAGAGCGGAGGAAATTATGAAGCCCACCGTGTTGAGCTTCTAAAAATGCTGAATAATATCAAAGGTAATAAATGAATCTGCTAATCAATTATGAACCGTATTATTATAGTTGGCACTTTAATGCTGGATATCGAGAGTATACTATAGTAATAAGATCTGTCGATAAACTCTCCGGATATGTAATTTGGAGAACTGGAGATGATGGACATCCACTGGAGCATTATGTTGTCGGTGCCAAAATTAATCTTTATGGTTTTGCGTTAACACAACTCTCTCCTTTAGAGATGCAAACGATTACATGTAATGAAATAACACGATAAGATAATGCATAATAAATATGTAATGTGATGGAAGTTCAGGGCCGCAATATTGTCGTTATACCCACAAACCTTGCATTTAGAATTATGCAAAGCAATAAGCCTTAGCTTTTTCCCAATGGATCTTTCCTTCTGTGAGAGCTTCGTCTTTCGCTCCATCGAGTCCTTGACAAGAGCCCCCGCGATCCCTATATTGTAGTCAGGATGGTGGTGCTTCATATGACAGCAGGCGCAGAGCAGCTCGCATTTCTCGGCCTCCCTAAGAATATTTGTCCAGGAATTCTTAGCAAGATTCCTTGAAGACAATCCAAATTTCTTATCAAGAACATGATGAAAATGAAGACATGACAAATTATCATTGTATCCACAAGAAGAACACTTTCCTCCGAAAAGCTTTAAAAGCTTGAGCTTTCTTGAGAAAGAACTTATATCGCAAGGATATAGCCCAGTTGCCACCTTGGTATCGTTAGCAAATGTTTTTTGTTTACAGCTAGATGAACAATACTTAGTCTGCCTGCCAGAGAGAGGATTAGAACATGTAACACATAGCATAGATAGTCTTTAAAGTTTTCGGGGGTATAGCTCAACGGTTAGAGCACCTGACTCATAATCAGATGGTTATAAGTTCAAATCTTATTGCCCCTACCAATCCGCCATGGATTCTACGTTATATATCTCTATATGGAGATTTCCCATGTAGAAATATCGTGTGCAAGATGTGAAAAAATCTTTACAAGAGAAAAGAAACAGGTAACGTATTCTTTAAAAAAGAATAAAGATGCGAAATTCTTTTGTTCTACATCTTGTTTTAAAGACAGGATAGAATATTTTTGCGAAGAATGTGGAATAAAAGTTTGGAAAACTAGACAAAATTTTAATAAAACAGCTCATTCTTTTTGCTCTAAAAAATGTTCTATTACATATAGCAATAGAAGAAGATCAATAAAAGATTCCGGAAAGATTGTTAATTGCGCAGGATGTTCGATTTCATTAAAAGTTTCCATTTATTGTGGAGAAGTCTTTTGCAAAGCCTGCAAACCAGAAAGAAGAAGAGAAGTAACAAAAGCAAGAAGCATAAGAAATACCTGCACTATTTGCAGTAATAAGTTTTTATATCATGCAAAGAAGAAAACTTGCAGCGGGGCCTGTCTGAAACAAGTAAGACATAATGTTGGAGTATTGTCAGCGTCGAACCAATTGAAAGCTAGACGTTCGAAGAATGAAATACATTTTGCCAATCTGTGTAAGAAAAAGTTCTCTATTCAAGAGAACAGGCCTATCTTTAAAGATCAGAATGGCTACCTGTGGGATGCCGATATCATCATCCAGTCTTTAAAAATTGCGGTCCTATGGAATGGTGCTTGGCATTATAAACCAATAGTAGAAAATAGATCTTTGTTTCAAATTCAAACAAGAGATAAAATAAAACTTTCCGTAATAAAGGATAATGGATATACTCCATATATAATTAAAGATTTAGGTAGAGCAAATAAAGTTTTTGTTCAGAGTGAGTTTGATAAATTTTTGCATTATATAGAGGGAATAAATGAAGCGAACTGATGTTTCTCCGATTAAGTATCCGAAGAATATTTTGCCTGCTGATAGGCGATTTGCTAGGTCATTTATTGTTAATATTAGGAGTTACATTAATAGTCGTACGGAGACTATCATTGTGGCATGTTCTGGGGGAATTGATAGTGTTGTCCTGGCTCATGCATTAGGCCAGTGTCTGATTATTTCGCCCATGGCGGTTGACTGTCAAGCGACCGCGGTGTATGTTGATCATGGACTTAGGCCGGATGAGACCCCACGGGAAGCGGCTCTTGTTCAAAGGCTTGCTGAGCGCCATCTTTCCTATGCTGCGCGTCCCATCATGCTTTATATGGAGGATGGGCCAGGGGTTCAGGAGCGGGCCCGAGGGGGCCGTTATGCGGCCCTGAAGGGCATTGCTGACCCGGAATTAAGGACCAGCATTTTGACCGCGCATCATGCGGATGATAATGCGGAGACAAAGATCTTCCAATTTTTTAAGGGATGGGAACCAAAGGGAATTTCCCCTGTCATTTGGGCCGCGAATAATCTTAACATTATTCGTCCGATGCTTGGGAATACTCGTGCGGAGATTGAGCGATATGCCAAGATTTGGGATCTTGAATGGATTGATGATCCTTCGAATGCCACGGATAAGTATACCAGAAATAAGATTCGGCACCATTTGATTCCTTGGATTAAAGAAAATATCAATTCCGGGGTTGTAGGAACATTAAATAATGCATAAAACAAAATTAAGTCTTCGTCTTCTTTTATATCCTGTTAGTCTTATTGGAGATATTTGGGAAGAACGTTCGACCGTCTCCGGGTTGGCCATTGGGCCTAAGTGGCGTCAGATATCACATTTAGAGGAGACCGGCCGGGTTTGTTTTGAAGAGGTTCACTCACTCGATAGGATGAGTGCTTGGACTATGGCAGAAATGCATGCCAGTAAGTTTTGGAGAAAACAATCATGAGGAGTGGCGCGAGGTTCTATCTCTGCCGGGGGATTAACAACTTACAAGCAAACCTCTCTTCTTGACGAAGATGGCTATGCTTATTTTAGCATGTTGGGCACGTGGGCGATCAACGGAGGAGATACTGTATTAGATGGCGTTGAGCCCATTAAACAACTTATTAAAAACATGCACAGCATAGAATACTGGGTCAAAGAAATATCATGAGCAAACTATTATTATTTCCTATAGCTCTTATTGGGGATATTTGGAAGGCTGGCAGTGGTATACTTTATACACAAGTCTCATCACTAGACTCTAATGGCTATGCTAAATTTAGCTATCCTATGCCCGGAAATCAGATAGCAACTACGAAATTTCCATTAAATGAGCTTCATAAACTTACTAAAGATAAATACTGGAAGAAGTTATGAGAACGCTCAATCTTCTTTTGTTTCCTATTTCATTAGTTGGAGATACATGGACTAATTCGGCTCTCCGCAGTGGGCCGGTCACATATAAGCAGGAAGGTTCTCTTACCAAAAATGGTAATGCTTATTTTAGATGCGATCATGGTGGGTGCTTTCTAAAAATAGAACTCTTGCACCGTTTGAGTATCTGGTCTAAACAAGGAGAAAATAATGAGTGAAGATTGGAAATATGATGAGACCACTATCAGCGATTCTACAATAAATGTTTTCGATCGCTGCACATTCAATGTATTTAATTCTGAGCCAGTACTCGATGGCTACCATCCTCCATTTAAGATCTCTGTATTCAAATCATATAGAGATTATGGTGATTATCTTATGGTTAGACTAGAGCTTATGGGGTCTGATGATCTTATTAGATATATTATTCCTGCTTGCAAGATGAAGAATAATACTTCATCTACTGTCTCTGGCTCATTAAGATTCCTATCGGAGTATGCTCTTGGTCTTTTAAGTATGGAAAAAAAGCTCAAGCTTTTGTCAATGACATATAAGGCTGGCAAGCGAGCGGGCAACCATGAATTAAAGAAACGATTCCAGGAGTTAATGACATGAGGATGCCCGAGATTGGCGACTAGGTTAAATCTTCTTTTATAGACGATAAGGATATGGCAAAGTATAAGGAAGAGCGCGAGAGGCTTCTCCATGCTCATAGGGATAAGAGGAGTTGGTGTCGTGGAAAGAAAGGTGTGGAGCATGACCTTTATGCAAGCAAGGAAGAGGTCTCCCGGCTTTGGTCGACCTTTAATTGGAAATTGCGATGCCAAAAATGTGGTAAGGTATTAGAAACCTATTGGTATTTTATGAAAAAGAAGAATAAACCAGATTGGGTTCCGGAGGACGAATGAGAATAGGACAATGGGTTGAGGTCACAAAAATAAATCGAGGGGGCGCCGACGTCGCGGCTGATAATAAATTCGCATTAGAGACTTACGGTAATCTAGGTAAATTTATGCTTAAGATTAGGCAGATAGACGATGACGAAAATAGTATTACTGTCAGTCTTATTCCTCCCATCTTTGCCAGGTATAAGCATTGGCACATTGACAAGAAAGCAATTAAGCTAATCGGAGACTCTCCGTCCGACCTGGCCCATCCTGGCACGTTAAATCTTCTATTAGGATAATATATGAAAAATCTATATAGAATCTTTGGGTGGTTAGGTTTTCGGCTATTCGAATGATTAAGTTTCCTAAGACTCCAAGGCGCATAAAGCTTCCAAGAAAAGAGTTTGAGAAAGTTAAAACTGATGATGCTCGTTGGGGTCGTCGTCCTATATTTCCAAATGGATTAAAAGTATGAATACTAAAGGTTGGGTAGAATGTAACGTGCGTGATATTGTTGGTTTGAAATCTTTAGCGGAGGCTTATAGCCGCGAGCGCGTTGAGGACGATGACACCATTATTGGAAAACAAGCAGTAAAAATAATAAAAGAAAATCCTAGCCAAACATACACAATAGCAAATGGATATAATACTCATGTATATTCTGAGCCATGCGTACATATTTCTTTGCCCGCAGAAGGCACGCTGAGACTTTTATTGGAGGTAAAATGAACACGGGCAAGTGGGTTGAGTGCCATCACTCGTCGGGGAACATATGTCTTCTTGAGGGTAGTTATTCTAGAGTTGATGATGTAATTTCTTATATGCTTAAAAATCCAGATCTCTTGATAAGCTTGCAGGCTGTCAAAGTAGTGTCAACCAGCCCTTCTGTGTACCGAATAACATTTGGCAGCAATACTTCTCATGTATTTAAAGAATCATGCCAAGAAATTCTTCCGCCAGAATCTGGAACCTTAAGACTTTTATTGGAGGTAAAATGAATACAGGAGAATGGATAGAATGTACTGTTTTCGAGACGTCGCATGGATATGCGGTAAACGAAAGTAATAAGAATAAAAATTATAATGAGAAACTGGGAAACCAACTAATTGGCAAGAGGCTTTTTAAACCAGAACCTTGGTGTGGCGAAGTTCTGACCCTCTCTGATAATAAATATGGTATAACTAGTATCTGGGATGATCAAAAGGCTAGCGTTAAGCTTCCTCCTAAAGGAACCTTAAGGCTATTGTTGGGCTTTACTGAGGGCCAATGAATACCGGCAAGTGGATTGAGATTACTATCGTCAAGAAGCCCGATGGACAACTTTGTTTAGCAGAATGCTATTCATCATACGCATATGCAGCAGGCGGTTTTCAATACATAGAAAAAAGAATAGCAAGTATAGACGAAAGTGATGAAGAGAATTTTCATGGTATTCTACGTCCCCGAGGAACCCATAGAAATGGAGGGAGGCTTTCAGCAGTCTTTGAAAATAGAGTTTCCTTTGTGCCACCGCCTGATGCTGGTTTCGTAAGGTTATTGCTATGACGTTTAATCACAAGGAAAATTCTGCCCTTATTACAATTGGTGGCTCAAGAGCCTACGGAATGCATACCGAAGAATCTGACATCATATGATAAATACTACCTCTTGTGATATAGTAACTTGTATGTCACAAATTGATAAAAAAGTTCTTATTCAAAAATACATTAAAGAGCGGAAAAGTATGGCTCAGATAGCCATTGAAATTGGTAGCTCATCGACATCTGTTAAAAGATATTTGGATAAATTCAATATTCAAACTAGACCCTCCCCTGCGAATTCAAGTCTTTTCGATTTGACAGGCCAAACATTTGGCAATTTATTAGTTCTTAAAAAGCTTGGTTCGAAGCTAAGAGTAAAATCTAACAAAAGTTCTCTTACTAGTATTTATCTTTGCAAATGTAGATGTGGAAATTTAATAGATGTTTTTAGAAATAAGTTAGTTTATAATAAGAAAAAATCTTGTGGCTGTCTATATTTTACTTACTGGAAAGGTTATGAGGCTATAAGCGGAACCTATTGGGGTCATATAAAGAATATGGCAAAAAAAAGAAATTTGAAATTTGAAATTTCATTAGAATATGTGTGGAATTTATTTATTAAACAAAATAGTAAGTGTATATTATCTGGATTAGATTTATGTTTTGCTCCCCAAGGCGTTCAACAAAGCAATATACAAACAGCATCATTAGACAGGATAGATTCAAGTAAAGGATATGTTAAAGACAATGTACAATGGGTACATAAAAGAATAAATATTATGAAAAACAATATGAAAGATGAAGATTTTATACTTCTTTGCAAGAAGGTAGCAGAGCTACCCAAATAAAGAAAAATTAAATACTCTATATATGTATCTCTTAGAGGAATGGTATACCCTGGATGGCCGGTTCACTTAATTTGTTAGCCTGGATTAATGCCTTTGCTTTGGGAGGCCTGGTCTTTCTGTGGGCAGTTATGCTTGCCGGGCCTACAATTAATATAGTATCTGTTTTAGTAGTCCTTCTAGGATTTGTAGGACTCTTATTGACTAATCATCTTGATAAGATAGATGAGGAAAGATGACCTATCAGAATATCGAAGACGCCCTTTTAGTAGCTCTTTTGCTTTGGATGGCAACATTCCCAATTATATGTTTTCTTTTAAAGGAAAGACCCTAGCTATTTAAAAAGGAAATGTATATGACAGCAGCAGAAGATGTAGCAGATCGTTTACAAGAAATTGTTCAATTATTGTTATGTAAATATGTTATTCCTTCAACGGACCTTGGGCCGGATGAGAAAGCATGCGTAACAACAATGGTTGAGGTTCATGCTGAGCCAGAAGTATTGGTGGATTATTTCATAAAGAATAATGTTCCATTAGTATATCATACTTTTATTAAAAAGTATCATATAAAGAAAGGACTCGCAATATTGGTTGAGGAGCTTATGGATAAGTGGCTTCAAGCTGACTGGAGTCGTCAAGGAATAAATGACAATCCATTGATTGATTTTCATGGAGGGAGTGGGAGAACGTCAAGCTCGATCTGTCCTGACGGTTATACTTTTTGGGAGATTATGAATTGGGATAATAAAAAGTGGGAGGCTACTCATGATTTTATTCAGTGGGTATTCCCTACTAGAAGAGGGAGCCAATTTGTTTTGGATGCACCTGTTCTTAACGATGAGGTAATAAAAATATTTCGTCGGAAGGATATGCGAGAAAGAATTCTGACAGCATTTACTAGAATGAAAGGCTTCCTTAGAGATGGGCCGAATCTGAATGGAGATAATGAATGGTGGATTGCTTCTCACAATATGCTAAGAATTACTCGCGTTCTAGAGTGTTTAAAAGAACTGGGATTCCACGATGAGGTTGCTGAATTTCTTGCTGAATTGGAAAAAAAGTATGAAAAATATCCTGTAGAATTAGTGCTATCAATTGAGTATTGGCGCGAAGCCGCGGGTAAGGGCCAAATTTGTGGTTGACATACAGACCGTCTGGAGCTAGTATAGATAGAACGAGAGGGAGGCCATGAATACTTACATCATTACTATTGAGTATGACAGCGAAAGTTCCAAATATCTTGGTAAGATTGATGATTTAGATGTTGAGGTATTAGATCCTATAAAAAAAGATTGCTTGCGCCATGTCATGGCCCAGGGTTTTGGGGTGCTACAAGATCGTTTAGAAAATGATGAGACAGAGTTTGAAGACCAGGCATCTATTAGATTCCATGTATGCGATGACAACCAACAGTCAAACTAAGCATAATCAATGACAAATAAACAAATCCTACAGAAGCTACAACAAGCTAAAGATGAGAACCGAAGTGTTCACATCGAATATATTAATTCTGATGGGGAATTCTCCGACAGAGTAATTAAGATTAAAGAAGTTGGCAAAAAGTATGCTTTTAAAGCATATTGCGAAAAAAGAAAAGCGATAATTAGTTTTCGAGCGGACCGGATTCAGAAACTAGAAATACTAGGAGACCCTATGTCAGAAGATAAGCCTATGTTGCAACGTGTGATTGATGCTGGTAAGGAAGATGCACCTGAGGTGTTGGTTAGGGTTTCAGCCCGAAAGCTAGTCAAAATGGCTCGTGGGCCAATTGAGCTTGCTCTATCTCAGGGATTAAATATCGAAAATGAAGAGACAAAAAAGCAAATTGCTTCTTTGATGGCCTCCCCAGTCGGAGAGGCTATGGTATCTGTTGTTCTTTCCTTGGTGCTTGGGGCCCTGCCCCTTCCACAAAATCAGAGATCTAAGATGGATCTTTTGGTTACAGAGCTTCGAAGAAATGGAGAGACGGTTGCTGGAGATACTGTGGCTGACATCTTAACAGGACCTATTCGTGAACTCCTAGGTAATCAACTCGGCAGCCTTCCTATCTTTCAAGAAGAGCAGCCTGAAGAAAAGGTTGAGGCCAGGGCCATTCCATCACTTGAAGTCCCCGAAGAATTTCTTAGGGAAGAGGAAGAGGAGGAGGAGGAGGAGGAGGAGGAAGAACTCGTGTTGGCTAAACAAACATTAACTCGTTGAAAGGAATTATTATGAAAATTGAACTTATGCTTGATGATAATACTGGTATTCGACGACAGGTCTCTCAGGATGTGGAGACAGGATATAATATCTTTTATATTCAAAAGAGTGAGGATTTTAATTCTCTGAGAGAGGGAACAGATTGGCCTGAGACCGGGGGAGACACGTTGGACATTCTATATGAGAAAAATATCTTTCCATTTATTTTGGTAAAAAAGAATCCGGAACATAATGCGACGGATAAGATTTTATTGGAAATTGCCAAAAGCAATGATTACAAATATGAAGCATGGGATTCTTTCGGTTCTGCTTATAATCCAAAAAAAGAAGTATCTTTTAGCTCGGCAGCATTGGGGGCCCAGGCATTTGTTAGCCATCAGAGAGATCAATTTTCTTATGCACTGTCTCATGGGCTTCTGACGATTCCAGAGTTTCTTGAAGCCTGGCCGGGCATTAAGAAGAAATACGGTATCAATGAGGATGATGAATAAAGATTTTCATCTGGGAGAATTCTCACTGGATGAGGTACTGCCATACACGACGGCTCCTCATCCAGTATACCGCATGTATCTAGATAAATATCTAGTAAAGATGCGCTCCCTAAGGTATGATACATTTCGCATCAAAGGTCAGGACTGTGTTGTTTGCCAATGCAAGGGAAATGTTTTTCTATTGGAGATTAATGGCAAACCAAAATTTCCACATTTTAATCTTTATGCCAAAAAGGACGGAAGACTGATGATGATGACAAAGGACCATATCATACCAAAGTCTAAGGGAGGTCCGGATCATATTGATAACATGCAACCCATGTGCCTATCTTGCAACAATAAAAAGGGTGATAAAATCATCGATGGAGTCCCATGAACCATATTTGGGTATGCCATGGGTGCTTTGCAAGCGTAGGAATAAAGCCAGAGTCTGTCACAGACACATGTGATGCGGGAACCGGATTCACATGTGCTGTCTGTAATGATACTCAAAATGATAGAGGCTGGTTTAAGCATGTATTCCCTGAGGATCTTCCAGAAAAATTGAGAGAGAGACTGGTAATTAAATGAAACTATTACTTTTTTCATTGCTTGGTTTGCTTCTAGCAGTAGTTATTGATATTTTTAAGGATAGGGATAGCAAGAGCGGGTTCTTTTTACGTTGCCATAGGTTCTTTTTGCGCCAGAGACCTGAGGTAAATAAATTGTCGGCAAAAGTTAAATCTGATACGGAGGAATTCTTGGAAAAATTAGCTGAGAAGGAATTAAAAAGACAGGAGGCAATTGCCTACGTGCAGACAATGCAGGATGAGCAAAGAATCCTTGCTTCTCATTGTTCTCTATGTATTGAAAGAGCATACGAGAATAAAAAATGATAGCACTTCAGGTTATAGTTTTCATCTGTTCCTTACTATCCATCATAGTATGGTACCGTAGGGACCGACGTCCTGTTAGTAATCAGATTACAAAGACTATACAGGTTATACGCTTAGCAAGGAATCACTCGGTTGATTGGAGTGCTCCGACCTTGACTTCACTCCGCGAACGCGCTACAATGTTTGAGCAAGCGGCGAAAGAGATCAGGGAATGTGCTGCTCAGCAAATAAAAAAGGACAAGAATGGCAATAGAGATTGAAAGAAAATATAAGATATATACGTCTTTACTTCCTCTCAAGCGTGAGGATCTTGATATTGTTCCAGAACAGAACGCTCGGATGTGTATTAAGCAGTATTACTTTAATACAGGATTTATTAAAGAAACTAAAGAGAGCCCGGCAATTCGGCTCCAAATGATTAAGCATTATGATGACAAGAATGATTGTATTAAAGATTATGCTAGAGTAACCTTTAAGGGGCCTGGCAAAATTTCCCGACCTGAATTTGAATATAATATTCCTAAAGAAGATGCTGAGGGCATAGCCGCGATGGCGTCTTATCTTGTTTCTAAATGCCGTTACAATATTGATTTTGATGGTCAACTATGGGAGGTAGATCAATTTTTTGGTCCACTTCGTGGGCTTTGGTTAGCTGAGCTAGAGCTTAAGTCCGAAGACCAAGAGATTAAGATTCCAGAGTGGATACTTGAGGAAGTAACTGAAAACATTAAGTACTCTAATTTTTACATGGCTCAGCATGGAAAACCTTGACTTTTCTCTGAGAGACAGCTATACTAATACAATAGGAAGATAAATGACAGCAAACACTTACTGGATTCAGTATCATCAATGTGCTCCGAATATGCAGCCTCAGGTTGGAGATAAGCCATACCGAGTTCATGGACCGGAGGAGATGGCCATTCCCTATGAGGAGTGGAAGAGATATACCATTCGAGACTATTCCTTGAAGAAGGAAACATTCTTGCCTCCTGAAAATATGAAAGAGTTTCTTTTGAAAATTCATTTCAATCAAGAGAGCTAACATGGATCGGGCATCTTTATATCTTGACTTTAAAAAACATGCTAAAAACATATATAAACATGCCAAAGTCTGTAAGTATCAATACATTAAAGCATTGGAGAGTGAGAGAAATTCTGTCTTGCTTGAGTATTCACTTCCTAATAATGTGGTGCTCTGTGTTGCGGGCAAGCGCCTGATTAAGCATTATTCGGAAGGCAATAGTTATCGATTTGATCATGAAAATAAATATAATCTTCTGAGGCTCTTGGTCATGAACACTCTCGGTTTTAACTGGGCAGTGCTTTTGCGAAAACTTCATGAGCAGGAGCATTTAAAAAGGCTTCAGGAAAAGCCTGAAGAAAATCTTGGATAAGATAATAGTTCTTAAACCCTAACACTAAAAGGATAATAAATGGATATTCTATCGCAAGCACGGGCCTACAAAAGAGAATTTTGGGGTTTATTGAAGGGAAGTACATTGGCAAAAGCCAATGTAATTGGAGCAGGCTGCTCCGACGAATCTTTATTGGTCTATGTTAAAAGCAAGGAGCCAATTGATTCTCTGTCAATAGCTGACAGTATTGTGTCGAAAGTTAACGGACTGCCAACTCAGGTAGTTGAGGTGGGAAACGTTTCTGCCCTTCCTTTTCTAAAGCTTATTCCTCCGCATAGTGCCTCCTTCATTGAGGCTCTGGATGAAAAGTGGGAAAAGAAGTGTGGAACATCTTGCGGCCACTTTAAAATCACAGCAGGTACTCTTGGATGCCTCGTTCGCAAGAAGGGTGATGCCAAAAGCAAGTACATCTTGTCTAACAATCATGTCCTTGCCATGGTCAATGATGCCACGGTCGGGGATGCTATTTACCTCCCAGGACCTTATGATGGCGGTAAGGAGTCCGATAGGATAGCAAATCTTTCTGCATATCGTCACATCGATATGAGCGGAGATTCGAATGAAATCGATGCAGCTATTGCTAAGCTTATTGATCCTAACTCTGTTAATTCAAACGTGATTAAGATTGGCAAGATCAATCCCACACCTAAGTCTGTCTCTATGAATCAAGAGGTTCAGAAACACGGGCGGACTACCAAGCATACACAAGGCAAGGTTACTGGCGTAGCGGTTGATATCCAGGTCAACATGGGCAAGGGAATTGCTTTGTTCGTTGACCAAATCGCTGTGCAGACTAAAGACGGACACTTCTCTCAGGGTGGAGACTCCGGGTCATTGGTGATGGACATGAATAAGCATCCTGTTGGCTTGCTGTTTGCTGGTGGAGGCAACACCACGTTTATGAATCCAATCCAGCCTGTACTTAAACAATTCGAGTTGGAGGTGATCTAATGAGTGAAGCAGAGCTGAAAGAAGCAAAGAAGAAGATTTCTCAAATGCATTCTGGCGCAATGGGTGTGACAGGATTTGGTGTTGGAGACGGCACGGTTCAAATCTATGTCAAGACCGAAGAAGATGGAAAGCAGTTTCCAGCTACAATCGACAATGTTCCAATTGAGATTGTAGTTAGTGAAGAGATTGTGGCTCTGTAATTCAAAAGGGTCTAGGGATAGAGGAACTCTATCCCTAGATATCATCTAATGATAGAAATAATATACTACCTAGCAATAGGATATGGTGTTATCTCGGCACTATTATTCTTCCTATGGCTACAGCTTATATCGTTTTCTGATGTTGAAGACAAAATAACTGCGTTTGGCAAGATTGTTTTATATTCATTTTTCTGGCCGATCTTGGTATTAAAGCTTCTCTATAAAATTATCATTCAATGGAATGAGGCTGCTGCTTTCGAAAAGAACAGGACAAAAGAATAGTGTTGTCAACCAAGTGCGTAAGATGTAAGGAAGCTGAAGCAACTTACATCTTACCCAGGCCGCCCGAAGCACCATTTATGTTCTGTGACTTCTGTCACTTCTGTTGGTGGGTCGATGATTGGACATGGGATAAGACAGGTTCCCAGTCCGTCTCAACCTTTTCGTCGCAGGCACTAAGGTTCTGGTTCTATATAATAGATCCAATTCTTCCGGGAGATAGAAGCGAGCTGGAAAAGAAATTGGTGCTAGAGATGGTTGTCCCAAGGATCATTTTAAATGAGTTAGTTCTAATTGGTAATTATTTAGCGTGGGATTGTTCTTATGAGAATAAAAAAAGCACATTGCAAATCATTTGTCCCTAGGCTCCAGGCATCAACAATATGCATCAATAATTGGCGGGAGGAACTTCTCCCAGTAATAATAGCGCATGAACTTTTCGGCGCTAAAGAAGTTGAAGTTTATCCCTGCAATGAATCGCACGCTGACGATTTGATTAATCAGCTAATGGATGACAACTTTAATGTGGAGCCAGATTGGAACATAAAATTAAACCAAGGATTTATCAGAGTTATTCTTTAAGTCCTTTATCTACAGAGTGCAAGCGCCAAGTCTCGGAGAGGCTTAAAGAGAGATCTTTAATGTTTTCTTATATTTGGGACGCTATTCCTAGCTATCTTGATAGTTCATATCCAACAGGGGTTTATTTTTCTGACCCTCGGCCATTCTATCAAAAGTTAATACGAAAAGAAGCGACAGCTCCATTGTTCATTTGGAACAGTTGGGACTGGAAGATAAGATCAAATATAAAGAAAGACTTTGTAATAGCGCATGAATGCGTTCATCTTATAGCCAATCATGGTATATTCCATCCTGTAGATTATAGATTAAATGGTGCTCTTGATATTATCATAAATGAGTTCTTATCAAAGAACTTTGGTTTTGATAGGTCTGTAATAGACCCACACGATCTGTTCATGTGGGCAGATAAACTTGGCGATGATGTTCCATCGGATGAGACCTGGGATTTTTATGACAGGGTACTTGAAGGAGGGTCTGAGGAAATCATACCAGGCTGCGACAAAACCAGTCCACAGATAAATTATGAACTGATTCGTTATTTAGATCAGATAATACCGGCATCTGAGAAAAGAAGATTCCGACCGTTTTTAGAAAAGCACTGTGTTCATAGCGATGATGATGATAAAGAGCTATGGACATTTCAATAATATCTCGACTCCGAGACTAACAGAGAATTAAGATGGAGACAACTTTAAATGGAAGCTAAGGAAAACATGGAAAAGGAAATAGAAATCGAGCGAGCTAAGGCCTCTGAGAAAGAAATTGCAGAAAAGTCTGAGAAGAGCCGACTTGAGCGAGTGAGGGAGGCCTATCCAAAGGCGGATATTGGCTTAATCCAAAGTTTAGATCCGTCTAACAATTATAAGTTTGTAATGTGGATTGCAAATCAGATTGATCGCGGGCATACTCCGGAAGATATCAGGCCCACGCTAATGCTTTTTCAAATTAGTCAGGATCGATTAAATAAAGATCAACGAGATATTCAAACCTACGAAGATCTTAAAGATCTTGAAGATAGGCTTAAGGATCTTGGTGTCTCAAAAAGAAGTAAGAGCAGTATTTCTAAGGAAAATGCTGTCCATCTTGGGACCTGCAACATTGCAAAAGACCTTTACAAGATCATTCGAGTAGATGATAAAGAGGCGGCAGGTTTTTATGGCAGGGATACACGGTGGTGTATCACTATGCAGAATGCAGAATATTTTGAACAGTATCAAGAGAAAAATAATTTCTTTTACTTTCTTATTCGAGAAAACGAAAATGAAAACGAAGGTGAAAAGGATAAGAGTAAGCTTGCTTTGGTTATTGAAAAAGAGCTTTCTTATAAAGATGTCGAAGTACTTGACAGCAAAGGTAATCCCGTCAATGATTGTCGTGAGATTTCTGCTGCGTGTGAAGAAGATTGTGGCTGGGTCCAATTAGGTCAGGATCGGCCAACAGGAAGAGTTTTAGTCAATGATGGTTCTGAGACGGATGGGTACAAATTCTATCGAATAGATAATGAGTCTATGCCCAAGTCAAACTTTCGTTATGAAGCCTGTCGTATTAATGTAGAGAATAATGATCGGGATGTTCTAACCGTTAATATGAAAAGAATTCAGACTCTTAAGCTCTCTTTGTGGGATACACAAGACCACAGATTCGAGCCGGGCCCCGAGTATGATGGAGTCATTAGTTTTTGCAAGGAAAATTGTAATAATGTAGGAAATACTTTCCATTATAATCTTGCGCATGGACATCTTCCGCGGGATATATTCTTGTTTGAGTGGCCTAATCTAAAGAAGCAGTATGACATAACCGATGATGGGGATGGCCGCGTGGACCCAGGTTAGGGAACAGTCTCTTAGACTGTTTTTTCAGCGAAACATTAAACCTTCTGTCGTTATGCATAATATATCATAACGACAGAAGATTAAAATATGGTTACTATTCGTACTATAGAAGAAGCTCCAGTCTTCTTCGCAAAAGAAGAAATAGATATTCCCTCACTCTTTAAAGAAAGTACAAGTGAAGCCGGGTATCATGTACTCGATTACTATGGTGGTAATTTTTACCATGGCCCCGCGGTGCTGGCTGATTCTGTTACGGAGATTACAGAATTAACAAAGATATCATGTGGTTACGTTAAGCTAGGCCACAAATATATTGTTTACCCAAAGTAGAAGGAGATAGAAAAATGAATCCCACAAATTTTCCTGGTCGTAAAAAGCTTCGCAAGGAGGAGGGCGTTGTTCGCCAGGCAGCTTGCGACCGCTTGACACCAGTCGAACGATTGGCTAGACTTGATCTGCGACTGGGAGCTGGAGTAGGGGCCGTAAAGGAGCGTGCAAGGCTTGCCAAGCTCTTGGTGGTCAAGGCTCCCAATGAGACCACGGCGGATGAGACCAAGAAGCCACAGAAGGCCTCAAAGAATCGAACGAAAGCAAAGACAAAATAATTTCACATACAATATATTGGTATTAACAGGTGAGACTCACCTGGTTTGATAGACTGCTTCGGAGGATTTATCTAATGATATTTCCTCCGAAAAGTTATGAGTTACCCTCCCCTGAGGTTGGTATATTGCCGCACTGGGCTAAAATTGTTAAGCTAGACCTTTCTCAATATGAGAAAAGTGTGCTGGATTTGTCTGATAAAGTTAAAGATTACAGAGATATAGGCAGGCTTCTTTATCCAAAAGCTCTAGATGAGGACATAGAGAAGGCATTTGTCATCTGTCTTGGATTATATGGCCAAGTCCTAGCGCTTGTGGAAATTGGAAGAGGTAACAATCATCAAGTCCCCGTTTGCTCAAAACAAGTTTTCAGAGTAGGTATTGCATATGGAGCCGCTGGTGTAATTGTAGTTCACAATCATCCGAACGGTGTTTGTTATCCTAGCCAACAAGATGTAGATCTTACTAAAATATTAATTGATGCTGGAAAAATTATAGGAATACCAGTAATAGATCATGTTATTATAGCAGGCACGTCAGATTATTTTAGTATGTCTTATGAGGGTGTTGGCGGATTCAAAGAAGAAAAAGAATATAAAAAAGGTTTGCTATTATGACTTTTATCCATTCTTTGCAAGATTTAGTTTCTTGCTTGAAACAAGAAATTCTTCCCGCTGAGAAAGTTCTAAAGGGAGATATTGTTGTTTCAAGCGCTATTTTTTTTGTTGATTCTGTATCTTCTACAGAAGATGGTATAATTATATCTGATACCAACTGTAATGGCTGGAAACTTCATCCTGAGGCGAAAGTAACCATTTTGGACAGAAGGGCTCTACATCATGAAAAAGAACGAAAAGAAGATGAACGAGATTCAGATCAAGGACCCAAAGAAGAAGCGAGCAACAATTCGGCCGGGGATGTCTCTAGTTCAGATATCTCAGGAGGTCCAACCATTATTGATGAGCCTAAGCCAATATGATGAAAAATCATCCGATAGCTCCTGATAATATATTTATCCCATCAGTCGCCGAATGTGGTGTGTCAACTGGAGAGTATATACTTCACTCGTGGACGAAAGATAACAATTATCATAATGACTTTGATTTACCATCTTATATATTTTTTTATAAGAATGGAAGTATCGGGTTTGTAGAATACTATAAACATGGAAGAAGCCACCGGACAACCGGGCCTGCTTGCGAGACCTTCCTTGGGCCCCACCACGAGCATCGCGCCATTTTCTCCCAGAAGCCCCCTCGCCCCGGTCGTTACTATATCTATGGTATAGAGCTTAATAAAAAGTATATTGTTTACCTAAAAGAGTTGGGATATATTCAATAGTATGACATATATAGTAGCTGAAGATGCTAGAGATTTTATTCCAACGCTAACCGATGAGAGCGTTGACCTAGCACTATTTGATCCTCCATACTTTGATATAGTCAAGGAAGCTTGGGATAATGCTTGGAAAACGGAGACAGAGTTCGTAGAATATGTCTCCGGTATTTGCAAGCTGGCTTTTCCTAAGCTAAAACCAACAGGTTCCCTGATTGTCTTCGGAGGTCTAGGTAAGCATGGAGTCCACCCATTTTTTGATGTGGTAAAGAAAATAGAAGAAAAATTTATTTTCCAAGACTGGATTACCTGGAAGAAAAGAAGAGCCTACGGAAAACAAAAGGGTTATCTTTATTGTCGTGAGGAAATTGCTTGGTTTTCAAAGACTAAAGATTATGCTTTTAATATTCCATATTTGGCTGAGAAGAGAGGCTATCCAGGCTTTAATAAAAAGTACCCGGCAAAGTCTGAATATAAAAGAGTATCCAATGTTTGGGATGATATTCCAGAACTTATGAGGCCAAAGAGGCCCACGCAAAAACCACTACCATTACTTAATAGATTGATTGAAACTCACTCTAATGTTGGAGATTTAGTTATAGATGTTTTTTCTGGATACGGTTCAACGGGATTATCAGCCCTGCCTTTGAATAGGAAATTTATGGGCTGCGAGCTGATTACCAAGGATGCGGCACTGGCCGAGGAGCGAATGCAGGAATTGAAGAAAGCGCTTGACAAGCCTAAGCCAAAGGCCTAATCTTCTATTGTTATGATACGTCTGCCCTATGAAGCGGTTGTCATGGCCCTGGAGCCTATATACGACAAAATCATTAACAACAAGATTGATTGTCAAAATGAACAAGATATATCTGATCACTATGATCTAGTTGGCGCTATGATTGAAAGTTGTGGATGGGACCGAGATGAATTTGCTAGAGAATATTTATCAAATGTTTTTACGGATATTTGTAAAAAATATCCTCCCTCAAAAAATATATTATTGGACGGTTATTCCAAGCAAGAAATCATATAGAATTCGAGGATATCTTAACTCTTCTTCAAAAGGAAAAGTAAAGCAGATCACAACGTCTCCTGTTATCTCTTATAGAGGAAGATATCTTAAAACAAGATCTAACAGTAAGTATAAATTGATGGAGCCAAGTCAGGCTTATGCTGATAAATTAGATAGTGAGGGATTCGAATTTAAACCAAGCGAGCCATTAAGTATTCGACCAATACTAAATTATTGGGCTGACATAGAGTAAGAAAAAGCATATTAGGTCTTGACAACCGTGTCCGACAGCCCTATAATTAGGGGTAGAGGGCAATCCTGCTCGGCATAAAAAGAGAAACTAATGAATAAAAATGATGAATTTGTTTTTGTATCGGTTCTTTCATCTCCTGAGAGCTTTTCTTCTCTTCAGAAGAGGCTTGCTGATAAAAAGTTTCAGCTTGAAGACCTAAGTGGTCATATCATTGATACCTCAGCAGAAAATTTTGATCTGCCTGAGGCGGATCATTTGGCGGTGGGGGCCATCTGGCCCTGGCATAACCATGAGCTGGTTGTGCGAAGAATAGCATGAACTGGTACATTGATGATCGGATCAGCGGGACTCTCCATGGGCCCTATCTGGCCAAGATTGCTGCCGAATACTTTATTGATGAATACTTGGCTCCATCATATTCTGAGTCTGACACAAAATTTGTCAAATACTATAATGGAGACCACCAATATATTGGTGAGATTTTTCAATGGGAAGAAAGTGAATCGATTGGAACCTCAATAAGAGAGAAGTTGGAGGAGCTTTTAGAGAGAGAGCTTTCTGAAGAATCAAGAAATGATCTAAATGTATGTCTCAATCTAATTAGAAAGGTTAAACTATGATTACTGATATCAATCAAATAAAGTTTCCACCTATTGGTGGAACAAAGCAATACCTTGTTAGTTGTGAGGGAAGGCCCTTCGCATCCTTTTCTTCCAGACGTGAGGCCGAGAAGGTCAAAGAGATGTATTCAACTCCGATAAATGGAGCCTCGGCCAATTCTACCAAGGATTGGAAAATTGAATTAAATTCCAACTACAAGCAAGATGATTGATTATATCCCTTGGCTCGCTTGCTTAGCAGTAACGTGCTATGCAATACTATATTTCTTAAAGCGTCAGCTTTGGATTCATAGCAATCTCATTGCTGAAACCTATTTCTTTCGAAAGATTGGCGAGGCCCATGTTCCGGACAACTTATCTTTGGAAGAGTACCAAGATTTATTGTGGAAGACCTCCAAAGACTTTAAAGATTTGACACTAAAATTTAGTGCGGAAAGTTTAAAACCCAAACAAAAACTTGCTAAGCTTCATATCGATAATCAAGGACTTGAGCTGGCAGCCAAGATTGTAAAGATTGTTTATTTTATCCAAGATGGAGAATCTAAATGAACCTTTTCTCCCCAGGAGACTTGGTGGTTTGGAAGACTCCAGAGCTTCCCTCCTTTGCTATTCTTAAACGCAAGTTTGGCCTGGGTCCTTTTTTTGTATTGAGAACTAAGCGGGCGTCTTATCCTAAGACAGCAGGGCATACTCAACAAATAATAGTAAGAAATCTTCCCGGGTTCATCTCTGGATATTACTTTACAAGGCAAGGCAGTAATGTTAATAACAAAACTACATGATCATTTAAAGTCTCCAAGCACATCTGCTGATTGTTATGTTTATGCATTAGTAGCCTTGGTCAGCATACCAATTTATTTTGCGTATCTGCTGTGGCCCCCGAGGACATACTCAAGAAAGTATGCCTTCTATCAGATGTTAATTTGTATCCCCTCTCTTTTGGTTTGGTTATTGTTGGGGGTAATAACGAGCCTTTATACCGTCGTTCATTGGCTTAGGCAGGGATGGCGGTGGCTAAAATCCCCGCTAGGGTCTTGACATCTGCCATGGCTGTGGTTACTATCTCAACATGACCAAGATAATTGTCGCCCTGTTTGCTTTTTTTGGGGCACTAATAGCATTTAGTAATCTCCCGGGTTGCAAGAATACAATTTTTCAAGCTGGCGGAATTCAGTGGACAGGTGCTCTGCTCTGTGCAATACTTGTTACTCTGATGGCCTTGGGCTCAAAAAAATGAGAGTCGCAGGCATTCTGTTTCCTATTGCTGCGGTTTTCTTTATAATCCTAGGAATATATTTCAATTATTATGGAGAAATTAGGACAGCCCTGCTGCTTTACATTTGTGGAGTTTTTTCTTTAATTATTCTTTTTATCTTGGGAAGGATTTAATGAGCATTCTGAAAAATAAAATTTCTGAGCTTATTGCCCTAGATGCCTTGGGGCAAAAAGAAATTGCCGAATCTAATCTTGATAATGAAACAAAATCTGGATTGAGTCAGCATTCGTTAATGATGACGACTTTGATTCAAAATGCTGCTCTTAAAGAAAATGCCAGCACATGTTATCTGTCCTCCATGGTTTGTCTTACAACTGCAAATCTTTTGGAGATTTCTTTCTTTTATTATAAAGAGGCTCATGTCCTTCGAAAAATTGTAGACATTCTTTATCTTCTTTTGGAGGGAGATGATGTTAAAATACCGATATTTGACTTTTATCTGGCAACGTATCCTCCTGGCACATCTGTAACCTCTATGCCTCCTAATGTGGTCTCATTGGATGTATGGAAGGAAAAGCAAGAGAAGGAAAAGCAAGAGAAGGAAAAGCAAAAAGATCTTGAGCCCGTGGAGGATATATGAACAAAGGACTCCATAAAATGAAGAATGTATCTTTTAAAGCCTTGTTTTTTAAACAAGGCTGTCTCGGAGCCAGGTTTGATAACATCATTGTTTATATTCCAAAAGAAAAGCTTTCTGATCTTGCTCCGATGCTGGGGCTTACTGGGGACTTATCTTTTTCATATGAAGGACTAATAAGTTTTTCATCTAATTCTATAAATTAGGAGCCCAAATGAGTCTAGGAATAAATGATGCTATTTTAGGTAATGTTGCAGATGTAACCAGGGCCTGTGCTTGTCGTTTAGAATTGCTTGAAGAATATATAGAACACCGTCCATGGTTTTTTGTTTATAATAATGGAGCCATCACGGTAACCACAGAATTTGGCGGCAAAATGGACGAGGAAACAGTTCTTCTTATGAAAGAGTTCGTTTTGGACTGGCGCAATAGAGAAATGGAGAAATAAATTGTCTATTAAGGATTTGCTTGGAATAAATAAACTCAAGGATAAATTTGAAAGAGCGTCGCATGACTTAGATCAAACCATCAAGCTTGGCTCTCAACCAGAAAAGCTTAGCAGATTGCGAACACAAACAGAAAATATTCTTAAGGAGTTCTCTTTAGAAGAACTTCTTTGGATACTTTTTCAATTGGAATCACGCAAAGAAATTAAGAAAGATATACAGGAACTTCAAATAAAGGTTACCAAATATGGATCCAAAAATAGAAAACCTGCTGGCAATTAGAAATTCGTTGCAAGAGATGTTAAAAGGAGAGCCCAGCTCTCCTTTTTCTGTTAATGCTGTCTCTAAAGCAATATCACTTCAACCTCTGGATATTCAGATAAAATCTGATATAACAAACCTGTTAAAGGAGATTACTCCGTCATTGGAAACTAATACGGTGGAGGAGGCATTGGAGTTAATAAATAACTCTATAAATATTATAGGAATAAGATGGGAGATAAAAAGGAAATTCAAAAGCATTCACTCCCTTTTTCAAGATCCGCAGTGCAAAAATGGTTTTTTATTTTCTGTGATAGAAAAGGAAATGCTTCATCTTATTGAAAGAATGAAGTGATAATTACATATAGGAATATATGAAATTTAGAGTAATGAGCGACTTGCATTTTGAGCAGCATAGGGATGCTGGAAAATCTTTTATTGAGAGCAGTCAACCAGATGATATAGATGTTCTAATTTTGGCAGGAGATATTTGTTCAGGATATGATATTTTTCCTGCTATTAAGCAGTTTGCTAAGAAATATAAACATGTAATTCATGTTCATGGCAACCATGAGTTTTGGAATTGCCCGAGAGAGATAGTCCAGGGAAATTCTATCAAGCTTCATGAAGAATTTCCAAATTATCATTGGCTGGAAAACGACCAGGTAGAAATTGACGGAGTAAAATTTGCTGGGAGCACGCTCTTCTTTAAAGAGCCAGAGGAGATGGGGCCTGAGCATTTCATGTGGTCAGATTTTGTTTCCATTCCTAATTTTAGGGAATGGGTTTATTCAGCAAATAAAGAAAGTAGAAAATTTCTTGAGGGACTCGCGAAGCCTGATGTGATTATTACTCATTACTTACCAACTTATATGTCAGTTCACAATAACTTTATTGGCAATAAACTTAATTGTTTTTTTGTATGTGAGATGGAAGATATTATCTATGATTCCAAACCAAAGTTTTGGATCCATGGTCATACCCATAATTCAGCAGACTACGTTCTACATAAGACACGTGTTGTTTGTAATCCTTTTGGAGGGATTATGAATTTAAATCATGAGTATAATGATAAGAAAGACTTCGAACTGTGAGCCGGCGAGAGCAAAACCGCAGGAATCGGGCCATTAGTAGCCAGCCTGTGTCTAATTCTCTCTTGCTCTGGCCTCGTAACCATACAGAATGTGAAGGCAAATGGGACGAGCTAAAAAAAAGCGGCCAAGCGTCATTGACTTGCGGTTCCTGGTGCTTATAATGGTGGTTGAAGGAAGCAATTACGCTTCTTAATGAAACCAACCACTGATACTAGGAGAAATTAACATGACTACTGAAGCAATTGAAATCAAGGATATGTTTAGCGCGAAGTTCTGCAAGCAGGTTAAGGCCAGCTTGAATGAGAGCTGTGCAAACGGACAGTCGACCAGCATTGAAGCGCTGTGCAACAAGCTCGGGCTGACCGAGGATCTTGGGCCCGAGCCTGAGACCAAGGCTGCCAAGAAGGTTGACCCGAATCGCGGAGCACGCAATCAGGCTCTGAACGTCCGACAGTCGGTCGCTCTTGCCATCCGAAGTGATTGTGTCTCGGGCTATACCATTAGCCCCGGGCGTGGTGTTCATGACCCGAATGTCGAGTCCCCGAAGGGCCGTAAGAGCTTCCCTGAGGGCTTTGTCGAGAAGGCCAACAAGACCTTGGCTCGGCTCTGTAAGGCTGCTGAGGAGATGGATAAGCCGAAGTGGCCTACCCGAAGGACGGTCGTGGAGGCTATGGATCAAGCGGGTTCTCATTCTGAGGCATACCTGGCTGATGCTCTGAAGCAAGGCCTCATCCCTGGATACCAGTCTGCCAAGGGTCGCGGGATCCTTACCCAGGCTGCATGGGATGCTCTTCCCAAGAGCGAGGCCTCTGAGAACGCTGATAGCGCTTCCTGAAGGCTCTCTCCTCTGGCCGCCGTCCCTGGAAAATTCCAGGGACGGCGGGGCTTTCTTAACAAAAATCCCTTGCATTCTAAATGGTTGAAGAAAAGACTTGACTATCAAGCAAACCAGGCTACACTACATCATGAGCCAACCATGCGAGCAGAGCGAAAAGTATTATGAAAGAAGTTAAAACAACAGTTGTTTTTCCTTTAGATCTTAGGACAATGGTCCATGACGAAGCATCGATGGATGATATCTGGAAAGCAGTAATTGATCAGGCTAAATTAAAAGATTTAGATCCAAATACATCTCCTATTATACAATATTGTAGTGAGCCCCTTCTTGTTCCAACAAAAGAAGAAGAAAAACTTGAGTCAGAAGAAGACTGGTTAAACAAGATTCGCTCTACCATTTTACAAATGGATGCTGATATTAAAAGCATCATGCCGGCCGCGAGGGCCTTGAAAGAGGAGAGGTCAAAACTTGTAGATAATTTACATTCTATATCCCTTCTTATGGACAAAGTAATTTCTAATCTTTAGGAGACATATGTTTGATTATAAAGTAATCCCTGCCCAGGAGCAAAAAGAACTTATTCTTCAATATAGAATAGAGGGGTGTATAGATAGTAGAAACAAATTAATTCTCCATAGCAGTAAACTTATTCATCATGTTATAAACTCCTTTCTCTCAAATAGAGTGTCCCTCAGACGGACTATTTATGAAGACCTCTTCCAAGAAGGAACAATTGGATTGATCCGAGCAATTGATCTGTTCGATTTAGACCGAGGGACAAACTTTTCTACGTATGCTACTTATTGGGTAAGACTAAGGGTAAGAAGCTTTATTCAGGATAATTCTCTTGATGCTTTGACCGGAACCCCGACTTGCAAACGTCAAGCTTTAGCTAAGTTTAATGTTGCCCGTGAAGCTGCTCATCTTCGCGGAGATAACTTTGATGAAGTTAAGTTAGCCAAATCTTTTGGGTTGACATCTAGTGATATTTCACAAAATAAACTTTTCTTTGCAGTAGAACTTAAACCAGAAGATTCTGTTATGGATCCTATCCAAGAGAAAACTCTTTATTACAAAGAAGTAATAGATATTTTGAATACTATGGGCGAGGGACTTTCTCCTATTCAAATATCTATTATCAGAGATAGGATAATGGGGGAGGCTACCCTCGAAGAAATTGGCAATAAGTTTAAGTTAACCAAGGAAAGAGTAAGGCAAATTGAAAGCGTTCTTACTAAAAAGATGAAAACGAGATTTTCTCGTGATGGCGTTTTACTTTAGATGCGACTTGACTTCGGCCGGCCATGGAGCTATAACACTCAAGTCTCGCGGGCGCGTATATGTCGCGCGGGCGCGTACGTCCATGGTTACCATAGGAAACAATGATCGTAGATCTCTAGATCTTAGATGATCTTGAGATCAAGAGAATAGTAAGAAGAGTTAACTGTACGAAGTACATACAGTTTTTTGAAGTGGAAGAAAACATAATGAACAGGAGAAAATAAGTAATGGCCTTCCTTGGAGATAAAGGTGAGACAGTCCAAATTGGTGGACAAATATATCACAACATTGCTATCGAGAATATTACATCAGAGCATGTAGCTACCCATTTTGAGAATTGGGCAAAGCTTATGCTCGATCAAAATGGTCATAGCTTCAATAACCTATCCGCAGCACATAAGCGTCGGCTCATAGGGATGATCGACGATAAAGAGTCCGCCGGAGAAATTAAGGAATTCGTTCTTGACTCCGGACGAGCGGATAATATTCCAGAAGAGCACCAGGCTGATATCAAAAATGAATATCAGAAAGTCCTGGATGAGCTTGAAGCTGGAGAGCTTCTTAAAGAAAAAAGAAGCTCTGGAAAAGATAAGACAAAAACTGATCCTGTTGAACCCATTCCCGAACCAGAAGAAAGAGAGAATACTGTGAGCGAAAAAACTATGACGCAGCGAGCAATTGATACCGTAAAGGATGACCTTGGAGAAGTTGCTTACCGGGTAAGTGCTTCTCAATTGACTAAAATGGTTCAAGAGCCAATTGTAATGGCTCTTATGCAAGGAATGAATCTTCAAGACAATGAGTCTACCAGAAAGAAGATTGGTGAATTCCTGAAGACCGATCTAGGAAAGGCTGCCGTGGCATTGTTTCTTTCCTTGGGTGTCCAGGCTGCTCCACTTCCTCAGGCCCAGAAGGCTATTGCCAAGAAGCTTTCCAAAGAACTTCGAATTCAGGCTGAGACGAATGCTGGTGAGGTTGTTGGTGACATGGTTACCATGCCTTTCAAGATGCTTCTCGCCAACAAGCTCGAAAATCTCCCGATCTTCCAGGATGCTCAGGCACCGAAGACCAGAGTGGCCGCTCCTCCTGTCGTAGCTCCTACGATCGAAGAGGATGAGGAAGAAGAAGCTACCGCTCCTCCTGCTAAGATGACCGCAGGTAGATAATTCAATCTCTGGTCTCTGTGGTTAACCCTTAGGTATGAGCAATAAGTCATACCTAAGGGTGGGTTCTCTTGAACTTCTAAGCATAATTTTGCTCAGAGATTCATTCAATGAAAATTAAACTTCCAAAGAGGTCTCTGTCGAGACCCAATGCTCTATTTAAATTGGCTTACCAGCGCAAGGCTGGCACATTTAAAGACCGACGAGAAAAAAGATCAGACGAGGATCATAACAAAAATTGGGAGAATGAGAAGACGGAAATATTTTCATTTGAAATAATTCTCATTAAGCCTGAAATGACATTTGAGGATGCCGCAGAGAGACTATCTCATATTGATGATGGTCTATTCGCCATTTCAAATGGAGTATGGTCTATCTCTTTTGATAGGGAGGCAGAAACATATGCGGCAGCTACAGCTTCTGCTTTAAAAGATATAGAAATTACAGGAATAGATATCCTAAAAATAATCCAGGAGAAGAAATGATCTCATGGCGACGCAGCATTCTGCCTCAAGCCGAGAAGAGGCTTGACCTAGGACAGCATGGCGGCTATCATGGATTGGATGGCCGAACCGCTAGGCTCATAATGGCGAATTCAAAACAATTGAAGCAGCATCATAATTGGAGAAGATATGTCCAAAGCAATTCTTAATTTGTTGATTGTACTTTCCTGTGCGGGCTGCTTGCTCGAACAGGAGTCCGAGCCAGTGCCCGAGTCCGAAGAGGCTTACGAGAGCCCTCCGGGCGAAGGAGGAGGGCCTGAAGGCCCTCCTCCTTCGCTAGACCCGTCTCCCAATCCTCCCCCTTGCAATGGGGAATATGTTCGAATACCACCGTTTGATATTGGACAGGAAATAGTTTCTCCCCAGTATCTTTATATTCCAGTAGAATGTGTATTAGATTTCAACTCGTTAGATCCTTGGGAAGTCTGAATACGGTCTAAAGAAATAGTAATGTCCAAAGATTGGAGAACTGTTTTTGCTAGTGTCAATCCAAGGTCATCATTTATTTACATTCATGATTATCTAAATAATTTTGGAGAGATAGCAGACCATAGCGTTTGTTTTCATGTAAATTATCTTACCGCCGTAAGTAAGGCTCTAAGTTCTTTGCAAGAGTATAGTCCTTCATTTAATGATTGTCAAGGTAAGCCGTTCTCTTTTGTTAACCTAAAGGAGGCGAGACTTGAGCTTTTGCAGTCGTATGACTGGTCCCTGAGCCTTGATGGCAACCCGTTGTACACATGCTCTGGAGTATACCTGCCGCTCCACAATGGGGCCGGAGAGGTAATCCCAGGCATAAAATATCACAAAGATAGTGACCTGATATATTTAGACGGGCTTCGGTTATTTAAAAAAGTAAAGATTAAAGGAAATCCTTACCACCGCAAGATGGAAGCCAAAACATTAGCCAAACTATTTTTACGAGAGTTGACTCCTCTGCATAAATGGGGACAATATTCTTTAGGCCAAGGAAGATTCTCAAAAATTACTATAGAGAAAAGAGATCTGAGTCATACTATAAATATTTAGATGGAAAGCAGCTTGTTACTACAAATTACATATCTAACCATTACGAACATAAATACAGGCAGGATACTAGGTTCTTGCATTAAGAAAAGTTATGTCATACGATAAAATACTAATAGATGACAATGGAAAGCCAATAAAAGAAAATGGTGCCTACAAGCAAGGATGGTACATAAAATGTAACATATGCTTTCATGAGGAGGGATGGAAGTCATCATCTCAAGAGATTACATCTTGGTGTCAAGAGATAGGATGGAAAAGATTTACAAGATCTAATCTTTGGCAGATGATTGACTTCTGGGTTTGTGCTGAGTGTCAATCTTTGGATAATTTAACAAAGAGCATCTTTCAATTAAAGGAAGAGATTTTCGATTTACGAAAGAAGGAAAGCATAACTAACGGTTACATATACAATATGACTAAGCAAAGAGATGATGCAATTAATAGGATTGATCAATTACTACAAAGAATCCAACGACTGGAAAATCCTCCAAGAAGACATCTTCCAGTCCTTCCTTACCTAAGGTAAACATAGACGAGCGTGTTTGCGCGTGCTATTTAAGATTCTTATGTAAGAAATCTACGATTCTATCATGATGAATGATGAAGCTCATATCTCGTACTTTTGGAATAATAAAAGAGACAAGACCTATGAGTCTTCCGTGCTCATCGAATGCTCCACCACCAGAATCTCCTGGCCAGATAGGAGCTGAGATTTGATAGGTCAATAAAGTATGTTTTGAATCAAACTCATATAGTCTTGTAGTGGAAAGCACCCCTGGAGATAATGACCAGCCATGAGCTGCTTTATGTCCAAGAATGAGAAGATCCATTCCATCATAAATTTCGCTGCTAGGTCCTATCGCAGCAATTGAGTGAGGAACATCTTCTACGACAGATAGCAAGGCCAGGTCGGTAGAATCATCAGCCGCAATAATCATTGCAAATCTTATTTCTGACGAGCCCGATGTGGCTGGTGGAAATGAAACATGATCGAAATCATTAAAGGTCTGATACTTTACTGTTTTTCCTTTAAGAGCTTCGTCCGTTGCTTCTAATTCTATTCCTAGAAAAGATAGAGGATTTGCTAGGTCATCGATGCAATGTCTTGCTGTGAGAATCTCTCGCTCAGAAACCCAGACGCCAGCGCAGAATGGGAGAACCATGTTCTGAGAGTTCTCTCTGACTAAAGCCACAGAGGCATTCTGAATATTATGAACAATTACTTTCTTTGAATGCCCATAGGTTGTTGGAGATTGATAAGAAGTATTTAAACAGTTTCCACAAAAAAAGCTTAAAACAAGAAGAAGTACAAAAGAAAGTCTTGTCAATCTGGTCTCCTGGGATTTAAAGATTAATAGGAATATGTTATATTATTAGTTTAAATATGACTAATGACGAGAAGATTGTTTTATTAACATTATAAAGAATATTATGAATATTCCATCCAGGCCATGGTCGCTCAAAGATATATGAGTACATATACACGCATAAAAAGACGTTCTCTCTTAAATTCTGGCAGAGAGAATTCGACATGAAGATGGGCGAATTCATGACTGGTTCGATGCCAGCCTCTGCCACTCTAACGAAGAATAGGATAATATCTTTTTCTTCTCGTTAGTATTGTTTCAACCTATTACACTATCCCTGAAGGGGGTGATACCATACCTAAAAGTCCAAGATATATCTTGGACTTTTTCTATGGTTTTCCTGTCTCTTTAAATGTTAAAGAGGAAAAGGGCTGGCCAAAATGGCCAGCCCGGCTATAATATGGATGAGCATAGAGCATGTGCTCAGTTTTGAGAAAGAAAAAAAGAAAGAGGATGCAAATGATAAAGATAGTTTGTGGAGCTTGGTTAGTATATTCTGTCTATCGTAGTAAGAAGATGAATAAAGAAATCCTCAATAGGCTTGATCAGTTAAGGGCGCAGATTGATTCTGTGAATAATCTGAATAGATCTTTCATGAAATCTGAATTTGATGAGCTACTTAATCAAGTAGCTGGCGATCCGCCTCTTCTATGAAGAGTCTTGTCAATCGAGATATTAGTAATGCCTAACCTAAGAATAGGAAGTATCTGGAGCGTACCAATTTATTTGCATTGGTCAATGCTGTTTCTGGTTTCGCTTGCTGTTGTTGGTGGGCCAGCTTCTGTCCCAGCCATTCTAATAATGTTGGGCAGCCTATTGGCACATGAGCTGGGCCATGTAAGAATGGCTCAGAAGCTTAATTATCCTGTGAACAGAATACTATTCATGGTGTTTGGCGGCTTGGCATATATTCTTCTTCCTAAGAACATTAATCCAAGGCATAGCTTTAAAATAGCTATAGCTGGCCCAGCAGCGTCAGCCACACTCAGCATTCTAGGGCTGATGCTGATGCCTATCTTAGATGTTTCATATACAAATTTACTAAGGCCTGAGACATATTGGCCTGCAAAATTAGCATGGGAGCAACTTCTAGTATTTTTTACTGTGCTTAATATAATTACAGCTATAGCAAATATGATTCCAATACATCCATTAGACGGAGGAAGAGTATATTTAAGTCTAATTAGAATGCGTGGAGCAACTATGCTCTCAGCAGAAAAATGGGTAGGAATAACGGGAATGATTTGCGGGACATGCATAATGATTTTTGCAATTACCATTGCATATTATCTTATAGCAATAATTGCCGGCGCAGGCGTTTGGACATCATATAAACTATATAGAAAACACAATGAAAATCACTGAATATAATCCGGATGATCTTATAGCATTGGCCGCGCTCGCGGCCGATAGAGCAAATACGTGCTATGATACAGAAAGGTATCGCACATCCGATATTCAAATGCATGTGTTATTTGATGACCTAGGCCTGGACTACGGAATAATCATGCATTATCGAGCAGGATTAGTTAGTCCAAAGACCAACAAGTGGATTATTCTGGCCGATGCAATGAATTCTCCGCAGGAGGCTTTAGAACTTTTGAATGACCTTTTGCTAGAGGCGGCCGAAAAGACATTTAAAATAAACTAGCGCTTGGATCTCTTATGGAAAAGAAGAAGATATTAGATATCTATGTGCTGAGCGCTAGTCGCCAAATAAAGAAAGATAAAATGAAAGAATTAAACATATACTTAGTTTCCATTAATCAGGTTGATTCAACATTGAAAGAATTAAAAGAATCAAAAAACACAATACATAGTTGTTTAGCTTTAATATCTAAATGTAAGCATAAGCTTAAAGACAAAGACCCGTCAAGCACGATTCTAAATATAATTCATGATTTGAAACCAATTTTGGGGGATATATTAATTCGAATTAATGTCTTAGGACAAGGGTTGTCTAACCTTCGAGTGATTATTTCATCTGAAAAAGAATTAAATGATGATATCAAAAATAAAATTCATTCCTTCATGATATCATCTGTTAAAATTTTGGCTGAGGCTGAGCAGGTACATCAATCTATAAAAGAAGTAGAGAAGTCATTTAAAGAATTGAAAGATTAGGAAATCCAATGTCTGATAGTAATTATAAATATCATCACAACGGAAAAAGCTGGCAGAAGCATAGCCAGCACAATTTATTAAATTATGATCAGCATTCTCACGTTGACAAGTATTCATATTACTATGATGGTAATTCTAAAAAAATCTTGGCCAATACTTTGAATAAAGAAATGACATATGGGATATACCTTGGTTGTTTCATATCAGTAACATCAGGTATGCTTGCCTATCTTCTTAGCTAAGAGATTAATATGAAATGGTTGTTAACATGCTTAGTTTTGCTATTTGGTTGCTCAACACTCTCTCCTATATATAAAAAAGTTGATACTCATTATAAGGGCTCCTATGTCATGGGATCTTATGAGTGGATAGCGGCTGATAGGTGCTTGAATAAGCATAGGGATTGCATTGTATTCGCTTCCGGTCCTCTAGTGCTGACGAGACTAGAAATCTCTAAGGCCTGCAAGGATAGGATTAAAATACAGCACCATCATAATGGTGGGATGACCACTATATATCCTCCATATAGTCTTGACAAACCAATCATCTATCGTGGATTTAATATAGATTCCGGCCCAATGGAATATGAATTAGGATATCAGGACTATCTTGAGATAGAAACAATAGGCACTTTGATATATGACTCAAAATGCGTTGTAGCCTGGAAGGGCTATCATTAATGGTAAACCTCCATGTAAAATATGCAGATCTCTTATTTAAAGGAACGATTCGGAGCGGATTTATTTATTATGGTGGAACACGTCATCATGCATGGAAATGTGGAGAAAAAGGATGGCATTATTTTAAATGGATCCCGATGTCGAGCTGGGTGGGAGCTGAAATAGCCCCTCCTAAAGGTTGGTCATTTAAACAACAACGCGTGGTTATAACAGACAAATCAACAGACAAATCAACAGACTATATCAAAATAAAACTAATGATATGACGTGGGAAAGGGAAACCGAAGATGAAAACTGATATTGTTTTAGGATTAGCCTGGGGGGACGAAGCGAAGGCCAAAGTAACTCACTCATTGCTTCAATCAGAAAATTACACTCATTGTGTCAGGTTCTCGGGCGGAGCGAACGCAGGACATACAATAATTCATAAGGGAAATAAGATCGTAACACATTTGATTCCTGCTGGTGTATTTTTAAATGTTCCTTCAATCATTGGTCCGGGGTGCGTCGTCAATGTTAAAGGGTTCTTTGAGGAATTAGAATACCTTTCTAAGAATAATGTTGATACAACAGGGTTGATTAAGATTGCAACCAATGTTCATATTGTAACCGAGGAGCATCTTGAGGAAGATGGAAAAGATACAAAGATAGGGACTACAAGAAAAGGAATAGGTCCCGCATATAGAGACAAATATGCCAGGACAGGAAAAAGAGCGGAAGATATTCCGGAGCTAAAGGACTATCTGGTAGATTTTTGGGAAGAAACTCTTGATAAACCTGATTCTTATATACTGCTTGAAGGTGCTCAGGGATTTTGGCTTGATATTAATTTTGGAGAGTATCCATATGTCACATCAGGACATAGTACAACAGCAGGAGCCTTGCTCTGCGGCATTCCTCATACTAGCTTGAAGAACATATATGGTGCATGCAAAGCATATGATACCTACGTCGGAGCCAAGAGCTTCCAGCCAGAAGGAGATATCTTCAAAAAAATACAAGAGGTTGGTCAGGAGTTTGGAGCGACCACTGGAAGAGCTAGACAATGCAACTTCTTGAATTTAGATGCCTTATATAGAGCTGCCCAGGTCAACGGAGTAACCAGAATAGTAGTAAATAAAATGGATATTTTGGAGAAATTAGATTGTTGGAAGATATATTCTAATAAAGATCTTATAGATTTAAAAACAAAAGAGAATTTCATTCAGTATATAGAAAAAACCATGCCAAAATCCATAGAAGGATTTAGGTATTCTTATTCACCGAATGGAATTTGAGCATGAATAAATACATAATAAAAATCCAAAACAATAAAAAGATTAAGTATCATCTATTTATCCTTAAGATTAAGGAAAAGATTAAGCATATAAGGCAGAGCCTCTCCAGCAATTAATCTTTAATAGTCGAAAGTATCGAGCGAACGTGGGGTCTACCTATAAAAGCAGACCTCTCTGGTAATTGGAAAGAGCAGCATAACATGAGTATAGATCTTTTAATTATTGATCCACAAAATGATTTTGTAGAGCCTGGGCACGCGCTGACTATTCCTGGAGCAGCCCAGGATATGGAGAGGCTTTCGAAACTGATTCAGAATCATTCGGATGATATAGACAATATTCATGTGACAATGGATACGCATAGGTTAATGCATATAGCCAGTCCAGCGTTTTGGCTGGATATGAACGGGCATGGCCCGAAACCATTTAGCACAATTACTGCCTGGGATGTTGCGGCCAAAAAATGGAATGCAAGAAATAGCATATACGCAAGCAAAGCATATTCTTATTTGCAAGACCTAGAGGTCTTGGGTAAGACCCATACAATATGGCCCCCTCATTGTCTAATAGGAACATACGGCCATGCCGTATATGCTGGTCTTACGACAGCTCTGCATAACTGGGAACTTAATACAGGGAATCTGGTCTCCTATATCAACAAAGGCGAGGCCCTGTTAGCCGAACATTTTTCAGCGATTCGGGCTGAAGTAATAGATAAAGATGATGATAGAACAATGGTAAATCATACTTTGCTCCATGAGTTGTATGGAAAGGATCTCTGGGTGGCTGGTGAGGCATCGACTCATTGTGTTCTAGAAACCTTAGAGCATTTAATAATCTGGAGCAAGTCTTCAGAAACGAAACTAACATTGCTAGAAGATTGCACATCGCCCGTGCCGGGATTTGAAAAGAATTATAAAGAATTTAAAGAGAGAAATAATAGCATCAGATACACTACGACAGAGAAGTGTGGAAGATTATAAATAAAGACTAAATGTCCTGGTATAAAGAAATAAGATTATACATTCGGCTTTGGTTTGCCGATAGAAAAGTAAAGAGAATTTCATTCAAAGGAAATAAATGAAGCTACCGCCGTCAAATGATAAGTTAGAAACAAATGAGATTATAAAAAGGGAATCATTTGGAATTGGGAGTATGGGATTTATTCTTGATATTCTTAGAAATAAGATGTATAAGAATCCTATATTAGCAATTTGTAGAGAAATTTCTACAAATGCCAGGGATGCTCACAGAGAGATTGGAAGGCCGGGAAGGCAGATAGAAATTAAACTTCCTAATTCTTTTGACTCTATCTTTAGAGTAAGAGATTACGGTCCCGGAATATCTCCGGATAGAATGAGTAATGTATTCATACAATATGGAAATTCTACCAAAAGAGACTCAAACGTTGAGCATGGAGGATTTGGATTGGGAGCTAAGACCCCCTTTGCCTATAGTGATGTGTTTACTATAGTTACCTGTGTAGATGGAATAAAATATATCTATAACGCTGTCATAGATGAAACTAAGACAGGTGAGCTTATTCTTGTGTCCAAGACAGATACAGAAGAGGAAAATGGAACAGCCATTGAATTAAATGTAAGAGATAATGATTTTGCAGCATTCTCACAGCATGTAATCAATGTAACCCAACACTGGGATATTAAGCCTAAACTTTTTGGAAGGAATCCGCTTCCTCTTTATCCGGATATAAAGATTATAGCCCAGGGCCCTGGCTGGAAACTTATAGGCGATGGTCTTGATAAACATCAAAGATATTCTAACAGAAAAGTAGCCGTAGCATCAATTATAATTGATGGTATTGGATACGATTTGGAGGGGTCAGGCATAGCTCATGAGCTTGCTAGGTATCCATTCCAATTGCAATTCGGAATAGGCCAGCTTACTTTAGCAGCTAATAGAGATTCTATTCATTGGGATAATAATTCAATTGAATTAGTGAATCAATTTCTTATAAAGATTGAGGAAACTTTTAAGGAAAGAATAAAACTTGCCATAGAAAAAGCAGAAACATATCCTAAAGCCATGGAGGTATTGAAATCATTCTCTGATACTGTCCCAGCAAGAATGTTAGAGAAAGAATACTTTTGGAACAAGCTATTAGTAACAAAGACAATAGATACGGCTATCTTTGATGCAGATAGGGTTTATTCATATCGTCGCAATTCATACCCATATGGACGAACAGGAATTGGTAGTACTTATCGATATACCCATATTTGGAGGTCTGCCTCGCTTAATGCGAGCGAATCAACCATCATAGTTAATGATAGAAAAACAGCAATTTCTAGAAAAGACGTAATGCTTTATCTTGAAAAAGAGAAGATTGATTCAGATACTATCTATATATTTAATAATCCCAAGAAGAATATGAATTTGCTGGTTGATATTCTTGATGCTAAGAAGGCCTCTGATATCTTTAGAAAAATTAGAGTTCGCACACCTTCTGGAAAGGTGCCGGTAACAATCTCTGGTCATCTTGTATCAAAAGAATCATTAAGATATCCCTCCAAGCGCAGAGGAGATGAGCTGGCAAATAATGCTGCCGGAGGATATTATGTAGTCTGGGATTATAAGAATAATATGTATACCTCAGATAAATGTAAAGTAAAAGAAACATACTTAAGCCTTCTGCCACAGGACACTCCTGTTTGGGCATTTACTATCTCTAAAGTTAAAAAATTAACGGATGCATGGAAGCCTCTTGCAGGATATATAAATGAATATACCTCTAATTTGGAGGCCAAATTAGATAGAGAAAAAATATCAAAGCATCTTGCAATAAGGAATTGGTATAAGTCAGTTTATAAAGATTCGTGGCTAAGTAATTTTTACTTAGATAAATTAGACCCGAAACATAATCTTAGATTAATTCAGAACGAATTAGAAGAAACAGATTCTTATCTTAAAAATAATGAAAAAGATATAAATTATCTTGCCGTAGTAGGCAAACCAATAGAAGTCGCCGATTTTCAGCATAAGCCAAAAATACTTTACAATCAAGTATGTAACCAGTATCCACTATTACAGTATTTATCATCAGGCAGATCTAATGATAGATCTTTTCAAAATGCTTTAATAGATTACCTTAGTAGGAGTAAAAATGTTTAGAATACCTTTCCTTATCACCAATCGCTCTGTTTCCGCTACGATTGATGAAAAATCATATACAGTCTATGAATGCGATCCCAGATATGGAGACATTTGTAAGCTGCTAAAACTGTCTCCATTAGATGAGGCAAGTGTTATTGAACTAAAGAATCTACTTTCAACCACAAGTATAATTGAAAGAGCTGGGTTTAAGGTGAATGATGGCATAGTTTCTATCCTAAGATCTGGCCATGAGGACTCTTGGGATCAATTGCCAGAGGCATTGAATGAAACTATTATAAAATTTGCTAAGAATAAGCTCACTGTCCAACCATTGGTTAACTTTGCCTCGAAGCTCTCGGACAATCCGTCCGAGAAATCTAAGGAGCAGCTATATGCTTTTCTCATTCATAATGACTTTACCATAACAAGTAATGGAGATTTCGTTGCTTATAAGAAAATAGGTTCGGATTGGAAGGATCTTCACTCAAAAACAATTGATAACATTCCTGGATGCGAACCATTCATGCCAAGAGATCAGGTGGATGACGATCCAAAGAGGCATTGCTCGCGCGGTCTTCATGTAGCCAACTGGGACTATGCTAAGAATAAATATGGGTCCGGCAGTGATAATAAAATGGTTATGGTTACTGTGAATCCTATGGATGTTGTATCAGTTCCAGATGATTATAATTTCTCTAAAATTAGAGTATCAAAGTATAGAGTTCTAGCAGAAACAGTCAAGGAATATACGGAGCCACTTTATGAAATTAAAGAAGATCAGCCTTCTTCTATCGTTGAAGAAAAATAAATATAGATTTTTATATAATCCAAATTGTCCGATTGCTTTTGAAACAAAAAGATTACTTATTACGACTGCCCTGAATACGGGGCTCCGAGGAGCAGGTAATCCTGGATAATGGAGGAATAATGTCAAATATTAATTTGTTGTTATCGTTAACAAAACACTATTATACCAGTAATATAACTTGTAGTAAGATATCTTCATATTCACTAGCCCCGGATGTAGTAGGGACGTTTTTTTGGGCCAAGCTTGAAGATAATCTTAGCTCTTATAAAAATAAAAATAATAAGAGAGCTATCGTAGGTGATTATATCCATATGCCAACCTATCATACGGGTCATTGGACCAGTGGAGGGTCTCTTTCCACTTTCTTTTTAGAAAAGAGTTAATATGAGTAATCTGAATCTTTTGTTAAAATATACTAGAGAAAAATATTTCTTAGGAAAAGACATTGGTGGTATTACCCTAGTAAAGACTGATAGGGCTAATACCAAAAAAGACAATTGGTTCGGGAGAATATTATTCTCTGATGTTCATAATGAAAAAACGCTGAAGACATTTTCAGGAACAACAAATGGTTGCTGGGAGCAGATTTCTAAGAAAAGAGCAGCGGAGCTGCTAGAAAGTCATAAATGAGTACTCCTCTTCTATTAGATAGATATTTTGTTTTTCATAGAGATGATGGCATGGATCTTTATGTTGTTAAAGGCATACCAAATCCAAATGGATGGTTTGGAGAAGTTACTCAGAAGCATTCCGGATATACCTTCAGGCCAGGAAGGCCGTGGTTCTTCGATCCATCCAAGCCACCATCACCATCAAATGGTCACTTTGAAGAGGTAACCAATGAGTATATATTGGAAGAGTAATGAACCTTTTATTAGCATATAAAAGGAATAGATATTATCTTTGGCACTCTGAGGATCAAAAAGAAGAGTTCTTTGTGGTCCAGGCATTGCCAGACCACGATCCATTTATTGGCGATTGGCGTGGATTAATCTTCCAAAAAATAAAATCAGAATCGTCCTATGACATAGGAGATGTGGTCAGTCTATTTAAAAATGGTCATAATAAAAATTATGGCTTTAAACAGGTATCTAAAGACTATAAGATAGGAAGCACATATGAAAATCCTGCTTGAGATTAATAGGGAAAGATATTTACTTAGGGGAGCAAGATATACTGGGGAGCGATATTTCATAATAAAAACCTCCGATGAAAATCTATATGAATCTAAATGGGGAGGGCTTGTAACTCAAGCATTGTGTGTAAGAGAGGCGGGAGACAAGCCAAAAGACTTGGCACCTATAAACAGTACAGGCATACACTGTTGGAAACAAGTATCTAAAAACTACAATATAGTAGAGGGAAAATGACTTGGCAAGAATTTAGAATGAAAAGAACTAATGGTGCTAGTCCTCTGCTATGGATGATAAAGCAGGATGGAGAAAGGTACTATACGCAGAGCGGGCAGCTTGCTGGTAAAATGCAAAAGTTTTCTGATGTTCCAGGCGATAAGGGGAAGCCTGACTCTAAAGCCTATGTTAATGCAATAGATAATTGTGCTTGGCATATTCTTAGAGAAATAAGAAAGAAGCTTGAGAAGGGCTATATTGAATATATAGATGGAAAGCCAACAGAAGAACAGGTAACAGAATTAGACTTTGACAAGTGTCTCCCAAAGAACTTCTGCGGGTATAAGCCTCAGACCGATATCAAGGTAGCGGCGCTAGCCAAGTTGCATAAGGCAGGCAACGCTAGGTACTCTCTTAAGAAAGATGGGATGTGCCATCTTGCCGTGCATCATTCATTTGGTTGGGAGATATATTCCCGGCGTATGGATCTGACGACAGAACGGTTTCCAAATCATATTGAGGAGCTAAAGAAGTCTAAGTTTCCTGTAGGATCAATCATTGTTGGGGAAATGTACTGCGAGGATGAGTACGGCAAGGATAACTTTAAAAATATCAGCAGAATTTGCAGGTCTCTTCCGGAGGAAACAAGAAAACTGGTATCTGATAAGGAGGTCCCAGAGCCTAAATACATGATATATGATGTCCTTTTCTTTGGAAAAGAGTCATTAGAAAATAAGATGTACAAAGAACGCATGATCCTTTGGCAAGAATGCTCTAAGGGCTTGAATCTTGTTCATCCGGTATCATATATTGATGTTACTCCTGATAATTGGGAAAAAATTGCCAAGGAAAAAGGATGGGAGGGTTTTGTTGTTGTTGACATTACGGCAAAGCCTGGAGATAAGTTCTTCTCATTTAATGGTGAGCCCAAACGTCCAAGAGGCTCTCATAAGCTTAAGACGACCTTTCAGTCTGATGTAGTCGTTTTTGCCGTGAAAAAAGGCTCTGGTAAGCGCTTAGACGGCATAGGAGCCCTTTTCGTTAAGCAGAGGCATCCGGAGACCGGAGAGTGGATAAACTGCGGGGCGGTGGGCACAGGGCTCAAGGAAGCTGACCTGGAGGAGTGGGCCAGGATCTGCCAAGAGCAAAAATTTTCTCTGCTGGAAAAAGATAAGGAAGCGGACAAAATAGACCTTGACTCTCCTGGTCCAGTCATTATGATAGAGCACAAGGGGCGATACGCGACCCAGAAATTTAGGCATGCCGCATATCAACATATAAGAGAAGATAAGACACCGAAAGAATGCTATATAGAAATCTTAGCAGCTGAAGACTAATTAATGAGTTTGAATTTTCATCCAAAATATCTAGAGTTTTTAAAACCAAAAGAACTTTCCCAATTAAATTGGAATGTAATATCTAAAACGAATTATGTTTCTTTTGAGTTCTTAGATAAATATCAGAGCTATGTAAATAGGTATTATATTTCTAGAAATGGCAACCTATCTAATAGGATTCTTCAAGAGTTTATGTATTTTCTTAGTCCGTGCTGTCTAATTATTCATCAGTCAAAAATTCCTTCATATTTATATGACTTCTTTTGGAAAAAAATAAGTAATTATGATGGCCAAAACTGCCATAGTTGCTCAGAGATATTATGAAAAGTATAAAACTTCTTATTGAATATGAACCGGAATATTATAGGAGCGATGGACTCTCAAAATCAATAAAGGTGCTTAAGATTTCTTATATGGAAAAAGATTCCCAAGTGAAAGCATCCTTTGGGAAAGGAATAGTTATTTGGAATAATGGAACCAAGATGGCTAGATATGCTGTAGGTTCATTCCAAAAAGATTGGAATATGCGTGCTCTTGTAAAAATAACAAAATCAGAGGCCGAGGAAATCATCGGTAAGAAGTTATGAACGAAAGACTAAGCAGGATAAATACGCGGCTAGCCAATGATGTGGCTAATAAGTATATCGCATTTGAAAAAATAGAAGCTATCCTTAAGCCTATGTTATCATCTAATAATGATGATTTTAGCATTAAGCTATTCATTAAGCTTGCTCCAATCCTAGAGATAATAAAAGAAGAGAAGACAGACCTGGGAGACGCTTTTGCTAGCCAATTGGAATTCTACAAAGAACAATATAAAAAGATTAATAGAGAAAATTGCGATAACATTATTAAAATAATCGAGCTTAAGCAGAAAGATAAGAAGAATACTTCTTTACTGTTATAGATCTGAAGAAAGGCATAAACCATGAGCAGTGATTTGTTTGATTGCGAGGACAGTAATGGAACACAATTAGGTATTGAAATGAATGTTCATGGCACTCTTTTCCTTTCAGTCCTCACAGCAAAGGGCGATGGGGGTATAATTTATTTTCAATCTGATATAAAAGGGAGAGAACAAGTAAAAAATCTGCGCGATGCACTAGAAGTATGGATTGATCATACAAAATAATATATGCGGAAATAATTCAGTGGTAGAATGCCAGATTTCCATTCTGGACGTCACGAGTTCAAATCTCGTTTTCCGCTCTAGCGGCCCGGCTTTAAGGGCGAGCGACACCTGCTGCGAGTGGTGTGACCACTGGGGAGAGACCTGGATTTTGGCCCCCCTGGCGGAAATCTTTATGATTAATGTTCGTGTTTTTGTTTCTCGTATGTCTCCTAGAGATTGAGGGTTCGAATCCCTCTGGGGCTACTACTTTTTTTTCTTTTGGGACGAGCAGACATGGTGTTCTAAGGTGATGGCGAAAAGTTCTTTCCTGCTAATGAGTTCGAGTCTCATTCGTTCCACAATCTTGGCCATATCATTTCCTTCCTTCTAAATATAATTCCAATACATTAAAAAAGGGATGATAATTTCCAAGATAATATTGGACCGTCGTATAATAAAATACATATAATGTAGAAACCCTGTTTTGGTAACTGCATTGTAGATCCTGGTTTGCTGCCAGGCGGTTCAGCCAATCAATAAAGAGTTACGATTGTTTAGGAGTGGTAGACCGATAAAGAGACGGGATGGGCTGTAAACCCATCGCATTCGTGCCCGGGGGGAGCGTTACCCTCACACTCCACCACTTATGTTTCATACTATGATTGTGCTAAAAAAAAATACAGCAAAGGACATATGTAATATGAATCTTCTTATAGAATATACAAGAGAAAAATATTTCAAAATAACAGATAGACGAACAGCCGTTCCCCTTGTCACAATTGTTGTGACAAGCGTGGAGAATACTAAGATTACTGATTGGTCTGGAAATATAATGTATTCTGAGACAGGTTTTAATAAAGGATTATTTAGTAGTTTTTCCTCGACGACAGAAGATTGCTGGTCTCAAATTTCAAAGAAAGAGGCTGAAGGGTACTGTAAATGAATCTTATCCTAAAATATAAAAGAGAAAAGTATTTTTTATACAGTTTTAATGGCCTCTTTACTTTAGTAAAGACGGATCGAGTTAATACCAATCGACATAACTGGATGGGCCGAATATTATTTAGTACTGAGGGCCATTCGAAAGGCTGGGGGCCTTGTTCAAGTACCAAGAGTCACTCTGGTTGGAAACAGCTTGCTAAAAAACAAGCAATAGAGATATTGGAATCTAAGCCTTGCGTCTAATAAATATTAATAAATAAAGGATAACAAATCGTAGGAGGTAATATGTCTGATGGAACAGCGGCCCAGGTTTTTGGATTAATCTTCGAGCGTATTGGTAAAGATCCGCCAGATGATAGGCGGGCGGAATTGATTAATGATATTCATGACCTTATGAGTGATTATGATTTTGATTATAATGAGATGAATTGTGACGAGGAGCTGATTGAATTTGGTATAGCCAGGTATGGAATTCATAAAGAGAATTCTGAAAATGGCGAGGAAAGCATCATCTATTATCCTTTTGATGATGAGCTAGAATTTGATGATGAGGATGATGAGGATGACGATTAATCTTAATGAGAGATGGGGAATCTCTTATGAGAGCGAGAGCCCTCGCTGGAGGAGACGCAATGAAACTATTGATGGAACATGAGAGAGAGCGGTATTTTCTCCAAGCCTCGGGAGAATATTGGAATGTCATAAAGCAGGAGGGGTCTTCCTACGGATATATGATTGGGTCATCATTTATTGCACCACATCTGTGGTTAAAGTACTCTAAAATTAGTTCCGATATGGTTCAGGTTTCTAAAGAAGTCGCGGAAAACTATATGATAGATCATCGAGAGGATATTGAAATTATTAGAGCCGCGCGCCGTGCCGCGAGCCGGCTTCTAAGATCATGAATCTACTGCTTAAATATAAGCGGGAAATGTTCTTCAGAAATGGAGGAACTATGCTTGCAAAAAGCAACAGTCCCAGCCCCGGCTATGACGCATCTCTAACATATAAAGCATATATGTTATATGAGGGACTTTGTCCTGAATTACACGAATGTGATTATAGGTTTAATCTTCCAAATGGATCTTGGAGGCAAGTTTCTAGGCGGGATGCGATGGATTATCTATCCTCAGTCCTGGCTTATTATGAGGCATCAAGAAGAATTAGTGTGGGGCTAGAATGAAATTCCTAATGGAATACGAGAGGGAAGTGTTTTTTCTTTTCTCTGATAAAGAATGTCTTGCGGTGACAAATCTGCGTGATCCAAAGAAGGGATACGTTTTATATCAAAAGGGCCACGAGCGAAGAAAATGTAGTACATTTCACTCATTTGTGTCAAAGACATGGTGGACTCAACTTTCTAAAAAACAAGCCATAGAATTCCTTATTCTTAAGGGTTTGGACGAAAAGGATATTCTTCCTTCATAAAGAAGAGGTATTTGAATAATGAAATTATTAGCAAAATATGAACCAATTTCTTATTATAGAAACAATGGAGGTTCTGTTCTCTTAAAAGAAGAATATGGAAATGATAAACAAATTATTATATATCAGGACACGGGAAAACTAACCATCTATCATCTAGATAGCAGTAGGAGCCATTGGACAAAAATATCTTTGCAGCAAGC
>Ga0307379_10000614_pt1 | contig 59187 bp, 90 predicted proteins | sample UN2MG_FD_202237 | JGI IMG/M metagenome (GOLD analysis project Ga0307379, IMG submission 202237) | Soil microbial communities from Risofladan, Vaasa, Finland - UN-2 | ecosystem: Environmental > Terrestrial > Soil > Coastal area > Acid sulfate soil | place: Finland: Risofladan, Vaasa | collected... | reverse complement strand
AAATGGTGTGTAGGTAAGACTTATATACTAGATGAGTTACCGATATGTTTGCAGGGATAGGAAACCGCAGCCCGTGGCTCATGTGGGTGCCTCCCTTAACTAAGGAGGTTAAATGTGCGTGATGACCCTATGGGGGAAAGCCACTCCCCCATGCGTTCAAATGGGTTCGTGGTGTAGCTTGGTCAACATTCGCGGCCTGGAACCGTGAGAACGGCAGTTCAAATCTGCCCGAACCCACCAAATCTTTGTTTATTCTCAACTAAGATATATCGCAACCCTTTATATACTAACTCGGATTGAGATGTGAGTAAAATAAACTCTGTGGTTTAGCTAAACATCCTATGTGGGTGGGATGTTCATGTTTTCATCGAACGGCGAAGAATTGCTTGATCTGGTAAACCATTTCAACTACTTTACCTGAAACGGTAATATAGTTTTGGCAACAAAGTGAATGTATAGATAAACCCGTATAAAAAACGTGTCATGTGATATCTATTTTATGTCAATGCGGTTAACTTTGGTATATTCAACCTAGAACCGTTAAACTTTTTTTACATACCATTTTTCTAAAGTAATATATATACTACTTCCGTTTTTCTATACTTCGTGTAACTATGGTAACGATTTCTGTTACCTTAAGAACATTGCGTGAAACGACGGGGATGATCTAAATTCTGTCTATAACTTCAATGTTTTTATAGAATTGTGTTTTCTACATAAATCGGAACCGATATACCGAACAAACGTTCTATAGGAAAACTTATATATGAGATAAGGCATCCTTGTTTTGGAGGAAACCGAGACCGCCCAAGATGTGAGACGACAACTCCCTTAGTGGTAGATCGTTGAAACGTGTGACGGCACGGTTTTAAGAACCGATAAGTCTACCTCGCTACACCGGGAGAGGTGGCACGGATGTCCCTCCGTCGGGTGGCGGGACTTTCCTCCAAGTTTTTTTCATTAGTTACCAAAGTATCATCTGATGTCTAGGATAGATGAATAAAAAGTTTATGATACTTCAGGGCAAACTATCACGTTGCGTCCCAATATTAGTGCTTTGTCAACAATCTTCTATCACCTGTAGAACCTTACCTTCGCGTTAGTGTATCTTACGGTGTCTCCACCTGCATTACTGGTCTTACAATACATCGCTATAGCTTTCACGCCATCCCTGTTTGTTATGCCAGTGATGTCTATATCGGCGGTGACAACCATTTCAAGGTCGTTTCCAACCCACGAGTACTCCGCGACCACCTCAGCGTCAGTTTCATTGTAAGCATATATCGTATTTGTGAAGTTGCCGTCACTTTCTGCGATCAGTTCAAACCGAGCTTTGGTATGATGTCGAAGATCAACAGGCTGAGGGTTTTGCCCCGCATCTGTCATGGCATCATCAGCCAACACGATAGGAGTTGTGAGGGTGCTCTTCACTAGTAAGTAAACCATGGTTTCAGGGTATACATCCCGTATTGGTGTCGCTCTGCATCGAATGTTAACCTCGGACACATCTGGGCCTCCAACGCCGCCGTCGCTGAGCCAATCCAGAAAGGCATCCTTATCTACCGTTATTGGGTGCGCAGCGTCATGACCAACCTTATCTGTATTGGCGATAGTTACGGTTTGTGCTTGGCTAATCCCGTCAACTCTGAGAGTAAACGTCCTGCTGTTGCCTGCGCCTGGGTCTTCTTCGAGGAAAACTATCATCTCCTCAATTATCATGGCATCGTGTATCTGTATTTGCTGGTTAGCCTCAACCGTATCTGGCGCATCATCGCCGGTAAAGAATAGGTATTCGTCGGTGCCGTCAGATAGCAGGTCTGTGTTATCACATGTCGAGCAATACCAGTGTGATTCTACTCCATAAGTGGGCGTATCCAACACCATCCCAATTCGAGTTCTCCCAATCATGTTTGCATCTTGGTACGCATATATCGGAGCCGTAGGTGTTGTTGTCATGGGTATTTTTACTAATGTACCAACCCAAATGTTGATGTCGTCGTTTGTATAGTCTGAGAAGTCTATCACTTTGTAACCAAATAGAATGTTCGGCGTTACATTACCTGCATTGGCCTGTGAGGAACATTCTATGTGTTCTATATTAATCCACTTGCCTTGGTTCTCAAGCTGGAACATCACACATCCCTGAGCAGGATCGCCAAGCCATACGTCAAGCTGATCAATCGTCTGTCCACTGACACTGGCAACTACCCATCCTCTACAACCAGTAGCGTTAAACTGCATAACTGGGTGTATCCAACTCGGATTCTCGAAGTGACAATAGTAGCCGACACAGTTGTCACTTCTCATGATTATGGTGACATGGTCAAATACAACCGAACTCGTGGATGGTGTGGGAACCGTGGTGCTGTCATGTGTAAATACGCCCTGCACGCCATTAGCAGGGAAGGTGTTTCCTGATTCACATGCGTACACGTGGTCAAGTTTCGGGAACACGTTATCCATTAAGAAACACGGCTTATTAACGACACCGCTCCAGAACATACCCATGTTGCGGAAGATGTGGTTACCACCATTCAGTGACACTAGATTGTTAGTTATCACAAATCCGCCGCTGAAGGCGAACCCTGAACGGCTGTTAAGCCATGTAGCGCTGGTGGATCCACCCCTCGCACCGATTCCCGTGAATCCAAGAGAACCTTTGGGGAGCACTAATAACTCTACGTCCTCATCGTCCACGATAACCAAACACTTAAGGAGAACCTCACCTCCCGTCGGTGATAGTGCAACTATCACGGCATTGATTAATGCACCTCCCCCAGGCTTCTCGTAGCGTATTACACCGTACTCATCTTGGGCATAGTAGTTTACTCCATCGTATCCTATGACATAGTCTACGGTCTTCTCCCTATGATATAATGTACTCATCTTTCATCTCTCCTCATTTTATGAATCTCCTTCTATCAATACTCCTATATAGTGAACTGTGTCACCTATCGTGTCTAACACGTTTTCTGCGGCTCGGACAAAATGTAACCCAACCAGGTCTCCTCCGACGGCGACTGTCAACGCGTCACTGATATCTATACACTCTATTTCATCGACGGTTACGGCTATGGCGTTTAACGCAATGGCGTCACCGTGTGTCTGATAGTCCTCGTCGTCACATACCCGCCCAAAGTTGGTGACACAACTCCAGTAAAGATCACCAGATGCATTCGGGATGATTATGACCACCGCTCTAGTGATGGTTGCTATATCTTTGGGGATCATGAAGGTCTGGTAGATGGGTATGTCGACGCCGTCCGTCATAGTGACTGTGGCGTATGCTCCCTTATATGTGTCAGGGTCTACAGCGGGGAAGAATTGGTCGAGCCACGCTGGGGGAAGCCCTGCTTCGGCGGTTATGGTTACGTCGAACTCTTTGTTCGCCGCGTCCAAAGCTATTGCTAAGATGATGTTGTTTCCTGTGATGAAGTTGATCCGTTCCGCTGACCCGAGGTCGGCTCCCCCATCTTTTCGCAGGGTTACTTTTCTTGTAGTGCTCATTTAGGTGTACCTCACTCTGATTCCAAGGTAATAACAATCCTCGTTAACCGTGTCGTTAACGTTGCTTGCTTCCCGGAGGAACGTTAATCCCACCAAGTCGCTTGCCCCGAGCCCTATCAACGCGGCGCTTATGTCTATACAGGTTAGGCGGCTCGCTGTGACGGCGACCTGACCGACGGCGATGCCTTCCATGTGGGCGTTATAGTTCTCCGCGCCACATAGTACGCCGAAGTTGCTGCTGACGCTTCGCCGAAGGTTGCCAGTCCCCCCCGCCACAATTATCACGTATGCTGACGTTAATGCCGTGAAGTCGAACGGTATGTATATCTGGGCGTAGACCGTCACATCAATCCCATCCGTGAGGATGATGGCTGGGTGTTTGCCTATGATTCCGTCGGGTTCTGTTACTCCGAACCATAATTCTTTTGTCAATGCGCTCACCATTGTTACGTTGTATAAGTCGAACTCTATTTCCTCTATCTTTGCGGCTTCGCTTTCGGCGTCCCAGTTCTCCAGTCTCCATCGTTTGAAGACTAGGTTTCCCCATATGGTTCCGCAGCCGAGAAGTCCTCTGGGGTAGAAGGTTCCGCTGAAATCGTTTCCGTGGGCTACGTTCTCCCTGAACAATGTCAGGAAGTCGCCGCATATGAAGGCTTTCCGGGAGTCGCCGTCGAAATCTACTTTTCCTACAAGTATCTTATTTGCTTCTATGTTCCCGATGTTACGTATCTGCTGGGTTAAGCGTCTGCCTCGGATGGTTACTCCTAGAAGGTGCCCTATGAAGGTTCCGCCGACGCTGAATGCGCCGACGAGTCCTTCTATGGGGTCATCTGGGGTGCTCATCTACCGTTCACTTAGCCGTGGGTGCTGCGTTATGCCTCTGATTGCTCCGTGGGCGAGGTCTTGGCTCCAATTCATTCCGTCGCCGATGGGAATTATGAGGAAGTAGTCGACGTATATCTCGTTGCCGGTCGCCAAGTCTTTCGTCACGGTTATACGCATAGAGTCTAGGGTGCTCACATCTGTGTCTGTTATGTCGAAGAACTCGCAGAAGTAGCCGTATGTGGCGGCTGCCGTTACATAGATTGGTTTGCCTTGTTCTCCGCGCTGCTCGTTGTCGGTGAAGTTGGTGACCTTTAGTTCCACGTCATCTGCCACTTGGTTTAGGTCGCTTATTCTGAGTGCGGCTAGGTATCTTCCGGCGGGTAAGTCTGTGCCTGCGATGAAGTCATGTCTCACGTACTCGGTCTGGGCGTTCAGTATTACGCAGTTGTCCACATGTGTTGTTCCGATGGGTATTATATGGACTGCCCCGGCGTCGCTGCCCTGTACCGTGATATTGCCTGCCGTTACCGCTGAGAGGTGGAGCACGTAGACTCTGGTGAAGTCTATGGAACCGTTTACCCATGCCGCGCCGTTGAGGGCTATTGTGTCCGTCTGTCTACCGGTGGCGGTGTCTCCGATTATGGTGAGTGTCTGTGTGATGTCTCCGGCGGCGGAACTCTGGGCTCGGACGAAGGTTGATGCTCCGGTGGGGTCAGTGAACAGCCGTGCGGTTCCGGCTCCGAGGGTGGCGTCTTCGGCTTCCTCGAACAGGTTAACGATATATGCGAAGGGGATAGAGCCGAACCACGCTGTAAACTCTTTAAAATCAATGTTACCCCAACCATATTCAGCTAAGTCAATCTTCGTCTGTGCCTTTTCTTTACTGCAAAACACAAGAACCCAATCACTAACATTATCCCACGCTAGAGCAAAGTTGTCGTAAACATCATTTGTGTTCACGGTTATGGCTAGAGACCGATCCATAACGTCGTTATCCTGAGTAAAACCATAATCTGGGATGATTGATTGTATTCTAATCCAGTTATTAGCCGCTGAAGTATATCTAAAAACAAACTTGGTCATGGGATTACCCCGAGTCATAGTCATTCTTTGAGTACTGGTATTTAAGTCAAAGTCAACTATGACTCTTTCAGGAGTTACTGTCTTAATTACTATGTTGGATGGAGAATCATCGTTTAATAAAAGGTTTGCATCATAGTGTTTGAACAAGCCAATGTATGTGTAGTTTGTGCCATCCCAGACATAGAAATCCATTCCAGTGGCGGCTTCTTCTAATGTTATCTGGGCTAACCCGTTTCTAATCCATCGTTTCCCGCTGAACATATGGTCCTCATCATAAACACGAATTCCTCCCGCATCCGGGTCGCCGTCCCACAGTTGTACGTCTGTTTCCCCGTAGTTTGCCTCCGTGTAATTATAGTTTACGTTAAACTGGGATGGATAGGTTACTCTGAGGTATCCTGATGCGGCTCGGTTCGCGGAGTCGTAGGCGGTGCCGAAGTAGGTGGCGTTCTGGGTGTATATCGCGTAACAGGGATACCCCACGTTGAACGCTAAGTCGCTGATGTCGAACGGCTCTCCCGTCACCGCGTCCACTACCTCGTGTTCCGTAGCACTCTCCGCATTGGCGAGGTTGTTGCTTTGCTTCAGATAGACGCCGAGGGTCGCGCCGACTGTCCCCGGTTTGCCGTTGAACACGAACCGCCATATCGTGGCTTCAAGGTCTCCGACGCCTCTGTCACTAGCCATATTATAGTCTTTACCTGATGCAAGTGTCTCAACTGCGGCTCCGTTAACTCTCTTCTTAATATAGAGTTTTAACCCCTCTTCATCGATATCATAGTAGACTACTAGATAGTTATTATCCCCGAATGGGTCAATCTCATCTTTATCCTGTTTAATGTAGAACTCATAGAATATGTCGCGGGCAGCAGTCACCCCGCTGTCGTCAACCGGAACCTCCATCGACACAGTGACTTCTAGGTCGTCAAGCATAGGAAGTGGATGGTGGCTGTTTATCCAGCCCCGACCCACTATACCGGCGTTCTTAGCGAACCCCGTCAACCGGAGAATGCCACTGTCAATCGTAGCCGTGAAAGTATTAATCTTATCATCCCAACATTTATGAAATTCGGCAGGTAAAACTTCCCCGACAAACTCACATCCTCCATTGAGGGGAATTATTGGGATGTCCCCATCTTCTCCTGTTCTATCGAAGGTATCGGTATCTAAAAGAAGGGGGTATGTTTCTCCTTTATGTCTGATTGATAAACTGGTCGCCGTAACCGGTAAAGCATGCAAATGATAAGGCATCTAATTACTCCTCTAAGTCAACACCAATAAGGCTGTCAAGCTTCGCCTGAGCCGTACTCGTCTGATATCCCACACTTCTCATTATTATCATTTCATCCCACCTTTATTGAATTTATTAACTGGTTTAATTAGTCTCATAAACCTACCTAAGCTGGCACTACTTATTCTAAGAAAATAATATAAGGAGTCATAATTGTTTTTATATGGTCCAGTTAAAGTGGTTTCTATATTCAAATCATCTAAATATCTTCGCGTTGTGTCTAAAAGAGTTTTATCTGTATTACAATAAACTACGTTCCGTATGTCGCTCGTCCCATCAGATTCATAAAAGCCTTCTAAAAATGCTATCTTTTCTTCATTAGATTTAAAGTTTTTGTATGGTAGTTCATTATGCCATATATACAATCTTTTTGAGTTGCCTAACGCCCTCCAACAGTTATCTTTAGATTGACCAAACCATATTTTTAAACCAACGTCCTCTAAACTATTTTTAAATTTTGTTACAAAGTCCTTATCAATAGCATCGATGCCAATGTGATACCGAGATGTTTTTTTGTTATTATATGCCCACCCATCACCGCAAAGAACGCCTTCTATATATGCCAAAGTTTCTTTTTTAGAAAAATCAACTTGCTTAGCGTGGTCGCTTCTGATGTCGACGTTCATGCTTTTAAGATGTTTCAAAACCGTCCAATATGGATAGTTTAACTTTTCACCTATTACTCTTGCACAATCTCCGTTGATGTAGTCCATTTTCATTATTACTCTATGTTCATTACTAACTAGAGTTCTATTGTCCAAACAAATCCCTCATATCGACCAATCGCTGTCAAGTGCTTCCAAGTCTACCAACCCATACGCCGCCTGATAATACGCCGTCGTCCCCAAGAAAAACAGGTTAAACGAAGCCGCATAACTATGACCCTCCGGCGTCTCATCCTCCACAAACGAAAACTGGGGGCGCAGCAGATAGTAGCCGTCCTGAACCTTCCCCGGAGTACCGACGGTGAAGTCACAGTAAACCGTGTGAATGCTGTCCGCCGTCAAGTCCTCCCCATAGAGCCGTTCCCCCGGAACCATGTGAACCGCCGTACCAACATCCGACTTCGCCCATAGCTCCCGTAGCTGGTTAAACCGTGCAGACCCGTTGTCAACAACCATGAGGGATAGGCCGTAGCCGCGCCGAGTGTAGACGGTGACGATGTCAACTGTGACGGTTCCAATGGTAGTCATTTAATCTGTTTCTCCTCTCGTATCAATGATGTTATCTCTTTTCTACGAATCGCTTTCTCAGCGTCTTTTTTGGTGAGGTTCTCAAAATACTTCATCCGTTTACCGCTGAAGCTCTTAAGGTCAACCTCAATCACGTCGCCACGACGTAGAACCATCAGTTCGTTATTAATGACCAGCCGAAACGGACGACCCCCAATATACCTTAATCTATGTTTCACGCCGTGATCCACCTCGCATGATCATCCGTTTCACGAAGATAATTATAGTATTGTGCTTTCTGCATCCTGTTCGTGAACTCTGCGCCAACCTGTTCCCCCGCCGGTCCCCATGAACGGTTTAGGACGACTACTCGGTGGCTGCCCTCTATCTTGAGGTCTCCGTCAAGCCACTCACTGATAAGGGAAACGCTGTCACCTATCCCGACATCGTTGGCTGAGTGTTTATCTATGAAGTTCGCCGCTATGCGTTCAACAACCGCGTTACGGTCCTCAAGTTCTAATGCGGCGCGGGTTCTCCCCATGGCACGGGTTGTAACCTCTGCGTCACGGATGGTTATCCAGTATTCCTGCCCCATTGTGCTAATGCTATCAGTGTCTCGAACCTCTACCTCCACCCGGTTTCCGCCTGAATCTGTACCTCCGATGAATAGGATGCAGTTGGCAAAACTGCTCCAGTCATACGTCTTTGATATTACTTTGATGTTTGCCTTGGTATCCGGCTCATCGCTGGTGGTGGTCGTCTTCAGTATCAGCCAACCGGACTTGTCTTCTCCTCTTCGTGTTGAGAAATAGACGGTGTAGGTTCCATTATCCTTCTCCACCCAGAACTCTGCCCCGGCGAGGGTGGCGAGCCGTTCAACGGCGGTGTAACAGTTTTCTCCATCCGTGTCAAGAGTTACGGCATCCATTCGGTCTGTGATGCTGAACTCTCCCACTATGGGGGTGAGGGGGATTCCGTCGAAGTCTATACGAACCTTGATCGTTGGATTGGTGATGTGGTTGACACCTATCGCCGCGATATCGAAGTTGGGTTGCTGATCGGGTGTCCCGACGATTACGTTAGCGTTATCAAGTATATCCCACTCAGTCGCTGACATGTCTGTGCCTTCAGCGGTGCAGAGCCCCCAATTCGTGAAGCCGCCGTGTCCCGTGACCGCTTCTGACATCAAATACCCCGCATTGTCACCCGCTATAAGTCTTACACCAAGAGGCTGCGGCAAACCAAACCACACATCGTCCCCTACGTCGATTCCTACGAACCAGTGCCCCGTTGCCAACGTGTTGATGTTAAAACCTTGAACACAATCCAAATATGTTGGGGTTCCTAGCGTAAGGAAGTTTTCCTCCACCGTCTCTACGCCGTTCTTCATCTTCCACACATGTTGACCCGCAGCGGAGGTATGTAATATGTACGCACAGAAACTGCCATCAGACATAATACACGCCGTCGCAAAGTTCACGACCCCAACATATAGATCCATGGTCGTCCACGCGCCGGTGGTTCCATACGCGTATTTGGTGGTAGCATCATCGGTATCATGATAAACCATATGAACCCGATACGTAGCGTCGACCACACAGTCAAAGTAAGGCACATCTTCGTTGATATCTATATTACCTACCACAACGAATGACCCTATGTTTCGATCATAGTAATACTCCATGAGGTCGAAGGGAGCAGCCGTCTGATCATACATGAAGCCATACATGTCACCATCCACCCCAAAGGGGGCGATTCCGACGAGAGACATATTCAGTGGCCTTGTGAACCTGTTGTTCCACGTCGCCCCGTTGTCGAGGGATTCCCACCCACGAGTCTCGTCACCCACCACCCACGCGTCTCCCTGATCGTCGAAGCATATACCAAACGTTATTTCGTCGCCGACTATGGCGTTTGCGCGCAGCGTCCACACGATATCACCGGTTCCATCGGTTATCACACCGGTAGCCACATCGGTGTTTGCTCCGTCCCCCCACGCGAGTATGACGTTGGTTCCATCATAGTTCGCCGCCCATTTAGCGCTTACACACGGGTACCCCGTGTTTACGTTTGTCCAAGTTATGAGGTCTACGCTGTGAAGATATCTTAGGTTGTTGGCGTTGTCTCGGATGAACACGTAGAATCTTGGCGTGACTCCGTTGTAAAAGAATGAGGCGTGGCACCCCATCTTTGGAAGCGTGTATGTTCCAGTCGCTATTTCCTCGAATTTCTCCCAGTCCACGTCGTCAGGATTGGTTATGTCAAGCTCTATTGTTGTGTCGCTGAATATGCATTGAAGAAAATCTAGGTTTGTATCCCAATCACGAAGCTCGGATATGTACTCGAAGGTGCCGTCTGGTGGTGAGATGATGAACGGCGTCTCGCTTATTATGTGTGTAAGCGTTGTCTCGGTATCGCTGATACCTATGCCCTGTACCGGCGTCTTATAGTCGCGGAGCCGGACGGTGTGATCATAACCACTTATCGGCATATCGCGGCCAACACCGCTGAACTGCGCCCTCGGATTCTCTATGCGTCCACCAAGTATCTCCGTGCCGCCACGTTCTATGGAGACGAGGTTGAAGCCAGATAAGTGTTCTGGGTCTCGGAGAACGGCGTCCCACACCGCCATCGTTTTAACGTCCCAGTTGACGTTAATGGCGCCCGTCGTCTCTTTCTCTACGCCCTCTATTTTGAGGATGTATGGCTTGCTGCTCATTTACCTCATAACTCCTCGACGACCCAACTCTTGAAGGGCTACATCCACGAATTCGTTTGCGTACTGCTGGGCTTCCGGGGAGGAGGTTGGGGCCGCCATGTTTACGTTTAGGTTTATTGTGCTGGACGTCGTTGGACCAACATTGGTGACGCTGGTGCCGCCCCCAGTAGCTACACCCATATAGTCTCTACTAATTCCGGGGGTCTGCCACTGTTCCCGGAATGCCTGATCCTGTGCCCGCTGCCTCTCGGCGGCCGCAACTGCAAGAGATTCACGCTCTAATTCTCGAAGTGCAGCCGCTTCTCGAATAGCGGACTCTCTTGCCGCATCTTGTGCCACCACGACATTATCATGTGCAGTCTCAAGGTCTTCAAGCGCACCTTTGACATCGTTGATTGCATCTATCTCCTCGTCCCGAGCATCGGCAACATCTTCCGTGGCAGAGTCGACTTCTTCTTGCACCGTGACCGCTTCCTCGTTCTTAGCTATAAGATCATCAAGGTTTCCCTGAGTCTCAGACAGCGTCTCTATTTGCTCCTCCTCTTCACGCCTTGTATCCCGTATCTGAATGCCTAGCTCTGCCTGAGCGATGTTCAAGTTACGGAGCTTGCCACGAAGCGTCTCCACGCGCTCCGTGTACTCTTCCTGAGTTATACGCCCATCACGGAACGCGTCCTCAACCTTCAACATTCTGAGGTTAAGTCCCTGCTCCTCATCTGAAAGCCCAGTCATCTGACCCTCTAGCCCAGCAAGCTCAGCGGACGTCGCAGCCGCGATGCCTTGTAGAGTCTGTAGTTCTGTGGAAAGTGCGGTTATCCCCATCTGTGCGGCAAGAGTCGCGTACTCCATGCTACCCGTTACCGCCGTGTACTCCGTGATGTCGCCAGAGAGGTAGCCGAGGAACGCCGATAAATCCTGTTGTGCAATCATTAACTCGTTTTCAGCGGTTTTCAGGTTCCCCTCTGCATCCGCTAAACGTTCAGACGCCATAGCACGTCGGTCTATCGCTGAACTCAACGCATCATACACCGCATCTTGACCAGAAAGAGCGATTTTAAGGTTCTGTTGAGCATCTTCTACTTCCTGCGTCGCTAAGTCGACGGCGCTTAGAGAATCCTTAAATCTGTTCTGTGCCTGTGCCACTTCATCTGTGCGTTGCTGATAGTCACGCATCACCGAGATAAGTCCAACAACACCTACAACCGCAAGTGCGCCCGCAGCAGCCCAACCCAAAGTCGCCGCAGACAACGTCGGAAGTATCTGTGCCCCCATGATTCCAAGAGACGGCCCCAACGTCTGTAATGCCGGAGTGAATGCCCCTAGGGGTTGAAGCATTTCACCCAAGGCGGTTGTCGTGTTCTTTATAGTGGCGGACCACTGTGCCATGCTCATATCGGTGTCGCTGATGTTGTCACCAAGTATCGCTGCTTTCTCTGAAATCTTCTCCAATGCAACGGTCTGGAACGCTATGCGTCGCTCGTTCTCCGTAAGTGTCTCAGTTGTCTTCCCGACTCGTTCCGCGTATTCCTCGTAGGCGCTCTCCGCCCTAACGATGACTCCGAGGTTGTCCAGCACAAGGCGGCTCTGGCGACCTACACCGATTGTGAGTGCCTGTATGCCCTGAGTGGCGTCGATGCCCATCGCCTTCCCGAGACGTATCGCAGAGTCGAAGAGATCATCAAGGTTCTCCGTTGGGATGCCGAGGGCTAGAGCTTCGTTAGCCCTGAGCAACAGGTCGGTGTCAGACACCATGCCCTTTGTTGCCGTCCGCAGTTCGCTGAGGCTGGGCACATATTCATCTGTCGCCCGTGAGAGTGCGTTGAATGATGTTTCAAGGGTCTTTATTTGGGCTCCCATCTTAAGGGCTTCGACGGCGCCGGTGGTTAATCCTCGGACCAGGTCGCGCATGAGGATGCCGGACGCTATCTTCGCGGCACCCTGGAAGCCGTCGAGGTATCCCGTTGCTTTATTCGTCGCCCCCCCCAAGACACCAAGATCACCAGACGCTTTCTTCGCCGCTCCCTGGAAACCGTTGAGGTAAACTGTGACTTTACTCATACCAGCCTCAAATTTACTGGAATCCATCTGAAGAACAACTATGAGGTTCCCTATTTCCATCGACATTATTTCAACCTCGCCATCATCCCTCTTGTAATCGCCTTAATGACTTCCTGTCGGTGCTCAACATACGCTGGGCGGAGAAAAGGTTGTGCCGCCATTTTGGAAGTCCCGAATTCTACATAACTTGCGTAGTCGACCAGCCTCCCTGTCTTTGGGTTACGAACTCGGCCACCAACCCTAACCCGAATGGTCTTCACCTTTCCCTGTTTCGTTATTATTTCTTTTGAGATGCTTTTCTGTAGCGCCGCAGTGTCTACAGGGGCATTTTCTTTTGCCGAGTCCCGTATCTTCTCCGCTACCGCGTTTAATGCGGAGGTTGTTTCTGGATCAACGGCGTTGGTGAAGTTGAGGAGATTAGCTCTGAGGCGTTGATCTCCTATTATCTGTACGTGTGCACTAGACGCGTGTCGTCACCTCTATCCTCTTACTCCACACAAGCACGTCTACAAGAAACTCTATGAATTCATCAGATAACTTTGCGACGACATCCGGGTTTGCCCACCCATAGTGAAGCATTATCAAGGCTTTCTTTTGGGCCGAGAAGTTGGCTTCAAGCCACTTAAGACGGTTTTCACGAGGGGTGATAAAAAACTGTTCTGCTCTACCCCGATCTTCGTGAGTATCACGTCTATCCAGTAGGCAGGCATCCGCTGAATCAGTTGCTCGGTGCAGCGTGGGTCTGCCTTATTCAGCATCAAGTAAATGGCCTGCCTATTACGTAGGTCAATTTGAACCTCACTGTTTTCGTCTACTATCCGCAACAAGGCTACACGATCCACTGAATTCAGTGGACACCAGTAGACGTGAAAACTATCGTCGCCTAGTTCGGGCAGCAACAGTTTCCGTGACTTCGTGGCGTTGTCGAAGATATCATCTACGTCGAATAGGTTTCGCGCCTCGGCTAAATCCATGTATTCCTTTTCCACGGCGCGGTCAAGCATCGCTATGCGTTCACGGTTTGTCTCGGCTAACGTCTTCTTACTCACGTATTTCACCTCGCCATTTCTGGAATTCTTCGTACTGTTCCTTCTTAACGATCCGAAGGTGTGCGGTGCTGAACGTCTTATAGATGACGCGGAACTCCGGCATCTCCTCAAGCTGTTTCTTGAGGCGCTGATAGTCTATCCACGTCATGCCTATGACGAAGGCACCTGTCCCTGAGAACAGTGTGTCCTCTTCACTCATTTCTTCCTTCAACTCGTCGAAGGTGTATCTGCGTATTTTCTCCAAAACTATTTCTCCCATTCTCTTAGTTCACCTCAAACTATGATTTTCGTTACTCTGGTTTCACTTTCTGTCTTCCACGCCAACAATACATAATCTGGTTTCCCAGTATGGTTTCAGGCATGATTTGGTTCATATGTTCTCCCCATCGTTCCCCGTATTTCTGCTTCAACAATTCAAACGCGACTACGCCACTACGGGTTTCATATTGTTTTCTACTTATAGTGTTCGTCCCAGGGGCACCGTAGGTGGTTCCCCCAAGATGATACATCTCCACAGCGTCACAGTAACCCACCTTCCAACCCCGCGCCCACATCCGATACCCGTAGTCAAGGTCAGCCCCCACACAGTATCGAAAATCGGGGTCAAGTGTCCCCACTTCTCGTAGTGCTTTGCCTCGGATGAGGAGGCTGAGGTAGTCCACACAGGCGACTGGGTGCCAGTCTAGGTTATCTCCGCGTTCATCTTTTCCAGAGTATGTTCCGTTACATTGTGGGCTTAATAGACCTATGTCCTTGTTTTCGTTCATCACCCGTAACAAGGTTTTCAGGGTTTCATTATCGTTGAATATTAGGTCTGGGTGGTTGAGCCAATAATAGTCATAGTCCGTGCCTAGTAGTTCAATGCCGATGACGTGGCCATATATTTTTCCTAGTTTAAACTCTGGGTCGGGATACCAATAACTTGGGTGGCGGGTCCGTTTGTTGGGGTCGCTTCCACAGTCGACGATTAGGACGTGGTTTTCTACTTGTGCTACTTGGGTTAATTTTTCCATTCGGTAAGCTAGGTGGTCGGCGAGTTTGGGTCGGTTGCGGTGTGATATGATTGTTGCCACTTTCATCTTAGTGCCTCCAATATCTTGTCGAAGTTGTCGTCAAATAGGAAGGTCTGTATGCCTAGTTTCTGGAAGAGGATGATTGTGTCTTGGTCGTCGTCTACTATGAATTCTAGGTTTGGGTGTGTGTCGGGGATTTGGGTGGGGTGGTGGCGGTTGAACATGGTTTCGTTGTATGTGAAGCCGTGTTCTTTTAGCCAGTCTTGTGTCCAGTCGATGAGGTGGGGGTGTTCTTGGATGGGGCGGCTTGTCTTTAGGATGATATGGTATCCCATGTCTGTGAGTTTTGCTGTGAACTCTGTTGCGCCTTTTCGGGGTTGTTGGTATCGTTTCTCTAGGCTGTGTCTATACAGGGTTTTTAGGTTGTTATAATCTTCGTAGGATAAACCCCTCTTTGCTTCACCTATTTTCTCAAAGGGATAACCCCTAATCTTTAGAAAGTGAAGCCAAGGTTGGGGGTAACAATTTAACACACCGTCAATGTCTATACAGCAGCTTTTCTGCATCTAATCCCTTAACAAACTATGACATGGTGTCCACTTGGAACGTTATCTCGTAACGAAGAATCCTCGGCGTCACATCCAGTTCATGAAGGGCGCGACCAGCATCCAACGGTATCTCAAACATTATCACCGGGCAGCCAGGCGGAACCGCCGAGAAGCCGCTACGCTGCTCATTCAAGATTCTGATAACCTCGAAACGTATCTCCTCCGCGTAATCATCCCAAACCAGACGCAGATCACCCGGCGGAATAGGCACCCAGATGTTAACCACGTATCGATGATAGGTTAACAACCGCAACCCAGGAGCGACGACACCCAACGCACTCACGTCAGGCCCGAAGTATCTAATAGGCCCAGCTATGGGACCGCTGACGATCACCTGCGCCGTCATGTTTGTTGCGCGTAACTGTTTTAGGTCAACCCAGCCCGTGTCGAAGTTGATGTGATTCACATCAGTCAACCCAACCGCTAATAACCAGTTAGTGACTAATGCGTTCCGTATTCCCTGCGGGATTGTGACGTACGCCAACTATGTTATCTCCGCTGAATGATATCTATATTTGTTTAAAATACTTTTTTCGTTTTCCGTCAACACCTTTGGAGACCTGAATAATATGCCGACATCTCCCCCGCCTTCCATGATGGGTGTAACGAGGTCGACAACCATTCGACGCCTCACCATGTCCGCTAACATGTTACTGCATAACTGAGCCGTAACGTATTGTATATCATGTGGAACAGTACCATACCCAAATCTAGCGGTTATCATGACGTTCTGCCGCCCCTCGTTGAAAGCCCCTCCCCACCTATAGGCGACATGGGTGTTATAGCTACGGAAGTTGCTAAGTGTCTGGGCGACGCCGTCGATGCTGATACCCGTGACCCTCATAAGCGGGATGGGCATTAACCCTATTGGGAACTCGGGATATGAGTCAGGCCACCTCGTCACTACGCCAGAGGATGTTACGTGCACGGTTTCCCTACATCTGCCGTCGACGTAGATTGTACCCGTGTTGTCTTGGAAGTTGTGTCGGCAATAGTTGTCGACGAAGTCCATGGCTTTATATATGAGGGTGCCGTGTACCCAGTTGGTGTAATCTGCGAGACTTGCGAAGCCTATCTGCTGATACTCAACTTGACCGAAGATTGCGACATCGAACGCCGAACAGTATCTAACTGCCATTTTTTTACATCTCCTAGTGCCTCTCTAGGCACTCTTATGGATTACAATCTACTTTAGGTTTAGTTTACCTGCTTCTATTAACTCATTCACTATTTTATGAACCGTTGGTTGAAGACTGTATTTGTTAAGCCATAAATCCTTAGCCTTCTTCAGTGCGTCGAGATTCTCTTCTCTATAATCACTATTGATAACATCAAAAGCTTCCTTTACGGCTCCCGGTTTGGTAATATCTAAATAATAGTATGACCCCTCTGGGAAGAAGTCTCCGATGTTAGGGCACCCATAGAAGATGGGCGTACACCCAGCCAATATGACGTCCCCCAGTTTTTCGTCGAAATAGTTTTTCTCGTAGATATTGTTAAACGCGAACGAGTATCGATACGGTGCGAGCCCATCCCACTTATCTTTAACGTTCCCCTTATATCCCTTAATTCTAGCGAGGTTGTAGCCGCCAATGTTTTTCCCATATAAGTCTAGAACACCAGGATAAGTCTGTGCGAACTTTGTGGTAAACTGAAGGCGTAGTTTATGTCCTCGTAGAAACTGTCTGCCCGAAGTGACATAGGACAACGTCTTGGTTTTTTGTGGAAAGTCGTTTGACGCTAGTTCTTTATAGGTTTTACCGATCCACCAGCCCTGCGGGTTATGATCCATCGATACCCACCGACTGTAAAGTGTCTCGCGTCCAATCCTACTAGGCTTCGGAATACAGTGGGTTGCCTCTCGCATCAAGTTTATGACTGTTCCTGGTGGACACTTGTGCCGTTGCCCCGTCTTGTCAGGCCAGAACTGAACGTAAATGTCGGCTTCGTCAAAGTTATCTACGATCTGGATGTTGCCCCAGCGCCCATCTCCTTCTGGTGAGAACCTTAGTTGTCGCTGATATTCGGTGGTGGGTTCCCCGTAGAGGTCACAGACATCCCAGCTTGCTATGCTGTAGACTTTAATAACCATGCCAACCACGCACCACATCTATGACTTGTGCCACCTGTTGTTCTGACAGGTTGGCGTGTATCGGGATATGGATGATATCGGCATCCACTTGTTTAGTTACTGGAAGGTCTTGTTTGCCACCGAATATCGTGTAGCCGTCGTTTCGTGGATAGTGGACGCTTACCTCTACACCGTTACGCCGCATATACTCTGCGAACTGTAACCGGTTTTTCACATGGATTGGGAACATCCAGCATGCGGATTCTATGTTAGTGGGATAATTCAATAATGTTATATCATTAAGGTTTTGAAGTTCGTCTCGGTAATGCTGTGCAACTGCCTTACGCTTTGCTAATGATTCATCAAAGTGATCTAGTCCAACTAAGCCAAGGGCGGCGGCGATGTCGTTCATATTGTATTTGAATCCAAGCACCTCAACATCGTGAGGGAGTGGACCTAACACGGTTTTCTGTCTCCGCTTTTTGTCGATGCCAAACCAGACGCGGGTTTGAAGTTCCTCGTAGAGTTTTTCGCTGTCGGTGGCTATTACGCCTCCGTCCCCTGACGTTATGGTCTTTATGGCTTGAAACGAGAAGTTAACTAGTTTACCTGTTGCCCCAACATATTTATTGTGGTACTTGGCTCCTAACGCCTGTGCCGCGTCCTCAACAAGCGTTAGGTCATTATCCTTAGCTATTTTTCTTAACGCATCTAAGTTACAGGGTGCCCCCGCATAATGGACGCACATAATGGCTTTCGTCTTATCCGTTATCTTCCGTACAACGTCCTCTGGGTCGATGTTCAGTGTATCATACTCAATGTCGGCGAATATCGGTGTAGCGCCTTGTTCCAAGATGACGGTGTTTGTAGCGATCATTGTCCACGGTGTCGTTATCACTTCGTCTCCACAGGTAATGCCTAACGTGGCTAATGAGGCTCTTAGTGATCCTGTGCAGGAACTTGTTGCCACACAATGTGGGAACCCAAATTTTTCCTGTAAACGTTCTCTAAATAGTTGTTCTTTTGGTCCTGTGTTTATCCACCCTGAGTCAATGACTTGCTTTACGGCGTCTCCAGCTTCGGGTGGGATGAAGGGTGAAAATAGGGGTATCATAGTTTTGTTCTCTGTGAAACCGCTGTTATAACGGGAACATGATGCATTTTTATGTTTACATCGTAACTAAGATTTCTAAACAGGTTTTCTATTTTCTCTATCTTTACTTTTTGTTCTTTCCTTTGTGAAGTCAATAAGACATATTTAGAGACCGATGTAATTATATCTACTGGTATATCTAGAAGCCAGTTTTCACATGAACACCAAGGCCGCGTTGCGATCTTTACGATGTCTGGTTTATATTTTTTAATAAGATTTGATATGTCACTGGGATTCTCTAGCCACATGAAAATAGGTATAATGCCTTCTATTATTTTCGAGTTCTCCTCTAGAAGGTCATACCATTCTTTCTTGCCTTCTACGGCTATAACTTTTTTCGCTCCTTTTTGAAGGAAAAGATCGGGTGTTCTTCCCCAATCTGCCCCGAGGTCTAGTACAATTTGGTCAGTGTAATCTATTTTATCATATAGGTTATTATACCATTCATAGGAGAATGGTCCAGAATCTGGGTGCTGTTTTATTCTAAACTTCATCTTACGCCACTCCTTCTTTTGTTGATGATATCGACTATGAATCGTGATGGTGGATACTTTTCCTTCTTTTCCTCTGGCAGCGCACCCCACTCCATCACAACGGTTTCCTCCGTTAACGCAACAAAGTAATGAGGCACACCAGCTTCAATATAACAGGTATCTCCACGAGACATAATAATCGGTTCATTGTCACCTATCCAGTACTTGATTTCACCTTTAATGACAACGCAGCTTTCACCGCTTTTTTTATGGATACACCCGCCACGGGCATATCCTTTTCTGGTTGTAAAAAGAGTTAGTTCTCGTCCCTCTTGGAGAGCATCTAAAACTAGATAGATTTCTCCACGATTATCCCCATGAATTTTCTCAAACTTCAATGTTTCGCCACCAATCTATTGTTTTCATTAATCCTTCGTCAAGAGACACGGGGTCAGGTACATCTAGAACCCGGTGTATCTTCTCGTTTGATCCCACAAGATGCATTATATCAAGTGGACGCCGAGGCATACTTCTCCAAACAACGTCGCCTTTGAACTCCGTTAACTCAGCAACTTTATCTGCAAGCTCCTTAATTGATACACCAATCCCTGAACTTACGTTAAATGTTTCACCTATCGCGTCTGGGTTTTCAAGTGCCACTAAATAAGCGTTTAATTGGTCTTTGTAGTGAAGGAAGTCTCTTACAGGCTCAGGGTCTCCGAGGTAACAGGTTTCTTCGTGTAGCATCTGGTCGATGGTTTTCTCTACTACGAAGAAGTTGTCTCGTTTGCGTCCATAACTGTTGAACATGCGGAAGATTGTGATGGGTAAGTTGTATGCTTTATGGAGATAGTGAAGATATTTTTCGCTTGCATATTTGCTAACGGAATAGGGGCTATTGGGGATGAGGTCGGTTAACGTTTCGTTTTTGTTAAGTTCCTCACATACTCCGTAGACTTCGGCGGTGCTGGCGAAGATGAATTGCTGGAAGTTAGGGACGTATCGACGACATAGTTCTGCTAGGTTCACCGTTCCAAGGAAGTTGGTTTCCAATACCTCTTGAGGGTGCCGATAGGAATACTCTACTGAGGTGATTGCCCCGAGATGGATTACGATGTCTGGTTGTATCTTTTGGATGACTTTTGTGAGGCTGAATACGTCTTTTAGGTCGGCAAACCATAGATCGTCTGATGGGTTCCTGATTTTTCCCATGCGTCCAGTGACGTATCGTTCTAGGGTGAAGACGCGGTATCCTCGTTCTTTTAGTTTGGGAAGCAATTCGGTTCCGATGAATCCGGTAGTTCCGGTTAAAAGAATGTCTCTCCAACCCATAAACTTATCACTCCACGATTTTTATTTCTCTATCCATGGAAAGCCCGAGAACATGGGCGTGTTTCTCTATTAGATTAATTAGATGAACAACATCACCAAACGTTGCCGACCCGTGGTTAACAATAAAGTTCGGACTCCTTTCCACTATCTCAGCATCACCATATCTTAAATAGGGCAACCCCTTCAAGATACCCGGTAAGACTCGGTGGTTGATGAATATACCCCCCGCACTCGCCATACCTTGAGGTTGACAGGTTGCCCGTATTTTATGATACTCTTCTAGTCGTGCCATTATTTTATCGGTATCCTCGGGGGTTAGATTCAACGTAACTGAGGTGATCACACCTACCCCTTGAAGACTGCACCATCGACGAGCCCAACGTATATCCGTGGTTTCCTTTATTTTTCCATTGAAGGATACATATTCAACTGAGGCACAGGTTTGGCTCATATCATGCCCCATGAAACCCGCGTTCATGAACACCGCACCTCCAATGGTGGCTGGAATGTCTATGAGAAACTCGGTCCCAGATAATCCCCGTTTTGAACATTCAAGGGAGATTGTGGGGGCGTATGCCCCGGCATCGACTCTTAATGTGTTTCCTTTAAAGTGAAGTCGGTTGAGTCGTTGGGTGCAGATAACGTTCTCAAATGGGCCATCCCCCGCCAGAATCTTGCTTCCAGCACCTATGATGTGAAACTTGTGGCGAGTCGATAATAGGGTTGCTAGTTCCTTGGTTGTTGCAGGATAGTAGAGGTTGTTTATTGGTCCCCCTATCTTGAAGGTGGTTAAATCCTTGAAAGATTTATTATGATATACTTCCACCTATTTTACCAACCTCGCGATTTCATCCATCGAGGTAGCAAAGATTTTATATAGATCGAGCCAACGGCGAGACATATCTCTTTTTGTTAGTATAAAGTCTTCTTGAAGACGATCAACATAATATAGTATCTGGTCAAGTTCCGGGTTATTAGATAACAGGATTGGGATGACCCCGGCTATCTTGCAGAACTCTACTTGTTTCTGGTCATAAGCTAAACAGATGAATGGTGTACAGGAACCAAAGCTCATGATGTTTGAGTGACAGCGAACACCTATAGTGAACTCGCATTTCTCATATAGAGACATCATCTCCCTTGGCGAGTCATTGCTATAATAGAGAAGAGCCGGATATTGTGCTTTCAAGTCTTCATATATGTTGTGTTCTAAGGCATCGTGGCTGATGAAGATGGGGGTATAACCTCGGGCATCTAGAGCGTGGCAAACTCCGATGAATAATTCAATTATCTTCTGTCGCCGATGTTTTAACATGGTTGCGTGTTGGGCGATACTTAAACCAACTAAACGAGTATTTTTTGGTTGGAATGGAAACGCGGTTTTGGGGCAGAACATGGCTGGATCGGGTACGAAGGCTGCTTTTTCAATACCCAGGTCATACAACATTCTTAGTGTCCTATGGTCTCTTGTCGATGTGTGTGAGGCTAGTTGGTTTAACTCCTTTATATTTTTAAGGGTGTCTGGTTGTAGTGGGCCGAATCGGTCCATCTCTAAATGGTTATTCATTCCTATGCTGAGTAGCACTATAGGAACTTTTATGTGTTTAAAGTTGTCTGGATTACACCTAAAATAGAAGCCGCTCTCCAAGTCATAGTTGGAATAGAGGCCGGAACCCGCGATTAACAGCATTGATCCTTCTTCGTTTAACTGGTTGATACGGTTCATGTCCAATAGGTCTGTCTTGCAACTGAAAAACGCTATCGGGGCATCTACCCGTTTACTTAGTTGGGTTTTAACGGCCTCCCGTATTGCTTTGTCGCCACGGTTGGAACCCATAACACTGAAATACCAGATTGGCTTCTTCAACCAAATACCCCCCAATTATCGTTATCCTTGTTTCTAACTGTTGTTTTATCGTTTCTTATTATTGACACGTTTCTACGCCACATCTCCTTAAATGGTTCACCATATTTTTGTTCAAAGGCAGCCCGTGTTGGGGTGTGCCACTGGTGGAATATCATTGTTTGGGGTAGGTTATATTGACTTAATATCATTCGCTTATATCCACTTCTACGCACTCGATCCCGTATATCATCGTCGTTGCCACCCCACCCCTGCATTCTCTCATCGCATCCTCGGATGCCAAACCACCATAATCTATGTACGGAGAGGTAGGAACCGAAACCCTGCTTTCGTAGAGTATGCGTTTTTCGGCATTTATCAAAGTCTTCTGGTAACGTTAAATTGTTAATGTCGAATCCTTCTGGAAGAAACGCCATCTTGGTTTCCACATAGTTCATTCCCTTCTCTGTGTGTAGATTTAACGTGGCTTCGAGGACGTGGGGCTCCAGGATGCAGTCTGCGTCCAGTGTCGCGATATATTCTCCACGGGCACGGCGGATTCCTATGTTCTTGGAGACGGCGGGACTCCATATATTCGTGGTTGGGTAATAGTAGATAGTACAGTCGAAGGGGGATAGGTCTTGTAATAGTTGTTCATGGTTTTTCTGGGTTGAACCATAATCAACGATAATGGTTTCCATATCTCTGTGTGTCTGTACTTGGATGCTTCGTAGACAGTTCTGTAATCTGATGCCGCACCTATCTTTAATAGGGATTACTATAGTGATCGCGGGGGGAACATCAAAATCCTGTTGTCTAAGGGTCTGCACTTTAACCATTAAAACAACCCCAGTTTTTAGTGTTCCGTTCTATTGAATCATCATCTCTTAAAATTTTCAGGTTTCTCTGTTCCCATAAATCAAAATCTTTTCCTCGTTCAACCTGGGGGTGCCACTGATGGTAAATAAAGAGTGGTGGTGAGCCTAATCTCAAAACAATCATTATTTTTCCATCGGCTAAAGCTCTTTTCTTAATGTCATCATCCTCTGTGCCCCATACCCTTATTCGCTCATCGAAGCCTCTAACCTTGAACCACCAACCTCGTGAAGCACTAATATAGGCACCGATGCCTCGTTTAGTGCATTTACATTCTTTTCTAAGTAGTTTGAAGTCGTTTGGTAATTCTAAAGAGTGAACGTTTAGTTCTTTGGGGCAGTGACAGACGCGGTTTACAATAAAATAGTTTTCATTAAGATGGAACCGCTTTAATGTTGCTTCTATGACAGTGGGTTCCACGATACAATCAACGTCAATGGTTGCAACGAAGTTACTTTGTGTTCTTCTAATTCCTATGTTCCGTGCGACGCTTAAACTCCATAAATCCTTTGTTTCATAATAGAAAACTGAACAATCAAAGGAGTTTAAAGTATTCATTAGTTTTTCATGGTTTTCTTTTGTGGAACCATAGTCAACAACTATTATTTCTAGTTCGCGTAAAGTCTGTAATTGAAGACTTTTAAGACAGTTCCACACTTGGATGCCATAACGGTTTCTTATTGGTATTACTATCGAAAATAACGGGTTTTTAGTGTTCTGGCGTTTAACCAATTTCGTTTTTTGTGCCATGTCAGTCACCGAGCATTTGAATGAATTGTTGTGCTCGGATGTCATGGGTGTGGTATTTTTCTATTGTTTTTCTTCCTTGCTCTGAAATTTGTTCGGCTTCATCTCTATGCTGAGCATAGTAAAGTAGTTTATCTTTCCAGTTATTAACGTTAATATCCACAAAGTTATATCCATCTTTGAAATGTAAGTCCTCTGCTGCGCCTGGTGTGTTAGCCATGACCAGGCATCCGCTTACCATACCCTCGAAATATTTTTGAATGGGATAACGGAATCTACTTCCACCAAAGATTAGGATGCGTGTAGACCTTAACGCCTCTCGGTATCTGCTACCCACAACATGGCCCTCATCTATAAGGTTTGGGATATACCGTTTAAATGAACTGCCACCGGGGGACTGTTTGAGTAACAGTTTTAGGTTGTGTCTACGACAAAACGGATTCAATCCATACCACAGATCGTTGCGTAGAGGATAGACTGAGCCATAGGCACCTAGAAACGCCACGTCAACCCTCCTTTCTCCGTTTGGTCGATATTTTTCTGGGTCTATGCTCCAAGGTAGAAACCTTGATTGAACCTTCATATCTGTTAGGAAAATGTCTGGGTTACAGTTTGCACCATAGACGTATTTATATTTCATGAACAAAGCATCATAGTTGGAGCGGTTCATTAACGCTAGGAGTCCTTGTGGAGTATGAACGCCACATATAGATTTTCCGTGAAGATCGGATGTAAAGTGTCCCACCTGGTAGTCTTTGTCACGTGGTGCCTTGAACCCTTCATCTGTATCGATCACCCAATCCGCGTCAGGCATAACCCTTTTAACAGTTGCGTCCATCGGCTCGTTTGGACGGTGTAAAGGCCATTCTTTTCCAGCCCACTTACACTCCGCTATCTTTCCGACGGTTTGCTCAAAGTCATGGTATGTGCCGGGGGCACCGACATAGTCAAGTCCCTTGTGGCGTAGGAAAAGGATTCTCAAAGCTCTGGCCATCTTCCAGTTATCTTGTTGTTTTCATAGATTAGTTTGTATCGGGGATTCTTTAATTCGTCTTGAATCACTTCTGGTAAGTCCTGTCTGTATGCGGGGACTAAGTGTCTAGCTTCAAGGCGTAGTTGTTTCAGGAACCATGCGGGTGCCACTTGTTTAACGTCGTTAAGGGTCATTCCCTTTGTTACTTCAATGTACTCTAGGGGGGAAGTATATTTATCCAGTCGTTGCCACGAATACTGTGTGTTAAATTTGTTCTTATGCCCGTCACTGTGTCGTCTAGCTACATCGTTATAGGCGCGTCTATCGAATTGTTCTCCTCGTAACCAGTATCTCCATGCGGGGCGTACCCGGCTAAGATTAACGGCCCAATTAGAAAGGGTTTTTACTGTTCCTATGAAGTGGGGACGATCCGCACTTTCATCCCATGTGGCTTTCTCTAATTTAATTAATATGTCGTGAGGAGCCATAAAGGGACGATTGCCAAAGAGATGTTCGTAGTCACCCATTAAGTTAAGACTTTTTACGCATCCGAGTGCGTTAGAACGTTTTATATGTCCTAACATTTCTTGTTTTAAGGCATTCGATAGCACAAGATTAGAGTCCTGCATCAGCATCCAGTCGCCATCACAAAGTTGGAAGGCTTTTAATCTGGCATCGAATAATTTTGTTATCGTTACTTCTTTTATTTGGCCACTAAGGTTGAGGTTGTCGATTGTTTCTCTTGCTATTTTCTGTGTACCATCAAAGGAACCGGTGTCAATTATTATTACTTCATCCACAAAGTTGGATATGCTCTTTAATGCTAGATCAATGGTCTGTGCTTCGTTCCAACAGATCATACCGCTAGAGAGTTGGGTATCTGCCAATGATTTTTCCTCCTTGATAGATTAAACTATATCGCGGTGTCCGTTGTTCTTCTATAATTGGTTCTGGAAGTCCTCGTCTGAATTGGGGGCACAATGGTTCGGCAAAACGGTTAAGTTGGTTAAGATACCATTCGGGTGCTATCCTCTTAACATCATCCAAGGATAACCCCCTTTTTGTCTCTATATACTCAACAAGGGAACTAAATTTACCGTTGTGCGTCCATAGGTCCATCGTCGCGGCTTCATGAAGTGGGTTCCTATTTTTTGGGTTATAATAATCAGGGTCAAACGGTTCCCCGCGATACCAACTACGCCACGCTGGACGAACTCGGCTGAGGTTGATCGCCCACCGTTTTAGACGTCTTCGGTTAACGAGAGGAATCGGTCTATCTAGATCGTTTAACCATGTAACCGTTGACTTGTGAAATAGGGTGTCATGGTGATCATGTAATGGAAGAGGCGTAAAATAGTGTTCATAGTCACCCATAAGGTTGAGACTGCGAACCATACCGAGAAAACCGTGTTTTTGGGATTCCCCTAATTCTTTTTTTAGGGCTTCGGAAAGGACGAGATTTGCGTCTATTAGTAGTATCCAGTCATATATAGTTTTCTCTATAGCTGCGAGGCGGGCTTGCCCCAATGTGTTTGCTTTAACGTTTAATACTTCACCACTTATATGATATTCTGAGAGACACTCTTCTGCCTTCTTGACGGTGCCATCGAAACTCCCCGTGTCGGCGATTATTACTTCATCCACAAAGTTGGATATGCTCTTTAATGCTAGATCAATGGTCTGTGCTTCGTTCCAAGCGATGAGGGCAGCACTAATCTTCACGCCATAGCCCCCAATTCTCGTCGTTACGAGTGACTCCTCTGCTGTGTTTCGCATAGTGTTCGTTGGTGGTTATGGCTTTATATATCTCTATCTGTTGTTGCTTCATGGCGACAACCTGGGCGTTAACGTGGTATTGATGATAGGTTTCGCTGTCAGGGTACATTATGCTTTGCAAACGGTTGCGAGCGAGTCCTGCTCGCGCTACCCGTTTCCACATATCCACGTCCTCCCAACCCCACCACTTCATTCGTTCGTCGAAACCCTGACACTCGTACCACCATGAGGTCGGTGCACTCGTGAATCCGCCCCAACCTTCGGCACGTTTGATGAATGGCGCTCTAACTAGTTCATCATAGTCACGGGGTAACTCTATTACTTTGCTTGTTATTGCGTTAGGGCTAAGCAATATGACGTGGGTGGTGATATAGCATGGGGGATAGTCGTTATGTATTTGGAGGGCTGATTCTAGTACGCGTGGCTCCATTATTAGGTCGCCGTCTAGAACGCATGCATGTTTGGCGCATGATCTTCGTAACCCGATGTTACGGGCGGTGGAGAGGTTCCACGGTTCATCTGTTTCGCATCGGTACACGGTGCATGGCGGCAACATATCTAATGTTTTCTGGTGGTTCTCAGGTGTTGAACCATAGTCTACTAGGATTAGTTCTATGGGTTTTAGAGTTTGTAGTTCTATGCTTCGCAGACAGTTGCGGAGCATGTGTCCACATCGGTCTCGTATTGGAACAACTACGGAGTAGAGGGGGTTTTCTATATCCACTGTTTGAATGGTTTCAACAGTCATTCTGTGGTGCCCCAGACGTAGGCGTTTATCAGGTCTGAGGCAAACACTTCTTCTTCGACAACTGTTCCATCCTTCTTTATGAAGGGCGGTGGTGCGAATGCCTGCCCTCTCAGTATCTCGATAGGTGTCTTCGTTAATCCTACTTTCTGGACGTCGAGATGCAGTATCTTTATTCTAGGGTGTGCCCAAACTTCGTAGCCGTCGTTCAACGCGTTCTCACAGAACTTCATGTGTGGATGGGGGTTCTCGTAAGGGACTCGTTCAAAGACTTCGCGTTTCACCATGTAGCATGAGCCGACGCTGTCAACCTCGAACGGTTTGCCATCGTAGGGGTCCGGCGGGCTGAAGGGATGGAACCTATAACTGTAGAATCTGAAACAGTGTGTATCAAAGAACTGGGGTGGATCTGCGCGGTCAACCCAGACAAAGGGAGCGATGATATCCTTATCCTGTTCTTTCAATCGTTGAATTAGGTCATCTGGAACTTCCATGATGTCAGAGTCTATGAGCAGGAAATGTGTTTCATCTTCCCACCCCTCTTCTCCAATGATGTTCTGGAAGTCTTCGTAGAGCGGCGCTATCTCGGCTGCGGATAACGGGTTTTTCATCATCGGTTCTAAGATGATCTCCGTTGAATGGGCAGTCTCGTTTTCCCATAGTTTCAATATATCAAGGGTTGGGTCTTGGCTTGGTCCATAGATGAATACTACGCGGCTTACGTCACTAAGTTTATCTAGTTGGTATAAAAACCGGGGGAGCCACACGGCGCTGTTCTTTATTGCGACTCCTATCATGACACTCATAGCATCTTCCTCCTTTCGCTCAGGGTCTTTGGACGTATTTCTTCTCTGATGTCCTCAATAAGATTCTTCCAGAGAGGTACAACAACTTTTTTCCAGTCAAAGTTTAACGCAAAGTCTCTTGAGGCTTCACCGTAGCGGGCGGTCTTATCGGGGCTATTGTAGGCTTCAGATATGTGGTCGGCTAACTCATACACATCCGGGACTGCTATGAAGCTCAGTGCAGGGGTGAGGTCTCTAACATATTTATCAACGAGCCACCCATGTCCCCCGATTAGCTCCGGCATCGACGTAAAGTTTGTACCTATCGACGGGACACCGCAGGAAGCTGCTTCAATGATCGGTATGCCAAACCCTTCGGCTCTACTAGCGTTCAGCAACACATCGAAGCCTCCATAGAGTTTTGACATGTCCTCATAGGTGAGTCCCTGATACCAGAAGAACTCGTCGATGACCTTTACGTACTGTGAGACCCCGCAGAGGTCGTACCAGTGATCGATGTTGAAGCCGCCGGGGAACCGTGGGAGTGTGTGCATGAACACCCGCGTATCCTTTCTAGCGTCCGGGTTGCTATCAAAGAAGAGTCGCAGAGCTTGGGCGTCGGTGTCGAAGCCTTTACGTTTAGTGTCCTTGTTAGCCGCCACCTTCCCGATGACGAAGCAGTCCTCAGGCCACGGTTCCTCCTTTCCAGATATAAGCGGAACCGAAATGTCGTGAAGATGTTGACGGCTAGCCACCTTATCCAGTGAAGGCTTAAACAGCGTTGTGTCCACACCGTGAGGTATGTATGTTGATGGAACGCCATTTGCTTCAAGTTGCCTCTGACCGAAACGGCTCATCGCCACAGGCTTATAGGCTTTTCTGGCAGGCACAAGCGTGGGGGGCGGTATGGGGTCATGATCAACGGGGATGATGGGCACCCATCGAGGGTGCATAGAGCTTAGCCACCCGGGTCCACCGACGCGGCTTGCCGACTCATCGATCCAGATGTCGAATAAGGTCACAAGTATGTCTGGTTTCCAGCGATTGCATAGAAGAGCGGCGGCGTCGCTTCCGAATGGGCAGAACCGCTTCGGATACGTGACAAGTTCGTTGAACCCAAGTGCTTTTCCCTCTAGTCCGTAGAAGGCTAGGTTTCTGACACTGTAGTGTTTTAGTAGGTCGAATATGACCCCGGCGGTTCCTACGCCGTATCCAGTCCCACAGAAATGGGCATTCGCGTACCATAAGATCTTAAAGTCTTTGCCGTTGGGGGCGATCTTAGGCTCTGGAATGTTTTCTGGTGTCGGAACTGGTTTGGGGGTGCGGAACCATACTGTTACACCGTGATCGTGTCCATCTGGCCACGGCGAGTTTTCGTGTTCCTCTGGGTATAGGTATTCACTTACCTGTCCGAAGGGTTCCAACCCACGCGCCATGAACCCTTGTAGCCACCACATTTTAGAGTAACAACTGACGTGGGTTGCATCGGTGCCATAACTCTGATCGGGTTCATCGTCATGTGGGAGGATGGGGACATCTAGAATAAGTGATTTTCCTACGCGGACGGCTTCATCCATTGCTTTGTAAAGGTCGGGAACCGTGATGTGTTCAAACACATCTAGGCCAACTACGAGGTCGAAGGACTTGTCCTCCCATAAACTGAGGTCACAGATGTCACCACAGTACATGTAGTCTTCGATGCCCTCGGCGCAGTTTTCTACCGCCCATTGACTTATATCCACGCCGACAGCGTCTACGCCTTGTTCCCTGAAGGCTTTAACGAGGTATCCCCGAGCCGCTCCGAGAACAAGGACGGAGCTTAGGCGAGGTATGGTGGATATTATCCGTTTAGCGAGTTCCCGGTTTCTGACTAGGTATGTCTCGTCGTATGGGGCAAAGGGGCCTCTGCCATAGTTGCTACCTTCTGCATGTAGGAAGTATCCTTCCCCATAGGTTTCTGGATCGGCACTACCGACAAACTGTTTACTACTTGAATATTTGATTTCTCGTTTCTTACTCAACTCTACATCTCCTTAGATATAGTTACTTATACCACGAAGGGTAATTGCTCCGCCCCCAGAGGGAAATAATGGCGGAGAAGAAAGGAAGAAAGTGTCAGTTAAGCGTTTAACAACTGAATGGAGTCTCTACCGTGTGTATCCAGAAGATTCCGTCAGGATGCAGACATACGCCGCCATACTTGATGTCGGCTATGATCCACTTCTTCTGGAGACGTGGCGAATACTCTGTCTCAATTGTTATCCCGTGCTTCATCGCACCAGCGAGAGCACCCTTAGCTAACAGAAGCGTCCGGTACGTACCGGATACGCTCCAGTCCCAAGCGGGCAGGATCAGCGTACCCTTGGGGGTTACGTTGATCTCAAGGCCGTAGGCTTGCTCTAGCCTTCCACCTAAGACCACGTCGCGTGCTCCGAAGCGGTTGGCGTAGCTGAACTGGGTGTCCTGCATGAGCGATGCCCATACGACTGGGTGCATGATAACCTTAACTGGGGTGTACGTACCTGCCATCATCGAACCCATTGCCTCAACTATGAGGCTGCCAGCCATTGGGCCGGTGCAGACTAGGGTTCCAGCGTTGGTGCAGCTTAGCGCCACGTTGAAAAAGTAATTGTCAACACATACCTGTAGGCATGAGCCGAGTCCTTCGTTCAGGGCGTCAAGGAGTCCAGTCTGGACGCACTCCATATCGTTTTTACAGATGGCGAGTGCGCATACGTCGTGCTCTAGTGTGATGGAGGGACATGCAATGGTGGGTGCGACTGTTGATGGTTCGTCACAGGTTAGATCAACGCAAACAGCGGGGGCGACGCGGCATATCCGCACGGTGTCGCCGGGCCTGTTCTCGATGTCGTCATACCAGTTTACGAACCAGGCTCCGAGGAACACTGATCCGGGATAGACGTGATCCCGTTCGATCTTGTCGGCCCATATCTCCGGGATACAACAGTTGGCTGCTCCCTGTGCGATGGTGCCGATGGTTTCTACGAGACTCTCGGTTAAACTGTATTCGTGTTCCTTGGTTTTCTCGTTATAGGTTACGATGGAAACGGATTTCACGGGACGCCGGAATTCGTCAGGGGTGAAGTTGTCGCTTTTTCGTTCGCTTATAAGTCTCTCTAGTATCCCTTTTTCATAGTCGAAGTCGACGGGTTTGTTATCTTTAGTGCTTTCGCTGAGGGCTTCTGTCTTTTCCTTCTTGGCAAGCATCTCTTCGAGGGCTGTGAACTTTACGTTGAACTTGTCAACTATCCGGTTCTCCAAGCCTTCGGTGTCGATGTTTACCTCGACGGGAGATTCATTTTCATTAGACAATTTTGTCACCTTTTTTATTTGGGCGTAGTTTAGCGGCGACATGCCCGATTCTAGTCCGCCGGTGTACCATAATGTTTAGCCTTGAGGTCACCATCAAGGATCACCTACTATCTAGTTGGTGATAATGAGTCTACAGTCTAGCCCCTAAAAAGTCGGGGAGGGTTAGGGTTGGGTTATATTATAGATGTCGAAGGTGATTTCCTCGATCTTCGCGGCCTCGGCTTCTGCTTCCCATCCGGTGAGACGCCAGCTTTTGAAGACCAGTGTCCCTGCGATGGTGCCACAGGCGGTGATTCCGCCGACACATACGCCGTATCGTGGGAAGAAGCTGCCTTGGTACTCGGTGCAGTCGTTCAGGAAGAGTGTTAGGAAGTCGCCACAAATAAAGGCTTTCTTTGCGCTTCCCTCAAAGTTTCTTCGTCCTTTGAGGATGCTTGTGGTTGCGTAGGTGCCCATGGCACGGTACTGTGTGGTGTTCCGGTCTCCACTTAACTCTACGCCGAGTAGATGTCCGACGACGGCTCCACCGAAGCTTATGCGTCCGATGAGTCCCTCAACGGGATAGTTTGCTGCCATCCTGTGTCACCTACACCTTCACTTGGACCTTGATTTTCTTCCGGCCCGCTAGTAGTTCGTTGTATAGGCGTTTCAGTTCGCGGTACTCTTCTGTTAGTTTGTCGTATCGTTCGCGTTGTGCTCTTAGATCCTCTTGGAGCTTCATCTCGCGTTTTGCGCCTTCACTTCGTGCTTTGGTGCTGTCATAGATTTCCTGGCTCTTGCCGGAGAGTTGTTCTATGTATAACGCATTTTCGCCTTGTATCTCAGCCGAATTGTTCTCTGCGTCGATGGCCCGCTGTACTGCTTGAGCGCGGAGGGCGGATTCGTCGTTGGCTTTAGTGGTGGCGCGTTTAAGGTTTTCTGTTAGACGGGTTACGAGGGTTTTCTGTTCAGTTAATTCGATTTGTAGGCGATCCAATCTTTCTTTGAAGAGTTTCATGTCTTCTTCGAGAGCCTCGGACTTCACTTTGAAGTGGGCGTTTTCGTTGCTTAGTTTCCGGTTAGCTAGGTCTTCCTTTTCCAGTCGCTCAGTCATTGTAGCAACTTTAGCCTGACTCTCAGCGATGTCGAGTTGCTGTCGTTTGTTGAGTTCATCTTTGGCTAGGCTTTCATTCATAGCGGCGAGTTTGCCTTCGGTTGCGGCTCGTGTTTGCTGTTTCTCAAGAAGCACCTGGTTTTCGAGGTCAACTACTTTTTGGCCCAACACCATGTTTTTGGCTTCTAATTCTATTTCCTTCATTTCAATCGTCCTATCTAGATCTGTTGGTCGATCTCTTGGTCTACCGTCTGTACATACTGAGTCAGCTTTACGGATGTATCCGCCTGTTACGCTGCATTTTCCTACGCCGGGGCCGACGGCTCCTGCGCTGTGTGTGACTGTGCCGTCGCTCCCGGGGGCGGCGGATGCTTGGGTTGTGGTGTTAGTTAGTTCTTCGTAGAACTTGCATTGTCCACAAACGTCCATGCCCTGTATTCCGGTATATTCTTTTAATTGTTTTGTTGCTTCGAGATCAACCTTTTCTGGGGTTGTCATTGTTTTTTCCTTAGTTTTATCTTTCTCCATACTCAAGGATTCTACAAGGCTTCGGCCTAGGGATTCGTTCAGGAATAGCGGCTCGAAGCCGTAGGTTGACGGAACCCCTGGGAGTGTTTTGTCTTTCTCTAGGAGGGCGAGGGCGGTGAAGTTATACCATACTGGAACTTTAGTGCCTTCTGGCGTCGTATATCCTCCTAGTGGATCGCCTTCAATACTTGGATTGACGATCTCTCCATTATCTAGTTTATCTTGGATGTCTTTCTGGTTGTTGTGTATTTTTATTACTGCTTCAACTGCTTTGTCTTCGTATTCTGCCCAAACAACTTTATTATCTGGATGAGGAAGAGTCCGTGAATGGTCGTGGTTGATATTAATTACTGCCCCCGCCATTGTTCGCGCAGACTTTTCTAATTCAACGAGATCACGATAATCATTTTTGTTTGCGCTTAGTGACGCGGTTAATGCTCGAACCTTATAATATTTAGCGTCCTTGTCGTCACGGATGTATTGTATGAGTGGTTTGGTCCATTGGAATGCTTCACATACACCGTTTAGGCATTCTCGTGTCAATTGACTTGCATAACTCTTTGTTTCGTCTAGTCCGTAGGCTTTGAGGAAGGCATAGTATTTTTTGTCACCTAGTTCTTCGTCGTAGAGGTTTATGAAATCGTTATAGAACTGGATGAAGTCGGTGTGTGAGTTAGGGTTCAGTTTCTCAGTGCCCACTATGGTTTCCTTGTGACTGCTGAACCATGACTTTGCTTTACTCATGTTCCAGCCTTTCGCCTTACTGAATAGGTAACTCTGTATACCCCATGTGGCACCATACTTACAGTAAATGGCTTTTATTCCCTGATCATCACTGATGGTGATGGTGCGGCATGTTGACCCGGGCGTCCGGTGCCCACTTCGTATATACTGGTCGGTTTCATCCCACGGCATATGGTACACCTCGTTTTACGGCTCTTAACCGTTTGATACATTCCAGCCATGAAGGGCGGCTTGTGCATGTGGTCCCTGTTCTTACCGATATATTCTCAGCGTAGCAGTATAGTCCACAACAGGTGTGTACGCCGGGGGGTGGAGGCCCAAGGTAGAGACATGTTTGTAGTAGGGGTTTTGGTTTCGGTGGAGTCGGTTTGGGGATGTCCGTGATCTCGTCTTCCAGCAACACATCCTCCAGATAAAGGGGTTCGTCAAAGGTTTCGGTGGATGAGAACTCTACGATTGGTTCAATCTCCAGGTCGGGTGGTTTGGGGTAGACCTGTAGGTAGCGGGTGCATTCGCTCCACAGTTCCTCATCATTACAGATGGCGGCGTCGCCAACCTTCTTCTTCCGTCCTTTGACGACACAGAACCAGCCAGTGCAGCCGGAACAGCTTTTAGACTGTTCGTAGATCAGGAATTCACATCTTGTCATTATATCATCCCACATAGTTTTGCTAATTGAATTATAAACACGAACACTGCGGAGGGTGAGACAACCCACATAATGATCGTTTTCACTGTCTTCAGTTCGGCTCTCAGCGTCGCGTTATCTATGTTTATCTGGTGGTGGCACTCGTTGAGTACGAAGAAACTTTTGCTTAACGCATTATAGTTTCCGGCGAGTTCTGTGACTCGGTCATCTAAACTATTCAGTTTTTCTTTTATTATAGCTACGTTTTGGGCGTTTTCTATTGAATCCATGTTAATCATTCCTTCTATCTACAACCTAGATTCTCTTGTAAAGTCTACCGGTTCTACGTTGCTTGAAGCCACGGCGTAACCAGAACTCTAGTTCCTCGTCGCTCCTAGCCTCCACCTCTACACGGTTATATCCCTGCAATATCAATAGTCTCTGTAGCTCAGTGTATCGTGCCGCCCGTTCACCCCGGTTAACCACGGTGAATAACAGTATGAGTGCCGCCGCCTTAGCGATGGTAGAAAGGTTCGCGCTCCACTGAGGCGCATCTACTAGGAAGCCTGTGCCAGTTATCTTGGGTACGAGTTCAGGTTGCACTTCTTCAGGCACTCGTATTAATTCAAACCTACATCTACAATTTTGATGGGCGGGCAAAGGGGGAAGGAACTGCCCTTTCCGATACACACGTCCCTCCAAGGGACCGCATATAGGACATACACGTTCGTCTCCCATCGTCACCCATCGAACATAGTTGATGCCCGCCGATTGTCCGTAGAACATGAGGCTGTTGTTTACTACTTTATAGGTGAAGTTCTGTGAAAGCATCTCTATACGTTTAGCGATGCCTTGTGGGGTTCGCCAGTAGTCGCTTGTCGCCCGTTTCTCGTATAGGCTGTTACAGTGTGGGCAGGTACAGTTATTGGCGTGTGTCATCTATTATTGCCTCGAAGTCGCGTATTGCTTGGTCCCGCCAACCGTCGAGGCGTCTCTTATCTTCGGGGGTGAGGGATACATTGCGTTTCAGGTTGTAGCCGAGGCGTCCCCGTGTGAGGCTGAGGAGTGTGTGGTAGTGGTCGTCGATTATTCTTGTGCTCATCTGTTTGGCGCGTACCTTATCTATTATTCCGAAACGGTAGTTGAGTTCTACTCCTTTGAGGCGTCGGGTGAGGTCGGCTGTCTCCCTGTCCTGGGTGCCTATGTCTACCTTGATTCTTCGACTCATGTTGTTTTTACCTTGTGTGCTATATATTTTAGGCATATTCCTAGTAGATGAGGTTTACAGGTTAAGGCTACTCCATCAGGGGTGATGAACGATATTTTCATGAAGATACATAGTTTCCCCACAAAGTCGGCGTTTGCGATGGTCATGAAGTCTGTGTGGTGTCCTATCCACCCACTTGCGCTAGTATATGTGTCGTTCTGTGTTTTAGGGCTGTTTGCGTGGCTTCCTGAGACCGGGTCTCCTTCGGCTGCGGTCTGGTAGTCTATCTGGACTTTTACTTCTTTTGCGTTGTCGTCTACGCCGCCGTCGTTTGTCCACACGGCGTTGATCTGTATGTTTTCGCCGGAGACTAACTCCCAGGGAACCGGAAACTTGTAGGTCATGAAGTCGGTGTTTAGTGTGAAACTGTAGAGGGTGAGGTTATCTTGGTCTACTACGGTGGGGGTGTTCGCCGCTGGTCTTCCGAAGGCTTCGGCTTCTATGGAGAGAAGTATTTCTCCTTCTTCGGTTGCCTTATATGTTTGCATGCCCCATAGGAGGCGATCGCCTAGACTGACAAGACTTTCTCGCACTATACCCGTGTAACTCATCTGGGTTTCACATTTCCTTGGACTTGGTTCTCTTTACCCAACCTAGGCGTATCAACAGTTCTGGGATGATATATACCGGTAACGCGAATGCGAGGACGGGGAGGACGATGTCTAGGGTTGTCATTGTTTATCTTGAAGTATCATAACTCAGCGGTCTTGGCGAACCACAACGTAGTCAAAATCTACATATTTTGTGGCATCTTCTAACGTTGTAACAGCTAAATATGGTTGTAGGTAATCTCCTGCATCAGCGGGAATATTGGTAGTAACTGGACTATTACTACACTCTACACCATCTATATAAAAGTGAACCTCGCCGGTTGGAAAAGCCTCTATACGAAACACATGATAATCAGTGTCAGGCGCTACGCCGGAATCCACATTAGTTGTAGCACCGTCATCCCTCACGTAAAGTCTATAACTAGCGTGCGCCCCCGAGTTAAACCAAAACGAAATTAAATTAGTTACATCAAACATAAGTCTATACTGTATTTGAATATTTGAAGCGGTTTCGAGTTTAGCTCTTATCTCTATAGTTACTTTCTTATCTACGTGAAGTATTCTACTATTGTTCCAATCAATATAATAAGTGTCATTTGTCACTGCCCCCGTGGTTATCCGTGCTATTCCGCCTATCTGTCCATCAACTACAGCAACACTACCTGTACCAGCCCCACGCCACTCACCCTGTACTTGGTCTCCGAGGAAGTGGTCGCCCCAGAAGAACTTATCCATCGCCGAGTCTAGGCACACCGGCTCATGAGTCTTAACACTCAACTTTTATCACCCTTTGAGCTAAAGTATCATAAGTCATATTTCCTGCCTCACCACACAGTAATCAATATCTAGTTGCTTTTCTGCCGCTGCTTGAGTTTCTATGTAAAGATACGGCATAAGATACTCCGATGGAATATCCGTTGTTACTGGACTGTTCCCACATTCAATGTTGTCTATGTAAAAGTGTACCTCGCCCGTCGGGAAACACTCAATGCGAAAAATATGATAAGAAACATCTGTTACTATTCCGCTATCAGCGGATGTTGGCCCAGTTGCATCATCCGTCTCTATGAGCCAATTATTCCCAGCACTGTCATCAAAACGGAACCTTATCATATGTGTAGCATCATACCACAACGCCAACCATGCTTCGGCATCATCAACAGAGGATAACGTTGCCCTTACTTCCATAGTGACTTTCTTTGATGCTAAGAGACTGCGGATTGGTGTACCTCCACCCCAATCTATTCTAGCCACATCATTCGTAGCGTTCGTTGGAGCACGTAACCTATATACACCACCTGTTTGAGCATCAACGACTGCCCCAGCCCCAGTACCGACAACAGTTAACGCCCACTCATCCTGCAACTGATCACCGAGGAAGTCGTCCCACCAGAGAAGGCGGTCTTGGAAACTGTCTATCGAGTACGCTTCATGAACCTTAACGCTCAAAGGCTACGTCTCCTCGTCGCTTACTACGGTTCGTTCAAAACTGTAGACTAGTCGCAGCCACTCAGGAAGCGCATCCAACGCCGCCTGACGCTCCGAAGCGGATACATCTGCATCCTTAAAGGTGAAGCTGAAGGTGTGAAGCCCAGATTTACCCATCTCATCAGGTCGCCTAGCGATGGCGGATTCGATGAGGTCAGCAAGCTTCTCAGCGGTTATCTTCATCGTGTAACGGTACTTAGTCACAGCAACTCAACTCCAAACCACTTGGTGTCCCCTGAGCCTCTGATCCATTTAACCATCCTGTTAGGCGTAAAGTCACTGTACTCCACCGCAACGCTGTGACCATCACCTCTACTCACGGTAGTAGGCTCCGCGATCTCGCCTGTCACAATCTCATAGTTCTCGATGCTACCGTATTGTTGCATCCCCCATAACAACCGGGTTCCTAGGCTGACGAGGTTCTCACGCACTGCACAAGGGTAAGTCATGTGAACCTATACCCCCTTGTCAGGTAGTATTCAAGCACCACCAGGATGCCGTCCCAGCTTTCACTCCACGGGCATGGTGCGTCGACGGCTGCCGCTGGGTAGACTTGACTCATTCGGTATAGTATCCGGTCTCCGAATGTGGTTATGTTGTTTCTGCTTAAAGGCGCGCTCATTGTTTAACTTTCCTTTACTTCTTTCGTTGTCTCCAGACTAGGGTATAGCCACTCCATAATGTTAACCGCCCCCGCAAGATACAGTGACTCGGTGAATGGCTTCACGGGGATGGCTGCCAAGTATATGCACTCGTTGAAACTGTGAACTGGGTCGGCGTCTATGATTAATTGTTCCTCGAACGGCTTCTCTATTGCCCCCATGAGCAATAGGTGTGTGAGGAACCGGGTCCGCTTATACACGCGGATGCGCTCAACCTGTCCTGCACCCGCCGTTGTGGGGGAGACGCTGGGGGTAGAGAGGGCGAACCCGTATCCTTCGAATGCCTCTTCATCAAATAGGAGGGACATGGCTTCACCTATGGGTTACTATATAATCCAGTACACCAATAAACACTGATACTGGGCTCGGCTTTACCTCCATCATCCATCGTTACAAGCGTGAACCCGGAAACCGTTTTTGTCCCAGTCTTCACGTTACACATGGTGGCATCTATGCTTTCACCGGCAGTTAACTGTATGAAATAACCTGTGCTTCCGTAACTAGTGTTGAAAGATACGGTGGCTTCGCCTGATCCATTGCTTGTAACGATCCCAGATTTATCGACTAGGCCGCCTCCACCTCCCCCTGGATGGGTGTGAAGTGTTGTGCTGTCTCCGCCTACGAGTTCTGGGTGGGCGACTTCAACACTCTGTTTAGTCACCGTTATTCAGCTACGTCTTCATACTGTATCTTCAGTTTTCCCGTTGCGTCACGTTCGATGCTTATGACCTTGTATTCGCCTGTTGTGGGGTCAGTTACCACTATTCCACGTTCAGTGTCGCTTAACGCTATGATGAGGTCACGCACCTCTACACCTGTTTGGTCTATGGTTGCGTTTTCCTCTACTCCGCTGAGCTTTGTTTTCTCGGTGTCCGTGTATGTTTTGTTGGTTGAGCCTTCACTGATCTTATCTAGATCGGTGAAGCCGACTCGGGTTATTGTTGCGGTGGCGGCGTTAACTTTACCCACGATCTCGTCATCCGTATAGCTCGCCGCGTTTGGGTCAAGCACAAAACTTTGTTTAACCAATTCTTTTCACGTCCCTTTATTCTCCATCATCATACTCTATCTTAAGTTTAGGATTACCGTTCTCTACTACAACATATAGGTTTGTAACTTTATAGGTTCCATCCTCGGGAACAGTTTTCGGTGTCTCTAACTCTAAGACACCTACTAGAACGTTCCAGTCCTCCGGCGTGATCTTCCGTCCGCCGGGAACCCACTTATAGATTGGGGTCATACTAACTCGTTCGCCACCACGCCTTTAATGTCTATGATCGCCTCAAGTGGCCCAGCTTTGACGTTGTCGCCCCACCGCCACGACACATAGAACTTATGCACTTTCGCCATGCCTAGGGGGTTGAGTGCTCTGCCGTTTCTGATGATTAGCGTTACGTCTCGGCGGTCTATGGGTTGAGCCGTGATCTCCAGGTTCTCTATGGTTCCGGTGCTCTGGTTTTCTAGGTAGAGGACATACGTCTTCTCTTGCTCTACATCTAGGTTCCCAAATCTTAGGTATGGTACTTCTTTACCGTCCTTGACGGTGGTTAGTAGCGGCGTCTTCAATGCTTCGTCGACGTAGATGCCAACGTATTTAGACATCTTCCATCAGCCGCTCTTCCTCTTCGTCCTCTACCGGCTCCTCTTCAGGTTCCTCTTCCTCTGGTTCTGGCTCAGGTTCTTCCTCCGGCTCGGCTTCGGGTGATTCGTACCCTAGTTCACCGAGGTCGAGCCCCATCAACTGAAGCAGCCGAGCTAATTGTTTAGGGCCGATAAGACCCACCGTGATGGCGGTGCTTACGATGTTCTCCATCTGTAGGTCTTCCGCCCCAGTAGTTTCCCGTCCCCACACCATCTTAGGCTCTGCGTCCAGGTTGTTGGCTTTCATGAGGCGTCTGAAGAAACCGGCTTCTACGCCGCGTTCCACGTTTCGCTGGATGCTGTTGATGTTGCGGTCCACGATGGTTGTAAGCTCTTTGGCGCTGGCCAGGGTCGCGTCCTTCCAATAGTAGAGGTCCGGTGAGTAGAGTCCCTTGTAGATGAGTCTATCTATGTGGTCGATGTAGCCCTCATATCGTGTGTTGCCCTGTATCTCAACGATCTGGGCCACGTTTGCGAGTTCACCTTCTTCCAACCAGCCGAGTACGAGGTCTTCGTCCACCTCTTTCTGCCCGAGCAGTTCTTTGAGTCCTGCGGGGTCGCGGGTGGTTTTCCAGATGATGTCGGGGAACATGCGTTTCTCTATGATTTTGGAGATGTTGGTTATTGCGACGTGTTTGGTGGTGAGCAGTGTTTCAACGGGTTTGATTATGCTTGTGCCGGTAGGGTCGTTGGCTATCTGGTTGTGGATGAATAAGGTTATGTATTCTCCTTTTATTGTGATGTCGCTCTTTCCGGCTTCCGGGTTTTTCTGTATGATCTTGTTGACGGAGCCGTCATCGTTCATCACTATCTCTTTAATCGTCTTCGGGTGAATGATCTTGAGGGCACACTTGCTTGGGAACTTGTTTATCCTTGTGTCGACGCAGACGAACCCCGCTATCAGCATGTTCTTGCAGACGTTGGGTAGGAACGTGTCGAGATTCATCTCTTTGCCGAATTCGTCGACAAGCTCCTTAGCTTTCTCTGGCTCCTCTTCCTCTATGGTGGTGTGGTATCCTTGACCTACTGCCGCCTCGGCTAATCCGTTTATGGATGCGAATACTACGCCGTCTGTCTCATACCATGTGTAGAAACCGCTGAGCCCCTTGACTTTGGTGGTTGTCCCTTGACTTGTGGCTTCCCTGAAACTGTGTCGTTCCTTCATATAGTAGCTAGGAACTCGAACACCACTCACGGGATGAGATTCGCGGATGGATGGGGTTTCATGTGGAAGCGGAGTCCGTGGCCCTGCGATGCGTGTGCTTATGGCTTCGATTGCTTTGAATACTCTGTTATCGGTCAACTTGTCTCTCCTTAAACCGTTTTATCACTTCTTCTACTTGATCTAGAGGTGATGGCTCTACGAGGTTCTCTGTTCCACATACGAGACATATATATATCATGGGGGGACAAGTAGGACACGCCTCGAACGGGATAGCTGACCCGCACCGGCTACAGCGTTGATTCACGGGGGTTCTCCCTCAACTCGTCTCTTACCCGTTTGAATAGGTCGAACGCTAGTTCTTGGTTCCAGTTAGTCACCGTTATCTGCCTTGTCTCGCTAAGCCCCTCGGAGACACTTATGGTGATGTCGTTGACGTTCCGGTTGATGGTCTGTTTCCCTAACTCGTTTTTGGGGAGGTGTAATGCTTTCCGTATTTGTTCAAACATGTTATTCACTCTAGAAATCCGTGTTCCTCTCGCCACGTATTACCATTAGTGCGGAACACATATGTGCAGGCTTCACATAATATGATCTTGCTATCGGGCCGCCCCTCATTCAAGCCCGCTGGCCCTATACGTATGAGGTAAATAACCTCTTTACATTTGGGGCAAACTATGAAGTTGAAGCTCATATCACTATCTCCCGTTTACGGTAAACTGTGGTGCCCTCTATTCGCCCCGGACGATCCTTAGCCCCCATCAACCCGTATCGAAGTCCGTCGGTTGCGTGGTCGTGTTCCTTCTTCTCTGCGTCGTATATCTGAAGTTCCTCGATGAGGTTCACACATTCGGGGGAAACGTAGAGTCGGTGTTTTCCATCTCCCGCGTCCTTGAGTCTGCCGCCTATTTCCCTTATGCCGTCATCTCGTTTGGACTTGTTAGGCTTGGCGTCTAGGTGTGCCCGGCGTAATGCGGTGATTGTACGTGGCTCAGAAGAGTCGCACCAGAAAGTTCCTTCCCCATGCTTTTCTTTCATGAGGTCACACTCAGTTATTAGATCATCTTCACTTAGTTGAGAATCATAAACTTCTTCTATTGCGAACGCCCGGTCGTCACCATCCATAGCTATGGCTATGACGGCGCTGGGGTTTGTCCACCCAAAGTCGACACCATATACGAGTTTCCTTATTGCGTCCGGGTCATAGTATTGTTCAAAGCCCTGTACGTGGATGGTATAGTCGAAGTCGAAGCTCCCCGCGCCGACATCCGCGAACAAGCCCTCGACGAAACGTTTATATAGGCCGCCGGTGTGGGCGCGTTTCACCGCCGCAATGTAGTCGGGTTTCAGGTGAACGTTATCGTCGAGACGCATCCTATATAGGTTGGATTGGGGGTCATGTTTCTGGGGGTGCTCGAAGAAGTTGAATAGGGGGCTGCCAGGTGCATCTGGTGTGGTTGTCACCCAGGCCCCGATGGGGTGCTCGCCTCCGCTTCCACGGAGACGGCGCTGAATAACGCGCCACGCTAACTCGAACTTCTTGATGAGCCGCGCCTCGTCGACGTGGATGAAGTCTATGTTCGGTCCCTCGGCTCGTTCTGGGTCGTCGAGGCTTCCCATCCATAGTGTGCTGCCGTTTTTGAATGTGAGTTTCATGTCGCCTCTATTGTAGTTGGCGACGGTGGGGTTTGACTCCATAGGGAAGCCGAGGAGCCTCTCAAGGGTGGGTAATAGAATTCGGCGAACCATCGGGTATGACGGCTCGAAGACGTAGCCAACTATTCCCGGATAGGTTAGGCACCAGTAGAGGTCTTCCACGACGCCCGCAAACGTTTTACCTGAGCCGGTTCCGCCGCAGAGGAGTCGATACTTGTATTGGTGGCGTTCACGGTGAAACGGTTTCTGCGTCTCATGTGGACTATACGCTATCTTGAGACTCATCCTTCATGTCTCTGTCGAACACTACTTTTATTGTCTGAGTTCCCTCAGTATATACCTCGGCTTTAGTGGTTATACCCTTCGCGTAGAGTTTGCTCATCTCTTTATACTTGGTGTTATCATCAATGTCATGAGACTTATGTAACCGAAGTAGCTCAGTCTCGATCCATTCAAACCAGTCACCAGACTCCCGCATCTCCCGAATGTCGCGGCTAATGGTTTCACGAATAACACCACACGCCTCCGCTATCTCGTCCTGAGTGTACTGTGCAATGTTGTCTTTGATGTATTGTTTTCTCTTCTCTTTGGTGAGTCGAATGGTTTTACTTTGTGACATTTGTGTCACTTATTCTTCTATGTGGCGTTGAAGCTCTCCCTCGCCACGAGGATCACTGAGGACAAGTCCGCGTTCTAGTTGAAGGTGCTCATATATGATTACGTTCTCGTATTGTTCGTGCAGTTGCTGGTTTATCTGGTCTGGCGTGAGGACGTTGATGCTCTCCGCTTTTTTGAGGTCTCGGTAAGCGGCTTTGCTGATGAGTCTGTTGACGTATCGGCGTTGCTCTGCTTCTCCGCTGCGATGTCCTCTGCGGGTTTTACGCGTCAGATGCTTCACCGATCTAGGTTTTCCCACCACGTCTTTAGACCAGTTCTTCTCCAGATAACTTTTATCAGTTTATCTATTACCCCGATTAATCCCGGTTTCACGATGAAAACCAGATATGCGTTTTCTCCTATTTCTGGGTCTATTCCCCAGAATACGTTGAGGAGGGCCACGATGGTGGCCGCGAGTAGTGTAGATAATAGTTTTTCTGGTTGGAATCCTTCATCTGTTTGTCTTGAGAGATACCCAAAGACGGCCCAGAGGAAAGCGTAGAAGAGTGTCTTTATAATTACCCATGTTAAGTCCATGTTATCACCTATCCCGCGCTTAATAGATATGTCTAAGGGAGGCGGGAGTGTATATTCCCTGTACATAGGGTTGGGATACTATCTTATAACTTTATTGGTTGTGTATTGGTGGTATGTTATGAGTATATTGGTAGTGTTGGGTGGGTATTTGGTTGGTTCCATAAGTCTTTTATACTTGTTTGCGTATGGTTTGTTTGGTTGAAATGATGTTGACGGGGTTGCTGGTTGTGGTTGGGGCAATACAGGTTTCGCTTGGCATGGAGTATTGTGGATACCTGCTTAGGTGGCCGGATACCTATTATTATTGGGGTGACATCGTGGGGCTTTTCTTGGGGGGGACCGTGTCTATTGCCCAGGCGTTTATGAGGGTTAGGGTTTTAGCTGAGGCTAGGGGGGGACGTAGGAAACGGATATCATAGTGTTCTACATCTTTGGGACGTTGGCCGTCACTTGGGTTGAGGCTAGTCATACTTTTCCCCATTATCTGTGATTCGTAAACCTTAAATACTTGTTAAATATATGGTTATGTGAAGAAAAATGGATGAAAAATATTATATGTTAATAGACTTGAACGAAGATGGGTTCTATCACCTTGAAGAATTTAGCACCATCGAGGAGGTGGATTCCTATCTTAAAGAGATAGGGGAATCCGATTATGAAAGAATCCTAATTAAGGGTTCAAAGATCGGAATCAAAAAAATCTTTGTTGTGGATAAACAATGACAAGATCAACTTTAGGTATACCGAAAGATGAGTTAAAGGAACTTAGAAAAGCGGCAAAGAAGGTAGGAACGGCCATGGGTGGGAGAAGTGCGCTTAAAACCTTGGACTTAATGGAGACACGCATGAACCAATTGCACGTCATGAATGTGCTTCTCAGGTTTATGGAAGACAACCCAGAATACAGAAACCAGTATCTCGTAGATGATATGAAACTATATTTAGATTCTATGATAGTTGACATTGAAAGGTGATAAAAATGAGTTACATGGATAACTGCACGGCCTGTGAAGATAAGGCACGAGAACTTGACTTCGCCCAGAACCAGCTTGACGAGATTAGAAAAACCCTTGAATATTACCAGAACGAGTGTGATCATTGGGACTGGAATAACTTGATAGATGATATATTGGAGACGCTTGAAAAATGACTTGGAGAAACTGGGTAGCGAGAATCCTTAAACGGCTTGGCTTCAAACCCTGTTATTCACATAACATAGGCGGCGGCCTAACCTGTGGGTACGGGGAGCTTGACGATAACGGGTTCTGGCAATACCCCTTATTCGATCATAAGGAGAGATGAAAAAATGACTTGTTTTAAATGTAAAAAACGACATGTGTGCTTCATAATACGAGAGTTTGAGAGTACGGTGAAAAAGACTTATCCTTGGTGGGAACCTCCGTTTGAAGCCATATATGATTTCGTTTATGGACATTGCCCCCAATTCGAGTTAATGTACGATTATGATACTTGAGGTTAAACAAAGATGGGAATAGAAATTATTTTACTAGTGTTCGGATTCATAACAGGGTATGTTTTCTGTCTCTGGTTATCCACATTACAAGATAGAAGTAAAACACTAGAACCAATAACTATGGATTGCTACGACTGTCTTAAGAAGATAGCTCCACCAGAGTTCTCATTCTACGGAGGACTATGTAAAGAATGCTATCAGGTTAGACACCCAGAAATATTAGTTGGTGCAGAACAGTGATAGAATCTTCTTTATATATGGCATCTACTAACCCAGACAAAGCACTTCCGGCATCAGGAAGTGTATGTGGTCTACCCGTTCAGTCCACCAAAGAAAAGATGTATCTTACGTGGATGGTTCCCACCTCCTTTCTCGTAGTAGAACCAAAGTTAAGTCTTTATTGGTTGAGTCTTGAGGAAGAATGTGTGGACGTTGAGTGGATAATTAAATATAGGTATTATAATCAAGAATCCTATTTGGGTTATTTTAACGAATTAGGAATACCAATAATTAATTATGATGATGGCATTTCTGAACTATATACAGTTACATTAAAAACAACGAACTTGGCTGAGAAGGACATCATACAAAAAACAATACCCTATATTTTCATCAAAAAGGACCGCCAAACAGGAACGGTGGTTCTTATGGAAATACAAGCTAAACCACATATCGATGGTGTTTACTTTATGGGTTCAGAAATACGGTATACAGAAGAAGACCGGCCTAGAGAACCGACGGGCAGAAAAAGAACATACAAGGAAAAATATGATGAGGACGACTATTATGATCCAGAGTATGATAGTTGATACTAAACAGTGATAGAATGAAGAAAAATGCTAGAATATTAGATGCCACGGCCGCTAACAGAACTATCTGGAAAACAAAAGAGTCTCCCCATATTTTTTGGATAGACATAGAGGATGATTTGACTATAAAACCGGATAAGATAATGGATTGTAGAAATACAGGTTTTGATGAGGGTGTGTTCCATACAATATATTTTGATCCACCACATGAATTTGGAAGAACAAAAAACACTTCGGTTTATACCACACCAAACACATCCAAGTTAACTGAAAAATGGCCTAATATAAAAAGAACTGTTCATTGTTATTATGGTGCAGATAAATATAAGACAAGAAGCGATTTAATGGAGTTTATATTTCAATCCCAACAAGAGTTCAATAGGATTTTGTCAGATGATGGCCAACTTTGGTTAAAGTGGAGTGAGAATAGAATAAAGCTAAATGAAATATTGGGTGTGTTTGTCGGATGGACAGAAATGATGAGAATTCCTATAAAGACCCTTAGTGAAAACGCCACGCCTAGTTATTGGATTATGTTGATGAAACAACACACAGCCCCAAGACAGGGAACTTTATGATAGTTCTATTTAAAGTGTCACAAAATGAAACCAATACTTGACGCGACGGCGGGAAACAGAATGATGTGGCCGGTAAAGGATATGCCTTTTGTTGTTTTTATGGACAAACGGACTGAAGATTTAACTATTAAACCAGACATCATCGCCATGTGGGAATATCTACCTTTTAGAGATGGAGCCTTTAAATCGATAATATTCGATCCTCCTCATTTAGTGAGAAGCACGGGATACACAAACAAAATGAGTATAATTAAAAATTATGGGTGTTGGACAAGAAAAAAAGAGATAGCCCCAACATTATTTAAAGCAATCAAAGAGTTTGCTCGCGTTGGGGGCATCCTTTGTTTTAAATGGAATGAAAACCGCGATGTACCTACTTTATGGCAATTATACTCAGTTTTTAAGGGGTTTTGGAGAGAAATTCATAGAGTTAGTTATAGAACAAAAGGATCGGGTTATATTCGGGGAACTACGTGGTGGGTTACTTTCGTAAAATCTTAGTTGTGTTAGAACAGTCATAAAGGTTAAATAGTGGATAACCCCCATTTAATCTAAAGGAGAACGGACATAATGGAATCACCCGATCCTTGGGATTTAGCAGAATCAACAGGCTTCCCAACAGACGAAGAACTACGATATAGGGGAGAAGACCCAGAGATTGAAAATGGATGCCCTCTTTGTGGTAAATCGCTTGATGATGAACCTTATGAATGGGATGAAGAAAACAAGATTATGGTTCACTCTAAATGCTTGAAGGAAGCAAGAGAATACCTTGCGTCCATAGCCTCAGATATTAAGAGGATAGATAAATCAAAGTGCGAGTGGTCAATAAATCCTGAATCCCATTGTCAAACAATGTGTAAGTCTGATTATCAAGAGGACTATAAAAAATGTGCCGACTTTTGGCTGTTGCCGAGGAAAATACTATGACAGAGTCTTACTTTATTAAAAAAAGAGAGGAATATATGAACAACCCCAGTGATTCCAAACTGGAAGAATTAGAGTTCATTCAACAAGAGAGAAGGATCCAAACCCCTGAGAAATTCATTCAAGTTTCCATTTTCAAACACAGCGTTAGGACGTAGCTCTCCTTTATCTTACTTGTACTTGAAGTATCATAAACGTTGTTTTTGGGAATAGAAAAAGTTATAAGCGTGTTTAACCTTTTTTAGTTAGTATGAAGCCGCTTATCGTTAATCCTAATTATATGGCTTTGGTCCCACGCCCAACGAAGGAAGAATACGCATCACTCGAAGCTAATATCGTCGAAAAAAAAGAAGCCACCGAACCCATCATAATTAATCAAAACGACATGATTCTTGATGGACATACTCGGTATGAGATATGTATTAAACATGGGTGTTTCTATCGAACAGATATTAGAGAGTTTGATTCTGAACTTGATGAGAAAATATTTGTTATCGAATCCAATATTCTTCGTAGACACCTTTCCTCCATTCAGAAAGCCCAACTTGCAATAAACCTTGAGCCGTTATACGCTGAGAAAGCCAAACAAAGACAAGAAGCAACGATACCCCTTGAAGGCGAAAAAGGTTTTCAGCCAGTGTTAGGTTCAAATGAACACCACATTAAGTCCCGTGATCAGGCGGCTAAAACCGTAGGACTCAGCCCAACAACATACCACCGAGCCAAAACAGTAATAGAGAAAGCACCAGAAGAACTTAAAAAACAAGTCCTCAGCGGAGAAACAAGCGTATCCAGAGCATACAAAGAAATAAAGAAAATAGAAAGAAAACAAGCAAACGAAGAACTAAAAGAGGAAGTAAAACAACTCGCACTCCCGAATGGAAAATTTGAGGTAATCGTGATCGACCCCCCGTGGAACTATGGAACAGAGTATGACCCCGATACTAGACGCGTGGCGTCACCTTATCCAGAGATGTCCATAGAAGAAATTATGAATATGGAGATTCCAGCAAACGAGGAATCCTGTATGTTATTCATGTGGACAACCAACGCCTTCATGCACGACGCTTACCACATCATAGAGAAATGGGGGTTTGAGTCAAAGACGATCCTTACGTGGATAAAAGATAGAATGGGGATTGGGTACTGGTTGAGGGGAATCACCGAACACGTAATCTTAGCGGTAAAAGGCAAACCAAAATTTAAATTAACCAATCAAACCACGGCACTTCACGCTAAGAACCTAGGACATAGCATAAAACCACCTGAGTTCTATGACTTTGTGGACGGATACGTTGAGGGAAGAAAACTGGATTACTTTGCGAGAAAAGACAGAGAAGGGTGGGAAACGTTTGGAACGATGGAGCAGGAAAAATAATGGGTTTTCCTGAACTTACAGAAAAAGAACTAGATGATCTTAAAGTCGTTGGTGGTTATAAATTACATAAAAACTGTTTATGTTTAATCGTTGAAGCACCAAGTGACAGAAACTATCCCCCAGACATAGCAAAAAAAGATAAGCGATATCTTACTGGCATCGTGTGGACGTTTCCCTTTGATTACCAGCTCGAAATGTTGGAATACGTGATAGATAACAAAGTGAGAGACGGTCCGAGAAGAGAATACATAGGAAAAGTTGAAACTCTTTTGGAAAAACTAAGACCACTAGAAGGGAACGGGATTCAACTTTCGGAATCGGAGTATGAGGATTTAGTTTCATAAGTTAAGGGGGTGATGAAATGGAAGTTAAAATTGAAGAAATAAAACTAGAACTCGAAATCGCAAACCTACAAAGCGAGATCACAAAAAGGGAACTACAAAAAGCGGAATTACAGATCGAACTAGCAAAACTACAATCACGACGAATAAAAGCCCAAAACGCGAGATTACAAGCCGAAATAGATAGGATGAGGGCACAACTACAGCCTCAATCCTCACGCATACCTATCACGGAGACGATAAAAAAGAAATGAATTTTTCTTATAGTTTGTTATCAAAAGAGATTTTTATGTTTTGTTGCCATTTTGGTTTAAAATATTTCTGTCCTATCTCATACATTTCATCAAAAGATAGAAGGTTACTTTTTGTATAATTACATCTAAGACAAGATAAGACGAGGTTCTTTTCTGTGTATCCTTTATCATTATCCATACAATCCAAAGTTAGATTTGTGCATTTATTATTATATATGTCATCAACAACACTTAAAAGTTCTTCAGGGATATTACAATATACACATTTCTTTTCTTGAGAAGCGTACCATTCTAAAAACCAATTTAACGATATTTTAAATGGTTTCATTCGTGGATCATTGTGTCTTCTATAATAAGTTTGACGAGTTTTAGCACATTTATAAATTCCTCTAGGGGTATGCCTATATTTTTTCCCTAGCGTATAAGTACATTTCTTACAATAGAATGCGTGCCCATCTTTACTATTTTTGTCTTTATGAAAGTCCCAAATTGGAAGTGTTCTATCACAACGTTTACAATACTTTTCACTCATGGTGTTGCACCGAAATCATTATATATAAGGTATCTTATAACTTTATTGGTGTGGAGAAACTCATATATTACTTATGGGTTGCACCAATCTCCACACCACCCTAATTATCAAGTATCAATAAAGTTATAAGATAGTAACAGTTATAAGTAAGGGATGCTTCACCGGCAACCCACCGATCTAGAGATAAGAAACCGCATCGAAGCCGTCAAAGACAAACAATATCGCTTCGCCTACATGTACCAGTATGAGACCCTGGGGCGCATTAGCGAAGTCGCCGGAAAATATATGCCAAGCCGAGACGACCACATCATAATAGAAGTCGAGGGCGAAGAATTTGTTATGTTTATCGTCAAGACCGCTAAGCGTAAAGGGATGTTGCGCCCCTGTGCTCGCCCCTTGAACTTGGAATATGATCCGTGGGCAAAGAAGGTTCTTGATTACATCGAGTCTGGGGGTGTCTATCCATTTAGTTTACATGAGAACGTGGCGACTAGCAAGACCTACGCGATGAATGAAGCTAAACAAGCGTTTAAGGGCATGTATTGGCCCATGAGTGACTATACTAGAAGCATTAAAAGATCGTACACCAAAGACATGGTTAAAACTCAACGATGGGGCGATGATGGGTACGAAGAATACCTTGTATTCTTTCCTGACGGCGAGCGTTCTTGGACCAAGGACTTAGAATACGCAAGCGTTGGCGAAAAAGTTGATCCTAGATGGAAGCCTGTAACGAGTCATGTCTTGAGGAAAATTAGTTTACAAACGGTTATGAATGACTATGGTTTTGATCAGGTTGATGGAGCCTATTTTGGTGGATGGACTATTAGCGGTCAACGTATTGGTGTGTCTCAAGCAATGGGTAAACACTACATGTATATGGATTTACGTGAAAGCCGAGTAGCACTTCCTCAGCTTGAGAAACAGGCTAGACGGTACGCCAAGAAATTGTTGGTTAAATACGTAACCTTTTTAAACTCTTAAAACTATCCCTATGTGGCATGACGCTACTGGAAGATCTGTTCTGCTATAAACTAAAACATAGGTTGGAAGCCACTGAAGCGGGGTTACGGCTCACACAGAAAGAATTAGAAACACAGAAAAAACTCACAGAAATGAATAAGAAAAACTATGAGATGCTATCGAAACAAGCGTTAATGTATCGCACCCGCATCGAACACATGCAACAGGCACTCGACGAATCCATACAGATACCAGTTCTCAGCATCCACACCGAACCCGAGTGGTTGTTCGACCCATACGACCTGATATGGCCAGTCAATGATGTGCTGGTCGCCGACGAGGAATACTATGCGCTACCCTATGATACCTGGATGAAGATACTGCCCCCGATACAGGTGGAGACCGTGAAGGCACGCGGAAAATGGGTTAAAGAGATAAGCGATTGCGACAACTTCGCCACAACCATGTATGACTTTATGAGTATCCTTTTCCTTAAGGCGGGGCTCAAACGTCAGGGAGGGTTCATGGTGGTTTGGAGCCGTACACACGCGTTTAATGCCTTCATTGATGTCGACGGAAAGTCTTATATATATGAGCCTCAGAATGGTAGTATTGTGGGGCGTCTCGACGAGGGCTCCGGTAGCTACATACCAAGGAAGATATGGTTCCCAGGAACCACTCCTTATACTTTACAAGGAAGAAAGAAAAATGAAGAATAATACGGAAATATTCAATCATGGATACGTGGCTGGGTACAATCAGGCTCTCGTAGATAAGGGGTTTATGACCCAAGCTGAGGCAGATAAAATCCTTCTTACGTTTGATAGTTCTAATCAAACAATGAAAACGGAGGAAGGATAAATGAAGTGCCCTAAATGCGCATCAGAAAATACGGAGTTCTATGGCACTGAAGCAAGGGATTCTATTTATAAATGTAATGATTGCGGAGAGAAGTGGTTTCCACATATGGAGTTTTTCAAATCTCTTAAGGGTCTAAATCAAAAAGTTTTTGGAGACTTACCTTTTAGCCCCGCTAGTTTGGTATGCCCAAGCCTCAAACTATCTAATACTTCTGAGCAAAGACGGAGAGAGAAAAACAATGAGTTTTGAAAGCTTTCGTTGCATGATAGAATCTGAGGATGATCCTGTAGAGGGGCCAGCTACTTGTTACTACCCTAACTGTTGGCTTGACGAATGTCCCCATAAACAGGCTAGAGATGAATTAGAGTTTATTCACAGAGAATATGGTGATGCTGATCCTAATTCACTTACTAGAGATGCCCTGATTCTTAAAATAAAAATCTTGGAACAAAAACTTGACAGTTTATCCGAAACAAAGATAGATGGTGACCCCAATGAGTAACAAATGGCTTAGAAACGTTTGGTATGTTAATACTGTATGGATGTTTTCAAACGCCGTGCGACACCTATTTATAACAGAAAATGTTACATTGGAGGTATTATACATCCTCTCCGCTTGTTTATCCGCTGCTATAGCAGGAGCAGTTGACCATGAGTGATACTTCATACCCAACTATCAAACTCTGTAATGAGGACTGTAACCATTGTCCAATCATAATGCACCCTAATAGCAGAATGCTCACCTATATTCTTAACAAAGCCTACGATAAGTTCGGTGATGAGTTCTACAAGATAGTGGAATATGCTTGCCCAAATTTTACATGTTGCCATGATTGTAATATAGATGACTTTGTTCATGTTGAGGGGTGTGAGATTATGAAAAGACTAGATTATGACAGTTCACCCACAACAAAGATTGAGGAGTAACCGAAATGAATCTAGAAGAATTTGTACCAGAACTAATTGAAAACGAAGGATACGCGAAGGTAATAATTCAACTATCTAAATGTTCTGTCTGTAATCGACCTATGATAAAAATGGAAAAAAAGGATACACAAAGAATGCGAAACTTATTTCCTTATTACTGGAAAACCAACTTGGACTCACAACTTAAACGCGCTGGGATTCAATATGAAGGCACTTCAAAAGATACAAGAGATAATTATGTTTGCGAAGAGTGTAGTAAAGCTGGTAAAGGCAGTTTCACCTGTGCCTTATGTGGGGAGGAAAGAAGCACAGATTTAAAAGAAGAAAGTTTCGGTGACCCCCCTGAGTATCTCTGTAAAGTTTGCTATGAGTCTGTTTCAGCTAGTGTTTGGAGTAAAAAGACGGACGAACTTTATAAATCCCATCGGTGGGATTTTGAATGATAGTTTATACCATACTATCATAACACAACAGTTAAATATGACGGCACACATAGGTTGTTAGTATGATTGCATCTAAGCGGTGCCCTCGATGTGGTGAAACAAAACCATTAACACGCTTTGGGAAAAATAGACAAACAAAGAGCAACCTTAATTCTTGGTGTAAAGAATGCTGTCGAAAGGAAGCTGAACGATATAGGCATACCCCCGTTGGAATATACAACCAAATCAAAAGTAGACAAATATATTATAATAAACATAATCACCCCGCGGCAAAACCATTTGAGATAATTAAAGCTGAGTTTGTTGAGTGGTATATTAGTGAACCTAAGATTTGTGCTTACTGTGATATACCGGAAGCCGACTTCATTTTCTTAAAACAGAGGTATGGTTCTAGAACTGATAGATTAACAGTTGATTGTATTGATAATTCCGTTGGATACAAAACTGGAAATCTTGTTCTTGCGTGTGAACGGTGCAATTTTCTGAAAAGTAATTTGTTATCCTTTGATGAGATGCGTGAGTTCGCACAGAAGTACATCAAACCAAAATGGCAAGCATTAAAGAATGGAGAATCAAGTGAATCTATTTACTTGGTACATACCAAAAGGTGACAAAATGAAAAGACTAAAACAGGTTTTAGCGGTTGTATGCCCTATTGACGAAGAGTTAACTAGAATCGGTGCGTGCAGAGCTTGTAAAGCCTTTGTAAAATTAGATAGACTTCATTGGAACTGGGTTGATTGTAGATATGATGAGTTTCTTGAGAATGATCCAGATAACCCTTTCTTAGTTTCTACTAAAGTAGGAAATGGTGAACCATGACAAAATATAAGTGTGGACATGAAAGCGAAATATTAATTTTAGATAGTAATCCCCTCTCTATTTCAGCATATCTAGAGTGGTCAAAAACCGTTGGGGTGGAGGGGGATAAGTCAATGTGTTTCAAGTGCTGGTGCGATACTTCAAAGCAACGTAAGAGAAGTGATAATGAGTGAGAACCCAACCTAATCGAAACTATAAATCAACGGATGAGGTTATGACACCAGAATCATTAGCTCTAGCATTAGTTCAACACTTCAAACCAAAAGGCATCGTTCTTGAACCATGTAAAGGGGAGGGGGCTTTCATTAATGCCCTAATAAAACAAGATGGTGTGTTTGATGTTAAATGGTGCGAAATATCGGAGGGTAAAGACTTCTTCGATTTTAAGGAAAGGGTGGATTGGATAATAACCAACCCACCTTGGTCAAAAATGAGGGCGTTTCTTAAACACGCTTACATGTTAGCTGATGACGTGGCTTTTCTCATGACCATAAACCATTGTTGGACTAAAGCAAGACGAAGAGATAGAGAGGAGGCTGGGTTTGGTATAAAGGAAATATGTATAACCGAAGTTCCACCAAACTTTCCTCAAACTGGGTTTGAGTTGGGCATGGTTCATTTTAAGAAGGGGCATCTCGGAGATATAAAACTATCAAAAATATTAGTTTAACCAGAAGAGTGAAAACAAGATGAGTATAAAATGTGATAAATGTGGAAGCCTCAACGTCGAGAAAGTAAGGCTTAATCCTTCCAAAATAGAACCAAAAACAATGAGCGAATATATAAAACAACCCAAATTTTCATCAATGACACTTGAAGTGAGATACCACAAATACGCACTTCAATGTTTGGATTGCGGTCACAGAGTTGAGTATTGGGAATGAGTACCAAAGAGGGATAAAATGAGTAAGATTGATACGTTTCTTCTACATAAGGCCGAGAACAGAAAAATAAGGCCACCAAACCACTACTATGTAACAGACTTAACTAAGCCATGTATGAGACAGGCATACTACGACGTGACGGAGGATAAGCCCTTCCCCGTAGAGACCTTGCGAATATTTGAGGCTGGAAACATCCTTGAAGACTACTGGGTAGAAATACTGAGAAAAAACCCGGACATATATGTACTAGGAACCCAGGTTCCAGCTTATCATGTTGTTGGTGACTTAATTATTCATGGTCGCGTTGATGTGTTAACGCAACATAATAAAAACAGGATCGTTGCACATGAAGTTAAGACAGCTTCCTCGTGTCATTGGATGAAGGAGCCGAAGCCAGAGCATAATGAGCAGCTACAGTTTTATCTGTATTGTCTAGAATTAGAGCATGGCGTTATAGATTATCTTGATAAAGGAGCGTTGCTTAGAGGGGGAACCGAGGTTGATTTATCGTTCCCAATCGAACTAGATAGAAAGATAGGGAAAGAGTTGATTAGTCGAGCTTTAAATTTGAAATCATGTGTTGATAAAAAAACATTACCGGTTTCAAACTCAGATGCGTGGGGAGGAAAAGTGTGTGGCTATTGTCTATACAAGGATTTATGTGATAGTTCTAGGTAAAGAGTGAATGATCGTAGGTTTTAAAAACATGGAGACATCATATAAAACAATGAACTGCCCCGACTGCGGAGAACCCCTAGTCCTAAAGGAAAGTGCGTACCTTAAAAAACGGCGCCAACAATGCCTCAACCCAGAATGCCCCGTCATAGAATGCATGGTAAGCCACTATACGTGGGAGACGCCGAAGATATACCGTGTAAAGAGAGGGGCCGTGGCACGAGCGAAACCTTTAAATGGTTTAACCATCGAATATATAAGGAAGCACCAAGAAGTGTTGAACAGTGAGTAACATGAGTTGGGAGGAAGACATCGAGCAGCGACTCGACACGATTCTGAAGGAGATTAAGGTGACGCAGGACATGGTCGGCACCCTCATGGGTGGCGGCTTCGAGACACCAAAAGAAGCCAAACCTAAGCCACGGGAGAGACAAAAGAAAAAGGCGGAGTCAGAGCCACAGGACTTGTCCCCAGGGAAATTCATAAATACCCTGAAAGGAACCATGCTCAATGATCCCGTTCAAAGAGACGTTGAGACTAGGAGTGGCCCTAAAACAGTGACGAACTTTGCCTTAAACACAGAGTACGGAGATATACGCGTAGCGTTATGGGAAGACCTCGGCGATGACGTAATGAATCACGCGGCTGGTGATGAGTTAACCGTGACGAACCTGATCATTAAAGACCCGTTCGACGACATGATGCAAGTCAGCAGCACCAAGAACACTAAGATACGTTAAATACGTAAACCTTATATACTCTTTCACCCCCTATATTTTTGAAGTAAAATGGCTGTATACAAAGAAGGGTACGAGTGCCCAGTTTGTGGCCCCATTCGTGCGAAACTCTGGTGGAGCAACGAAGAAAACGATCTTATGGCATCGTGCTCCAAGTGTGGCATAAAGATACAGCGTGTTATACCTCAAACCCCTAGTTGGGTGAAAAGAAATGAGCGAAAAGATAAAGGAGTTCAGGAGTAGGTATCTATGGGACACGGAACAGTTCAAGAAGGCATGGTTCAAGAAGAGTCTAAGCAGACTTCAATCTTACGGCGACAACCTGTAGGGTACGACGCGGTGATCCAGCACGTCGATGATGTGAAGCGGCGCATCAAGGATTTATGTGTCATGGAGACCCGTGCTCGTGTGCTTCGCCAGGAACTTGAGGCGTTCATTAGGCCGTACCTGTGTTATGAGAAAGCCTTAAATAATACTTTATCTCAAACAATCACAAAGAAGGAAACAAGATGAAAGAAGTTAATGTTACCATAAAGGAATCGATAAGCGATCCCGACGGATGTCCCGATACAAGAATATCGTTTTCTGATAGACGCGGAGATATAATTCCATCGGGAAACACCATCACCGGAACAGTTGTCCATCTTTCAGATCGTAAATACGAATATAATTCGGCTCTAAGAATAGTCAAGATACGAACTGACATAGGAATAGACCTAGAACTTCTAATTCTTGACAGTTCAACACAAAGTATCACAAGAGAGGAAAAGGAATGAAGCTAAGTTCGATATGGACGGCATTTTCTATTTGGGTAGTACAAGCTCTATGGTTGTGCGGTGTTCTCGTGGGGGTTTTATCTGTGTTTGATAAAGATCCACCGTTAACAACATTCCTTCAAGGAATTACATGGTTATTTCTTATGGTGTTTTGTACTTGGGTAAATTGGATTATAATAGAGGCGGAGTTCGATGATGAATAATAGTTCTACGTCAAGTGTCAAAGGAGAAGAAGAATGAACCTACCAAAAATTGAGGAAATGAACCAAGTTCAGATAGCTTTCGCTCTTGTTACCACGCCACGTACAATCGAAACTATTGGGTTTGTTCTTGAAGATAAGACTTATGGTTCTGGAACTAAAGAACAATGGGGGACAAGACTTAAACAATTAAAAGATTGGTATGATGATCTTTGTAGTTATGATTGTTTACACCGAACTAAGATAGAAGGAGAAAACAAAGATGAATGACACACAAAGGATAATGTTAGGAATTTCTACGCTATTAACAATTATGATAATCGCGTCATATACCGTGAACATCGGAACGAAACAATTTACTGGTTATGTGGTTTACACGGAATATGAGACGTGGCCTTGGAATAGAACTCATATAACTCTATGTTATGGGCACCCGGATACAGTTAGCTATGCCAAGTTTGAACGGTTTAGTATCTATGGATACCACCAACTAGAATACGGAAAACTTTATCGTATAACAACACATTCTAAGATAACTCAATTATTGAAACATCTAGAAAAGATAGAATTATTGGAGCCGTGATAGTTTGTCAAGAACTAAGATAAATTTTGATGAGTACTTCAAGAAGTATGCAAAGATGATGCTTATGGTATGTAGAACTCATGGATATATTTCTAAGCATCCTTATGGGGCTCAACAGGATTTTACTCATTGCCCTTATTGTGGAAGCGTTTTGTTAGAACCGATTTTTGATAGTTCAGAGGAAAAGAAGATATATAAAGGTGAAGAAGATGTTTAACTGGTTGATATTACCTGCCTTTATTCTTTTATTGTTAATTATAGATGAGGATGTGTTAGGGTTTTTCCTTATGATGGTTTGGGTGGGGGCGATGGTCGCGTTACCTATTGTCGGAATATTAACGCTACCTTCCAATCCACAGTTGGGAATAGCTCTGTGTTTGGTCGGTTATCTTCTCTATCGGAGGTTCCAAAATCTATGACATTTGTATCTAAACAATCAGAGGAACAAAAATGAGACGAATAGATTATCTCAATAAGAAGTTATCAAAACTTGGAATTGCTGTAATACCGCATATGGCAGGGCTTCCAAACTTAGAGCAACAGGAAGAATTTATCTCTTGGAGAGACGAAGAGGTGAATGAAAACGGAAAACCAGTTAATGATAGTTCAAAGCAAACTATCACGGAGGATAAAGAATGACTGATTGGTGTCCTTGGTTAATACGGCGTAAAGGCAAACCGTGGCTATGTAAAATAGAGGATGATGTTTGTACTCATGACCATTATGCCTCGTGTACCAGATATGACAAAGCCATGAAGATAATCAACGATCCTTTGAGTCAGGAACTTATCAAGAAATCGGTTAAAGAATAATAGTTTAAGGAGAACAAAGAAATGGGAATAGACTGTGGGTTGTTCTGTGATAGCTGTAAAGCGTTCGTAGACTTGGGGGAGTGGCTATTCTTGAGGGGCCTGTTCCAGAGAAACGAGTTGTTATTTGAGTTTCTAACTGACCATGAAGATCACGCCATATTATTC